>Ga0136604_1000468_pt1 | contig 20016 bp, 16 predicted proteins | sample AntRauFillE10628_FD_104928 | JGI IMG/M metagenome (GOLD analysis project Ga0136604, IMG submission 104928) | Saline lake microbial communities from Rauer Islands, Antarctica - Metagenome Filla E10 #628 | ecosystem: Environmental > Aquatic > Non-marine Saline and Alkaline > Saline | place...
CCCGTTTTAATTGTTTAATTACTTCACAGCTATACTCAACCTCAACCTCGGACCTTGGACTTTTTTATTTCACGCAAAGGCGCAAAGGCGCAAAGGCGCAAAGGCGCAAAGACGCAAAGACGCAAAGACGCAAAGGCGCAAAGGCGCAAAGACGCAAAGAAATGAGCATTTTCTTGATTCGTTCATGTCCTGGTGTAATTTACCTGACTCCTGAGCAGTAAACAAAGGGGGCTACTTTAACCTTGGGCATTTGCTGGCCGTACGCGGCCAGCCCGGGTGAGGGATAGTAGGTGCGCGAGCCGCCGTCGGCTTGCTCTTGCATGCACTGGCGGCGAAGCGGTCCGCTGTACAGCGGACCGCTTCGCCGCATAGCCCGACCCCCGCACCGCCCGATCAAAGGAATAGCTATCGAACCGTCTCAGCGGGTGCGGGGGGCACCCCCAAATAATAAAAAACAATAAGTGATGGGCTTTCAAGGCCTCATAAAGTGAGCACTATGGCTTATTCCAACGCTCGTCTTGTTTCTGTTGAATTTTTTTCTCGGCGGGATTGCTTTTAGCTTTGTACCACTTTGTGTTTTTGAGGTCGTCGGGTAAGTACTGCTGATCCGTGAAATGGCCGGGAAAGTCGTGGGGATACTTGTACTTTTTGCCGTAATTGAGTTCTTTCATGAGTTGAGTGGGGGCGTTTCTCAAATGGAGAGGCACAGGGGCTTCGGGCGTGGATTTTACGGTATGGAGAACGTTATCAATGGCGAGATAGGCGGAATTACTTTTTTCTGAAGAGGCGAGATAAATCGCGACCTGAGACATGACGATGCGACCTTCCGGCATGCCAATTTTTCGGATACTATCCATAGCGGCATTGGCCAGGAGGAGGGCGTTGGGGTTGGCGAGACCTATATCTTCTGCTGCTGAAATGATCATTCGACGGCAGATAAACTCGGGCTTCTCGCCCCCTTCGATCATGCGCGCCAGCCAATACAGGGTGGCGTCGATATCTGATCCGCGAATGCTTTTGATGAAGGCGGAAACGATGTCGTAGTGGTTTTCTCCCGCCTTGTCGTACGCAAGTGATCGTTGCTGGACGATGGTTTCTACATCTTTATTATTGACGATGAGGGGAGCGTCTGTACTATGGGACTTGGCGATCATTTCTATGATATTATAGAGTTTTCTGGCATCGCCGGAGGAATACATCAGGAGGGCTTCCCATTCCTCGATTTGGATATCTATTTTTTGGAGAAAACTGTCTTTTTCCAGAGCAGTGTGAACGAGGGTAGTGAGTTCCTCTTTTGAAAGGGGTTGAAGGACATAGGTTTGGCATCTACTAAGTAAGGCGTTATTCAGCTCAAATGAGGGATTTTCAGTAGTGGCTCCAATGAGGACCACGGTACCTGACTCTACAGCGCCGAGTAAGGCATCTTGTTGATTTTTGCTAAATCGATGGATTTCGTCGATGAATAAAATGGGGGAAGGGCGCTCAAAAAAGGATTGGCTTTGTGCTTCTGAGATCGCGCTTCGTACATCTTTCACACCTGCGTTAATGGCACTAAGCTCGATGGTTTTTCGCCCTGTTTCGTTTGCGATCAGGCGGGCCAGGCTCGTTTTTCCCACCCCAGGAGGGCCCCAAAAAATCATGGAGGGGATTTGATTTTTGGTTATGGAAGATCGCAGGGGTCCATCGGGGCCCATCAAATGGCTTTGGCCTACGTATTCGTCGAGGTTTTTGGGTCGCATTCTGTCGGCAAGAGGTCTCACAAGCTGATTGTATTAAATATTTCCAACTATTTTGGAAATGGTTGCGTTATCATTACATCAAGGGCAAAGTTATATATTTGTCGGCATCTTTCAGTGATACGGAGAAGACTCTAACTAATGAAAATTGATTCAGCGCTAATACAATCTTGTATAAAGGATGACAGGAATGCGATTCACGAGTTGTATCAGTATTGCTACGCCCGCTTGATGGGCATTGGAATGCGGTATCTGAAAGATAAAAACAATGCAGTCGCGGCCTATCACAATTCCTTTATCAAGATTTTGAATGGATTGCCGGATTATTCTGAGCAGCAAAATTTCGATGCCTGGGTCAAGCGAATTATGGTGAATACCTGTATAGATACTTTTCGGAAGGAGAGTAAGCATCACGCCCGGGAGTATCCTTTTGATCCGGCGGATTATTTTTACAAGAACTCCTCTGTAGATTGGAATTTGGCCGAGTCTAAGCTCAATACAGATGAGATTCTCCAGTTAGTTCAGGCGCTACCGGAAAAAACGCGGCAGGTATTTAATCTCTATGTAATGGAGAATTTTAAGCATTTAGAAATTGCTGATATGTTAGATATAAGTGAAGGTACTTCGAAATGGCATTTGTCTAAGGCGCGAAGTATGCTGCAGCAAAAATTATTAAAAGTCATGGACCAAAAAAGTGTAAATATCAATGTCTCGTAAAATTGATCAATTTTTCAAAGATGGGTTAAAGTCCATCTCTACGCCTTACCAACCGAAGCATTGGGAGGAGATGAGTAGTATTTTGGATGATCGAAATACCTCTGGTCGCCCCGGTGGGCTTTTTTGGTGGGTAGCTGGATTTATTGGAGTGTCCTTTGCCTTGTTTTTGTGGCTGCCTACAAATGCAGGTGTTGTGGGTAATGATTCTGAGAACTTTAGTGCACATATTGACGGGAATAGAGGCGATGTTCGCGGCCTTGAGATTAACCATGTGCGCTCCTTATCTGATGTCCGGTCCCAAAAATCAAAAAGCCACTCTTTCGGTCTTCATGCCAATGAATTAAAATCATATGCTGTGGGCAATTTGGTGAACAAAGGGAGAAGAATGAGAATTGAGGGTTTCTCTTTATCGAGAAGTCCGGAAAATATGAATTTTGGTGGCTATTTACCTTCTAGTGATTTGTATGATGTTGCTAAAGGAACAGAAGTCGCTAGCGGCTCCAAAACGGGAGTGAGGCTTAGTGCACTTTCAGCACTGGATTTATTAGACTTGCAGCTTTTATTGTCCGGGAAGTTCAAGAGTCTTTCCTCAGTAGAAGTCGATGACAGTCCACGATTTTTCGCACCCCTACGTTGGGGAATTGGTGCGACTTATGGTGGACAGTCCTTTCAAGATGCAGGTGTTTTCGTGGAATTGGACATCCCACTCTCGCACTATTTGCACCTGGTTTTCAGACCCGGCCTTACCTATGCTAGTCTCAATGAATCATCGTTTCTTATAGAACAGCGAATGTATGACTTTGGGCTAAAAGAAAGGGAAATCGAATTTGATGTCCATAGAGAGTTGCAATGGGAATTGCCGGTTTTTTTGATGATAGAAAACCACCGACACCATTTTGGTTTGGGTGGTGGCTTGAGAATGGATGGTTTGCGTAGAGCATCAAAGGTTGAATCTATCCTCTCAGACAAAGATCGATTGGAAAATACTGAGGAGTCGGGTAGTATTACATCAAGAGATGATGTCTGGTTAAACTCATCGAGTCAAATCACTCCTTTTGTCGAAGGATTTTATCAATATCGACTGACTCCATCCTGGCAGGCGGGCTTGAAATCCAGGATAATTATTCCCTCAGCTTCCACAGAAGGAAGTCTCGTTGAAAATAGAGTACACTATGGTGTGTACATTACATATCTTTTAAACTAAATCAATGATTCGTTGGATACTACTTTTGGGTTTCTTCTTCTTCCTTGGTGGCTGTGAAACGGAGCCAACGGTAAATGCTATAGATGGAGAGCCCAAAATATATTTTAAAGGGCAGTTAGCAGGAGATTATCAGGATTGGAGCGCTGGAGTTGGTGGGTTATATGATTTTACTTTTTCGGAACAAAACGAGATGGGGTTTTATAGTCTTCACAGCAAATTGCAAAATATTGATGAAGAAGGTGCTGCCCTGGAGATCATTCTTCTAGATAATTCTAATCCAGGGCCGGGGTATAATCCAGGAGACCGGTTTGAGAAGGGCCGTAGGTCTTATATGCGGCAATCTGATGCCATCAAGTCTTATACCTATCAATTCCATTCTGAACATTTAGACGATTATATTTTCGATTACCAATGGTTGACTTCGTCTCAGACATATGGAATGAGTCAACCCGAAATCACCTTTGATGCAGCGGGATCTCAATTAATTTGTTTGAAAGGGCAAACCTATGAGGGAGACACCATTCATACTTGTAAGCAGTTTAATATAGATCAGAATCGCTGGATGGAACCTCGATTAGAGGTGAAAGAATATTACGAAGACTCTATATTTTTAATATCGGAGGTCGAAGGAAAGGATTGTGACGAGTGGGAATGGAATGGGGATTCTTCCGAGGGATATTATTTTGGGATGAGTATCAATGAATGGTTATACGAAGACTTAACTTTACGCATGTCTAAAGATGGCAAAATAGTTTCGGATATTGACTTTAGGGGAGAAATGGATGATACGGGCAATCCCTCGGTGGGTTGGGTGAAATTTGAGCAAACCATGATTCATCGAGCAATCAACGATCCCGCACAGCACAGTAAGGTCATTATTAATTACTATCATCCGGAAAATGGTTTATTCAGCAGCAAATATGCGGAGAATCAAGAGTACTTTTTTGAGATTATTGAGCAGGAAGAGTTTGAGGTAAACGAGAATGGAGAACCTACGAGACTATTGACTTTAGAATTTCAGGCTACATTGAAATCTGAGTTTGGCGAGCAGATGATCATTTCATCAGATAGCTGCAAATTAGCGTTTCCCAACCCGGTGGAATAAGCATTATTTCTTTCGGATATCCCAATAATGTCGTTTGAGCCAGGTCGCTAACCCGTCTAATCCCGGGAAAAGTACTCGTTCATTGATATTCGATTGATCCAATTTGTCTCTCACTTCCCATTTAAGTTCTGCCGGAATAATAATTTTGAATGAACGTACTTTGTGATCCACTACCCAATCTGAAATTATGGCTGATGGATCTGACATCATACTAAATACCGCATATTGGTTGACAATGCGATCATCTATTGAAGGGGGCTCAAAAAAAAGAGCATAAGGATCAGACTTCAGTCTCATTAATTCGGGTAAATTACGCACTGTTCGCTCTAGCATCTCCGCAGTGAAAATGTGGGATCCTTCCCTTTGAATGGTTTCTTTTAAAACTGGTGGCAATTGATCTTTTGTATCGACATAATTAATCGCCCAAATAGCGCCATCCTTATTGAATTCATTGAAATTCGCCGTGGCGAAGTGCAATCCTACTAATGGTGAGTACGTCCAGTCTAGCAATCGAGTAGGGAGACCGTGATGTTGTGCCACAGCCAATAAATACCAAAGGGAAGAGTATTTATGAGACTTTACAGAGTACTTGATAAAATTCCTCAATAAATGTTTCTCAAGATGGGATTCTCCAAGTCTATTCAGTGTGCTAGACAGGTCATAAGTATCTAAATCAAGTCCTCTATACACATAAGATGAACGATATCGCTTGAGAAAAGGATTATAAGAGTCGAAATAGAGCATTTCCTGTAGTTCGTTCCAACTCTTCGGATACAAAATTTGCATTTGGCCCCGAGCGGGTTGTTGTCGAGCGTTATCAGGATTTTTATTATCCATATTTTTACGATATAGTTTCCGTCGATGGTAAAGGTCCCCATTTTTTTGCAACTGCTTCCATTAGATTGCGATAAATTGAGTCTTTATCCATATTCTCAATAGAGGAATAGGAGTCCACAGCGTCAAGTAAATATTTATCTTGATATCTTCCTTGAACCATGGCTCTGTGATAGGGGACATCTGCTCGGAAAGTAACCAGAGAGTATTTACTAAAATAATCGGAGTAAGTATTTTCGAAAAACATCTCCAAGGATCTTTTTTTCGAAAAATTCTCGTCATTCACGTGATCTTGCATTTCGTGAAAATTGTCGAGGGCTAAATCCGCAATTGCGTCTGTATCTTTTTTACGATCTTGGCTATAGGCGGGAAATATTTCACTCCAATTTTCATTATAGTCATCCATAAACTGGTCTAATACAGTGATGTCTTCGAAAGCGCAGTTCATGCCCTGACCGTAAAATGGAACGATGGCGTGTACAGCATCTCCAACCATCAGTACTTTATCTTCTATATGCCAGGGAGCACATTTTATGGTGCCAAGTGAGGACGTCGGATTTTCTCTAAAATCGCGCAGTAAATTTGGCATATGCGGGATGGCATCGGGAAAGTGCTCCTCAAAGAACGATTGAATTTGTTGGTTCGATTGCAAAGCATTAAAGCCTTGAGCACCTTCGTAATCTTGAAATAAGGTGACGGTAAAGCTTTTATCCAAATTAGGTAAAGCGATCATCATAAACTCATCGCGGGGCCAGATGTGTAAGGCATGAGAGGCCACCGCAAAATCTCCTTCCGGGGTGGCGGGGAATTCTAACTCCTTATAGCCATGAGAAAGGAATTTTTGTTCGAAGTCAAAGCGGATTTGATTAGAACGCGCCAAAAAACTGCTTCGAATTACTGAGCCCGCTCCATCTGCACCAAAGACAAGATCGTAGCTCTTTTTCGTTGTTTTTCCCTGAGGTGTTGTGAATTCTAATGTGCCTGAGTCAATATCGTATCGAGAACAGGCCTGATCAAAATAGAGTGTGACCTCAGGCCATTCATCCGCCATATTGAGCAACTCAGCATTTAATCCACTTCTTGAAACAGAATTTATGTGTTCTCCCTGGCGACCACTATAGGGGCTAAGTTTGGTCTTACCGGCGGTATCATGCAGCATTCTTCCCTTCATGGGAATAATCTGATCTTTCATTCGATCTTTCGCTCCGACCATGTCCAGCGCCCTCAATCCGCGATCGGAAAGGGCTAAATTGATGGATCGACCAGCCGCTAAATCCGTTTTTCTCAAATCCGGGCGACGTTCGTATAAGTCAACAGTATATCCCCGCTGACCCAGACGCAGGGCCAATAAGGTTCCGCACAATCCTGCGCCAACGATAGCTACTCTTTCTTTATTCATGATTCCATTTATTTCATAATAGAGGTCCAACGGTATTAGTTGTCGATTTCCAGTGCTTTTTGAAGTTTATTAGCAAAAAACACGCCTTCCTCAAATCGGTTATACATAGGTACAGGAGCAATGCGAATGACATCGGGCTCTCTCCAGTCACTGATGACGCCTTCTTCGTTGAGTTTTTGAAAAATAGATTTATCGCCTCCTTTGACTCTTAGGCTCAACTGACAGCCTCGGTCCTTTGGACCCGGAGTGATGATTTGTATGCGATCTGTAGGAATCGATCGAATACATGTCTCAAAGAATGAAGTAAGTTTTTCGGATTTTTCACGAAGTGCAGCTATGCCAACTTCGTGAAATTGCTCTAAACTAGCCCTAAGTGCCGCCATGGCTAAAATTGGCGGGTTACTTAGTTGCCATCCCTCGGCACCCGGTTCGGGTTGGAATTCTTTGGGCATTAAAAACCGACTCGTTTTGTCGTGTCCCCACCAGCCCGCAAACCGGGGCAGTTCGAAATTATCAGCATGCCGCTCGTGAACAAATACGCCTGACATACCTCCCGGTCCTGAATTGAGGTACTTATAGGTGCACCAACAGGCAAAATCTGCTCCTGAATCGTGTAATTGACAATCAATATTCCCCGCTCCGTGAGCAAGGTCAAATCCAACCATGCAACCTTTCTCATGGCCGGCAGCAGCAATTTCTTTCAACGGAAAAGCCTGTCCGGAATAGTAATTGACACCACCTATTAAAATAAGGGCAGTTTCAGAACCATGGCGGTCGATAAATTCTAAAATATCCTCCGGCGCAGTAAAGGCCCTCCCGGGACTTGGGGGTATTTCAAGAAGACTGTTTTTGGGATCGTGGCCGTGGAACTTAATTTGGCTTTTGACTGCGTATTGGTCAGAGGGAAAGGCATTTTCCTCAATCATTATCTTGTGCCTCTCTTTCGTCGGGCGATAAAAGGAAACCATCATTAAATGCAAGTTGACCGTCAGACTGTTCATGACTACAACTTCTCCATTTTTTGCTCCTACTACCTCAGCCATATGCTGAGTCAAAAACTCGTGATAAGGCATCCAGGGATGTTTTGCTTCAAAATGTCCTTCAACGCCGAGATCCCTCCAGTCTTTTAATTCTTGTTGGACAAAGGACTCCGTTGTTTTGGGCTGTAAACCCAGAGAATTCCCGCATAAATAAATACAGGCATTGCCGGATTTATCTTTGGGCAGGTAAAACTGTTCCCTCATATGCCTTATTGGGTCGTTCGCATCCAATTGATGGGCTTCTTGAAGTAGTTCTTTCATATCTAATTATTCTTGGATTGAATCGCGTCTGAGCTTCCAATTTGGAAATCAGAAAGCGATTTTCCTAGCCACTCTAATGCCGTACCAGATAAGATTCTCTCTTTCACATCGGAATGTAAATCCATGTCTTCAATCATTTTTCCGGGAACGTGTTCACCGAGAGGGAAGGGATAATCTGAGCCCAGTGCAATTTTATCTTCCCCCACTAAGTCGATGAGATAATTCAACATTTTTTCATCGTGCACCAAAGAATCCAGGTAAAAGTGCCCCAAATAATCTTTCGGCGCCTTGTGGTCATTAACGGCGCAGAGGTCGGGGCGAACATCGTAACCGTGCTGTACGCGACTCACCGTACCGGGAAAAGATCCACCGCCATGGGCAAAGGCCACTTTTAAATTCGGAAGGCGTTCGAAAACACCTCCAAAAATCATGGAACAGATGGCGCGACTCGTTTCTGCCGGCATACCAACCAACCAGGGGAGCCAGTACTTTTCCATTTCAGACTTGCCCATCATGTCCCAGGGGTGCACAAATACAGCAGCACCCAATTCTTCCGCTCTTTGGAAAATAGGGAAGAGTTCCTCTGCATCAAGATTCAGTTCATTGACATGAGTACCAATTTCGACTCCACTGAGTCCTAGCTCCAATATACAGCGCTCCAGTTCCTTGATGGCCAGATCGGGCTCTTGCATCGGCAAGGTCCCCAGACCGGCGAATCGAGTGGGGTATCTTCTGATGACATCTGCAATGTGATCGTTGAAAAACCGGGAAGTGTCGTGAGCGTGTTGCCCCGTTGCCCAGTAGTGGAATAGAACAGGAATAGGAGAGAGCACCTGAACATTGACGTCAGCTTCTTCACAATCCCGGAGTCGCGCTTCTGGCGACCAACAATTATCCTGGACTTCGCGAAAAAACTCATCATCAATCATCATCTTAGCACAACACGGTTTGTGGTGCTCTAAATATATAAAACCACCATAACCAAAGGAGTCAGCCCATTTGGGGATGTCTTTAGGCATGATGTGGGTGTGAATATCAATCTTGAAAAATGGCGATTTTGTTTTTGTATTCATAGGTTAATATTTGATGCAAATATTTTTTGGTTCTGTAAAAAAATTGAGAGCCATATTTCCTCCCTCGCGTCCCATTCCGCTTTGTTTCATTCCGCCAAAAGGCGTTCTTAGATCTCGATGTAGCCAAGTGTTGACCCAGATAACCCCGGCCTCTATCTTCTCTGCGACCCGATGGGCCCGACTTAAATGATTGGTCCAGATGGTTGCTGAAAGTCCATACTGAACATCATTGGCAAGTGAAATCGCTTCCTCTTCGGTTTCAAAGCTTTGCAAGGTGACCACCGGGCCAAAAATTTCTTCCTGATTTGTTCTACAACTCTGAGCCAATCCTTCGATTACCGTAGGCTCTATAAAGTACCCCTTCCTGCATCTTCCTTCCAGCTCAATAACATTTCCTCCGGTAAGTACCTTTCCGCCCTCCTTCCGGGCTAAACTAATATAGGATTGTATCTTTTCAAAATGTGCCTGGGAAACAATGGCCCCCATGAATGTATCTTCCTCCATTGGATCTCCCACTTTTAGGGCGCCCACTTTATCGACAAAATCTTTTTTAAATCGATCATATATAGAGGACTGCACCAAAATTCTGGATCCACATAAACAGATTTCTCCTTGATTGGCAAAACTCGAGCGAATCGTGGTGTTGAGCATATCTTCATAGGGAGCATCTTCAAAGATAATGTTGGGGTTTTTTCCTCCCAATTCCAATGAAAGCTTTTTGAATTGAGGAGCTGCCGTTGCAGCAATTTTTTTCCCGGTTTCCGTTCCACCGGTAAAGGAGATCGCTTGAATGTCCGAATGCTCTACCAATGCTTGTCCCACCTCGTGACCATAGCCCTGCACGATATTGAGAACTCCGGGAGGCAGACCTGCTTTTTGACACACTTCTCCCAACATCCAGGCGGTGTAGGGCGTCACTTCAGAAGGCTTGGCAACCACGGTATTCCCACTGGCCAAAGCGGGTGCAATTTTCCACGTCAATAGGTAAATAGGCAAATTCCATGGAGAAATACATGCCACGGGGCCAAGGGCTTGTCGCAAGGTGTAATTCAGTGTGCCGGGCAGTGTGTGCGATTCAGATTCTTGTCCGATGATTAATTGCGCAAAAAATTTGAAATTATTCACGGCCCGGGGAATATCAATTGATCGAGCGAGTTGTAGTGATTTTCCTGTGTCTCTGGATTCAGCTTCGACAAAGGCAACCATTTGGTGCTCTATTTCATGCGCAATAGCGTGCAAGTATTCACTGCGATCTCCAGGAGTTAATGCAGACCAGGCAGGGAAGGCTTTTCTAGCAGCTTTTACGGCATTATCGACCTCCTCGGGACCTCCTCGGGCTACCTCAGCATAGGTTTCTGCCGTTGCAGGTTCGATCAAGGGAAAGGTTTTTCCCGATTGTGATGCCTGGAAACGACCGTCAATGAAGTGCTTGAGTTGTGTCATGAGGCGGAAGATTGAATCGTAAAGAAGAAGCCCAACTCTTTTTTCAGATCCTCGGGGAGCGGAGGCAGTTCTGAGCGGGGAATTAATAACGTTGATATTTGATGCAGATCTGTATATATCTGATGCTGATGAGCTGTTTCCTTCAAATATTCGTGTCCGGAAGACCCTCCGGTCCCCGTTTTGCGACCCAACATTCGCAACACCATTTGGGCGTGCCTGTATCGCCAATTGGTGAAAATTTCATCAATATCCATCAAGCGCGTTAACAATAGCTGGGGCATATGTAAAATAGGCTCTTCTTGATACAAGCGAATTAATAAGGCGGCAATAGTGGCTTCATAAGACAAGGTCCACTCGCCCTTTTCACGCAACTCCTCATGAACTTTCGGATCCAAAATTTTATTGAAATACTCTTGAGTCTTCTCAATCATTTGAATCCGATTATTTCTCGACTCCTCTTCGAGGTATTCACTCTCCCGGATCTCCTTCAACTCTTTCTTGTGCATCGCTTCTACCGACTTTTTGAACTGCTCGATAAAGTTGAATCCCCTGAATTTTAAAAAGGGGGTGCGTTCCAGCCATTTTTCTACCCAATCAATGAGTGTGCCCTGATCTTGTATGTCAAATAGTTCCTGTTTTTTATCCTCGTCAAATACCGTATGATAAGGCTTCTTGTTGTATGTCATTCGCTGCTCCTCCTTCAATCCCAATAGAATTTCTATTTTTCGAAATTGGAGACTCTGGAATCCAGAGGCGGGAAATAGGTATGACCTGAAGTCTAAAAAGTCCAAAGGCGTCATGGTTTCCAGGACACTAATTTGATCGATGAGTAGGGATTGAATTTTAATCACCCGATCCAATCTGCCAACGGCCTGAAAAATGCTTCTTTCATCTATGGCGTCCGTCATGAAATCGTTCCGAATGGCCGTGAGCTCGTGAATGATTTGTTTAAACCACAATTCGTAAGCCTGATGGACAATGATGAAGAGCATTTCATCATGAGCAGGAGTACCGACAGCCTCCGAACGCAGCTTTTGTGAGCTGAGGATGTCATCTAGTTTCAAATAATCATTATAGTGGACAGAGGTATACTTATGTGGCATGATGTATATTTTGCTTTATTGTGGATGGAATGTACAAAAAAGATCGGAAAGAGGATAAAAAAAGAGGTCGACTCAGTCCGGAAAATAAATAAAGACTGTTTTGGGAATCAAAAACTACAGTCGACCTCCTATAAGGGATTTCTAAATTAGGGCTAATAATTCACAAATTGGAATGTTTTCTGTTTCTCACCTTTGTTTTTCTACATAGTATAATTTCTTACCTACTAAAATGATTTTCAGCATCGTATATTAGCCCATATGAAGGAAGCTTATGCTAGACTGGAGTGGTTATTGGAAGATCGAAACCGAATTTGGCTGCATATTTTGTTTTGGGTCTTTATTTATCTGGATGAATTATTGGGCATTTTTGGCGTTACCCATCAAAGCGAATCCTCTCTCTGGCTCATAGGCTCTTTGTTCATAACTGATGCACTTACCGTATACTTCAATCTATACTTGCTCATCGGTACCTACCTTATCGTTGGTAAGGTTTGGATGTATTTAGCTTTTACGGCTATTACGATCTTTCTCAACATTGAATTCAGTTTTTTGCTTCGGTATAATTTTTTTGAAAACGATGTGACCAATTTGCCTGACAACTCGGTCATGAGCCAGCTGATTTCCGATTTTGCCTACACTACTTTTATGTTGGGAACAGCGATTGGTGCCCATATGCTGATTCGCAATGTCCGCAATCAAAAGCGAATTCGCATCCTGGAAACGGAAAAGTTATCCACTGAACTTAAGTTTCTCAAAAATCAGATCAATCCGCACTTCTTGTTTAACTCGCTCAATAATATTTACGTGCTTACCAGGAAGCGCCCGCGAGAAGCCAGCGAATCTGTTCTCTTACTTTCGGATTTGCTCAGATATCAGTTATATGATTGCGCAAAAGATCAAGTGCTACTCAAAAACGAAATCCAATATTTGCAAAATTATCTCGAACTGGAGCGATTGCGGCGCTCAGGAGCCAATATTCAGTATGCATTTACAGGAGAGGACCCCGGACATATTGAAATCGCTCCATTTATTTTTATCCCATTTGTTGAGAATGCAGTGAAACACGGAACCGTTCTGGACAATAAAATATTTATTGACATTCGTTTTCATTTAAATAAAGAGAAGGAGCTCCATTTTCAGATCACTAATACAGTTTCAGATGTTCACCAAAAGGGGAAAAGACTGAACTCCAAAAAACAAGGAGGTATTGGTTTGGCAAATGTTCAGCGCCGTTTAGAGCTCATTTACCCCCAAAGACACAAATTGCAAATGCAGCGCTCAGAAGAAAATTATATTGTTGAACTCTCTCTAAACCTCATAGAATGATTAAAACCATTATTGTAGATGACGAACCATTAGCCCGCGAAGGTCTCGAACTCCATGTCCAGGAAGTATCTGATTTAGAACTTGTCGGGCAATTCGGACATCCGACAGATGCGATATCTTTTTTAGAAAACAACGCAGTTGATTTGCTATTTCTCGATGTTGAAATGCCGGATATGAATGGCATTGAAATGCTAAAGGCATTGAGCGAACCGCCGCTAACGGTATTGACTACAGCATATACAGATTATGCTTTGGAGGGCTTTGAACTCGGGGTCATCGATTACTTGGTAAAACCGGTTCGCCTGGAACGGTTTCTCTCTGCAGTTAATAAAGGAAGAGAGTATTTACGATTGCAGGAATTATCGGATCAAAATGAAAACTCTTCCGATAAAGAAGATCATATTTTCTTAAAAGCGGATCGGAAATTTATCAAAGTGATGCTATCGGACATTCTCTATATTAAGGGAATGAAGGATTATGTTATGGTCTACACTAAAGATAGTAGGGTAATCACGGCAATGAATATGAAAACCATCAACAGTCAACTGGATAGCTCGCGTTTTGTCCGCGTCAGTAAGTCCTATATTATCAACGTAGCCAACATCGTCGAGGTGAAAAATAATTCGATAATGATCAGTGATGAAGAAATCCCTATGGGAAAAAAATACAAGGAGCACTTTATTGATAACTTTATCCGAAGTCGCCTACTTGAACGCTAAGATTTCACAAATTGGGTTATTATGGGCTCAGCATTGTCCGAAGGGATCCAATGCACCCAATACATCCCGGAAGGCCAGTCACTGATTATCAATGTATGCTGTGGGCTAGTGGCGTTCATTTCCCTCATCAGTTGACCCTGGGCAGAGTAAATTTTCCATGTGCCTCCCTGAAAAACAAGATTTTTTGCTTTCAAAGTGACCTGATCACCGGCCGGAGTAGGGAAGATTTGAACGCTACCTTGGATTATTGGATCATTCGTAGAACTGCTTGGTGTGCAGACATCAAATGCATCACAATACATCCGATGAGCTAAAGTGCAGTCGAGAACAAAAGGATTGGCTTTATTCTCTTGGTAGGTAGCGATGGTATGCGTGCGCTCCCACTCACTTTCATCCACGGGATCCTCGAGATGCCAGCGACAAAAGGTCTCTCGTTGAATATTAAAAAATTCCGGATCAGCCCCCTGTGCTTCAGGTCTATACACTGTATAAAAATACATCATACCTCGAGCTATATCTCCCTTGACTTCATCGCGAGGTTCAAATAATTCCGGGCCTAATTTGCTATATCTCGTATCATCAAAAGGCGGTTGCGTAAGCTCTGTATCTCGAAAATACCAGCGGACGACATCTGCCTCAGACAAAGCGCTAAAAGGGAAGTTTGCCCGGTCCGCATTGACAGATACTTTGGATGGTCGAAGGTGATGCATGTCGCGTTCACCTAAATTATCTCGGGACCCTTTGGATCGTGGCCAGGTATGCTCTGCATTGATTCCATCAGCGGCCCCATCTTTAAAAATCGCCTGCCTGGGGTTCTCGTCGGGTGGTAGATAGACTGCATGATTAGTGTAGATCCCATAGACCGAATCATTCTCCGCCTCCACGATTTTGTACAGCGTATCCCGCGCCTCACCATATTCCATTAGTTCCGTAGGCCGATACGTCTGTCGCACGGCCAGCTCCAAATCGAAGCCCTCCAATTCAGGAAAGACGGGTTCGTGTCCCTGACTCATCCCATCAGGCAGAATTAGAGTTAGAAAAACCAATACAGAAGCCACTTGCTGAACCATAATCATCATTTGAATTGCAAAGATACAATATTGGTGGACAGAGGACAACCCGACAGCAGCATGATGCTCCTCTGATTATTCTTTATTTTTTTAATTTTTGGGCGTGTCGCTCCCCAACTCGATGGGGAGCGACCGGGCTATCCGCTCGTAGTCAGGGGCCCATCTCCGGGCCTGCCATCGGCTGCAGTGGCTTCATTTGTCGCCGCTTCGCCTGTGGCCGGCTAGCCGGACCTGCCCCCCTGCCTGCCGCTACTATCCCTCACGCAAAGATGAATGTTAACATAAACTCCAAATCGACTACAAAGTAGATAGCTAGGGAAGAATGATTATTTCCGCTGACTTGCGACACCTCGGCTCCGCTCGATGCAGCGCTTTTGACCTCGGACTTTTGACTTGGAGATACTCAAGAGCAAATGAACAAATACTCTGACTGGAATTTATCAACCACTAATGATTCTCCAAATATTTCACCACCGTGAGATAGTTCTTTCTATTGGCTTGGTAACCAACGTCTATAAAATCTCCCAGTATGGGCAATAAGCCGACCAAATAGTCCAATGCGATTCGTCCCAATAATATTAAGCGAATCTTTATTGGAATCTGTAAGCGGAACGCACTGTAATACCAATAGAGCGCTACACCTAAGGCAATAGTATCACCGGCTATTGGCAAGAGTCCCAGGATGCCATCATATCCGATGCGGTATCGCTTGAGAAAGGGAATTCTGTAGGCAAAGTCCAGCCAACGAGAAATTTTCCACAGTTGATTGAGCCGGGTTTGGTCGGCCTCTGAAAGACCGGGAATTATTTTTTTATCAAAGTCCGTTGCCATTGAATCTGTTAATTATTAGAGAAGCTAGAGAGCGATCAAAGAAAATTTATTTACCTTTCGGTATCAATAACGAATATCTAAAACAATCTATTAGCGTATGAAAGTTTTTTTGAAATATTTCAGCCTTTCCTTATTTATCCTCTGCTGTAGTTCTAATTCCTATGGTCAGGAAGGAATGTGGATTCCCAGCTTGCTTTCCGGTCAGAATGAGGCCGAAATGCAGGAAATGGGAATGAAAATGACTGCTGAGGACATTTACAGTATTAATGAGGGAAGTCTTAAAGACGCCATCGTCCACTTTGGTGGATTCTGCACGGGAGAAGTGATTTCTGATCGCGGATTACTTTTGACCAATCACCATTGTGGGTACCGACAAATCCAGTCTCACTCTTCTCTGGAAAAGAACTTACTCGATGAGGGCTATTGGGCGTCCAGTCTTGAGGATGAATTGCCCAACCCGGGATTATTTGCCCGTTTTATTAAGGAAATCACGGACGTTACTCCACTCATTCTGAAAGGTGTGAAAAAGAGTATGACGGAAAAAGAGCGCAGCAATCACATTGCGAAGAATATAGAACGAGTCAAGGAGCAAATGGATTTAGGTCCTTATGAATCCGTAGATATCAAGCCGTTTTATGACGGCTATCAGTATTACGCACTCACATCGGTCCGCTATGACGATGTGCGTCTGGTGGGTGCTCCTCCTTCTAGTATTGGAAAATTTGGAGCAGATACTGATAACTGGGTATGGCCAAGGCATACGGGAGACTTTTCTCTCTTCCGAATCTATGCGGGACCTGATAATGAACCTGCGCCCTATAGCGAGGATAACAAGCCCTTTCGCCCCGAGCACCACTTGCCCATTTCATTGGATGGTGTAGATCCGGGTGATTTTACATTGATTTTTGGATTTCCGGGGACAACTCAAGAATATTTACCGGCGATTGCGATTCAGCAATTGGTAGAGGAAATAAATCCGGCTCGAATTGCCGTTAGGGACCGCTCATTGGCCGTCATGGATAAAGCCATGAAGAACAATGAAGAAATCAAGATCCAATATGCTTCAAAATTCGCTAGTATAGCGAACTATTGGAAAAAGTGGCAGGGGGAAAATCTCGGACTCAAGCGCTCCGGTGCAGTAGAGGTGAAAAAAGAAGAGCAGGATAACTTGCGAAAAAAGCTTCGGTCCAACGATAAATGGTTGGAGGAATATGGAGGGACCTTGATGCTCCTCGAGAAAAATTACAAACAATCCATTGCATTTCGCAGGGCAGATGCCATTTATGGTGAAATAATGAACAGAAATGTAGATGCATTTCGAATCGCAGGATACTGCAGCCGTTTGCTGAAATATTACGACGAGTTGGGCGAAGACGGATATGTTGATTTTGCTGGTCGATTGCATCCTTTTTTAGAAAATGTTTACGAAGGCTACAGCACAGAGGTCGATGAAGACCTAGCTGTTGAACTACTTCAGGCATATCAGGAATTAATGAAACCTGAATTTGTACCGCAAATACTCGAGGATAATGAGGACAAGCTCGATGATTTTGTGCGGGACTACTTTCGGCTTTCCATTATACCCGACAGATCTGTATTAGAATTGATGGACGGAGAAGACATTGAAGTAGCTGTTGAAACGCTGAGAAAGGACCCATTGATTACGCTGTATAAATCTTTTGATGAGCTGTATAGAAATGATGTCCTTGGACCATTGTCCAGGTTTTTAGATGAGCGGGATAGTTTGCAACGACAGTATATGGAAGCACAGATAAAGGTAGCTGATGAAGATGCTCGCATATTTCCCGACGCCAATAGCACTTTGCGCGTAGGGTATGGACAGGTGAGTGGATATAGTCCACGAGATGGAATGAAATATTTACATCAAACCTATTTGGATGGAGTAATGGAAAAATATGAACCTGGCGATTATGAATTTGATGTGCCTGAACGGCTCATTGAGCTCTATAACGAGAGAGATTACGGTCCCTATGGTGAAATGGGTAAAATGCCGGTTTGCTTTATAGGGTCAAATCACACCACCGGAGGAAATAGTGGTAGCCCGGCAATAGATGCTGAAGGAAATCTCGTGGGATTAAATTTTGATCGCGTCTGGGAAGGAACGATGAGCGACTATCACTACGATTTTGAGATTTGCAGAAACATCATGGTCGATGCACGATATATTTTATTTATCATCGATAAATTTGGCAATGCACCTCATTTGGTTGAAGAAATGGAACTGGTGCATCCAAAAGGAAAACACAAGAAATGGCAGCAGCGAGCGGGGGGATAGCCGGAGGACACGAATTGACTTGTGAAGTTGCCATAGATGTGCTACGCGCCGGAGGAAACGCTGCGGATGCTGCGGTGGCGGCCTTTGCCGCTATGTTTATTACCGAACCGGCAATGGCATCCCCCGGCGGTGGCGGATTTGCTACGGTAGCCGGACCACAATTGCCCGCTCAGGTATTTGATTTTTTCTGTCACACCCCAATAACCAAAAGACCTGTAGAGCAGGTGGAATACCGGCCGATTACCGTTGACTTTGGCGATGATACAGAATTGTTTTATGCTGGAAATGGGAGTGCGGCAACGCCGGGCAGCATTGCAGGGATATTTGCACTGCATAAGTCATTTGGAACCCTCCCCCTCAAAGACTTATTCGCTCCCGCGATCACTTTGATGAAATCCGGAGTAGCACTTAATTCCTTTCAGCACTTTGATCTTACACTCTTGAAAGAAATTTTACTCCTGGAGCCCGAAGGCCGAGCGATATTTTTGCAGGAGGGACAGTTTAAAAGGGAGGGAGATGTTGTGATGATGCCCCAGTTGGCCGACTTCATGGAAGTTTTAGCTCTGGAAGGGCAGGATATGTTTTACCGTGGTGAAGTAGCCCGCGAATGTGCAGCTATTCACAAGGATCGCGGTGGATTGCTTCGTAGAGAAGATTTTGAAAAATACGAATGCAAGATTCGGACCCCGCGACAGTTTACATTAGGAGACTGGAAGTTCTCCACCGTTCCCGGCCCATTTTTGGGAGGAGCTATATTTGAATTTGTGAGTAGGTCCTTTGCTTCTCATCGAGCAGCATACGACAACTTTTATGCAGCCATTTACGAAGCGATTTGGCAGGTTTTGCCCATGCAAAAAGACCAGGCCAGGCTGGACCATTCTCTTAGCCGTGGATTACCTCCTATGCCGGACAGAAGAGGAGCCACTTCGCATTTTAGTGTAACAGATCGCGACGGACTTGCCGTGAGTCTCACTACCTCGATCGGAGAAGGAAGTGGTTTATTTTTACCCTCATCCGGCGTTCACCTCAATAATATGTTGGGTGAGCTCGCTTTATTACCTGGTGATCTACACAGCTGGTGGCCGGATCAGCGGCTGAATTCTATGATGAGTCCGACCATAGGGCGTCATAAGGATGGCAGTATATGGAGCATGGGGACCGGAGGCGCCGGGCGGATTCCTTTTGTCTTGGCTCAGGTAGTGGGGCAGAAGGTCTGGGGGCTTGATGAATCCTTGCAAGAACTGATTACTCGCCCGCGAATTTTTGCTACCGAGGATGTGTTGCATTACGAACGACCTATTGATCCGTTTTCCTGGGCCCGGCATCACAACAATCGGAAAGTATGGTCTCCCGACTCCTTATTTTTTGGAGGGGTGAATACTGTCATGCATCGTGGGAACCACTTTGAGGGTGCTGCTGACCATAGACGACAAGGGGTAGTAAAGCTGCTTTAGATGCTTTTCAAAAATCCTCTGTAAGCGACTGAAATGATATGTAGGAATGATAGCGCGAGTCGATTAGCAATTGATATACTACAGGACACCTCAATCTTAGATTGCCTGATCAAAACGAGCACAAAGAAATCACGACTAACATACAAAGGATTGACCTTTGACTTTCGGTCGCTCACTTTTGACTTTCTTCACCGCGGAGTCGCGAAGAACGCAAATAAATGTGCGTTTTTTTATTTGATTACTTCATAGCTATACTCAACCTCAACCTCTAACCTTTTGCCTGCTGGTTACTGCGACTCGCCAGTTTGCGTGAGGTGCCCGGAGGGTATGGTGCCGCCGCAGGCGGTACGGAGCGAATAGCGAACCCCGGAGGGGACCGACCCCGAGGATGATTTTTCCTTACTA
>Ga0136604_1000471_pt1 | contig 19906 bp, 16 predicted proteins | sample AntRauFillE10628_FD_104928 | JGI IMG/M metagenome (GOLD analysis project Ga0136604, IMG submission 104928) | Saline lake microbial communities from Rauer Islands, Antarctica - Metagenome Filla E10 #628 | ecosystem: Environmental > Aquatic > Non-marine Saline and Alkaline > Saline | place...
TATAGGACACCGGGTCGCCTAAACAGACTAGATCAGGTCCGTCGATCGGATTGGTCCAGTCTTCAATTTCCGGAGAACCGCATGTGCCCACTACATTTACAATAACATCACAGGCTGATCCTCCACATCCATCGATAATGAAATGATAAACCTGACCTATGACAAGATCTGTCATGAACAGACTTTTATCATTTTCATTTCCACAGTCCTCAACATCACATGCAACTTCATCTGTGCCATCGCAATTGCCGTAGATAGCAATTTGAGCTCCTTCGGTAAAAAAAGGAGAACCGATGAAGGAGCAATTCTCAATTTCAACAAGAAGTTCTAATTCTTCGCACCAGGCGACAAATGAGAACCAGGTCGGATTATTTGGAGCAGAAGGCTGAGCAGTGCAAAGGGGTTCTGGTCCATCCTGTGGATGCTGGAAGTCTGACATGGAAAATTCAAAGCCGTCCAAATCATCAATGGTGCATAAAACGGGAGATGTTTCGCACTGACAAGTTTCCTGAGTTCCGTCATCACAGGGGTCGGGAGGTTGAGTTTGAGCATCCAGATGGGTAAAACAACTAAAAATAAAAAGAAAGGTCGATATTAAAATTAATTTCATAATTGCCGCAAAAATTGTGAGCCATTAGAAAGGCTGATTCGAGTTGATATAGGTAATAACTGAAAGTATAAGTCGATTACATTTGACTTTAAAACGAAATAAAATCTCAAAAAGAAAGGTAACAAAAATAAATCTGTTCTGTAATGACTACCATAAATATGTATGAACGTGTTTTGCACAAATGGACTTCAGACTTTTGATTTAGGTTCTATGATCAGGATAAACTAAAAATTAGAGCTAAATATTCATTGCAATAATTGCGATAGCGATGCGGAGTAGGCCCGCCGCTAAGGCGGGAGATCCGCAGCTGCGCATGTGCGGCAGCTAGGAGCCGAGTGAAGCCCCGAATACGACCGAGGCGAGGAAGTCGGCGAAGGGCGTAGAAGGGGACGATCTGAACGAGCTACGAAGCGTAGCGACCCGAGGTCCGCGACCTAAAATGTAAAGCTAAGATGAATCTTCCATTGTGTGGTAAACGTTTTCCCAAATTATAACGAATCCGACGAATGGCGGACGGAGGGAATCGCCCAAAATACAAACCCAATCCTACTCAAAAAAACTCAGCCGAGACTGACCGTAAGAGCGCTGCTCAAAACACCGGTTGTGTGATCGAAAATCGACCCTGCGGTCATGTTCAATTACAAGTTGCCCCTGATCAAGTAATCCAGGACCATTAAAAATCAAATCCGGTAAATGAGGCAATTCAGACCAATCATAGGGCGGGTCGGCAAAAATAAGGCCAAAAGAGCGTGAATTCCGACGCAAGAAATCTTCTACTTTCAGCGGATGCAAGGTCCATCGATCTGCGGCTAGAAATTGATCACGAGTTTCCTTTAAGTGTTGAATAATGGCGGGGTGTTGCTCTACACTATGAACTTCGGGAACTCCGCGGGATAAAAACTCCAAGCTGATCAATCCGGTACCTGCAAATAGGTCTAGCGCCGTAGTGTAAGACCAGTCGTATTCATGGTGCCATCGATTGAATAGGGCTTCACGAGTCCGATCTGTAGTGGGGCGAGTCGGCCAGGAATTATTTGGAATAGTGATGCGACGGCCGCCCCATTCTCCTGCTATGATGCGCATTTTCTCAGTAATTTTAAATCAAAATGTAAGGCATCATCTGGAGACTGAAAAAAAGTGTGATCTAAATGGCATTGCCCGGAAAGTGTTTTTTGAATACTGAAATCTCTGCTGCTATCCCCAGCCAAAATAACGGGACATTTTTTAACATCAATGCCAAACTCCGACAATGAAAACAAGAGGAAATACAATATATCTTCTGCCGTTCGAAAATTGAAAATAGCGTGATTCAATACTTTATCATTCTGAAATAGACTGAGAGAAAAGCGTTCTCTGCTAATCCATAGCCAAGCGAATTGAGTCTCATTGTTCATCCAGGAAGAAGATTTGAGCTCTTGAAACAGCAATGCTAATGTCGGTATTTCAAAGACACTTTTAGCGTAGGGAATAAGAGCTAAGGTCTCGTGTGCTACTGAATAAGCAAATAAGGAATTTGTATCATAGGGATTTTGGTGAAAGCGAACGGAGGAACCGTACTTTTTACTAATTTGATCTCTTTGAATCATCTTCGTCCTGTGTATGGAATGATGAGGATGCGTGATATACACCGTTCCAATATCCCACTTTGGAGAAGATATCCAATCGATTAAAATGGAGGTGATATTTTCAGTACGAGTGACTTGTTCTCTCAGAGATTGAAGTAAGTGACCTTCCGGAGCCCGGATTTCCGCCTGGAGCGTATGCCCCGTCACAGAGGTAAAGAGTTGGTTCAAAATGTTATAGCTTTATTCCCAGTTCCCTGACACGGAGGGCTTGGTCATGTCGCCAAATTTAAGAGAAGTCGTTGGATCGTATCGCTTGTCGTATTTTGAAAATCGCGGATCGGCATATTTGCCCATAAACTTTTCTCGTTTTACTCCTACTTGTACTACAGCGGTTTTAGTCTGCTGATACTCTATAGTATCTGCTTCAATATTAAAGGTGACTCCCTCGGTATATGGGACGAATTTGAGCGAGTCCAAATTCCAACCCATTTCTTTTATTGTATCGTAAGCCGGAGTGTAAAATGTATCTAACTCAAATTCAGCAGTGGGATCATCTGGATCACCGGAAACTCTTACCTCAGAAAAATTTCCCGTGCGTAAAACATGAGAAAGCGTATCGAAGTTATTCGCATACATCCCTGTAACATCTTTGTAAAATTCCTGAGCTTTCCGCACTTTTTTGAGTTTGTTCACTACGGCTTTTTCTCTTTTCGCTTTTTCATCGCCAAAGGCAATGGGCTCCTGAATGCTGGAATATAGCAACCAAGCAAGAAACCCAATTAAGAGCACAATGAATATATTAGCAATGATTCTCATAAATCTGTGTTTTACTGTAGTAGGTTTGCACAAGTATAAGACTTTTTTGAAAATTAATCGTGAATTGATTGTTATTTTCGTGCCGAAAACAAAAAAAGGATGATAAAACCAAAATGTATATTAGCCATTGAATCATCTTGTGATGATACCTCTGCGGCTGTCATTCGAGACGGAAGCTTGCTATCAAATGTTACACATACTCAAGAAGTACATAAGAACTTTGGCGGAGTCGTACCCGAACTCGCATCTCGCTCACATCTATCTGCCATTCTTCCGGTAATAGAGGAAGCACTGCGAAAAGCGAATTGTTCCAAGGAGGAAATTGAAGCTGTGGCAGTCACTCGCGGTCCCGGACTCATGGGGTCTCTATTGGTGGGCGTCTCTATGGCAAAAGGATTGGCACTGGGGTGGGATATTCCGCTCATTGAGGTTCATCATATGGAAGCGCATATTATGGCCCACTTTATAGAAGATCCACATCCTAAATTCCCATTTCTATGCCTTACAGTATCCGGGGGGCATACACAAATCGTTCGAGTCAATGGTCCTGCGAGTTTTAAAATTTTGGGGCAGACGCTAGACGATGCAGCAGGTGAAGCTTTTGATAAAACAGGGAAAATACTCGGTCTCCCCTACCCGGCTGGACCCCATATAGACCGTTTGGCACGTGAGGGAATTGTAAAATTCGATTTTCCTAAACCTCAAGTCCAAGGTCTTGACTTTAGTTTTAGCGGACTAAAGACAGCAATTTTATATTTTTTGAGATCAGAAAAGAAGAAAAACGTCGACTTTGTTCAAGAAAATCTGAAAGATATTTGCGCCTCGGTACAAAGCAGCATTGTCAACATTTTGTTAGAACGGCTCATCGAGGCTGCCGAACGAGAAGGGTTAGATGAAATTGCACTAGCCGGCGGTGTTTCGGCCAATTCGGGATTGAGAAAGGCGGCAAATTCAATCGCCGATGAAAAATCATGGAATCTCTATATTCCTCAACTCCAATATTGCACTGACAATGCTGGTATGATCGCTATGGCCGCTTATTTTAGGGCACAGGAAGGATTATTTGCGGGTTTGGACATGAAGCCTGCTCCACGACTTCCTATGATGCATTAAATTGCTTCATTAATCGATCTTTCATGAGCGCGAACTCTTCGTCGGTGATGATCCCCTGCGCCTTGAGGTCATTGAGTTGAGTCAATCTTTGCACAACTTCAGAATCACTGGGTGGTTCAGGCTGGGGCGATGGCTCTGATTCCTTTCGCTTTTGTTCTTTCTTTTTCATTTCCGCTGCCATTTTCTTTCCCTTTTCAAACTTCTCCCGATACATTTTACGCAAGCGCTCCGGATCAAAATCCAAGAAGGTCCCCCCAGTCTTAAAATGGCGTTTAAAAACCTCTCCTACACCAAATGTTGACGCACCGCTTAAGACAGACATAGTAACGCCGCCCAATACGGTGCCTACACCGGGAATAAATTTGAGTGCATTAGCGCTAATTCGGGCTACAGTTGAACCCGTCAAAGTTGTAATTAAGGCTTTGCCTTGAGATTCTTTGAACTCAACATCATAAATGGTCGCCAAATTTCGAACCATATCTATCTGAATGGCTGTTACCGCCAAAATATCGGCGAATGGAATGGGAATAAAGCCTGCTCCCATTGACCATACCATATGGTTCTTAATTACTGCATCTGATCGAATTTGTCGTTCCTTGTCTTCCATTGTACTGTAATCTTTCTTATAAAAATATCGATCCACAAAGCCCGTAAAGGCCATGTCTGCCATCATTCCACCAATTATACTACCTATCATCTGTAAATATTTTTTGTCCACTGCTGTGTCCTTTAAACTCCGGAGCATAAAATGATTCTACTCGGGTAAATCCACCAGTGCATTTCCCGGCGTGTGCCACTCGCTCTTTATACTCAAATATATGCATCCCACCAGGCAACCGATCGATAAAAAGTCGCGTGCTTTCATCTCGGATACTTTGGTAAAATGATACATTTCCATTATTAGTGTAACCGCTTTTCTGTTCTATGGGTTCCAAAGAAGCGGCTCTAAATTGCTCGAGATGCACAAAGTCCATTGCGCGATCTACTTCCAAACGAACCCGAGCTACCAAAATATCACCCTTTTTCAGTGTAGTTTGTGAGCTTACAGGATTCAATTGTTCGCCTTCTGGTCCGTCCGATTGCAGATAGTATTCCGTCTGTACCTTCATCCGGCTGTCTTGACTTTTTTCAACTTGATCTAAAGGGCTAGAGTACTGCACTGAGGCACTCCCCCACACCGGATAGGGATTTTCATTATCAATTTTTAATTGATCTACCGGCCAGTTGAACTTGCCCTGATCATCTGCTTTGCCCTCCCAGGCCACATACCACTCACCCACAGAGACATCGGGGGACTTTACGTTTTTTCCCTCACCATCAACCCGGACGGATTGGGTTTGAATCCACGGATCATCTCCGGTCAGCAAGAGTGCATGGATTGCTGCTGCCGTTGCCTTTGAATTTCCCCATTGTGATGATTGTTTATTTTTCAACAACCATTTCTTTGCGGATTGACTCGCCGCAACGGCTCCAACTTCTTCCAGAAACTCTATAATTAATGCTTGAGTCTCCAGTGCGCTATAGTAAAAATCATATGCATCAGATGAGCCCCAAGACCAACCTAATAGATCATTTTTTCTCGCTCGTTCTTCAAGAGACTCAACTAAGAGCTGCACTTCTTGTTTTTTGCCCGCAGTATTCCATGCAAGTCCCAGTAGCGCCTGCTGAGCAAAGGATAGCTTAGAGAATTCCCTTAGTAATCGGACTTCTAGCTCTTCTTTAATTTCAGGCCAAGCCTCCCAAGATCCCAAGCTGGCATTTTGTTCGACTTCAACAGCTAGAAAGTAGGTGTGTATTAGCACGGAGGAATTGACCCTGGATATATCCTTTTTCCCATTACTTCTGTAGTTCTTTTCAAAAGATTGAAAGCAAAAATCAAGAGCTGATTTAAGGGAACTCATAATGTCCTGATCAGAAATAAGTTCCATTTTTAGCATACGCACCAATTCCTTTGCGATATACTGGCTTACGTACAAACTGCTAGGCCCGCCAGGCATCCAGGCAAAGCCACCATCTGCATTTTGCATATCTTTCAATTGTCGCAAGGCTCTGCCTTGCTCGTAACGCTGGCTGTTTACATCGAGCAACTGTTCGATTCGTTGCATTCGGTCGCTCTCTTTTGTTGCCGCCTGAACCCAAGGAGAATGCGCTAAATTGATATTTTTCCACTCTTGCGACTGTGACAATGGGCTTTCCCATTGTTCATTTTTTCTCATCAGAGCAATTTGCTCTTTGAGTTGGGGTACTTTTCTTGCTACCTCACTCGCCAGTCCGTGGGCGAATAAACGATTGACCAATGCGGAAGAAGAATTATTCTGTGGACTGGAAATATAAGGCAGTGCCTGGACCGCATACCATAATGGCTGTTTGGTCACATCCAATTGGTATTTCAAGACCATTTGATCCTCTGTCGTAACTAATTGTTCTCGCCATTGCTCAAGATCAAACGTCTCATCAGCTTTTGGCTCGACTTCGAGAGCTAAGCTAGAAGTTACTAGAACCCTATTGCTTAGCACGGGCAGAATATGTGATTCTCCATCCTGCTCTGATCCCTGATCCACTGTCATTACGATGCGAAGGGCCGCCATACGCTCTGCGCGAGGAACGCGCAAACGCCACTGTACAGACTTAGCGACACCTGCTTCTAAATCCACCCCTTTCACCTCCGATGAACCGATCAAATACGATGATGCATCGGCGCCTGTCAAAGCGTCTGTGATTCGAATTCTCACCTCAGCCGGATCTGAAAACACTTCTTTGGCCTCAATGCGGGCTGAGAGCGAAATGGTATCTCCTTCCCTTAGAATTCTCGGTAAAAATGGACGAATACTCAAGTTTTGAGCAGTAATTACTTTTTTGGAGAGCACCCCAGACGACAAGTCGGCGCGATGCGCCAAAAGTTGCAATTTCCATTCGGTAAGAGCCTCATTCATTGTAAAAGTCATTTCGTATTCACCCTTTTTGTTTTTCTCCACTTTTGGAAAGAAAAATACCGTTTCGTTTAAGTTCTCGCGAACTACGGGTTCTGTCTCCGGGGGCTGTGGAGGCTCTTGAGTTCGCGGCGGGCTAATCTCCTGCTCTTCCTCCAGCGGGACATTGTCATCTTTTGCTCTCATTGAGACCTGATCGGACTGGCTTTCCATTGCCATGAACCGATGGGGATAAAATTGTGTAGACTTCAATATAAAACTCGGCCATTCAATCGAAATTCCCATATTGCGGGGCACATCAAAAAAGCGAAGCCCTCTAAAGTGACTAGCTAAAAAATCTGAGCTTCTAATAGATAATCTGACTGATGAATGAGTTAGAGGAAGGCGCGACCATTCATGGATTTGTATGTCATCCAAAGACGCATCGTACATAGAAGCTAAAAGTTGGGTGGGTTGGTCCCCCTCAACAGTAAAAGTATAAGTTTCTTCGGCACCGGGTTTCGTTTTGTCACGCATGCGTTGGGTTCGAATCTCCAGGTTTTTCTCAGGGCGCTCTATAGTAATAGTTCTTGAATCTGAATAGAATCGATTTTGCTTTACACACCACATTTGAATAGCCACTGCTCCGTAATCATCAGCAGAAGCATCAACTGTGAGTTTCGGAGCACTTTCCCAGCGCACAGGATCATCATTCTTTTTAACGGCTACTTTGATTTGACTGTCGTCCGTAGGAATGATAGCAGAGAGTGTTTGGCTCTCCCCGGCAAATAATTTAGTCGGGGGTTCTTTCCATTGAAGGAGACGTTGAGACGAAGAAGTGTTTTTACCTTTTGGTAAATACTCAAAGGTCTTCTGAAAGAGCGGGGTCCCAATATCATCGGTGATATCCAAGCGATACCTTCCGGTGGATAGCCCATCAAAAAAGCGAGTGGGCAGTTTTTCGCTGCCTACAATGCTCTCACTCCCACTTTGAACAACTCGTTCGACTTTGGTTTGCTCTGCATCATTGGGGAAATATGACATATGTGGAAATCTCATCTCAAAGTCAGATCGAGACATTAAGATAGTATCCGGGGTTCTCCAATAGCGATCTATAGTTTTCTTTTCTCCTCCTTCAAGTTGAGATAAAGACCATTGTATTTCAGCCGACACCGATTCTCCCATGGCATTTTCTGCTCTCCATTCCAGAGATTGGTCTCCTTCTAAAAATATGTTTGGTAAAGATACAGAGACTTTAAAGGGGCTGGAGCTCAAATTCAAGTCCTTTTTTATTGACTGTGTCTCTCCTGCCACATCCATGACTTCACATTGAATTTCATATCGGGCAAGGGTATTCTCGGCCGGCGATTCTTCTGTGGCAAAGGCAATTTGAAAGGTTCCACCTGTACCTAGCTTACCTTGCCCCTGTGCGACCTGAATGGATTGATTGCTTTGCGGAGGATAAGAAAATGCTCTGGGATATAAGCTACCAAATGTTCTATACACACTATAGGTGATTCGGGCGCCCGTCATTGGAAAACCGCTATATGTTTGCGCGTCAATATCCAGTTTTACTGTATCACCTAATTGGTACTTTGCTCCGTCGGGCCAATCGGATTTCACCTCAAAACTTGGACGACGATAATCCTCCAAACGGATTGATGTTGAGCCAAAGGCCGAGCTGAGGGTGTATTGACCAGTCAAGCTTTCTTCTGGTAAAATAAACTCACCCTGTATGGCCCCTAACTCATCTGTCCTTAAAATTTGCTGGTTCAATGTCTCTCCGTTGGGATCCCGAAGAGTTAATTCTACACTTTGTCCAGCGACAACGCTTTCTTTAAGCGCTGAAGAGCGACGCAAAGCAATACCTTTAAAATAGATTATCTGTGCGGAACGATATATCGATCGGTCTGTATATAGTTCTAATTCAACCCGCTCATTTCGCTCTGTTCTTTCTGAGGAGGAATGAAGCGTCAAGCCCGGCTGAAGCTGGCGATCCCCTTTCTTCACCTCTAGAATTTTAATATTTTCCTCTCCTCTCCATTTCGCGCGTCCATCAGTATCGGAAGTTAATGTAAAGCGACGGCGATCAGAGGACTTCCAGTTAATTTCCTCCAGAAACACCTCCGCACCTTCTACCCCACGACCTGAATTTCTATCCAGAACTATAATATCCCGATCTACAGTAACTACGGCCAAATCACTGACCTGAAAACTCTGCCAGAACATGGCCTCTCCAGAGCGAAGAATGACCACGTAATTACCATTTTTTCGTGGATTTAAACCTACTTCAACACTGTGGTAAGAGTATTGGGTCTTCTCAGGCAGTTCATACTTTCCCTTCTCCACCAGAGGCTGCTTATTGACTGCCTCTTCAAATTCATCGGCATTTCGACGATTGATTCGATTCAGCACCTCCTCATCCACGGCGCGAACTTCATAAGAAAATGAAAGAATATTCCTGTATCTGAGATGAAGTAAAATATCTTCCTCAGGCACCACTACTGACTCCATCTCTGCGGACAAGTGAGGACGCTCGATTTCACGAATAAGCACTCGGGCTTGTTGACCCCAGGGATGGTCCTCTGCCATTAAATGATCCTCTCGCAAAAACTCCATGGCTTTTTGATAACCGGTTTTTCCGTTTTTCTGAAGCGTTTCGCGCTCTGACATGTAGAATTCTGCCAATTTGATACGAAGTTGCGCCTGGGCTAAGTCCTGTGGATATTTATCCATTAACCGCAAAAGAGCAGTCTCCCATTTTTCTCTGGAAACAACTCCAGGTCCGTGAGCGCGTACAAAGGACAATCGCGCCAAATTTGCATCTAATTCAACCAAAGGGTGTCCTGCAATATCCAATGCTTCTTGAAAAATGCCAATGGCCTGTTGGAGCCAGGAACTATCGGTCCCAAAGTCATGATTCACAAAGTCATTTTTATTTGACCACCAAATGGAATCTCTCATCATGGGATGTTCCCCCAAGGGTATCGACAGAAGCGAAGCATCTGTCAATAAATCAGTTAAGGTATGAGCCATTACATCATATAGCGTTGGTCGAAATTCGTATACCACAGTATCGGATAAAGATTCTAAAATTCCCGACCAGTCTTCGTTCGATTCTTCTTTTAATCGAGGATGCAATGCTCCTTGAGAATATTCTCCTATGGCATCCAAAAATTGGGAACGCGTCCAATCCTTGATATTGGAATCTCTTTTCTCAGTTTTCAGTAAGTCAGCCCGGCGATCAATGGTATTGCGACGCCCTGAATAATAATTTTTGATACCTACTGCTCGGGCATATGACAGCAAATGAGAGCCAACAGAATCTTCAAGTGCCTCTACACCAAATAGAAAATTCACTGGGTCTTCGGCATCAATTTCCCTGCGCTGAGCGCGCTCGGACATAATATTATATCTCAAAAAAATAGAACGCATTGCAGATTGCGGGTGACGATCACGTCCCAATTTTTCAATTTTGGCTAGTATCGACAGTGCTTTCTCCGGAAAAGCTCGCTGATCAACACTATCAAAAGTCGTCCATAAGCTATCGATTGTACCATCGAGAATAGAAGAATCTTGAGGCATTTCATTGGATTTGCACTGAGTCAAAGCGACAATAACCGCCAACATCAGCATAACAGAAGTGAATCCTTTCAACATCATATAATTTTATAGCGTGCGTATCAATACGAATCAATTAAAAGATGAAAGTAGAACAGAAAAGGAGCAAAAAGTCAATTTCTTTAACCCAACTTTAACATCTTGTCCCATAAAATACAAAATAATTTCAAGATTGACGACCTGCAATATTCACTGATTGCAACACAGGCTTTCCGGACACCATAAACTCAGCCATCTGGCGGGCAAAGTACGGACCTAAGGATGCCCCTTTTGAACCCAAACCATTAAAAACAAACATACTCTGCTCCACTTCTCCCAGAAGAGGGCGACGATCTTTGACTGTGGGTTTGATCGCTCCCATTTGCTCTAATACCGGACCTGGTTCTAGATTGTACATCTCAGAAAAACGGTCCAAAATCCGCCCTAGCCCCTCCGGCGTAGGCGTCTCGTCATCGTAGTTCCAAAAATTTGCCGTGCCCAGCCACCAGCGATCGGAGGACCAGGGCACAGAAAATATTCCCTTTTTAACAATCGCTCTCAAGGGCTGATCCATCCTCATAGTTAATGCCTCTCCTTTAGACAAGTTGAAAGGTAAAGCTGCTAGATAAGGGTTCTTTGCCGCGGCTGCTCCTTCGCAAAAGACCAGGTTTCGACAACGCATACCGCGATAATTCCACAAGTCTCCGTCCCTTTTTAGAGCAGAATGCATCCAAAACTCTTTGTAGTATTGTCCTTTTTCTATCAGAGACTTCCGGTAGGAAGCTAAGAATCGGTTGATCCGAAGTTGATGGCCGCGTAAAATGGACACAAAAGGCCGATCTCGATGTAAATGCAAAGGCAAATCATTATTAGATGAAACACTGCCGATATAAGGCTCGTATTCCGGTAGTGACGACCGGTAATCCCATTCCAATTCTGCCTGTCGATCCGGCAAAGCCCTGTAAATGGGCCGTTCGTAAAAAAAGTTCTCACCTAGTGCCTCCTCTAATTTAGGGTATACGCACTTTGCCTCCTTTAAAAGCTCATCGAACATCCAACTCTTCACGAATTTACGCCCTGTCAGGGGATTAAGTATCCCACTCGATATTTTTGAGCAGGAAGATCCCCCCGCATCCCATATGCAAACCGACTGCCCCGACTGACTCAAATAATGGTGTAAAAGCGTCCCGGCCAATCCCTGTCCCACAATCCCATAATCCCAAATCATACCTTCATTTTTGCCCCTTGAAGATAAAGAAAATCACTTGACTTATGGCGCTCTCATCTTTTTTTATTGTTTGGGTGTGCCCCCTCGCTCGCACTTCGTCCGGCTCGGGGTCGGTCCCCTCCGGGGTTCGCTATTCGCTCCGTACCGCCTGCGGCGGCACCAAGTGCCATTACCACTAAATCCGTTACGGACCAAGTCTTGATCTTTTTGCCCATATCTTCGTTGCTCCTCAGTCAAAGAGCTAAAGCTCTTTTCCTTCCTCGCGCTTTGATCTGAACAAAAATCTACTGCGACTTTTCAATAACCCTTTAGTGTTAAGGGCACAGGCCCTTCGGGCACCTCACACGAAGGAGGATTAAATTTGGGAAATACCCATCCAAGACTTTATCTACTTGAAAGTGCTGTTAAATTTCATTGCATAGTGTATTGAGCAAGGATTCCATTCGTAAACTACCAAAAGGAACGGACAAAAATAGCTGTGCAGACCATAATGAATTTCGAACAAGGCGAAAATAGAAAACAAATACGAAGCTCTATTGAACCAAATATTCTGATGTCCCCATCATTCAAAATCTTCGGGCTTCATTTCATCGAGGCTCCCAATCCACAGCACAGCTGACAGTACACCTTATTTTCTAAAATAAGCTATTACCATTCTGGTGAATTCTCAAAAAATGAAAGCAGCCCCCATTTCCCAACCAGAGATATATGAAGATACTTTAAAAATATTCGGGGGGAACTCGATTCCTAAATAGGGACCACAAAAGAGTCGAAAGCCATAATTCATAAAGGGTATTTCATAAGAAGCATGAACGGTCCCCACAAAATATGATAGTCCTTCGTAGTCTTCTGTGTCTGAATCCAAACGGTTTTTCCGTTCATAAAATCGATCCCTAAAGCGTTCGTTATTCAGAGCACGCTCCTTGAGAAAAATCACTTCCTCTTCCTGAATCAAGTTGATCAATAAGCCTCCTTCCATCCTTAATAAAAACGAATGTCTGCCTCTACTATAGAGGTCAACTTCCATTCCCAAACCGAGAGAAACATAATGATTGCGTATACTATAGTCAGTCTGTTGCCAAGTATATCCAAGGACTCCGTTATGATCTTGTTTCCGATAATTGATGACATTTTGTTTGTATCCAAGAAACGCAAGGAATTTCCACCCACTTCCATCATTTGTAAATTTTCGATAGGCAAGTCGATAGCTATGAAGCAATCGATCACTTTCTTTTGTCATTTCACCTATATTCAAAGGGCCAATGGTGTTTGGTAACTGATTACCTCCATTACCGTTATTGAAGCTGTATGAAGCCCCCAACTCCCAATTCAATCTAGGTTGAGCCGAAAGTTGGGCCAGGCAGTAAATACAAAAAAAGAGAATGATGAATAACATTCCTTTTCGCTTTGGTCTGAAGTGGAATTGAGGTGGAAAGCTGACTGCAGGTATTTGAGATAAATAAGTCATAATTTTATATTATTAAATATGAATGATTCAGTAATTATATTGGAAGCTCGAAAAAAACAAGACGCTTTTCTGACCCGAAATCAAGTATACATAAATGACCTTCTGCATCAAAGAATACAGCTTCGTAGGGTCTTTCTCCCTGTTCGTTGGAATGTTCCATCAATAATTGCATGCTTATCAATTCAACCATGAGTATTCGATTTCGATAAGGGATAGCCATAAGGTCTTTTGTTGGATGATTCACGGGAGGCAGGTAAAAGTCAGAAGGGTTCTTTAATGAAAGAGTCTTACCTCCCTTTTGTAATTTAGATGCGTAAATAAAAGTGTTATCCCACGCTAGAACAAAGTCATCTTCTCTCTTTTGATTTGATTTATATCCTTCAAATACTTTATGATTGTTTTTCAGTGAATAACAAACCACTGCCGATCCTGCTCGAAAGCTTAATAGATCGTTATCATATTCGATTGCGCTCGAAATTTTTAATTCCTCCTCTACAAATGTTTCTGAGTCTAAATAATGGCTATCGATTTCATGGGTTTGAGGATTGAGAAAAGGAAAGTAAGCTCCACGATTCTCCCCTCCTCCAAGAAGAGGGAAAGGAAGAAGAAGCCGATTTTCTGTTTCATCATATGGAAATAATCTTGGAGAGTGTTCTGAAAACTCCATAAAAGGCAATCCAAAGCTTTGTACTTGTGTTACCCGTTCAGATGAAAAGTCAACCTCATATACGAAGGATGCTCTATAATCATTACCTATGGTGTACATGTAACATATGCCGCCAATAAAATTATATCCAAAATAATATTCTCCACTATCATAATAGTCTCGGATATCGTAGGATTCCTTTATATGCCCAGTTTTAGGATCCATTTTACTCCATTTTTTGCCATCGGTCACCATCAAGTGATCCTGCCAATCAAAGAGTATCACTTGATCTTCATCACTATGGCTGCTTCCGAATATCGTTTTCGGAATGATCCAGCGCACGTCCATTTCTTTAATATCTATAGCTGCGATATGGCCTATAATCTCTATAAACAACAATGGGCGATGGCCTTCGTATTGATACTTTTTGAAATTAACATTTGACCAATTGCCGCCAATCTTAAATGTTGCTTCCCCAGCTTTTACTAACTTAAGTTCCGGATACACAAGTTGCTCTCCTTCAGGCAATACTCCTTCTTTAGTGTTGCAAGCTGAAAACAAAATGATCAAAATTAGAAAAAGAGAAAAAAGGTAGCTTTTTAGTTTACTCAGTGGAATGTAGTAAGACCTAAGCTCTGCTATGCTATAGATATGATTAATCATAATACGTAGATAGTAAGGTTAATAAATATAGATAAATTTAAATATCAAGTGATTTGACAATCTAATCGTCTAAAAACTCATCTTTTGGATTTACTTCGATCAAAAAGAGTCAGCGCTCAATAAAAATAAGAATTTGAGAAAAATGAAAAAGCTTTTTAAATGGTAGAACAATAAATTAAATAATTAATATGAAATTGATGAATTTATATAATAGAAACTTATGATAGGGTAAATCAATGTTTTTCAGCCATAGTTTTTCGAAAAAAAACAATTATTTGTCGTCCATCTGACATAATAACGAGAAAACTATAGATTCTTCCTTCTTCAATTCAAGATGAATTCACTTGGAAGTAGCCTTTAAAAAACCATACCTTTTTTATAACATGACATGATTGGTGGTTACATTTTACGCACTTTTGAGAAACACGGGCCAATCTTTCGATTCTACTTAAGTCAACAAAAAATCTCACTGATGAATCAAGATGAAAATTCAGCTCAAATTCAGCTCAATTTTAAACCTGCCATGCATAAGTAAGTGGTGCTTATAAAATCACAGTACAAAAGAAGTCTAGTCAACTATTTGTTCTGAGCAAAACACCTTTGAAATCCGCTTTTTTTATATATTTGTATCAGCAAACCATAAATTCATGTCAGACCAAGAACTACAAAGCAAGCAAGAAGAGTCCACTGTAAAATATTGGATACTCTTTCTAATTACTACTGCCATCTTGATTTTTATGATGATTTTCGTCAATGAATGGTTTTGGGTCGCCCTACCCTTCTCATTGACCTCCTTAGTAAAGGCACTTCGCGTTATCTAAGGTTTTCACGAACTTAAGAGAATTATTCTTGCTAACATCTCATAAAAACAGCATCATTGAGACGATTTTGGCCTTGATGTATTGTGCTTAAGATTTCCCGTGTGCCTTGATAATATCTTTTAGTTGAGGAGCAGAAACAACCCCACTCTGCCGCCACAATACTTTCCCCGCCTGAAAAAGCATAAGCGTAGGCACCCCGCGGACTTGATATTTTTGCGCTAATCCTTGATTTTTATCCACATCGATTTTCACAATTCTCACATCATCGCCTATATCTGACTTTAATTCTTTTAAAATAGGCGTCATCATCTTGCAGGGGCCACACCAAGTCGCATGAAAATCCACCAATACTTTCTTTTGCCCTTTTATTAAATCGTTGAAACTTAGTTTTTTTGCCGTTTTCATAAACTCTTTTTTTCTGTTACGACAAAGATGAGCAATACTTACAATCCATTCAGTGACAAAAGGCACACTATTGCCCCCTGCTCATAAGTATCATAAGAAGTAAATTAATCTCTTTTTGCAACTTAGTTGCAAAAAGACTACTTTTGCGCATTCTTATATAAAGCCGTATTTTGAGCCTTGAGTTAATTCCTATGATTGAAATTTTAATTGCAAGTTTAACACTTTCAGTGGTTCACGCCATGATTCCCAACCACTGGATCCCTTTGATTACGATATCGAAGGCAGAGTCCTGGACCCTTAGGGAATCGCTGAGTGTCACCGCTCTTACCGGTATTGCGCACAGCATGGGCACTATAGCCATTGGTGTGGCTCTGGGCTATGTGGGAATTCAACTATCCCAGCAATTTGAGTTATTTGCAGAATTAATTGCACCGCTTATTCTCATCATCATCGGCTTAGTATACCTAACACTCAATGCTCCGCATCAACACGACCACGTCCCTAAAAATATTGATAAAAGGAAAAATAAAGCTGCCATAATTTTCGCCTTAACCCTTTCCATGTTTTTGAGTCCCTGCCTCGAAATGGAAAGCTACTTTTTAGTAGCTGCGAAGGAAGGTTGGGGAGGAATCATATTAGTTTCCGTAGTGTTTTTACTTGCAACGACATCCGTCATGTTACTTCTCGTTTTTATAGGATTCCGATCTTTAGATCGTTTCAATTGGGACTTTCTAGAAAAAAACGAAAAGAAAATCTCTGGAATTGTGTTACTTCTCATTGGGATATTGACCTTATTACTTCAAGATCAACACTTCCACTTGCATTAAATTGATTGAATGACTCTACCTATGATATATCAACGCAATCAGCGCATCCTCATTGGGGCGATAGCTTTTGCATTGATTTTGCTTGCTGCAGGTATGGACGTTCCAGATGGTTACCTGCTTTTCGGTTATATACTCACTTTTATCATCGTAGGTCATTTTGTTATTTTTAAAGCAACGGAGCACATTCTACGTGGACAGATTTTCGATGAGTATAGCTTGATGACTATTGCTACAATAGCAGCCTTTGTCATTGGGGAGTATCCCGAAGCGATCACCGTCATGCTATTCTACGAATTGGGAGAGTACTTACAACATCGGGCGGTGCACAATGCCGAGTCAAAAATTCGGCACCTTTTGGATCAACGTCCTAAGAAATCCCGAATAAAAGTCGGTGACACATTTGAGATGCAACCTTCAGAGCAAGTAAGTATCGGAGCTATCATTCAGGTGCACAGAGGCGAACGACTGTCACACGACGGAGTCCTACAATCAGAGTATGCTAGCTTAAATACGGCAGATATTACCGGTGAGAGCGAGGTGAGACATTTTGAAACGGGAGAAAAGCTGCTCTCCGGAACTATCAATGAAGGACCGCCAATAGAGGTCCAAGTAACCGAGAATTTTACTGACAGCACATTTTCGCGGATGCTGCAATTAACTCGAGATGCTCAATCTCAAAAGGCTCCAACGGAACTTTTTTTTAGGAAATTTGCAAAAATATACACGCCGGTCGTAGCCCTTCTTGCCGCTTTAATCTTCATCATTCCGTATTTTCTGGTCGACGATTATGAATATCAGGACTGGTTGTATCGAGCGGCTGTCTTTCTAGTTATTAGTTGCCCTTGTGCTCTTGTTCTATCTATCCCATTGACCTATTTTGCCGGCATCGGAGCGGCGAGCAGAAAAGGGGTATTAATCAAAGGCGCTCAATTCATTGATCAATTGGCTAAACCCAAAGCTATTGGGTTTGACAAAACAGGTACCCTAACGAAGGGGCAGCTGGAATTGTCTCATATTTCGTTTTTATCTCCGCCTCAGAGCGAACTCCTAACTTCTATTGCCGCAGGTGTTAAGCTTTCCCATCATCCGGCGAGTCGAGCAATAGCCAAAGGATTGCTTGTAGATAAAGCTTCGGATGTCTTGTCAAAGGTCGAGGAGGTTCCCGGAATGGGAATCGGCGGTATCAGCGGAGAGGATAGAATTCAGATTGGTCGCCCAGAATGGGTGGACCCTAACCACGAGTCAATAGAAGGACCCTTTACCGAAGTTGCTGTGAGTTCCAATGGAAAGTGGGTGTTATCTTTTTATTTAATTGACACAATAAAAGAAGACGCAGTGCGGACACTCGAGAGACTTAGATCCTGGGAAATCTTCCCTTTTCTACTTTCTGGGGACAGGCAGGGGCCGGTTCAACTTATTGCAGAACAATTGCAAATATCCCTTGCCAAAGCTCAGGTGACACCAGAGGAGAAACTGCAGACCTTTGAAAGGATAACTGAGCGCCGCAAACCCGCTGTTTTCGTTGGTGACGGTTTAAATGACAGCGCGGTATTAGCTGCTGCTGATGTCGGAATTGCCATGGGAAACACGGGTAGCGACTTATCCATTGAAACCTCTGATGTGGTTATTCCCGGCCAGAAGTTGTTACGCCTCGTCGATTTAATTCGAATTTCCAAAGGTACCAAGCGAATTTTATGGCAGAATATCACCATTGTTTTTTTGGTCAAACTCGTCGTGCTTTTACTCGGTGGTTTGGGCTGGGCTTCATTGTGGGCAGCCATTGCTGCAGATGTTGGGGTATGCCTTATTGCTGTGGCAAATGCCAGCCGAATTCTCTATCGGCCGGGTGACGACGATCAATAAGTTCCTCTCGATTTGTTGTGATGGGCTTTGGGTAGGTGCAGCAAGTAAAGCAATTTGTAAAGCGAAAATTGCTTAGAGTTGTAACGACCGGCTCGCATTCTCTCTTCACATTGTCGCAACCAATATCGACTTAAGTCACCGAAAATGCCTGAAAAATACCAGGGGTAACATTTTTTGTACCAATACCACAAAGACGAGTATTTCACGAGACTCCCCGCAGGCAAAAATTGATTGATTTGTGGTAAGTGGCGAATCGCTTGTTGAGTTTTCTTGAGGAAAATTGTATTTTCCACCAAGCCTAAATGCTGAACCGGGTTATTCAAATGTTGGACCTCTATCCCTTGTAATGCCAAACGTATTGCAAGAAGGCTATCTTCGTGACCATATTGAGTCAGTCGTTCTTCGAAGGGGTGTTTTTCTAAAAGGTCCCTTCGAATAACAAAGTTGTTTGCGTGAAAACTTGCCACCGGATTTTTCTTGCGTTTTTCGATTGGCACGGCTTCTCGATCGATAGCGTAAGCGTGGTGTAAGGCAAAGGACACCTCCACTTGTTCCGGATAGGCCGTGCCTCCATAGACGATTTTAGAAGTAGGATGATCGTCGAGATATTGTAAATAAGTTGATAAAAAAGACCCGTAAATGGGCATACTGTCCCCATCTAAAAACAACAGCCAGGGAGCGGAGGTGCAAGACAAGAAGGCATTACGGGTCTTACTTCGCCCCGCATTTAATTCATGTTGAATATACTTGGCTCCATACTTATTGGCTGCCACCCTATTTTCTTCTCGAATAGTTAAGTCGGGGGATGCATCATCAATGAGAAATATTTCGATAGTTAGCCCCGGGATCCGTTTTTTCTGATGATTTAACACAGCCAATACATCTCTTATGGATTCATTGTACACTGGTATACAAATATCTAATGCCTTTAACATAAAGCCAAAGTACTAAGCTTGTGCTAAATAATCACTGAATTTGAAAAATTTTACCTACTGGCGATGAATCATAAAGGAATAGAATAGCCTGAACCTTAATATAATTATGGACATTTTGTTACTTAGAGAATGAAAAGACTGTATCCTCCAGAGATTTCTCAAGAATATTTAGATAAATACATAGTATCAGCATTCGAGCTCAATTCAGAGCTTTGAACATTTATCCTGCAATACTTTAACTCCAACTCTTTCTTCAGAGATCATTTCTTGAAGCCTCATTCGACGAGCCTCGGCAGGACAGGAAATAAAAGGTTGAGGGTACTTCCGAAAACTATCCTTTTGCGTGAACAACCCTTTCTAATGAAATAGTCTAAATGTAAAATATGTACGTAAGCATCGTTTTCCTTCGGTCTCTTAGCTCTTGCCAGGCTCTCTCA
>Ga0136604_1000480_pt1 | contig 19635 bp, 24 predicted proteins | sample AntRauFillE10628_FD_104928 | JGI IMG/M metagenome (GOLD analysis project Ga0136604, IMG submission 104928) | Saline lake microbial communities from Rauer Islands, Antarctica - Metagenome Filla E10 #628 | ecosystem: Environmental > Aquatic > Non-marine Saline and Alkaline > Saline | place...
CACATAGATGCCGCGCCGGTCCTCGCAGAGTTTCATCACCGGACCAATATAGTCGGAGGGGGTGATGATACTCGCCTTGATATACGGTTCAAAAACATTATCAATATTTGCAGGATCGGGCATTTCACTGGGATTATCGACAATGACCTTCTTCTGCTCGCCGCGCTCTGTTTTATAGACTTCATATTCTACATTGGGTACGGTAGTAATGATGTCGATGTCGAATTCCCGGTCCAGCCGTTCCTGCACAATTTCCATGTGCAGTAATCCCAAGAAGCCGGCCCGGAATCCAAATCCCAATGCTTTCGATGTTTCGGGCTGATACGTAAGCGACGCATCATTGAGCTGCAGTTTTTCCAGCGCCGAGCGGAGGTTCTCAAAATCATCGGTACTGGTGGGATAAATGCCGCTAAAGACCATTGGCTTGGGCTCCTTGTATCCGGGAATGCTTTTCTCGGCGGGATTTTTTGACGTGGTTAAGGTATCACCTACGCGGGCATCTTCCAGTGATTTTACACTGCCAATTACATAGCCCACTTCTCCGGCTTCAAGTTTATCCGTTTTTTCCTGCTTTAGTCTCAGGTAGCCAATTTCTTCGGCATCATACTCTTTTTTGGTAGCCATAAATCGGATACCTTCGCCTTTTTGCAAGGTGCCTTCCATCACCCGCACATAAACTATGGACCCGCGATAGGTATTGAAAACGGAATCAAAAATAAGGGCTCGCAGCGGTTTGTCGTTGTCTCTGCCGGGACGGGGAATGTGTTCAAAAATAGCTTCAAGTAATTCATCAATCCCCTCTCCTGTTTTACCGGATACATGCAAAATATCGTCATGGTCGCAGCCGATTAAATCTACAATTTGTTGCCCCACTCCTTCAATATCTGCGCCCGGCAAATCAATTTTGTTTAGCACCGGAACAATCTCCAAGTCCTGGTCGATAGCCTGGTATAGGGTTGAAATGGTTTGTGCCTCTACCCCTTGGGCGGCATCAACTACAAGCAGTGCCCCTTCGCACGCTTTCAGTGCACGCGATACTTCATAGGCAAAGTCAACGTGGCCGGGTGTATCAATCAGATTATAAATGACGTCCTCACCGTTGGGACGCTTGTAGTCCATCTTAATGGCATGACTTTTAATGGTGATGCCACGTTCGCGCTCCAGATCCATATCGTCCAGTATCTGCGCCTGCATATCACGCTCGGTGATAGCCCCGGTACGTTCTAAAAGCCGATCGGCCAGCGTAGATTTGCCGTGATCAATATGGGCGATTATACAAAAGTTACGGATTTCGGTCATTGAATGGCGGGCTTCCCCGCTATGCTAAATTCAGGCTGGTAAAAAGAACGCTTAAGATACAAAAATAGCGGAGGGATTGCATACTTAAAAATAAGGGTGACGTGTGTACCGATTAAAAACTAGCTTAGAGAACCTGCGAGCGTGCGCAGCTCCTCGCAGCGTTCGTTAAGGCAACGCTCGTAGGACCTTCGGACGCTACGAGGTTGCTCTATATACATATTCTAATTGGCCAATGCGTAAGGGTATAGTACTTTTACAGAATATAAATCAACCTTCCCGGGCAGGGATATCCAATGGCTCAAAAAGAACGCTTAAGATACAAAAATAGCCAAGGGATTGCATACTTAAAATAAAGGATCAGCACCTTATCAATTTTAGATTACCCTTAGCCGAGAGAATCATTCAATTGATCATCATCAAAAGTCGGACTTAGTAACTCTACATGAAAACGAAATTCTTCCCCTTCAATAGTCATCGTTTCGTACATTTCTTCTATAAGGTCAAAAACGTCTTTGGTTTTTCCACGTACACTGGTAGAAAGATAATTTACATCAACTTCTACATCGTGTTGCGCTACCATTTCCAAAAGATAATCAATGCTTTCCCGCGGCTCAGCAGATCGAAGAGGGATATACGTAAATTGTGCAATTGTAATCATATACTGTATAAATATTTTTTTTATCGTTGGGTTAAAGGATACTCTTTTAAGGTCAATAGTTCAATGACGAATTCTATATCAAATTCAGGTTTATTTACAAACGTTAGGAACATTATTATATTTGCAGGGTTGATAATATCTCACGCCAATTAGAAAATAAATATCTTGATTTTTGTTGAAGAATCTTATCCATAATTCACTTATTCAGTTCACCTTGTTCAGCGTCTCTTTAATTTTATTCGTTGCAGCAATTTCTGCCCTCTCATAAAATATGTTAACTACCTTAAGACTTATAATTTTAGATAATGCATGAGCACATTATTATGCATCTTAATAAATTTTAGTGTTTTATAAAGGCTAAAAAAAACAGTTTGATAAATGAATTTTTTAAAAATAATGCGTTTCAGTTTTCGGTCGCTACTTATAATGTTAATCATTTTTGCAGGGTGTGAAGTCACCGATACGCCGGTAGGCACCCCGGGGCGGCTGACGGTTCAGTTAACTGATGCCCCCGGTGACTTCGAGGCCGTTTTTATTGACATTGAAAGTGTACAAATTAAATTAAAAGATGTAGATGAAGACGCAGATGCAGATAGTGATAACGGAGAAGAATTCATCACAATTAGCGACCAAGCCCACCGGGTTAATTTGCTTGAATTACGCAATGGCAACACCATTCAATTAGCTGATGAAGAATTAGAAAGCGGTGAATATATTCAAATACGCCTGGTCCTTGGCTCTGATAATGAGGTGGTAATAAACGGTGAATCCTTCCCGCTTAAAACGCCAAGCGCGCAACAATCTGGCCTAAAACTAAACATGGATGCTGATATTGATGATGGCGAAACCTATAATCTGCTGGTTGATTTTGATGCCGGCCGCTCCATTGTACAAACCGGGAATGGCGGGTTTATTTTAAAACCGGTTTTACGGGTCGTTGCACTTGAAGAAACCGGCTCCATAAGTGGAACCGTGCAACCGGACAGTGTGCAAACTTCTGTTATGGCCATTGCCAACAACGACACTCTTTCCACCATGACCGAAGAGGATGGAGAATTTGCAATTATTGGTGTACCCGCCGGAACATATAATGTTATTTTAAATCCGAACGGTGAATCTTTTGCGGATATGACCATCACCGGAGTGAATATTGGCATTGATGAAGACTTTAAATTGGGTACTGTTTCGCTTCAACAGCAATAATTGACAATATTTGTGATTTTTATAAAAAAATTGGCTTCCCTGAACTCTAAAATCTCAGCAGGTATTTCCATCCCAAAATAAAATTGTGCAAAGGCTTTTAAAAAAGGGAAATTAGTTATATCATACGTTATATTACGTACATAACGTTACAAATATTAAATCATCTACATACTGTTAATAAAATCAACTCATTATGAAGTTTAATAAATTCTTACTGGCTTTTATTTTTTCTTTTACAATTATATTCAGTGGTTTTACTGCGTGTGATACCACTGGAAATAATGAATCGGATGGAAATGCACGCCTTACCGTACAACTAACCGATGCTCCGGGCGATTTTGATGCCGTCTTTGTTGATATTCAAAGTGTACGCGTTCACCGCAATGAGGACGCTGAAACCGACAGTACTGATTCGGATGATGAAGCTGAAGAAGATGGCTTTATCACTATTACGCAAGAACCTGTTCGTGTTAACCTCCTGGAACTCCGTAACGGCAATACCATTCAACTTGGCGACGAAGAATTGGAAGCCGGCGAATACAACCAAATACGCCTCATTCTTGGCCCGGATAATGAAGTGGTCATTGACGGCGAATCCTTCCCGCTTAAAACTCCCAGCGCACAGCAATCCGGATTGAAACTCAAAATTGATGCTGATATTGAAGAAGGAGAAATTTACAACTTACTGGTAGATTTTGACGCTTCCCGCTCTATTGTTGAAACCGGCAACGGCAAGTTTATCCTTAAACCCGTTTTACGCGCTGTTGAACTCGAAGAAACCGGTTCTATTGAAGGCGAAGTAGCACCATCTGATTTTCAGACTTCCGTAATGGCTATCGCCAATGGCGATACGCTCTTTACCCTTACCGGAGAAGAAGGCGAATTTGCAATCATCGGGCTAACGCCGGGCACCTATGATATAGTTTTTGATCCCAATAATGATGCCTTTGTCGATACCACCATTACGGACGTAACGGTAGAGATAGACGAAGATGTTGATTTAGGTACCGTCACCCTGCAAGAATTATAAGTTTCATCCTTAAATAAATTGCTATAAGCAGAGACGACACCGGTCTCCGCTTTTTTATAGGCTCTATAATTAAAATAATGTTAATTCATTATTCCGGGAATGATATATTCTAAAATATGCTTATATTCTTCCCGTGTTACAAAAAATCGTACATACTGCCCATCTTCATCACGGTGACTTCCGTCACCAATAGTAACCTATTTTTTGTCGTCAAAGACGGCCCGACCACTCAATTTTTCACCAAACAAACTTAATCTGACTCATGGAACGTACTGCCGACAGCGGAACTTCACTTCGTATTGCTATTCAAAAAGATGGCCGATTAACTGAAAAAACTATTGATTTACTGGAAGGCATTGGTCTCCGGTTTGATAACTACAAACGCAGCCTGATGCTGCAATGCCGCAATTTTGACGTTGAATTGCTGCTCATCCGGGATGATGATATTCCCGAATATGTGCAAGATGGCGTCTGCGATCTTGGTTTTGTGGGCGGTAACGTAACCGCCGAAACGGGGGCGGATGTCTCGGTTTTACATGGACTTGATTTTGGTATCTGCCGGCTGTCGCTGGCCGCGCCCAAAGACGGAGATATTCAAACCGTCAAAGATTTTGAAGGTAAAACCATTGCCACCAGCTATCCGAACCTGACGCAATCATACCTGAAAAAAAATGGTGTAAATGCCAACATCGTTACCATTTCGGGGGCGGTTGAAATTGCACCCCGCCTTGAAGTAGCCGATGCTATTTGTGACCTGGTTTCTACCGGCAATACCCTCAAAGCGAACGGACTGGAAGAACTGGAGGTTATTTTTGAATCGGAAACTGAGCTCATCCAAACCAATAAAACGCTTTCACCGGGTAAGCAAAAGCTGATTGAAAAATTCATGCAGCGCATAGACGGGCACCAGCAGGCCGAACGCAGCCGCTATATTATGATGAATGCGCCCCGCAGCGCCGTGCCGGAAATCAAAGAAATTATTCCATCGCTAAAAAGCCCCACGGTTATGCCTTTGGCTGATGAGGAGATGGCAGCCGTTCATACGGTCATCCCCATTGAACAATTTTGGGAGGTGATGGAAAAACTGAAAGCCGCCGGCGCCAGCGGTATTGTTATTTTACCTATTGAAAGCATGATTCTTTGATGACAAATTTTACCACAGAGTTGCACAGAGGAGACGCAGAGTCTCACGGAGATGATCTCTGTGTACCTCAGTACCTCCTCTAAGATTCTCTGTGGAATAAAAAAATATGCGTAAAAATGAAGAAATACACTTATAACAATCTTTCAAACCAAGAAATTACCCGGCTCTGCAAAAGGCCCAAAATGGATTTCGAATTAGTATTTAAGCAGGTTAAGCCTATCATTGATGACGTTCGAAAAGATGGCGATACGGCCGTTTTAAAGTACACCCAAAAATTTGACAATGTTAAGCCTGAGCCACTCTGCGTAGATCCACGGGATGTAGAAATATCTTTAGAGCCGGTGATCAAAGAAGCAATTGATACTGCATTTGCGAACATTGAAAAGTTTCACAAAGCCCAACAGCCTGAGCCTATTGATGTAGAAACCATGCCCGGAGTGAAATGCAGCCGGATCAGGCGACCCATTGAGCGCGTTGGATTATACATACCGGGCGGATCGGCCATGCTTCCATCAACACTGATGATGCTTGGTGTTCCTGCAATGCTGGCGGAATGCAGTGAAATTGTTATTGCCACTCCACCGGATAAAAATGGAAATATTTCAGATGAACTGATTTACATAGCTCAAAAAATTGGGGCGGCTACTATTCTAAAAGCCGGAGGAGCACAAGCCGTAGCGGCTATGGCATGGGGAACCAAAACCGTACCAAAAGTGGATAAAATTTTTGGGCCGGGCAATCAATATGTAACTGCCGCTAAAATGCTGCTGCAAAATAGCGAAGCGCAAATTGCCATCGATATGCCGGCCGGTCCATCGGAGGTGTTGGTCATTGCCGATGAGAGTGCCGATCCCGCTTTTGTGGCTGCAGATCTGCTTTCACAGACCGAGCACGGGGCTGACAGCCAAGTGGTTTTAGTGGCAACAAAAAATTTCGATTGGATAAGATGTAAATCAGAAATTGATGAGCAACTGAATGAGCTGCCCCGCAAGTTAATTGCCGAGAAAGCAATGAAAAACAGCTTTTCCATTGAAGTGAAATCAATAGAAGAAGCGCTTGATTTTTCCAATCGCTACGCGCCGGAACACCTGATAGTGCAGTGTAAAAACCCGGAACAGTGCCAGGATCAAATCATCAATGCGGGATCGGTTTTTCTGGGTCCATGGTCGCCCGAGAGCGTGGGCGATTATGCCTCCGGCACCAATCATACCCTGCCAACGTATGGCTATGCCCGCATGTACAGCGGCGTTTCGGTTGATTCCTTTTTGAAATTTATTACCGTACAACAGTTGTCAAAAGAAGGGTTGCGAAATATTGGACCAACGGTTGAAAAGCTTGCCGAATTAGAGAAGCTTAAAGGACACAAACGCGCTGTATCTATACGCTTGCAAAAATTAAAGGAATCTTAACTAAAACGAATGAAATTCAATAACAAAAAATTTACACACCCCGATTCCGACATTCGTCGGAACCACCCCTCTCAAGAGGGGACTTTTATAGAACACGATTTAAAATCCCCTCCCCCGGAGGGGTGCTCCGCTGCGGCGGAGTGGGGTGGGTTTATAATGGACTATATTATGAATAACCAATTTGATTTAGAACAATTAGTACGTCCCAACATTCAAAAGCTAAAACCGTACCACAGCGCACGTGAGGATTTTGAAAACGGACTGCTGCTCGATGCTAATGAAAACAGCCAGGGCGCCCCTATTGAAAACCTCAAAGATCTGCATCGATATCCATCACCCAAACAGCAGGAATTACGCAGCCGAATCGCTGATTTCCGGGAGGTACATTCCAAGAATGTATTTGTAGGCAACGGCAGTGATGAGGCTATTGACCTGCTTTTTCGCATTTTTTGCAAGCCGGGCACGGACCGCATCATTATAACCCCTCCCACTTACGGCATGTACCGCGTGTCGGCCGATATACATGATATCACCGCTGATGAGGTTCTACTTGACGGGGAGTTTCAGCCGCGGGTTGATGAAATTTTAAATCGGGCTACGGATAATACCAAGCTGCTGTTTCTTTGTTCGCCCAATAATCCCACCGGAAACCTGCTGGACGCATCCAAAGTGGATCGGCTGATCAAAGAATTTCCGGGTGTTGTTATTATCGACGAAGCCTATATTGACTTCAGCGGGCAGGAAAGTTATGCTTTAAATGTGACAGAATATTCGAATCTGGTAGTACTGCAAACCATGTCTAAATCATTTGGGTTGGCGGGCATCAGGCTTGGAATAGCCTTTGCTTCGGAACCCATTATTACCTATTTGATGAAGGTAAAAGCCCCCTATAATATCAACACGCTTAGCTCCCAAGTGGCACTTGAGGCGTTTGATCATGAAAACGGAATTGACCGGCGCATTCAAATCATCAAAGAAGAGCGGGCATGGCTGCGTCAGGCACTTGCGAAACTCAATTTGGTAACCCATATTTATGAAAGCGAGGCCAATTTTCTGCTCGTAAAAATGGAGAATGCAATGGAAATTTATAACCGGCTTGTTTCCCAAGATATTATTGTCCGTTATCGAGGTAATGAACCGGGTTGCGATAATTGTCTGCGCATTACAATTGGAACCCGTGAGGAAAACAGTACATTAATTAATGCTTTAGAAAAAATATCTTTATGAAACTTTGGATTGAAACATTTGCCCTTACGGGCGCCTCCAATCAAATGCTCTGGAGCGGCGCATTATTCGGTTTGAAGTATATGCATCAACTGGATCACCGCTATAGCTTTAACATCGGCGACCTTTCCGACCGCCTGCAGCAACTGTTACATAACGAACAGATCACCACCGAATCTTTTCCAAAAGAAGAGGCCGATACCCTGGTACTATCGCAGGGAGACAAACTGGAACTGCGTGAGGGTAATGAGCAACCACAACTATTTGATGACTGGATTGGCCTTAGCCACGCCGTCTGTTTTCCACGGCGCACGGCAGAGCATCGCCGTAAAACGGCCGAAACGGAAATAACCATCAACCTAAATTTGGACGGCACCGGCGAAAACGATATTTCAACCGGACTCGATTTTCTCGATCACATGCTGCAGCAAATTGCCAGGCACGGGCTGATCGATTTATCACTGCAATGCAGGGGCGATTTAGAAGTAGATGAGCATCATACCATCGAAGATGTGGCCATAGCGTTGGGAACGGCCATCACCAAAGCGCTCGGCAATAAAACCGGCATCGACCGCTATGGTTTCGCTCTGCCCATGGATGAGAGTAAATGTACGGTACTGCTGGATCTTTCCGGACGTCCGTATCTTGTTTTTGAAGGAGATTTTAAGCGAGAAGCAGTTGGTGACTTACCCACCGAAATGGTGGAACACTTCTTTTATTCCCTTGCAATGAATTTGAAAGCAACGCTGCATATATCGGTTGAGGGTGAAAATGATCACCACAAAATTGAAGCGTGCTTTAAAAGCTTTGCCCACTGCCTGCGGGCAGCCATAAGCCGCAGTGAACGCAACCTGAATATTTTACCAAGCACGAAGGATTTACTGTAAATAAAAAATTGTTTTGAGGCAGCTCCATTCAATTGTTGTGAGGGAGCTCCGTTCCCGAACAACAAACGGGAGCAGAACTCCCTTTGAACTGTAATTTTATAAGTTAAGCTATGATTGCTATTATCAATTACGATGCCGGTAACCTTGCCTCGGTTTCCAACGCCCTGGACCGGCTAAATACCGAATACATCATCACCAAAAAAATAGGCGAACTGGATAGTTCAGACGCCGTTATCTTTCCGGGCGTAGGTCATGCCAAACCGGCGATGGAATCACTGCGAGAAAATGGCCTGGACAACTGGCTAAAAAAAACTGATAAGCCGCTGCTGGGACTTTGCCTGGGCATGCAGCTTTTGTATAAATCATCGGAGGAAGGCGGCGGCACTCAGGGGTTGGGATTGATTCCCGGCCGGCTCAAAAAGTTTGATAACAGTCAACACAAAGTACCCCACATAGGCTGGAATACCTGTGATAACATTAACGATCACCCCTTGCTGAATGATTTAGATGAGAAAGACTATTTTTATTTTGTACACAGCTATTACGCGCCGGTAAATGATTTTACTATTGCGTCGTGTGGTTACATTAGCGAATTTGCGGCCATCGCAGCTCGCGGCAACGTAATGGGCACGCAGTTTCATCCCGAAAAATCGGGGGATGCCGGGCAGCGACTGCTTAAAAATTTCCTGAGAATTGCAAAAATATCTAAAACTGATTACACTACCCAAAAATGATTGTTATACCCGCTATTGATTTACTTGATGGAAAGGTCGTCCGTCTTAAAAAAGGTTCCTATGAGAAGGTCACCATTTATAACAATAAGCCGCTTGATGAGGCCCTGAAGTTTGATGAGGCTGGTTTTTCTCATATCCACATTGTTGATTTGGATGGAGCCAGAGAGGGTAAACATGCCAGTATTGACAACATATTAGAAATAAAAAAAGAGACCACGCTTTCCATCCAAACCGGCGGTGGCATACGCAGTTACGAGGATGCTCAAAAAATTTTAAAAAAAGGCATCAGCCGTATCGTTTGCAGTTCAATGGCGGTAAAAAACCGGGACGACTGGATGCGGCTGCTCCAAGAGTCTCCCGCACAGATGGTGCTTGGTATGGATTTAAAAGATAATAAAATCGCCTACGGCGGTTGGCTGGAGACATCGGATGAGTCTATCGATTCTTTTCTGCAACCAATGATTGAAACCGGTCTGCGATTTGTACTCTGCACCGATATTTCTCGCGACGGTATGCTCACCGGTACCAATGTTGAACTGTATAAATCACTTCAGCAACAGTATCCGGATTTAAAGTTTATTGCTTCGGGCGGGGTGGCTTCGGTGGACGATTTTAAACAGCTAAAGGAGGCCGGACTTTACGGGGTGGTTGTAGGTCGGGCATACTACGAAGGGAAAATTACGCTTGAAGAGATGAGCAGTTTTAATACCGTGGGATAAATCATTTATTCCGGACTTGCAAAAATCCGGCTGTAGCCCAGCAAATCAAAAGACATTCGGTCCCCTGAGGCATTGCCTCTAATCAGCACAGACATCACATACTGCTGCTCTTCCTCAAACTGTTGCGGATTAGCAATTGTAAAGAACAATTGTTCTTCATCGGAAGTAGCATTTAATGATTCTGATACAAGGATCCCATCAAGGAGAAAACAGGCGGCATCTTCGGGGCAAGCAATTATATTCACTACAAAAGCGTCAATATTTAGCGAATCAGGCGGTACAACTTCGTTGCGCAATTGATCGATGGTAGTATTTTTAAGATTAAACGCTGCGGGCAGTGTTCGCTCTATTTCATCATCATTATCCGAACCAAGTAACGTACAGCCGGTTAGTGATAAGAGTAGAAGAACGAATATATATTTTAATGATGGAAGTGTTTTCATTAAAAATTAGTTAGCTGTTGTATCAATTTGAGACCTGAAACGTCCTGTAATCCTAAAACGCTCTTCATCTTTAACATCTTCAAAATCGTAATTTGCCGTAAGATCGAACTGAAAATCACCCTCTATAATGCCTAATGAGTCATCAAAGAACGTAATAGAAGCCGTACCGGTGGTGTCCGGAGCATCTCCAAAAGAGGAACCGACATCACAACCGATAGTCTGGGTGTACGCATTTCTGTAAATGGGGTAGGTTCCTTCTCCTTGAAAATCAGCCATTCTAAAATAAACCCCCTCACTGTCGCAATCACCTATTCTTTTTATTCCACTAACGTCAAGCTTGCTGCCGAATAATCTGCTGAAAGAAACACCCTCGAAGGTTTCGCCTTCTATAGCAGCCTCAAAAGTAAATTCATTGGTTTCGTCAGCATCATTTGATGTTAAATCACATGCTGGAACTGATATTAGAACTGCAAGAAATCCTAAAATTAAAAGTTGGTTTAATTTTATCATCATTTGACTCCGTTTTGAATTCTTTTTATAAAATTATTATCAGAGGCCTTTGCAAAACTCGTCGGGCGACTGGGTTTGTCGTCCGGCGAATAGCTTCTAACCTTATAAACCCGTCCGACCACAACCCCAGTGTTCGGACGGGGCAGTATTTCAGAGACCTCTAACAGTCTCTTTCCCGGCGGCTGGTTACCCGCACTACTTCGTTCACGGTAAACTGTCGATCGAATGTTGCAAAAATACCCCGGAATTCTCCTTTTTCACTCGGAGTACCCCGTAATTCCATATATACGGGGTTCTCATTCACTTCCTGGAGTTGAGCAACAAAAGTGGTATCCTCAATCTCAACAAGCTGCCATGATTCATCCTGGTCAATACAGGGATTAAAATTGCTGTCTTCAATCCCCTGAGTATAAATACCAGCGTACACATCTTCTACCCCGGCCACAATATCTGCATCATCATTCTCAAAAATTCCACAGGATGATATCAACAAACAAATGGCCATAAAGAAGAAACCTGCAAAAGAATTTCTAAATATTTTCATGATGGTTATAGTTAAAAAATTCAGTTGATTTAGTATGATTTAGTATAAAGTTCAGACCTTTTTAAAAATCAGAGGCTCGGATTATTCATCATGCCCATAAACAATACCGTGCCGCTAATGCGCTCCCGAATCAGGTAAACAAACGGGCGGTTGACGATAAACGATGGTGGCGCTGAGGTAGGTCCGAAGCCGACGGAGGTCGCCGCGGCTGCCTCGCTCCCCTCCTCATTTACCGTAATATTGGCTTTATGCATTACCTCGCTGATGACCAATCGAACATCCGGGTTGATATTCGAAAAATCAGCTTCTTTTTCACTAAACGCCTCTTCCATGCCCATAGCTTTTAAAATATCGTTTAAGCTCTTTTTATATTCTGATTCAAATTTGGGTAGCCTCAACATTAACTCGTCCGTTTGAAGCTGATTGATCCATGCAGAAAGATTGGACGCCGTCACTGATTCTTTAACAAAATCATCGATGGGCGTTTGGGGGTCAGCGGGCATCAAAATAGTCATAGTATAAAGGCTGTCGCCGTAGGCTAACTCTGCCATCGTAACTTCATCTGAACGGAATATAGGTATGGGTGATTTTTGACTCATCATATCCACTTGAACCGCTGAACCATCCTGCAGGTAAAAATCTGCCGGTTGGGTATCATCCGGGTCAAACTGAGAAAGCCAGTCACCCTTAAAATAAATTGCATTGATAAGGTAAAGCACGATATCCGGTGGTATGATACCGTCGATAATTCTTTCGATACGGCCGTTGGTCTGCTCGTTCACCCAGTCGTTGATAATATCCGCAGCAGCAGGATCATCGAAATCCAGCTCATCCACCCGGGCGTTAAAATACGTTTGCAGGGTATCCTTAAAGCTCTGATTTATGGCAAAATCGTCATCGCCCCACAGCGAATTGCCGATATTCATCTCCACTTTGGGGTCCAGCTCAACCAGCAGTTTTATCAGACTTTGGTATGATTGGTTAATCACCTGCAGTTCCATTTTACCAATGCCCAGCGTTTCTTTGATGCCGGCTTCTGTTGCGCCTTCAGCGCCGTTCAGTGTCATGCCCAGCGCCATGGAAATACTGAGCGGTGAGATGAAAATATTTTCCTTCTCCTCCTCCGCATCAACCACATTCCGGAAAATATTGAAGCTAAAATCATTGCCAGAGGAAATAAGCTGCTGCTCGCTTGCCGTGAGGCTACGCGGCAGTGTTTTCGGACGTTCGTCCTCATCAAGGGCACTATTTACGCAACTTTGGAATAAAAAGATTGTAAAAATGAGGGACAGTAAGAATTTCTTCATGAACTCGTTTTTTAGGTATGGACTATGGCACTGTGGATTTTGCAATACCGTTCAACCGTTATACACTATTTTATGACCCGGTAACTACTTTGTTTAATAGAAAACTGAATATCTATGGGAGATCCCTTGGCTGTGATAAGCGTCCATGTTTATCATTTACTGTTTTAAGAAGATCCTTAACTCCGTTCAGGATAAACGATGCGTATGCTCATGGCTGTGGCTGAACACCTTATCGCCGGCGCGCCGCTCCATTTTATCAATAACCGATCCCTGCCCTTTCTGCCGGATGAACCGAACAAGGCGGGCTGCCAGATAGAATATCATAAATACAACAAAAGCAGCCAGTATAGTTGCCAGCGGCTGTTCGGCAAGGTTCAAATACACCAATTGCAAGTACGCTACACCCTCATTTAAATATTCCATCACCGAATTGATAGCGCCCGCCCCGTACTTTTGGTTGAAGTTGGCGGCCGTCATGGTATTATACTCATCAATGATGGTACCTATCTCGGAAATGTTGCTGAACCACCATATAATTTCGCGGATTGCCTCCGGCAGTGACTGAAATCCCTCGACTATCTTATAGACAAATCCACCCTGCGCCGCCATGCTTATGATAGCTGCCAGCGGCGCCGCCAGTTTAAAACAATATTCGATAGGAATAAGAATCAGTTGTTTTAGAAATTGAAGCATTTCTTGAAATTAATGATGATTAGTGAACGTCTAAGCCTTACCTTATGCGTTGTAAATAAAACTAATATATCAAAAAGCCTAAAGTTGAACTAATATTATGCTGGCAAAACGCATCATCCCCTGCCTGGATATAAAAGACGGCCGCACGGTTAAGGGCATCAACTTTGAAGGGTTGCGCGATGCCGGCGATCCGGTTGAGCTGGCCCGCCGCTATGCGAAGGAAGGCGCCGATGAGTTGGTATTTTTGGACATCACCGCTACCAAAGAGAAACGCAAAACCTTGGTTGATCTGGTTCGCCGCATTGCCAAAGAGCTGAACATCCCCTTTACCGTAGGCGGCGGAATAAGCAGCGTAAACCAGATTGAAGACCTGTTGCACGCCGGGGCCGATAAGGTATCACTGAACAGCGCTATCGTTCGTGATCCCGATTTAATTAACCGGGCGGCCGAGCAATTCGGTTCGCAATGCATCGTGGCCGCTGTGGATGCCAAGCGAACCAACAATCATTGGAATGTATTTATCAAAGGCGGCTCGGAAGATACAGGAAGACTGGTTCTGCCGTGGGTTGAAGAAGTTGAAAAGCGCGGTGCCGGCGAAATCCTGCTCACCAGCATGGACCGCGACGGCACCAAAGACGGCTTTGATCTGGAATTGCTGCAGCAGGTTAACGAAATCGTTTCCATTCCCGTTATTGCCAGCGGAGGAGCAGGTACCATCAATCACTGCATTGAGGCCGTTCAAAAAGGAAAAGCCGATGCCGTACTGGCGGCCAGCATTTTTCACTTTAATGAGATTGAGATTCATGAATTGAAACAGGAATTTGAAATAGCTGGAATTCCTGTTCGAATGACGACGCAAGTTCTCCCTTAGAAAAGGGAGTCCCGACTTTTGTCGGGGAGGGTTGTAAAACAGTGTAATTTGAATAAATTCCGATTCAACATTTTCATAACAACCCCCGTCCCGATCAATCGGGACACCCCCTTTGTTAAGGGGGAATATTCTAAATAAATACGCAATATCCCAACATGATTAACATCAAAAAAATAGACTTTGCCAAGGGCGACGGACTTATTCCCGCCATCATTCAGGATGCTGAAACCTACCAGGTTTTAATGCTGGGCTACATGAATAAAGCCGCCGTGGAACAAACGCTGGAAGAAGAGCAAGTCACTTTTTACAGCCGAAGCAAAAAGCGGCTTTGGACGAAAGGCGAAACTTCGGGCAACACCCTTGCATTAGTTGACATTCAACAGGATTGCGACAACGACACGCTGCTTATTTTAGCAAATCCTGCCGGACCTACTTGCCACACCGGTGACCAGTCCTGCTTTCATCAAAAAGAGTTTAAACAGAAGTCTCACAAGTTATCATTTTTAACAGATCTTGAAGAGCTGATCAAAAGCCGCAAGAAGGAAATGCCCGATGATTCCTATACCTCTTACCTATTTGAAAAAGGTATTGATAAAATAACCCAAAAAGTGGGTGAAGAAGCCGTTGAGACCGTTATTGAATCAAAAAATAGTAATAAGAAAAAATTTACAGGCGAAGTAGCCGATCTACTTTTTCATCTGATGGTGCTGCTCCGGGAAAAAGATGTTTCATTAAAAAAGGTGGTGAAAAAACTTGAAAAACGTCACCAGAAAGGGAACCATAAACACTTGGGGTGATATCTCCAAAAGTAGCGTCCGCTTTAACCAGATAGATCTTATTTCTCCTGCGATTTCCGTACGGTCTTCAACACCATCTTGCGGGGCATCAGCGGAACGGCCCAATCAAGCGTAAGTTTAAGCTGGAAATCGGTAATTTCAATCAACTTTCCCTTCATCATAGCTTTGTAGCCCTTTTCTGCTACTTTCCGGGATGATGTCAACCCCGCCTTTACCATGTTGGTATCTTGCAGGTTGGCCCGCTCCATAAACTCGGAATCAGTGGCACCCGGGCAAAGTGCCGTGCAGGTTACGTTGGTGTCTGATACTTCCTCCGCAATCGCCTGGCTCAGTGATACCACATACGCTTTGGTGGCAAAGTAAACAGCCTGCAGCGGACCCGGGACCAAGCCCGCCGTGCTGGCTACCTGCAAAATACGTCCGTTGTTGCGCTGCACCATGGCGGGTAAAAACAGGCGCGTCAGTTTGGTCAGTGCCTTTATATTCAAATCAATCATCGATTGCTGGTAATCCATATCCTGTTCGTGGAATTTTCCGTGTCCGCCGAAACCGGCATTGTTGATCAAGTAATCAACTTCGATTCCCTCATTGCTGACTTCTTCAAAAATATCCCGGCAGGCGTTTTCGGCAGTCAGGTCTTTGGCAATCACCTTTACTTTTACAGGGTATTCCTTTTCCAGCAACCCTTTCAATTTGTCCAGCTTTTCTTTGCGCCGGGCAACCACAATCAAGTCCCTGCCATTTTGGGCGTGAATAGTTGCCAGGTCTCTTCCGATACCACTTGATGCGCCGGTAATGAGTGCGGTTTCTGTCATGCTAATGAATTTTAGTTTTCAGATTTATTACGCTCGCTGTGAAAAAAGAACGTTTGCGTCATCCGCCCCGTTTCGAGAGTACTTCCAAATCCGTGCTCAGCCCGGTGCAGTACGTTTTCACGAAACAGCACCAGCCGGTTGAACCGGTTTTCAACCAGAAGTGCAAGCTCAAAATCGGAAAGATCGCGGTCGAAGCTGGACCCCTTTGAAGCAATGCAAAGCCCTGTTTTCTTATTTTTCCAGATCGTTGTTCCCACCTCGGGCGGCGCATCGGGTGTTAAATAGATCAGCCCGCTCCAGCCGCGCGGCGCCACATCGCCCTCTTTAAAGTGATGGTGAATGTGCGGATTGTAACCGCCTTCGGTACCCCATGTATGCAATTGCACATGAAAGGCGCCGTTCCACCAATCGCCCATCTCATCCCAGGTTTCAGGATCAACCGTTTCACCGATTATGCCGGCAATTTTTTGTCGAACGTCCGGGGTGGCATGGCGGTACCCGGGCTTTGGATTTGCCACCTCGCGCCCGTGGAAGCGCAACATGGACGAAGTCATCCACGCCGGCCGTTTATCCTCGAACTTTGAGGCGACCCCCTCTCCTACCTGACCGGGAAGCGGGGGCGCATATTGAACAAACTCTTTGCTTAGCGCCATTTCCCGAATTTCATGCGGATTATGATAAAAATCGTCATAAACGATCAAGAACGGTCCTTCGTTCTCAGCTTCCGATCGCTCGGGATCATGAAAGAGTTCGGAATGAGCATTTAGCTCTTCGGCGGTTGAAAATAATGGGTTCATGTGCGTTGGGTAGTTTTAGCAATATAATTAGGGCATTCCCTCGGAGAAACGATTGTTAGAGCACGGACTTACTCTTGCAGCAGGTTCCAAAATCCACGTGGTGTAATAATTTTTAGTTGTTGCACTTTCTTTGAAACATCCAGAAGATCTTTATCTCCGGTAACCAATATATCAGCTTTTGCCCTTATTGCTGATTCCAACACCCACCGATCATCTTCATCCCTGACTTTCATTTCAGAAGGTTCATCAGGTGTAGGTTCTACATGATGCTTGCGAAGAAATTGTAGGGTATCGGAAACTTTCCTTTCAGGAACCTTGAGTTTTTTTGTCAGCACACGCGTTAGCTCATTTAATACAAATTCTCCAGTCATCAATTTATGGTCAGCAAGTATTACTTCAAGCAGATCGGCGCATAATCCTCTTGCTGTAAATGCGCTGACCAGCACATTGGTATCGGCAAAAATCTTCATGAAACTTCACCAAAAACATCTTCATCAGTTAGCCATCCCTGGGCCTCTCCATAAGGCAAAAGCTGTTTACGCAGTTCTTGAAATGATTCAATAGACAACTGACGCTTCAAAGCATGCCGAACCACTTCACTTTTTGACCGGCCAGATCGTTTCGATGACTTTTCAAGGAGATCTTCGAGTTCTTTGTCAATTCGAATTGTGAGTGTAGTATTCATAGCAATAGAGTTTTAAATAATGTAATGCAATGTAACACGCCTTTACTAATCAAGCAAGTCTGATCATTCAAAGGAAGGGCTATAACAGCTCTGCCCCGGCAGCCGATGGGGTCGCTGTTGTCCGAAGGACTATGGAGAAGCGCTTACAACTACTCTTTTTTAGGAGGAATTTGCCGAACATGCCAGACAGCTTCGATATAAATACCGTCATCTTTAATGCGATAGGGTAGTCGGTAGTTACCTACCAAAATTTCTCGTAGCGTTTCTTCATCATATTCGGGAACAATCCGACCTAATCGCGGATAATAAGCAAGTTTGTCTGTTTTGCTCATGAGTTCCAACGCCCACTGCTCAGCGGTTGAATAATTATCTTGAGCAATATAATCGACAAATTCATTGACCATTTGAATAGCTTGCTTCGTCCAGATTACTTCCATTTGGCCAAATTTTCTTCAATTTTCTTTTTGGCTTCTTCATGAGTAAATACCTCACCGTGAGCAATTTGGCGTTCAGCTTTTAGCAAATCTTCCATTTTGTCAAGTTTGTCGACCATACGCTGGTACTCTGAAACGCCAACTAAAACAGCAGCGCTTTTCCCATGCTGAGTTAACACAATAGAACGCTTCTGCTGTTGAATGCGGTCAATAAAGCTGGCTGCATTTTTCCGGAATTCGGAAACGGGACGAATATCCTGGTCTAATTCTATACGGTTTTCAGACATAATATTACAAGTAAGTTATGTTTAAACGTACAATTAACTTATGCCAAAAATAACTTAAACACAATGAGGAAGGATGTGGACAAGTTGTGCTAACGGCCCCGCCCCGACAGCTGTCGGGGGCAGGCGCCAAAACATAATTTATTTACACAGTACGATGGAAACTGAAAAGCTCAAAACCACAACGGCCTGCTCACCGAATCCGCCGGCTGGCGGAGCAGGGGTGCGAGGTCTGTCCGCGTTGAAGCGCTTGATATGCCCACCAAGCTATCTGCGAGAGGTCCAATAACCGGGCTTACGATTTTGATGCTTTACCGCATAAATTTCAATGTATTGTTCACTCTCTTCATAATTGTAAACAAGAGAAAATGGAAATTTGTTGAGCGAAAATTTGCGATCAGACTCTTCAAAAGGACTTCCAATCTCTGGAAAAGATCGTAGCAAAGCTAAAGCTGTTTGTACTTCGGCATAAAATTGATCGCCGAGACCTACTGCTTTCTTTTCATAATATCTGATAGATGTGAGAAATTCGCTTTGCGCTTCTGGGTGAAAATCTATTGTCACTTTTGAAGCAGTTTTCGAGCGTTAGAAAGAACTTCTTCAGCGGAGATTGGAGTAACATCCCCAGAATTAAGTTCTTTTTTTCTACGATGTACTTCCTCAATCCATGCTTGCTCAATCTCTTGATCTATTTTTTGGTCAAGACTGGCAAGCAGGCGCTTGGCAAGCTCAGCGCGATGGTTTTCATCTAATTTTAAGGCTAAGTTTTCAATTTCGTTGAAGTTAGTAGTCATAATAATCAGTTTTTAATTATTTAAATCTACTAAAAAACGAATGGAATAAATAATTATTAGATACTGAATTTTGGTGGGCATAACGGCCCCGACAGCTGTCGGGGGCAGGCGCCAAAACGTAATTTATTTACAAATGTACTACGGAACTGAAATATTAGCAAACAGGCGCAAAGCCCACCGAATCCGCCGGCTGGCGGAGTAGTTGGGAGGCCTGTCCGCTTGACATTTTCCTTTCTAAAGGTGTTATGCCCACCAAGCTATCTGCGAGAGGTCCAATAACCGGGCTTACGATTTTGATGCTTTACCGCATAAATTTCAATGTATTGTTCACTCTCTTCATAATTGTAAACAAGA
>Ga0136604_1000482_pt1 | contig 19603 bp, 29 predicted proteins | sample AntRauFillE10628_FD_104928 | JGI IMG/M metagenome (GOLD analysis project Ga0136604, IMG submission 104928) | Saline lake microbial communities from Rauer Islands, Antarctica - Metagenome Filla E10 #628 | ecosystem: Environmental > Aquatic > Non-marine Saline and Alkaline > Saline | place...
TAGCAATATGACCGAATTCTTTTTGAGCTGCGACAACGATTATCTCTCTAAAAAACTATCAACGGTTAGACTTAACAAAAGAAATGGCGAATACCTATATAAAATCATAGATGCTGTTAAAGGGGGTTTGAAATGATAAAAAGACTAGAAGAAGAAAACGAGAAGCTGGGAATGAATGAAAAAATAAAAGCACTTATACCACTTCACATATTCAATCCTAAATACAAAAAAGATTTTAGTGTTTCAGAAGCAACCAGAATTGAAGGGGTTGTTCAAATTGATAGAACAATAGAAGTACAGGAAGGTAAAAGATGAGTAAATCTACAATGATTGAACTAGTGGAAGAACTAGAAAAAATAAAATCAATTGTTCCCTGCGAAGAAATAGATTACATGATTAAAGAGGCACTTAGCGGAGAATATCATGATCACAAGAACAGAAAGTATGTGTGTGGAAAAGTGGGTTTTGTAGCAGTTGCAGATGCCTTTTCTAAGCGTAATCCAGAACTACTTCCACATCTGACACCTTTATCAGATGATATTAAAAAAGGCGACTATGACGAATCACCTGATGACATAGATAATATGCAAATTATCAATGGCATAATGAAAGACACATCAATGAATAGTAAACAAAAAGAAACAATGATTAGAATGTTAGGCCTTAAAAAGAAAACTAAATCAGCATCAGCATATGGGAAAAAGTATTTCTAATGGAACAACCATTAACTAAAGCTGTTAAATTATTACATGGTTATAATGAAATGGTTAAACGTGACCCTCAATATAAATTAAATAAATCATATTCTCCAAGAACAGATATAGATGATTTCCTATACTCTGATGAAATATATCCAATCTATAAGAAGTTACTTTTAGGTAGTGATGTTGTTAGACATTCTAAATTAGAAGATTTTGGAGACTACGACAAGAAAGAGTATCTAGTAGAACTTCTAAACGGTGAAGTAGTTGATTGCTGGCCTAATGCAGATACGATGAACGCAATGGATGGTTCTGGACGCATATTCGATGCTTCAGATGTTCACAGTTTTAAAATACATCCAGAATCAGAATGTTAATTTGACATTAAAGTGATATTATATAAGAATAAATTCTGGACGACTAGTGACCGAACAATTTACTTTTGGAATAACCGAAAACTCTGTTGTAAAAGCTTGAATGCACTTTTATAAGGGACGGTGAATAGGTTAGCAAACTTAAATCCAGTAGGAGCTATATGAGTTTGGACGTGTGTTTGCTGGAATCCATTAATTATAGATTATCCCGAACCCACGGCCTTAGCCTTATTCTAATTAAGGAAGAACATGCTTCTAAGAAATCCATTTGAGCAGATAACCCAGCACTACTATGAAGACGGAAATGATATCCATTGGTGGATTGATGAGGAAGATGAAGCAGATTTTTTAGCATCATGGGGCCATCCAGAAGAAAACCCAGACCTAAAGAAAACAGATACTAGAACTATAAATGGTAAACAGTGGAATGAATTATTTGGCAAATGATCTGATCTGATGTAGAAAATAGCTAAATTAGGAATGAGGTAATTAGGTGAAAAAGACAAAACGGTTTAGATGTATAAATAATTTTATTGTAGCAATCATGCTAATAAGCTGGCTGGCCACATTTTTTTTCTATTTTAGATCAGTATATGATGTTTACATACTTGGTTCTAGTCTCGCTTTCTATATTCTAGTAACTATACTGTATAGCATGTGTGGTGCAGCAATCCTGCTAGCAACCGTTGTGGCCATCAAATTAAACAGGCTTGCTCATAGGTGGGGAAAGTGAAATATCCAAGAAATAAACCTTACACATTATCAGAGCTAGATAAAAAAGATTCTATGTTTAGAGACATGGGTAATTATAGACAGGAATGGAAATCTAAATTATCAGATACAACTATTAAACTAATTACAGATGGTAAAAGAATTAATGATTACACATTCCAGATGCGTGGCAACAGCTATGATTGGAAAACCAGATATCCTATGCTAGATAATGAAGCATTAATTATTAGAACACAGTACACAATGGATAATTGCTCCATAAAAGAAAAAGGCAGATATACAGCTAATGCAACCTATGATGAGTCACTGTATAATTCTTTAGTTCCGCTTCTGATGGACAGATTAGAAGAAGCTGAAGCAGAACTACATAAAGTAAAACTAGACGCTAGGTTAGCAGTTAGTACTGCGTGGAGAGTAGTTAACAGTATCCCTAATACTAAGGAAGCAAAAGAATGGCCGTTTGCTGGTTTTGTTAAATCAGTAAAATACCATCTTAGTAAAATAGATTACATATTTGAAGATAGGAAATAAAACAGGAACTATCGCATTTATTAGAAACACATAACAATAAGGAAGTAGGATGAACACATTAGAACCAAACAAAGGCAGAGCAGTAGTAAAAGTTTTAGAGGAAGCAAAGGAAGAAAAATCTAGTGGGGGCATCATCATGCCTAATACAAAAAAAGTAACTAAAGAAATTACACAGGGCCAGATAGTTGCCATCAATGATCCAGAAAACATTACTGGTGGTTACACAGAAGGTGATATAATTGTATTTAGAAGTGTTGCTTGCCTGCCATGTGGCAACGAATTGGCCATTATGAATGTTAGTCATATTGAAGGCAGGATAGTATCAAAGACAACAGAATAAATATAACCCATAAATATCTAAATAACAGGGAGAAAAAGACTGTTAAAGCTGGCTATAGTTCTCCCAAATGGATAGGTTATTGTAGGGCCTTAATGATGACAAAAGGCCTTAGCATTAAGATGTATGAGGCCAAAAAACTGTCTCAAAATACATCTATAGCAGCGATGGTGTAAAAGTCTACAAGGTTAGATTTTCAAATCACAAACCAAACTTCACTAAACAGCAGAAGGACTGTGATTTTTTCGTAGGTGTGTCCAATGGATTGGTAACCAGAACAGAAGATGCACTAAAAGCAACCATGGAATTTTTTAATAAAGGAAGCAGAAATGTGCGAGAAACAGATAGAACTACCAGAAATACAAAGCATCCAAGTAAAAATACCAGATGTAAAAACTAAAAAAGACAATATTGATTTGGATGAACTAACTGAATCAGTCCAACAATCCTTTCCATTTATGGATTTACTTGATAAAAACTAGGTGATAGATTACATCTGGTTTTACGGCCTTACGTTTTTAGTTAGTAAAGTGGTTGTTATTAAATTAAAATAAATCGCAGTGGCCGTAGAACCGCCACTATATAAGGAATAAGGAATATATGAATATCAAAGATTTAAAAGACAGAGTAGAAAACAGGATACCACCTACAGGCTTTGCTAAGTTCTTTAAGGAATGGAAAGCAGAACAAGCTAGGATGGGCTTTAACTGGTCACCAAAATCCGAGGAACTATTTAGGGAGACGATGCTAACAGGTATGGTTTTTCTTGATTCGCTGGACAGTAAAACCAATGAAGCACCGCAAAAAGAAGTTAAGAAAAAAGAAGTTACGGAAAAAAGAACTAGGACTAGAAATTCTGTGGAAAATACTGGTACAATAGAAACAAGTAACAGGACAAGAACAAGAACCAGAACTCCCAACTGATATAAATTTACAAAAAACAGTTCTAGGCATCTTTTGAATCTTAGTCCTGTTACTTACTTTATTAGGAATTAGTATATGCAATTAAGACTAAAAGACATTGAAATAACCCAGAAAGATAGAATAGATATATTAAAAATATGGGAAGAACATAAAATAATTACTAGGAATCTGGACAATATTATAAAAGATTTTGATTTTATCAATCAGAATGTAGAGTACGAGCTAGAAGAAAATGAAGAAACTATGCAGGTCATAAAAAATGATAAATTAAACTGGATTAATTCACATATATGCGGGGTAGTCTGTACTTTAGCACCTGATTCTAATTTTAATAGCAAGCATGTAACCGAAAATGGCAAATTAAAAAAAGAAAATGAAACCAGTGACTTTGCTAAATCACTAAAGCTATAAGGAACATAATGTCAGAAGATCAAGAAGAAAGATTTAATCTAAATGAGGTAATGCCGGACAAAAAAGAGGAGTTACCAACACCAGAGGAAAAATCTAAAAAGTCTAAAGAGTCTAAAGAAAAATAGCTAATAGGAAAAATATGAAATGGGTAAAACTATTCCTTAAAGCAATAGCAAAACTATTTAGGCCATGTACCAGAAGACAGGTTCCCAAAAAACAAAAACAAGATGAGAAGTTAGTTTTTAGTTTTAAAAAGGGAATGCTGGGTGTTGATATTTCCCATCATAATCAAAAGGTAGATTTATCAGTACTAGCTAGAAATGTAGATTTCATTTACATGAAAGCAACAGAAGGTGCCACCTATGTTTCAGCTTCCTATGTATCCAGAGCAAAGCAACTAAAAAAACTAAACATCCCATGGGGTGCCTACCACTATTATAGGGTAAATAGGACACCAGTAGAGCAGGCCCGGCATTTCCTAGATTACATAGATACTAATAGTGGATTGCCACCGGTACTGGATATCGAAGAAATAAATAATAATTTTAAACCACAGCATAGAAAAGACCTGATAATCTTTCTTAGAATAATAGAAACTAAAACAAAAATAACACCAGTTATATATACCGGTTATTATTTTGCTAGGGACATATTTAAACCCACAGATGAATTTTCTAAATATAAACTGTGGTTGCCGTGGTATACATCAGATTTTGGTGCCGTCAGAACACCTAAACCATGGGAAAACATAACTATCTGGCAATATACCAGAACTGGAACCATTAAAGGTGTAGAAGGCAGCGTAGACATCAATAAGGTAGTATGAGTACAATTAATGAGATACTAATTTCCACTGAAAGTGTACTAGTATCAAAAAAACTAATTAGGAAATACACAGAAGATGTAGCAATAGCGGTGCAGGGTTTTAATCTAAATAGGTTTTTGGGTTTAGTGGAAATTAAAGTATCAGAGCAATTAGAATCCGATATAATATTTTGTTTTGACAGTAAGCTAAAACCACTAGGCATCATTAAAACAGATACAGGCGGTAATGCTATGATAATAAAAGACACTAGTTCAAAATTTTCAGCAATAACAAACCCAGAATTCACAACACATGAGGTAGTAAATTGAGTAAAATATCAGTTGCTTCTTACTTTTCAGGGTGCGGTGGCCTTGATTCACCTTTTGCAGATGATAAAGCATTTGAAATAGATAGTTTTTCAGAAGTTGATAAACATCCTTCAGCAGTTCTAAAGTATCATTATCCTGCTATTAAAAACCTAGGTGACATATCACAGATAAAACCATCTGATTTAAATCCAACAGATGTTCTACTAGCTGGGTTTCCGTGCTTAGGTGTATCTACCCAAGGAAAACAGGAAGGCAAAAAGCATGAGAAAACAGGATTAGTTAGCTGTCTATACCCTATTATAAAACAGACAGAACCAAGCTTTATTATACTAGAAAATGTAAAAAATCTACTCTCCAAACAGATGGAAGGACTATATCATGAGGTTAAGGAAACAATTGAAAAGCAGGGATACCACTGCTACACAGAAACCAAGGACAGTTCTGCATATGGATCAAGTCAGCAAAGAGTTAGAGTCCTTATGTATTTTGTCCGAAAAGACTTTAAGGAGGCCAGAAAAGATTATCTTGCTAATGGCCCAAAAAGGAATTTCAAAATTAAAAGTTTTACACGATGCCTAAATAAAGAAAATAAGTATATTAGCTGGTCTAAATCCCATAGAACAAATAAAGATAAAGTAACTGGTGAAATATCCAAACATCTAGATTTTAGAATCAGGGAAGACAATCTAATAAATACTTTAACTACCGGAATGGGATGTGTCGGAGCATCCACTGGAACAATAGTTATGCTACCAGATGAAACCACCAGATACCTTACACCAGAAGAAACAGAAGGGTTGCAGACATGGAAGCGTGGATTTACAAAATATGGAATAGATACTAAAGGTGAAAAATACAATATACCGGAGGGTGCCCGATATAAAATGTGCGGAAACGGTGTGACATCTAATATTGTAATAGAACATAAAGAAGAAATTAAATACCTAATGGGGAAAGAATGACTTTTGCAGAAGTACCAGTTGATTCAAAACTAATAACCGATATGTTTTCTAAAACACCTATAGTAACTCATCTAAATGAGATCAGGGAAGACTTTGAAAATTTTAATCAGGAACTATTTGTAGATAGGATGGACTTAAAAGCTAATAGTATTAAAGACCTTCAGTATTATAAAACAGAACTTTTCAGATCATATTGTATGGGAATACTGTCTGCTATTTCCAACACATCTAAGTTTAATCAGCGAGTTACCAAGGATATTGGTAGGCAAAGTTAGGTAGCTATTTGATATTGTGTTGTCAGATACATTAATATGACTATAATGTATTATACAGACAGAACAGTAGGGTACTCATGGAAAAGAGAAAACGCAGAAGAAGAAATTCAGATGAAACTAATGAAACTAATGAAACTAAAAGAGTTAGGGGTTCGCACACATCTGATTCTAAAGAAGTAGCTGTTTCCAAAAATAGACCTAGAAACAAAAAAAAGAAAACGGCCCTAGAAAAACATGATTATGATGCCACACTTAGGCTTCAGAGCTATCCCGATTTTCATAGCCTGCTAAATCCTAAATCATTAACCAATCTAATTGGTGCTTGCTACAGAACAGGCCGTAACCAATTGGAAAGGATGATTAACGACCCTAGAACTACAGTAGGTGAATTACAGGCCATTGTTCTGTCTACTGATGCCTTTGATTCAGAATCCAATAGTAGAATGAAATCAAAAGAGTATTCGGATAATAGATTATTTGGAAAAGTAAAAGACAGGGTAGAGTATTCTGGTTCTGATGGTGGAGCTATCCAGATTGAATCAAAATCTAAAAAGCTAAACCTAGATGATATGTCCGATGAGGAATTACAGCAGTTAGAAAATGTTATGGGAATGCTGCTTAATAAAGAAGAAGAAAACGAAGAAGTTAAATAAGGTAATATGGATGCTAAAACACTAGCAGACGGTTTTGATTATGACAGTCCTAAACATCTGCTTGCCGATATTAAAAGAAAACGAGAGATACGCAACCTAGAAAATGATTTTATGTTATTCATTAAGGGTGCGTGGCATATAGTAGAACCTAATGCAGAATACAGCTCTAACTGGACTACAGAAGCAATTGGATTACATCTAGAAGCAACTTTAGATGGTACAATCAGAAATCTTTTAATTAACATTTCTCCTAGATTTTCCAAAAGTTTGATATGTAATGTCTTCTTTCCTGCGTGGGTATGGACTACTAGGCCCCATATGCAATTTCTATTTTCTTCCTTTGCCGAAAATCTGGCCATCAGAGACTCAATTAAATGTAGGGCAGTAGTAGAATCTGATTGGTATAGAAGTCGCTGGCCTAATGTAACCATCAGAAGGGATCAGAATACAAAAAAGGAATGGGTGCTAAATCAGGGAGGCCACAGGATAACAACTTCGGTTGGAAGTTCTGGGACAGGAAAAGGGGCAGATATATTATTATGCGTTCCTAAAGGTCAGCTTATTTCTACTTCAGCAGGTCATTTACCCATTGATAAGATTGTTGAGGACAGGTTGCCAGTGCTGATTAAATCCTATAACCATGCAACAGAAGCTACAGAGTACAAAGAAATTACAGAGTACATGACTAATCCCATGGATGATCTTTTAGAGTTTAATGTAGGGGAAGGTAAAACATTTCAATGCACTGTGGGACATCCAGTGTATGCGGTGGGCAAAGGCTATGTAAGAGCAGATGAAGTGATAGAAGGTGATGAACTGCTGGTGGATGTAAGATGTAAAATGCAAAAAAGAACTGTCAAAGGTATTCAAAGAATCAGTAGCAAGGAACCTAGCACATACAATCTAACTGTAGCTGATAATAATAATTATTTTATTAATGATGTTCTTACACACAACTGCGATGATGGAAATGACGCTAAACACGCACGTAGTCCCTCTAAATTAGAAGATACCCAATACTGGTGGGACAATACTATGTCTACCCGATTATCTAATCCAAAAACAGGTGTTAAAATAATAATCCAGCAACGTATTGCCGAAGGTGATCTAACAGGGCATGTGGTAAAGCAGGGTGGCTATGAGCACCTTATTATACCTATGCGATATGAACCCGATAATACTAAAGTAACTTCTATTGGCTGGGAAGACCCTAGAAAAGAAGAAGGGGAATTAGCATGGCCAGAAAGATTTGGGGAAAAAGAAGTAGATGAATTAAAATTGCGTTTGGGTTCTGATGGTTATGCTGGGCAATTACAGCAAAGGCCAGCACCTAAAGGTGGTACAATAGTTAAAAAGACATGGATTGGAAGATATAAGGCATTACCTAAATTAGATAGAAAAGCTTTATCCGTGGACTGTGCCTTTAAGGATGGAGAAAAAAACGATTACGTTGTATTAGGTCTATGGGGCATGATCGGTGCAAACAAATATCTAATCCATCTGGTTAGAGCAAAATTAGATATCATTGCTACTATAGCAGAAATCAGGGATATCCATTCCAGATTCAGCGGAATTAATTACACCCTGATAGAAGACAAGGCCAATGGCACAGCTATTATATCTATGATTAAAGACAAGATAAATGGGGTAATTGCTTTTAACCCAGGCCGTGATTCAAAAATAGCAAGACTAAATGCGGTGGCCCCTCAGATTGAGGCCGGTAATGTATGGGTGCCGGATAAGTATTATGAACCTAATAGGGAGAGGTTCCCATGGTGCACAGAAGTGCTAGATGCCTGTCTGGATGAGCTATTCGCTTTTCCTAAATTTAATAGTGACGATTTTGTGGATATGTTATCGCAGATTCTATTAAAGGAAAATGAAGGTGGAAACTGGTTTGATGACATGTTAAAAGAAGTAGATGACGATATAACACCGGAAGAAAAAGAGGCCAAGGCACTGGCAGAAATGATGGGATGGAATCTAACATAATTTGTGTAATCTGTGTGTCCCCCCTATAATATATTAAACAATCAACCTTATGTCAGGGCAGGGTATCATGAATTTAGCTAAGGTTCGCAAGGCCATATATAATCCACGTAGTATGTCATCCGATGCTAGGGAGGGTTTGAGTGAATCCATGGATGATTTTGGTGATATCTCTGGCATAGTCATTAATAAAAAAACAGATAATATTATAGCTGGTAACCATAGATTTGGTGAGCTAGCTAAAAAACATGGTAGGGAAAATCTAGTTTTAAATCATTTAGAATTAGAATGGTATTCCATAGATTTAAAAGATGGTACTAAAACTGGATTTAAAGCAAGGGTAGTTGATTGGGAATTAGATAAGGAACAGCTAGCAAATATAGTTGCAAATAGTGAATTAATAACTGGTGAATACACATCCGATCTACAGCCACTACTTAAAAAGATTCAGATAACAATGCCAAAAATCAAAATGGACAGGCTTAAAGTTAGTCCTATGGTAGTAGACGATTTTCTAGAAGATGATATTGATCTGGATGATGAATATGAAACTCCCATTAAAAACGAGCATGAAAGATCACCACGTAAAAAAGAAGCAGATGAGACAGCACCATCTAATGTCAGAGAAATAGTTTCCAATTTAAAAGTAATTGCACCATCTGATATAATTGAGGAAGTAAAATTTGATATACTGGAAGCACTTTCAGAAAAACCATACTATGACAGAATAGACATAGCTAAAGGGTAATCAGGTACAGCTATCAACTCAGATGAATTAAAAGCAAAATTATTACATTATTTTAGATACACTAGATCATTTCATTTAGTTTCCACTGAAGCAGGCCCCTATCATGCCGATTTTTTGGGATCATCTGGTAAGGAGATTATAGAGTGCGAAGTTAAAATAAGTCTGGCAGACCTTAAGCAGGATTATGTTAAACGAAAACATAACGTATATAGAAATATTAAATCGTATAATAGATGGTGCCCTAATAAATTTTATTTCGCTGTACCTCAGCACCTATCACAGGATGCAATAGCAATAACAAAAGGCACACCCTATGGTGTTATGGTGGTGGATGCTTACCCACTAAGTCTGGATTACAGCAACAGACATAAATATGTCAGGGTAGTTAAAACAGCTTCTAAATTACAGGCAAAACTAAGTGGGTGCCTTGAGCACAGGATACTGCTACGCATGTCAAGCCACTACACAAAGATTCTGACATCAGGGCTGGTATCAGATACTAGGGATAGATTTAAGGTATGTGGTATCTATAAAATAACTAATAATGATGCAGGCAAGATTTATATAGGTAATTCATCAGATATGTTTTCTGCATGGGAAACACATAAAACAGATTTAGAAAGGGGTATCCATCACAATAGATGTATGCAAAAAGATTTTTCTAAAGGCAATAGGGATATCTCGTTTTCGGTACTAGAATATAGTGCTTCTGTATCCTATCTAAAATCGGATGAATTTAAGTGGGTTGATTATTACAGTGTATTAGGTGAGGCAGGATACAATATACCACCTATTATAAAGGGAACACCTATAAGTGAGAGAGAAAAGATTTTTGTAAAGCACAGCATTAAAAACAATAGCAGATATAAGCTATTACCAGAAAAAATAAAAGAATCTATTCGCAATATCTATAGGAAAGAAAATATGGAAGTATCTGCTATAGCTAAACTTACAGGATTATCCGAAATGATGATTAATAGCACACTGGATGAATCTACAGTACCCTGTGAAAGTAAATTTTTTGATATAGTGCTTTACGATTACTGTCTAGGGAAATGTGGCAATCCTACCAAGGCCAATGAAATGTACAATTCACTTAGTTAGAATTAGAGTTCAGAAGGGTAATTAGCAACCTCATCTAATTTACAATTTTTCTTCTCCATGCATCTATTTACTTTTGCAACAGTGGTATTTAATTCCCTAGCTAGTTCTTTTCTTTTTTGTCTACTGGAATTAGTATCTTCTTTCCAATTTTTTTCATCAACGCCTAATAACTCATGGACAGCATTTCTAATAGCAGTTGATTTCTGTGTGGTATTGTATTTTTTAAGTAGCTCATCCATGCAACCATCTAATAATGTTAAGGTTAGAGAAATTTTTTCTCTTCTACCATTAAATAGAAATGGCCTGCCTTTTTTATTTTCTGTCATAAACCCAACCTTGTAACATGTAGCAGTATAATTTCTATTTTACATTAATGTGATATTAATGTCAATTTTGTATGTTCTTTGTGGCCTCGGATATGTCCAACTATTTGATTTAAAGATAAATGTGACTAATACTTATACAATAAATAAAAAACTGCAAAAAGGAATCTAAAATGGATAACAAGAAAACATGGTTTTCCAGATTTTTATTAGCTATATCACCTCTGGTTAGGTGGATTGATAAAACATTTACCATGCCTTATAGCCACAAAAAGGTTACAGGCCGTCACTATATTCTGTGGCGAGATAATATAACTGCTGGAACTATTTTTATAACTAATACATTAGGTGCTGGTTCTAATCTAATAAACCCTTCCGAGATTAATCATTCAGGTATCTATTTTGGTTTTGGATTATTAGATTATATCAATGATGTAATAGCTATGAAAGAAAACGAAAAAGACCATGCATCTACTGATCTAGTTAACCGTTTACATAAGGTATTGAAAAAGTACAATGTTAGAAACGATGTAAACTACGTTTTAGAAGCTGTAGGTCAGGGCGTTATTCCAACAGACCTTGTTAGCTTTCTGACATCTAAGGATTTAGCTGTCGGCAAAAAACCAACATTCTGTAGTAGTGAAATAGCAATGGACGCTTCCAGATTAGCAGTTTATGATTTAGGTAAGGATTATGATTATTCCTTTTCCTATAGAAACGACACTAAATACTGTTTTGAATTATGTGCCGATGCATATGAGAACATGGTTAAAGGTAAAAAGTTAAAAAGGGTAGAATACAAAATTTTTGGATTTAAAGTACATGGTGTCTTTCTATCCGAAACTTTCCAAACAAATGATTGGATTACGGTATTTGATTCTAGGGACAGCACAGACAGGGAAGTAATATAGTGAAAGACGAGAATAGATTGTTTATTGGTGGGCTAACTTTTACTACTAGCAGAGAAGAACTTCTAAAAGAATTTTCAAAATACGGCACAGTAACAGACCTTAAAGTACCAGTTGCACAGGAAACCGGAATGATTAAAGGTTTCTGCTTTCTTACAATGTCATCCATAAAAGAAGCTAAAACCGTAATGGAACAATTAGATGGTGCTGAATATGGTGGCAGAATTATTGGGGTAAAAAAGTACGTTAGACAGGTAAAAACTAAAGCGTAAATAAAAATGGAAAGTTTAAATTATGGGTAAAAAATTCAAAGTAAATAATAATGTTCTTATCAATATGCCTGTTACACCTCAGCAATTTGGGGAATCACTAAGCTTTGCATCAGGCAATGATGTAGGTGATTACTATTCTGTGATTGCCTATAGCTCGATATACTCCAAGGTATCCCAGCAGATGGCATCTATTGTAAAAGCAGTAGATGAGGTTAGCAGCTTCTATCTGGTGGATGTAATCATATCCCAATTATCAGATGACGCACTGTCACCCAAGGTATCTGATGACGAAATATTTAGCTATCATGTAGATAATAATGAGCAGGCACAGGAAGAATTAGAAAGGATGTCTAGGAATCTTGGATTAGATCAGCTAGTAGAAAATATAACACCGGAGCTTTTAAAATACGGTGAATACGTTTTAAGAACCGAAATAGATGACGGTAATGATTCGCTGGATATGTCAGGAAAAGAAAAAAAGACTACCAGAAAAGCTAAATCAAGGGGTGTAACTGAATTATGTGATGATGTGGAGCAGGGTTCTGTGGTTTCATTAACTCAGAACGGAACTGTAGAGGGCTATCTACAGACTAACCCACTTAACGGAGCAATCCAGAGAAAACAATTTGCAGATTTTATTAAATTTACTTTAGGTGGCCAGCGAGTAAGGGTGGATACCAAAAGTCTGATACCAAATGCTTCATTAACAGACAAAAAATTCTATAAGATGTATAAATCCCTGCCACGATTTATTAGAATTGGTAAATCAATAATCTATACCTATATAACTAAATTAAAAGAATTAGAATTACTAGAAAAGATGGCACCAGCTTTAAAACTAGACGCTATATCTAGGGGCAATCTAGTAGGCATGAATCTTCCTGATAGATATAATCTGGAAGATGCTAAAAAGGCATCTAATCATTTTGAGGAAACACTTAATAAGAAAGTATCCATTGATCCTTCCTCATCAGATATATCTGTAGCTAATATTATTACAACTGCTGGTAAAACTAGAATCATTCCTTTATTTGGTGATAAAGGTTCCTTACAGAATTTAGATTACAAAGATGATAATGCCAATGATCTATCATCTGAAAGTGAGGAACTAAGAAAACTAATTCTAAGCTCTATTGGTATTCCCTCAGAATTAATCTATGGTTCTGATGGCGACGGCAAAGGTGAGATATTAAAAAGAAATGCTAAGTATGTCAGATTTCTTAGAAAGATTCAGAAATCTATCTCCAATGGCCTAAGAGATTTGGCCTATATCCATCTAACCAATAAAAATATTCCTTACGAAAAAGAAGATGTTTCTGTTCAATTTAATAAGAATCTAGTTGATATTGAAAACCTAGATCAGATCGAACGTGATGAAGCAACAGTTAGTGGTTTATCCTCTATACTGGATTTTATATCGGAGCTTAAGGATGCAATCGGAGAGGACAAGGTAAACATGGAACCTGTTGCAAGGTACATAGATACAAACATGTCAACTATCGGTTTAACCGGATTAGTAAAATACGACAAACAGTAATTTATAAAAGGAAAGTAGTATGCCTATATGCAAGGAAATAAACGAGGAAATAGATATATCAGAAACCCAGCACTATAACACTAAAGTACGTGATCTAGCTGAAAATATGGGTAGTCGCAAAATTAGATTAGGTATGAAAGAATCTCTAAAAGCGGTTTCTGATATGCTGGATAGGAACCACCCTTCCCCTAATCCACTAACCGATAAAGATTTAAAACTATTACAGGAGTGTTCTATGCTAATTAAGCAGGCCATTCCCAGACTTAAAGAAGTTAGAGAAACTAAACGTAAGGTTAGCAAATGAAAAAACTAACATCATTAATAAATGAAGCTTTGGCATCAGATGTTGAACTAGGAACCATTGGAAGCATTAGATCAAAACTAAAACCTTTATTTGCTTCCTATTCTATTCCTATGGTGCTGGAAGATGTTCAAATTAGTGAAGACGTTATAACTGTTGAAATTTCTATAACAGAAGACGATGAAACAGATGAATTTGAATTGTATTTCTATGTAGATGATGAAGTTCCGCAGGTGCTAGTCTATGAAGACGAGGAAGACGACGATTATTATGTTTACTCGCTAGAAAACGTGGCCTCACTTACTAAAGGTTCCGATGGCACATCAGACATAGTTAATCTAATAGAACCTGCATGGCTAGAAGAAGCTGTGATGCTGGACATTTTAGACCCTGATGATGATATAGAAGAGGCCAATACATTTGTTATTAGAAATGGTAAAAAAGTTAAAAAGAAATTAGTTAGAAGTAAAAGAAGAAAAATTCTAACTGCCAAACAGAAAGCTGGCATTAGAAAAGCTGTTAAATCTAGAAGAGCTAAGAAAGGCCAGACAGCTAGAAAAAGAAAAATATCTAATAAGCTTAGAAAAAGAATGAAACTAAAAAAGAATACCAATAAAAGATTAAAAGTAGCTGGAACAAGTAGCAGGAAATAGATGGCAGAAACACCTATAGCTAAAGAAGAAAACGAAATATTTTTAAAAGAACTAGGTAAGTTTGCAGCAAAAGCTGGCAGAATTCTTCTTAATAAAGGAACATCAGATATTGAGAAAGATGAGGCCAGAACAGCATTAGGTCTATTAAACCATGCACAGGGCCTAGTAGGTACATCTGATCGTTCTGCCAGAAGGCTACTAGCAATTGCTAAAAAGGCCCTATAATGAGTAAAGAAACTGTATATAGTGAAGCAGATAAAGCTGCCATGCACAGATTATTTAATCTAATGGAAGATGTTAATGGTAATGTGATAGACCTTAAGGTAAATATCAGTAAAAATAATGTGATACTTAAGCAGCACCATGTCAGGTCTACCAACCTAGAAACCATTGTAGATAAGGTCAGGGATGCATTAGCAGAATTAGCTAATAAGGTTGCTGCTATCAATACTAATGTTAAATATCTAGATAAGGATATTAGCTCTATTGATAAAGATATTGAACCAATTAAAAAACATGTAAAAAAAATAGAAAGATGGACTAACAATCTAATGGGGCTACCAATTATACTTAAATTAGTTTTTTGGTGTTTTATTTTTGTTACATCTGGGATTGGTTGCTATAACCTAGTAGTTAAAATGTTAAATTAAGAGGTAAACAATTATGGGTTTTATGTTCAAATTTAGAGAAGATGAGGATGCACAGGCATTTCTGGCAGAATTAGGTATATTTGAAAACATTGTAAATATCACAAAAGAGTACGAACCAACACTAGAACAGGTGGAAGAGTTTATTAAATCACGTTCTGGCTATACTGGTTCTAAGGATAAGGACAAGTCCAATGCCCAAAAAAAGAATTGGAGAAAAAATAAAGGAAAAATAAAGCGAGGCATCAAATCTTTCCATAAATCAGTAGAAGGGAAAAAGTTTCATAGAAATATGGGTAGATTCCTAGCTACCAGAATTACCAGAGATAAACTGTCAGATAGAAAGGATGGAAAGGATGAATCGTTTTCAATCCTAGAAAATTTAGAATATATCAAAGCATTAAATAGTGCTAAACAGCAGTTATATATAGAGCTAGACTACTTTCACACCCTAACAGAACAGGCACAGTTAGAGTCACTAGTTATGGATTATGCAGTACCATTTTTTAGAAGTATTGAAGATAAGATGGTATTTAATGAGGATTTAACAGTTGATGAATTCGACTTTTTACTTGAAATTGTGGATGAATCCAAACTACTATCAGAGCTAACTAATAGAATTAATGTGCCTATTGATAAATTAATAGAAGTGTGGAAACCTATAGTAGATAAACTAAATATAGAAGACGGGTTTTCCCTTGAGCAATTCAATGAAGAGTTTGCTAAAGAAGTAAGGATGCTTAATTAGATGGAAAAAATACCTATGATTGGCATTTCAAATGAGAGAGTTAAATTTGAAATAGTCGAATCTAATGAAGTAGATGGTGAACACATTATAGCTAAAGTGCGTGGTGTGTTTTTTGTGCCAGATGGAAGATCAAGAAATGGCAGGTATTACCCTAAAGAGCTTTGGGAAAATGTTATCAGTGATCCCGAAGTAAAAGCAAAACTAAAATCAAAAGCAATGTACGGTACCGTAGGGCACTCCCAGAAAATAGATGATGACGCAATCCTTAAAGGCCTAGTTTCCCATATAGTAACAAGTATGGAAATAGAAGGTGGAAAAGGTATTGGCGAAGCACTAATTCTAAATACACCAGCAGGAAAAAATCTAAATACCATTTTACAGGCCGGTGGTTCCATGTTTGTTTCCACTAGGGCCGATGGTACTTTTGAGGGCAAGCATGAGGGTTTGCCAATCGTTTCCCCCAAGACCTATAATTTCAATACAGTAGATTTTGTATTGGATGCTGGTTTTGTAGAGGCCAACCCAAGTTTAGCAGAATCATATAATAAACTAATAGAATGTGAACATGACCATAAAGAAAACAAGGAAGGTAATACCATGTCTGAAAAACTAATTAAAATGCTATCTGATAGCAACGTAGATTTAAAAGTAGAAGTTAAAAGCTTAAGTGAAAGTGTTTCAGTTTTGGAAGAAGCTAAAACAACTTTAGAAGAAGAAAACAGGCACCTTTCTAAAGAAATGGTTAAGTTTGAAGAAGCTTCTAAAAAAATCAAGGAAATGGAAGACGAAAAAGAAAAAGAAGATGCTAAAAAGAAAGAAGATGAGGAAGAGCTTTCCGAGTTTAAAGAACTTGGTAAGTCATCAAAAGATGTTAAAACTACCCTTACCAACGCATTAGCACATATTAAAAAAGTAAATGAGGAACTTGGTGGTTTTGATAATGCTAAAAAAGCACTAGAAACTGCTATTGCTTTTAAGAAATCAGTTGATGAAGCTGGTGGATTGGAAACTTTAGTTGAAGCAAAAGCTAAAATTAAAGAAATGGAAGATGAGAAAGAAGACGAAGAAAAAGAAAAAGAGAAAAAAGAACTGGCCGGGGAGCTAGGTATTTCTGAAGAAAAAGTAGCAGAACTACTTGAAAATAATTCCGCTGACGGAATTAGAAAAATGTATTCAGCTCTATCAGAAAATATGGATAGGAATAGATATAGAAAGGTATTTGAATCTAATGAAGAAGAAGAAGAAGATGAAGACGTTTCTGAATCACGAATTCTATCAAGAAGTAATGCAAATAGAGTAAGTATGTAAATAGAGTAAACTGTATGGGTGCTACACTTTAGTTCCCCATACATTTTTTTTCCCGATTTTAGTTTAGTTTGGTTTCTACACTTTAGAATACACATAAAGAAAAATAGGGATAGTAAAAAAAAACTAATCATAATTTATGGAGAAATTATTATGAAACCAAATGAAATTAACGAAGATGTACTAAAAAAAGAAAACACACGATTGGCCGAAGGATACTGGAAAAAGTATAAGAAGCAAATGCAATCACTTGAAAATGGTATTGTTAACAAAGCAATGACACTTTCAGAACACCACATGGCACAGCTAGGTATGCAACTAGACCAGTGGGAAAAATATACTCAGATGATGGAAGCAAATGGTTCTTTGAACTCTTTGGGCGAATTGCCAACTGTAGCTTTAGATGTAATCACCGCTACCCTTTCTGAATCTGTTCTACCTGTTATCGCATCTACCCAGACAATCAAAGCTCAAAACTCTTTAATCTGGTTTAAAGACATTATAGCACTTGATTCAAAAGGTAATGTTACTGCTGGTGACGTTATGGTTAACCCAACCACCGGTGTTAAAACACCACAGGGTTATGCATCAGCTAGAGTTACCGGTGAAGATTCTGGTGACACTACAGCTGGTACATTTACTTATACTCATACTGTTAACGGTGGTGAATCTATCCGTAGACAGAATGTTAGGATTTACCTTCTTTCTGATCCAGCAGTTTTCTGTAAGGATTTTGATGGTAAAGGTAAAGCATACGGTGAAGGTATGAGTGCTGTGATTGACTATGAAAATGGTATAGTTGAAGTAACCTTAAGTGATGATCCCGTTACTGGTGACAAAATCATGGTAGATTATGTTCAAAACTTGGAAGAAATGAGTGATGTTCGCAGACTTAGCTCGCAGCTTAGAAGTGATAACATTGTTGCCGTTCCTTACGCCCTAAAAGGTGTAGCTGGTATGTTCCAGATGTTTGAGCTTAAGCAAACTTTTGGTGATTCTGCATTACAAGATATGACTGATGACCTTGTTAGAGGTATCAACAGTGAAATCGGTGGTGACCTAATTTCTAAATACAAAGCTAATGCTCAGGGAACTACTGTGTTCCAAGAGTACAATCCACTAGTTCACACTGGTGTTCCTGAAGCAGATCACAATGCTGCCTATGCTTACCGTAGAGCTGATGCTGAATCAGTAATTATGTCTAACTCTGGTAGAGGGGTAATCAAAGTTGTTATCGCTGGCCATTTGCATTGTGCAAAACTTAGAGGCATGGACGGTTTCAACCTTCTATCTGATGGTGGAAGTTTGGGTTCTCATATCTTTGGTACACATAAAGGTGTTACCTATGTAAGAGTTCCAGATGAAACACTTCTTGATAAAAGAGCTGGACTAGGAATCTTTACTGGTACTAAACCACTTGAAAGTGCCGGTGTTTACGCACCATATATGCCACTAACAATTGGTCAATCACCATTTGGGCCTAACCCACTTACAGAACAGAAAGTTGCTGCTAGTATGGCCGGAACTAAATGTGTTGTTCCACAGTATGTTACAAACTTTAATGTTGAAGTAACTGCTGATCCAACTTAATATCTAGTTACTAATTAGATTAGGCAGTATGGGGGTGTAAAAACCCTCTACTGTCTTTTTTGTTAAACAGGTAAAATTAATAAGGAAAAAGACATGATTAAGTACAGATTAAGTAACAATAGAAAAAGTCAGGTTTCAACTGTAAAGATAGGTGGAAAAAGAATTATTCTTGGTGCTGGGGAAGAAAAAGTAATTTCCTTTACCGATTTTAAAAAGTTTGAAAAATCCTTAGAAGCTTTGCAGAAATCCAATGTCATTATGTACAGTAGATTTATTGGCGAAAAAGCAGTTAATGAGAAGGCACCGGATGATAAATCAGGTATAGTGGCACCTTCCAATGAAGAAAAAGTAGAAGAAAAAGCAGAAGAAAAAGCAGAAGAAAAAGCAGAAGAAAAAGTAGAAGAAAAAGTAGAAGAAAAAGTAGAAGAAAAAGTAGAAGAAAAA
>Ga0136604_1000483_pt1 | contig 19595 bp, 15 predicted proteins | sample AntRauFillE10628_FD_104928 | JGI IMG/M metagenome (GOLD analysis project Ga0136604, IMG submission 104928) | Saline lake microbial communities from Rauer Islands, Antarctica - Metagenome Filla E10 #628 | ecosystem: Environmental > Aquatic > Non-marine Saline and Alkaline > Saline | place...
AGTCGTACAGGGGTATGTGGGAACATTTTTGTTATTGTTTCCGGTAGCTACAACGATGAGAATATTTTTTTCTAGTGCGTTTTTTAGAGCAGCTTGCATGCGGGGAGTATGAATAAGTTTTGGCCAACCTAGGCTCATATTGATGACGTCAACACCCATGCTTGTTGCAAAGATAATTGAGTCAGCGATGATATCTGTGACTACTTTATTGTTATAGCTCAGCCCATCAAGGTCTTTGTTTAAAACCTTTAAAGGCATAATCTTAACTTGCTCTGGAGCAACACCTTGGATCTGTGAATGTTTTGGGTTAGCGCTAATAAGGCCTGCTACGTGAGTCCCGTGACCTTGATCATCTTTAAGATCAGAATTATTGTCGAGAAAATTCCAACCGCGACATGGCCGTGTTTTTATTTCTTCATCAGACAACCCTTCGCAATCAGGATTACTCCAAATTCTATTTGTAAAACCGGGATGCTCAAGGTCAATACCGCTATCAATAACAGCGACAACCACTTCCCTCTTGAGGGCCTCTGGTCCTTGGTCTCTTAAACGAGATTGGATTTCTTCAGTGGGGACCCAATTAATGTCAATTCCTTTAAGTCCTGGTCGGTCCTCTCTTGTCAGCTCACCCGTTGCTCGGCTTAAGATCTGCCCCGTGTTTTTGAGGGCCCATTGGCGGTCAAAAAGAGCAGGTTTCTCTGTCGCTTGAGAAAAAAGAGGAAGTAGAAAAATGAGGATAAAGAGAGTTGATTTCATATTAGAGGAACTCCCTTATCCAGCTTCCATTGAATTCACCATTTTGAAGACCAAGCATTTGTCTTATGGCCTCAACAGGGCCATTGATAAAACGGCTTGAACGCGTGCCGATAGTGTTGGACGGTATCGGACTTATGAGAATCTCAGAGTCTTCTCGAAAGCCATTGACCTGACCGGATAAAAAGATGTTTTCTTCTCCTATGACACTGATAAAATCGTCAAACTCTAAAGCTTTCTCTAAAGATTGAGTTAGCTTGATTAGGCAACGTGACATTTTGTGGTATTTCTTTTTTTGATGATAAGATTGGCAGCGAGTCTGACGATCAAGCAAAGGGCCGAAGTTTCCACAATCGATATCGTTACGAACAAGAATTCGGTTTCTACTTGGGTTACAGCGCCTCGAAAAAGCTGCCCTTGAGCGGTAGGAGCGTTGCATGCTTTTTATTTCTTTTCGCGAATTATACATAAGGTTAAGAAGGCCTTGTTCATAAATACTAAGCTGGGTGCTGATTGTGTAGACTTTTAATTTGGTCGCATCACGAGCAGACTTCTCAGGAAATAACACTCGACCATAACGCTGATTTATTTCATGAAGAGCTTGTTTAAGCTTATTCTCTGAAATCTTCCAACCTTCTTGGCGGTTTGTTATGGCCAAAAACATGTGCTCGAGTTTGTCTTGCTCTTTTAAAAGACGTGCTTCAAAACGACCCTCTGAAGTCTTACTGACCCCAAAAAAACTTTGCCCAGGATTTCTCCATAGCTCATTCTTTAAGGTCACACCTTCAAAGTATTTACCAAGGTAATAGTTGGCGACATCGGTTAAGAAGGATCTATAGTTTAGACCAGATTGTAGGCCCATTGTCGTCTTTATAAGATGCGCCTCAGGAGAGTCTCCAGATTTTACAGAGAATTTGTCGTTTTGTGTGAGAGATCGACTTCTCCAATGTAAAACGGCCATTTTTTGAGAGCGATCTTTAAAATCATTCTTGATTTTGTGTGGTGCTTGTATTTCATCTAATAGTTCAGTTGAGTCATCTTCCAACAAGTAACTTAAAGCTTGTGCTGTTGGAAGAAGATCTGGATTTTCTTCTTTATCAAGATTGATATCCAGATCATAGACCTGAAGCTGGTAATCACCTTTGGCATTTTTATCTTGAAAACGCAGAAGAGGAATCGTGTTATTAAACTGAAAGGTAAAACTCAACGAAGTCGACTTCCCGTTATCTACATAAACTTGCAAGCTCTTCGCGTCTTTACGGTAGAGGTGCAAACGTTTAATAACGAGACCTTCTAAGTTCGCTCCTGCACTTGCACTCGCCCCTTCGAAAACGACAAACCTGGCATTTGCGCCAATGTTTGATGCAATTCTTTGAGTCACAATCAATGACTCCCCTACACCAAGAGTGTTGTTAAGCTCTTGCATGATCTTTTCGAGTTCCTCTCCACGTTTTTCTTCGGCGTCATCTGGATTTTCTTCTAGATACTGGGCCATATTACGTGCTTGCTTTCGAAGCTTACGCTTGAGCATGGGAACAATCATATTTGTATAAGGTTCCTTGAGAGACTCTTTTAAGCTTTGCACGGGCTTCAAGTGCGAGAATGTTTTAACTAGCGAAATACCACCATTAACGGAAGCGGAACTAAAATTGAGGAGTCTTTCAATTCCAAGGTGCGCGCCCAATCGAATACTATAACCAAAAGTATCGGCAAGCTGCACGAGGTTATCTGTGCCCAAGTAATTTCCAACAACGATATCTCTTGAAAGAATCAGTTGGCCATTAAGTGTTGGTGTTACCCACGTCTCAACTCCTTGTTCGCGAAACTCACCTGTTTCTACAAATTGATCGAGACCCTCTTGGAAATCTTTTTTTAAGAACTCAAATCGGGCTTCATTGATATCAAATGCTTCGAGGTACTCATTGGCCTTTGAAACGAGACCCGTAATAACTTCACCTTGAACCTCAGCAAAGAGAGTATGCCCCAAACTCTCAAAAGGAGAATCTGGCACACCATGGGCAAAACGAGAGGCATAATTAGGCCAGTCCTCTTGAGTTAAGCGTCCTTCAACCAGGAGCTCGCCTTCTTCAGGTCGACTATTATATGGAATATTTTGAAACGAACTTTCATCTTTAAAAAGTTCTAATATAGAGTTTCGTCTAGAGACAAGCTTTTCAATCAGGAGCTTTTCCACAGGCCTTGGATAGTGGGCCTGCTCTACAACTTCAGCAAAGTCCTTCCTTGATAGTTTTTGAAGTCGCTCAAGTATCCATAAAACATCATCAGTGGTTGCATTCATCTGCGCCAAGGTAAAATGTGGAAGAAGATAATGATCATCCTCAATTCTTCCTACATTCCAAGGGACTTTATTCGCGCTCTCTCCTATTTCTAGAATGGCGTAAGGGACGATCAAAGACCTGAGGGTTCGTGAAGACAGAGCGCGCGGAGGCACGCCCATGGCGAGGTTGTAGTGATCTTTTTGACTAGGACGTGTTACGGCAACATCTTGAAGGACAACCTCTAAAGAGTCATCGTTTTCACCTTCTGTCACCCACCTCGAAGGCGCTCCAAAAGTATTTTCGGGGATACGTCTTTTAATAAAGCGATTTTTTTGTTCGATATCTTTAAATTTAAGAACAACTTGTTTTTGATATTCAATTTTAGGAATTTGGTAACCAAGTTTTCTCAAAAGGTTTTTACGCATAAGCAATGTATGCAGTTCTTTATCTAGATGGATAATGTAGGGGCCGACATCATTTGTATTAAGTCCTTTCGCATTAAATCTTAAAAGCCCAGACTGAGATGTGAGAGCTCCTGCGTATTGGAATTGCCAACGTTGAGCTTGTCCTAAAATTTCATCTTCTGATTGAGAGACTTGATCTTTCCAGAGCTCAGATTCTTTTGGGTTAAGTTTCGCCAGGTTCAAAAGGCCGGCCTTTTTGAGCTCCCATGCTTCTTCTGGTGAAAGCACTCCTCTCTCTTTTGAGACGAGGTCATTACTTGGTAATCGGATGTCTTTTATCGGAATACGTTCTTGAGCGTGGGCGCTAAGAGCGACCAACAAAATTGTGGCAAAAGTCATTGCGATAAAGCGTCTGTTCAAGGCAGGCTCCAGGCAGTTAAGAATTATTGACAATATGCGCTATTTCTTATGAACAAAAAAGCTCTATGGAATATTTACCGCCACAAAGAACGAGGCCCGAGATAAACTCGGGCCTTATTACTTAACTATCTAATTTTATGGTTTTTAGAGCTCAAGGCCGAAAACATCTGGCAAGATTCGCTGCTCTAAGTTGCTAGATGTTGTTCCGATTTTATCAGCAACACGTTGAACGAGATCACTTTTTGCTTTCGGGTTTTTCGCGGCTTCGTTAACATCTTGCAAACTCACGCCCGTCATATGCTCTAGATCAGAAACCAAGGCCATTTGATCTTGAAGCGTGATTTCACCGTTGGTTTTATCAAGCATCTTTTCAACTTTGTCACCTAAAGTTACCAAGGCCAAAGAAGTTTCGATCCCAACACTATAAGCTAAAGAGACTTTTGCTGCTTTTTCATAAAAGGCGCGACCTTCCGCTTCACCACTCATGAGTGAAACATCATATGTTTGCTGCTCGTCTTCGTAGAAAAGACCTGAGTCGTAGCCCACATAAACCGGATCACCGTAAGAGTCAGATCCATAGTAGTCAACGATCTCGTAGTCGTTTCCGTAGCCATCACCGATGAGACCAGTGAAGTATTCATCGTCAGCTTGAACATCGCGAAATTCGTCGGCAAGATTGTAATTACTCGAGTAATAGCTGTAGTAAACAATGCTTCGAAGGTATTGAAGGCTTACACCGACGTTTTCTTGATATTCTTCGTCCCAAATAACAAAAAAGTCTTCATCATTTCGGATTGTGTCGTATTGATCTTTTACAATGTAATTGTCGTAAGGAAAGGCTGCGTTATCGACATCATTAAGAGCATCGACAAAACCACTTGCCGAAGCATAGGATGATGAATGTGGGCCATAAGTGGAACTACTTCCGCCTCCTCCACTGTAGCTACCGCCACTACTACCGCCACTACAAGCAGTAAGTAGTACAGCAAAAGATGCTATAAACGCTGGTTTTAAAATACGGACAAATGATTTCATGAAGCTCTCCCTTCTCGAAAAGTGTGGTAAAAAACTTTTTGCTCCTTCGTGGACACAAATAAGTGGTATGACAAACCCTAATTCAAATAGCGTGCCAACGTTTAACCGCCCCTTTTAGTCAGCGATGACCTTCTTCGACGGTTCTTTTTGATACCGGTCCTTCATTGTGTCACAATGCCCTTGTAAAAAGTGCCATTTTGTTTTTATAGAGGAAACGCGTGTCCACCAGGAATCTACGCACCTATGGCTATTTTTAACATTCTTCTTAAAGGTTCAGCAGCTCCCCAGAGAAGTTGATCACCAGATGTAAAAACGTTGAGATATTCTTCGCCCATACTGAGGTGTCTAATTCTACCAACTGGAACACGAAGAGTGCCGCTTACGTTGACTGGGTTTAATCGGTCATTTGTGGCCCCAGGTTCATTTGGCACGACTTCGGCCCATTCGTTATGCTGCGCAATCAAGTCACTCGCCTCTTTTACACTTACCTTTTTCTTCATCTTAAGCATCAAGGCCTGAGAGTGGCAGCGCATTGAACCAATCCTTACGCATGTTCCATCTAATGGGACAGGATTCTTTGAGCGCCCCAAAATTTTATTTGCTTCGACTTCAGCTTTCCACTCTTCTCGCGTTTGCCCACTCTCCATTGCGGTATCAATCCAAGGAAGCAGTCCTCCCGCTAAGGGATATTTGAAATTGTCCTTCGGGAAATCCGATTTCGCATACAGCTTTTTAAGATTTTGATCGAGTTTTAAAATGTCCCCTCTCACATCATCTAGTTCCTCTCCAAGTCCGGAACTGACTGCACGCATCTGAAGCAAGAGTTCACGCATATGACGGGCCCCACCACCGGAGGCGGCTTGATATGTCATCGTACTCCCCCATTCCACGAGGTCTGCTTTAAACAACCCGCCAAGACCCATCAGCATCAATGAAACGGTACAGTTTCCACCGATAAAATCTTTGACTCCGTCATTCAATCCTTTTTGCAAAAGATCCTTATTAAGAGGGTCGAGGCAAATTAAAGAGTCCTCACTCATGCGCAAGGCACTTGCAGCGTCTATCCACAGACCATTCCAGCCTGTTGCTCTAAGCTTGGCGTGCATCTCTTTAGTGTAATCTCCTCCTTGGCATGTCAAAACGATATCCATTTCTTTTAAATGCTCGATACTCATAGCGTCGGCGAGCTCACCAGAGGCCTTTGGTAAGTGCTGAGGAGTTTTCTGACCAGCTTGAGAGGTCGAAAAGTAGGTCGGTGTGAAGTACTCAAAGTCATTTTCGGCCTGCATACGTTCAGTTAAAACGGAGCCCACCATACCTCTCCAACCAACAAAACCAACTTTTTGACTCATATAAAACTCCTTGTTTTTGACTAAACTTGTAAAAAAGATTCAAAAACATAAGATTCATTCTGCATGAGTTTGTCAAAAGTCTTTTCCTTGGATAAGGTTTATGTGTAATGACCAGAAGGGGTGCGGCATTTTAGACAGCGCAACGAGGGAACCTAAACCCGAAAACTTGTGCTTGAGGAAATGACCGCCGAAGCTAAAAGCGCTTAGGTTGCGCTATAAGCTGGTTTGAGGGGTTAAATCTCCCAAACTGTCACGCCATGCGTGGAGCACTTCGGGCCTTGAACTCGCTTTATCCTCCCGGTTTGAGCGAACTTCATACCTCCCCGAAGAATTCCACGCGTGAGCTGACACCCCCAAAAACTTTTGGAGGATGTGAGCAATGAGGATCGTTTCAAAATTTGGTGGCTCTTCTATGGCCGATGCCATGGCCATGAAAAGAAGCGCTCAAGTCGCCTATCAAAAACAATCGTCTATCGTGGTTGTCTCTGCGACTTATGGGACAACAAATCAACTCATCCAACTTTCACAGCTGGCCGTACAAGGCAACCAAGCGCAGGTTGATCTTACTTTAAAAGAGATTGTTGAAAACCACAAAGAAATTGCTTATGACTTAAATATCAATGACAGCGATGATGAGCACGGACAGTTGGCCAAGCTTTTGGGAGAAGTTCAAACTTTGGCCCAAGGAATTCTACTTTTAAAAGATCTTTCACCTAAGGCGCAAGATCGTCTTTTAGGCCTAGGTGAAAGACTCTCGAGCTTATTATTTGCGCGTGCTTTAAAAGATGTCTACAAAGGACAAAAAGAAGTCTCTTTGTTTGATGTCAAGGCCGTGATGAAAACAGATAACAAACATACAGAGGCCTCTCCCTTAATTGACCAAATAAAAGTCGCGTCCCAAAAAACATTGATCCCTCGTCTTGAAAATGGTGAAATTCTTGTGACTCAAGGTTTTATTGGATGCTCTCCCGAAGGGCTCTCGACCACACTCGGACGAGGAGGAAGTGATTATTCGGCCGCTTTACTGGCCGAGGCTTCAGAAGCTTCATTACTTGAGATCTGGACCGACGTGGCAGGTATTGCGACAACCGACCCCAGGTTATGCACAGGTACAAAACTTATAGATGAAATGAGTTTTATGGAGGCCAGTGAGCTCGCCGTATTTGGCGCAAAGATACTTCACCCGACAACTCTACAACCCACAATGCGCGCTCAAATCCCCGTTTTTGTCGGCTCGAGTATCGAGCCTGAGAAACCAGGAACATGGATTCGACCTGAGTGCCAAAAGCTCCCTCTTGTTCGCGCTATGGCCTTGAGAAGTTCACAAGGTCTCTTAACATTAACGACCCCTAAAATGCTGCATCATCACGGATTTCTCTACCGTGTTTTTGAGGTCTTTGAGCGGCATAAAATCAGCGTCGATTCCGTGACGACCAGTGAAATTAGTGTCTCTATCACCTTGGATGAAAAAGAACTCTGCAACCAAGAGCTCATTCACGACCTTGAGCAACACGCCCAAGTCGATATCGAACGCGACCTCTGCCTTGTGAGCCTGATTGGCAATCGTATTAACCATACAGCTGGGTTATCACGGCAAATTTTCAAGGCCCTGGGAGACGACATCAATGTGCGCATGATTTGCCTCGGTGCCAGCCGTCACAATTTTTGCTTCTTGGTGGATCAAAAAAATGGAAGCAAGGCCATCCAACAACTTCATCAGCACTTTATTCAAGAAAGCGGAGGTCTGTCATGAAAATAGCTCTCTTAGGTCAAGGCAAAACCGGATCTTACGTCTTAGAAGTTGCCCGCGACAAGGCTTATGAGATCCAGGGCTTTAGCCGGGAAAATCCTCCAAAGCTGGAAGACTTACAAAATAGTGATGTCGTGATCTCGTTTCTCCCCGCTGCTGGCTTTGAGTCTTACATGCCACTGCTCCTGGAGGCGAAAACACCTGTCGTGACAGGGACCACGGGCATCGAGCTGAGCGCTGAGTTTTCTCAGAAGCTCAGTAGTAATAAGCTTCACTGGCTGCACGCTCACAACTTCGCTCTAGGCATGAACTTAATTCATCAGATGATCAATCAACTCAAAAGTGGGAAAAACCTCTTTAGCGATGTCAATGTGCACATCCATGAAGTTCATCACACAAAAAAAATCGACGCTCCTTCAGGCACGGCCTTGAGTTGGAAAGAATGGATTGGCGGTGAACCGGAAGTGACCAGTAAACGCACTGGAGACGTGGTCGGTGATCATCAATTGGTCTTTGAAACCAGTAGTGAGCGCATAACTATACGCCATGAGGCCCTCAACCGTAGAATTTTTGCCGAGGGGGCCGTTTGGGCGGCCGAAACTCTGCTAAAGAATAAAGAGAAATTGCAACCTAAGCTTTATACACTTAACCAGCTCACTGAGTGGGCAACAAAAGGATAGCGTTATGGAACTCGACAAAATCCGGCTTTGGACGGCCTTAATTACTCCTCTTAACGATGATAATAGTGTGGACTATGACTCGTTAGAAAAGCTCGTTCGTGCTCAGGAAGAAGCAGGTAACGGACTTTTGGCCCTAGGAAGCACAGGTGAGGCCCTCAACCTGGATGAAGAAGAAAAAAAAGAAATTTTGAATTTTATCTTGAAGTTAAAACCTCAGGTGCCACTCATGGTGGGAATCGGTGGTATCAACCTCAAAAGTACCGTTGAACAAATTCGCGAGTACGAAAAAACTCCTGGGATTGATGCCTACCTTCTCGTCACTCCACTTTATTCAAAGCCGGGACCAACTGGACAAGAAGTTTGGTTTCGAAGCTTGATGGATGAAAGTTCAAAACCTTGCATGCTCTACAATGTCCCCAGTCGTACTGGTGTTTATCTTCACACATACACCGTCGAGCAACTACGCGATCATCCACGATTTTGGGCGATTAAAGAGGCCAGTGGTAGCGTTGAAGAATTTTGCAGGTACTCACAAGCCGCAGGTTCAAAAGTTAAGCTCTACAGTGGTGATGATGCCATGATTGACGACTTTGCCCCACACGGCGCGGCCGGAGTTGTCAGTGTCGCGGGAAACTGTTGGCCTTTGGCCGCACGGGCCTATGTTGAGAACGCCCTTAATGGTGGGCCGAGCGCGCCAGATCTTTGGAAAGAAGTTTGTGGAACACTGTTTTTGGCGTCAAATCCCACACCTGTGAAGGCCTTGATGGCAAGTAAAGGCGATATCAAATTTCCTCATTTACGCTCACCTTTGGACCATAGAGACATGGTGGGACTTGAACTTGTCCAAGCATCGGATAAGAATATTCAGGATTGGTATAATAACAACATTAAAAAAAAAGTTGACATGAAAGTCACTGAGGGGAGTTCATATGAGTTCGCGATGGGAACAAGTTTTTGATCAACTCGAGCGCGGAGAAGTCCGTGCCGCTGAAAAGAAAGATGGTGTTTGGCAGGCCAATACGGCGGTCAAAGAGGCCATTTTAGAAGCATTTAAGGCCGGAGAGTTGGTCGAACATAATGGTTTTGTCGATAAGCACAACCTCATGCCTCAAAAGTTTACTCCCGATCGCAAAATCCGCATGGTTCCCGGTGGCTCGGCCGTCAGGAGAGGCTCTTATATTTCTAGCGGCGTCATTATCATGCCTCCGGCCTACGTGAATATTGGTGCATATGTCGATGAAGGAACAATGATCGATAGCCATGCGCTTGTCGGCTCATGTGCACAGGTTGGAAAAAACGTACACCTTTCAGCTGCTGTTCAGCTCGGCGGTGTGCTTGAACCCATTGGCCTGGCCCCAGTTTGTATTGAAGACAACGCTTTTATTGGCGCTGGTGCCATTATTGTTGAAGGACGTTGTGTCGGAGAGCGAGCGGTGATTGCTCCCGGTGTTGTCCTTTCTAAAGGCACGCCAGTTTATGATTGCGTGAACAAGAAAATGCTCGAGCGGGGCGCCCCCATTCCAGCAGACGCTGTCGTTGTTCCAGGAACTCGTCCTGTCAGTGACGCTCTCGAATATGGAAAAGAGTTAGGCCTTGCGCTTCAATGTGCCGTGATCGTTAAATACCGAGATGAAAAAAGTGAAGGCTCATTAGAGCTAGAGCAATTCTTACGTTAAGGGTTAAGTTGTGAGTGAGTTAGAGCGCTACCGCAAAGACTGGACGAAGCTGATCAAGCGCTTTGACTCCTCTTTTTTTTACTACGACCTGGATGCGCTTCAAGCGCACTTGAACGAGCTGGATAAGAACCTCGCCCCCGACGTCAAGCTTTGGTACGCCTGCAAGGCCAACCCGCTTTCGGCCATTCTCAAGATTTTTCGAAACTTAAACTTTGGGATAGATGTTGCCTCTCAAGGCGAGCTGGATCAAGTGCTAAGTGCTGGTGTGAACCCCGAAGATATCATCTCAACCGGCCCCTCAAAGTCGCGAAAATACCTACGCTCACTTTTAGATAATGAAGTTGATGTGATCGTTCTCGAGTCACTCAATCAGGCCTACTGGTTAGATGAGTTGTCTCGTGAACTTGGTGTTCGCCCGCAAGTGCTTTTGCGCGTTCAACTTGAATTCAGTGGCGGGCAAAGTGTCTTAGGTGGTGATGAAATTACGGCCTTTGGACTCGACCCTCAAGCTTGGCGCAAGCTTGATTTTGAACGAACTCAAAATTTAGATATTATTGGAATGCACGCTTTTCAATGGGGAAACATTTTAGAGGTCTCTCAGCTCAAAGAGATTTGGTGGAAAACAGCGAAAGAGCTGCAAAGTTTGGCCCATGAACTTAAGGTTCCACTCAAGGTGATAGATTTGGGTGGAGGGCTTGGACTTCCTTATGAACCTGGCCAAAAGGCCTTAGATTTTGATCAAATTAACACTCTCTTAGCAGAGCTTAAAGTTGAGTTTGGCACAGAAAAAACATGGATGGAATTAGGCCGCTACGCCGTAGGTGATTGTGGTTACTACCTCACTCAGGTCATCGATAAAAAGCAAGTGCGCGGGCGAGACATACTTATCCTTGATGGCGGTATTAATCATATAGCTCGTCCGGCGCTCACGCACCAAAGTTTTCCGTGTGAACCCTTTAGACCTTCTGGGGAAAAGCTTAGCTCACAAACCACACATTTTCATGTTCACGGCCCTTTATGCACGGCCTTAGATAAGGTTGGAAGTTATGACTTACCCAGTGATATCGACGAAGGCGACTGGCTGGTTTTTTCCAAGACGGGGGCCTATGGTTTCACTGAAGCGATGCCTTTTTTCCTTTGCCACAAATTGCCGGCCGAAGTGATCCGCTTTAAAGGTGACCTTGTGACTCCTCGGGTTGCCAAGAATTCCAATGACTGGTTAGTGTAGCTCATGGCCAATTCAATTAATCACCAGAGATTTCCTATTCATCAAAATCCATCCGGCTCGACGGAAGTTTTACATATAATCGATATCGACTCAGGCAACGCTGGTCCCAATATTTATCTTCAGGCCAGTGTCCATGGAGCAGAAGTTCAGGGTAACCTGACGCTTTTTAAACTCTATGAGCTTTTAAAAGAGACTCCCTTTAATGGGCGCGTGCGCTTAGTCCCACTGGCCAACCCACGGGGAATCAACCAAAAGCAAGGGACATTCACACAAGGGCGCTTTAACCCCGTGACCGGTCACAATTGGAATCGCAACTACACTGATATCTCAAAGCATATTGATACAGATGAGTTTGCCAAGAACAATCAAAATGAATCGGCTGATAAAATACAAAAAAAATTTAAAGAACTCCTTTCAAAGCAGTTAGAAAAAAGCGAGCTCTCACAAAAACTTTATGGCCCACAAGAAAATAAGCTTCTCAATATCACACTCCAAAAGCTGGCGGCTTCTGCTGACGTGGTTTTAGATCTTCACACTGGGCCTGTGGCCTGTCGTTACCTCTACGTGCCGGAGTATCTTAAAAAACGCTCTCAAGACTTAGGCTTTCCTTACGCGGTTATTATCCCCCACGAATTTGCAGGGGCAATGGATGAAGCCAGTTTTATGCCTTGGGTGAAACTCGCGCAAAGCTTAAAAACTCTTGGCGTAAGTTTTGAGAACCCTTTTGAGGCCTATACTGTCGAATTGGGAAGTGAAGAAAAAATTTGTGAAAAGCGTGCCGAAGATGAGCTCTCACGGATAACTCACTACCTCGCTCAAAGAGGTGTTCTCCCCCTTAGTGAGTACCCAAAAGTTTCTGAACAACAGAACTGGGGTGCTTTAAAAGACTTTAAAACCTACTTCGCTCCCAGTGCCGGGCTCGTCGAGTATCAAGTCGGCGTCGGTGAAAAGTTTAAGGCCGGCGATCAATTGGGGCGTATCCTCACCTGGCCTAATGACACGCAAAAACCTTGGCACACGATCACGGCCCAGGCAGACGGCGCTTTAATCAACCACTCTCCCAGCGCTGTCATTTCTCAAGGCATGGAGCTATTTCAAGTTTTAGAAAACCTGGAACCTTTCTCTTCTTAAATTTTACAAAGATTTAGTCACAGAAATAGTTTTGATATTGTTTTTCATAGTCTGTCATTAGGCGAAAAGACTCGTCTTTATCAATAGAAGGTACAATATTATTAGGATCGTAAATAGTATCAAAACCAAACTTGATAAAGAGTGTCCCTCGACAAACGACACTTTTTTTATCATAGCGAAGAATTTGACCGCCGGGAGCTCCCACATAAGAAGGCCTGTCGTGATAGGCCGAAACGGCATAATCCCCCGCTGAGGGTTTTTGAGTGCTTAAGTCAGGTCGCAAACTATTACCTGGATGTGTGTGTACTCCGCCAGCTAAATTTGTCTCATCTAAAGTGTCACCAGTAGGACAAGAACCCTGGTTTCCTCGAACAAACTCTTTAAGAATGTATCGATTGTCATCTTTGAGAATATTGGCACAGTATTCAACATTGTCCGAAGCGAAGTTAGAGCGAATAAAACGAACAAAGAATTTAGCAGCTTCATCTTTTGTTAAAAACTGTGGGTAAGGTGATTCTAGAGTATATTTTTTGATGATCGCTGGAGGTCCTCGAAAGGTTGAAACTTCCAATAACTCATAGAAGAGGAACTTCACTTCTTGATGTGAGTAACGAATAGTGTAATAGCATTTATCTTTTTGGGAGAATTCACCAAAACTGGGGATCTTCTTAAGTTCCTGATTAATATATTCCACAACGGCCTTTTCATCGATTGCGTGAGCTGTTGAAAAGGTCAAAAGTAGGAAAAAAAGAAACTTCATACATTATTTATCGGTCATTAAGAGAAATCTTTAAGAGTATTGAAATTACGCATAATTAGGCCTCTTAAAGAGAGGCCTTTAACCAAAACGTGGGTATAACTTAAAATTATTTGTCAAAAGGCATGATCTCAAGAAAGATAGACTGTACTTATCCCCTTGAACCCGTATGGGAGCTTTTATGAAGCAGATTGTCCTCGTTTTTCTTTTTTTTGCTCCATCACTCTCATTGGCCTCTCAGCTTGAGAAAGCTCCTCTTGAATGGCTGGCCGTAGAAACGCTTAAAATCAAGCTTAGCTCTGATCATTCTTCAGAGAAAGAGCTTGACCCTCTCTTAAAAGAAATCTTCGAGGTGGGCGAGTACTATAAAGCTGAAGACGAACTTATTTTCACCTCTTCTGATAAAAGCCAGCAGCTTAGAAGAAAACTGATTAACTTTCTTGAAGAGAAAGAAATTTTAAAACATGATAATGCGCCAGACCCACTTTTTTTGAGCTGGGAGCGCGAAAAAAGCCGCTCCCCTATAAATGTTCGTCTAAAAAAAACTGATGATTTACCTCAAGGACTGTATTTCTTTAACCATGTGCACACGGACCTCAGCCAGGACAACGAAAATCTCGAATTCCTTAAGATCGACCCGCAAGAAACTTACGAAATTATCAATGAGTTCTTAAAAGATCGAAGGACCAGAGGCGTTGTTGCGATGACAGACCATGACACTGACCGGGCCTATGATGAAATCCTGCCCATCATGAATGAGCGTCTTACAGCACTGAGAAGCATTGAATGGGGAGGGCGAACGCATATGGGGCTGATTGGAATTGATCAAAACTGGGATCTTCTCTCGCGTGGACGCGAATTCAGCGGTGAAGAGTCAATAAGAATGAGTCGAAGCTCGGGAGGGTTTCGAATCGTGAATCACCCCAATAGAAAAAATAGAGCTTTTCCTTATACTTCCTGGCTAGATGCAGATGGTGTCGAAGTTTGGAATACGATCCTAGAGAACTCTCCTTTTTCCTCACTTGGAATTGAAAGAAGTTACAACCGAGATGCCAAAAAACAATGGAGTGATTCGCTAAAAAAGGGCAACCGTTACACAGCAGTAGGTGGAAGTGACTTTCATTTTATTATCCCTTGCCTTCGCGATCGCATCCTTCACTACCCCGCGAACTTTATTCCAACGAGTGATACAGGCCAAGCGAAGGAACTTCTCATGAAAGGAAGAAACTCTTTCTCCACGCGTCCAACAGCTCCTAAACTCACTCTCCAGGCCAAGCTTTCGACCCAAAAAACGTGGACATCCATGGGAGATCAAGTTTCAGGTTCAGGGCTCCTGGATGTTCGACTTTTCGCTGATTTTCGAGACAAAGATGTGCGGCTTAATTCATTTTGTTACAACACAGTGACAAGCTTTTGGCGCTTTCTCACCTTTTGGAAAAAAGACCGCTGGGAATTTCGTTTTTATAATAAATTTGACGAACTTATTGCCAAGAAAAGAATCGATGCCAATGATTATGACGACGATGAATCTTTTGTTTTAAACTTTGAGCTCTTTACAAGCGAGCAAGGTCTTATCAGGGCCGAGCTTTGGAAGGTCAATAGAAAAGGTAAACAAGTCGATATTTTAGGGGTTACGAATCCTGTCTATCTTTAAACTAATAAGTAGATGCGCATAAGGGTTATTTTTACAACCTACTTTAATAGCTATAAAGTTTAAACAAAGGTATTGCCAGTGCCTGTTAAGGAGACTAGAAATACCTTTAAATTTGATCAATTTCTTATCTGTTATGAGGCCATTTATGAAGTCATTGCTCGTTATCTTAGCTCTTTGCTTTTTTGCTTTCCAAAACGCGAACGCCTCAAACTGTTTGGACTCTGCCAGCTTTAGTGCCGAAGTGACTCATGTTGTTGACGATGGCCAAGGCTGCTGGGCCTACCTTGATCTCAATTACTATATGCCCTCGTTTTATTGCCCACTTGAGAGAAGTGCTGTGGAATACTATGGCGTTTATAGCATTGGTAAAGACTGTCCTTTTCACTTGGGTCAAAAACTTAGTGGGGAGCTGGCACGCTACACGGAAGATCAGATCCGTCTTGCAGACTAAGTCTGCAACTTTATTAAAGGCCAAACATTATTCATTTTCTAACGTTTGGCAGTTTTACATTTCTTTTACTTTTGAGCTCATGGCTTCATGTTAACCTTTATTTAAGCACTTATGTGCATATTTAGACGTGACTAAGAAGGCCTTATGCAAAAATTTAACAAACCAAAGATTGACTGGGTAAATACTCTTTTTTTAACACTCACCCCTGTGGCCGCAATTGCTTTTGTGGCCCTTCATCTTAAAGTTGATGGATTTATCTGGCAGCAGTGGCTTTTGGCCCTTGGGTTCTACTTTGCTACAGGTCTTTCAATCACGGCCGGCTACCACCGACTCTTCTCCCACCGGGCCTATAAGGCACATCCGGTTATTGAGTCTCTCTTTTTATTTTTTGGGGCCGCTTCTTTTCAAAACTCGCTTTTAAAATGGGGTGCTGACCACAGACGCCATCACACAAAATGCGATCAAGATGAAGATCCCTACAGTATTCAAAAAGGTTTTTTCTACGCCCATATGGGATGGATTTGTGAAGATGACGGACGAGATCAAGACGATGAAATTCAGCGGTGGGGCAAAGACCTCTTAAAAAACCCGCGCGTGGTATTTCAAGACAAGCATTACTTAGCGATTGCCATTATTTCGGGGATCATTTTACCCACTGTTCTAGGCGGACTCTTGGGCTCGTTTCTAGGCGGGTTTGCTTTGGCCACTTGGGGACGAATTGTCTTTGTCCACCACGCCACATTTTTCATTAACTCATTGGCCCATACTTGGGGAAAGCAGACTTATGGCGAGGACAACAGCGCCAAGGACAGTCTACTTCTCGCCTTTTTAAGTTACGGTGAAGGCCATCACAATTACCACCACCATTTTCAAACAGACTATCGAAATGGTGTTCGTTGGTTTGATTTTGACCCTACAAAATGGTTGATAAATACGATCCATTTCATGGGTCTTGCACATGAGCTCAAGTCAGTTTGCGAAGAAGACATCATTGCGGCCAGGCTTAAGATGGAGCATAAGCGCCAGCTTGACGCCCAATTTGACCCGACATGGGTTGAAACCTCTCAAGAGCTTTTTGATCAGCTTAAAGATCAACTCAAAAATCTCAAGAAACTTCGCCAAGACTATATCCGCGAAAAACAAAACGCTAAACGAGAGTTTTTGATTGAACTTAAACAAAATATTCAAGAAGAAAAGCGACTTCTAAAAAAGGCCCTTCGTCAGTGGCAAGAGCACCTAACTCAAGGCCCGGCGCTTTTGGCCGCTTAGCCTGCAACTGGCCGCTTTATGATAGAATATTGTCATGACAGCGGCCCCTAAACTTAACTCCTGTTTTTTAGATGAAGAGTTCTTTGAGAACTTTAATTCTGAACACACCCGAAAAAGCTACAAAAATGACCTCACCCAGTTCTTTACTTTTGCTCAAGAACAATTTGGCGTGCACGACTGGGCCGAGATCGAGCGGCCCCATGTTATCAAGTACCGCAACTGGCTTAAAGAGTTTGGAGGGCATAAAGGTGAAGGCCATGCTCCTAAAACAATCGCCCGCAAACTCGCAGGCATTTCGAGCTATTTTCACCATCTGGTAGAGAAAAACCTCTGCCTAAACAATCCTGCGACTTCAGTCAAAAGACCGCGCTTAGAAGTGAAAACGCCAACTCAGGCGCTTACCCGCCAACAAGTCGCCCAGCTCTTTACCTTGATTAGCGATGAACGCGAATGTGCAAAAATGCACCGTGCGCTTTTAATGCTTTTTTTTACGAGTGGTCTAAGAAAAAGTGAGATTCTCAATCTTAAACTGCAGCACTACCGTGAGATCAATGAGCATCGAGTTCTTGAGTATATTGGAAAAGGTGGCAAGATTGGGCAAAAGCTCGTTCATGAAGATACGGTCCTTGCGATTGATGACTATATCCAGTGGATGAAAGATCAGGGTCGTGAACAACATCCTCAAGACTGGCTTTTTCAACCCACAGTCAATCCAAGTGATCCCACAAATCTTAATAAGCCGCTCAATCCCAAGACTATCAACGAGATTTTGCAAAGCTACGCGAAAAAGATGGGACTAAATATTAGGGTTTGCCCCCACTCCGCCCGCGCCACTTTTATTGGCGAGCTTCTTGAGGCCGGAGTGGACATCTATAGCGTTGCTAAAGAAGTTAACCACTCTTCTGTTAAGACCACACAAGAGTACGATAAACGCCGTCAAAACGTTTTAAATAGTCCTGTTAAGATTCTCAAATACTAAGCCGCCTGCTCTTCTATCGACTCTTGAATTAAGTCCACGAGAGTTTTCTTATCAATAGGTTTTTGGATCACACCCTCAAAACCCACCGTGCGCATTTGAATAACCTCGTCTTCATTGAGTTTATCTGAGGTATAGAGAAAAAAACGTGTCTGCCCAAACATATGGGCCTCACTGATTTTGATAATCATGTCACGGCCACTCATTTCAGGCATATGATAATCCAGAAGCACGAGTGCAGGTTTTTGCTCTTTAAGTTGCTTCAAGGCCTCTTCTGGTTTTGTGACACAAGAAAATTTAAAATCGTGTCCCTTTAAAAGGTTCTCAAAAATTCTCTGCATCATGGGCTCGTCATCGATAACGAGCAAGTCTAGCTTTTTCATGAAATACCCCGCGCTGCGCCTTGCGTTATTTACGGTATACATATCGGTCAACTGCAGAATTTTTTAAACTAAGAGCACAACTGTTTTCTTTTAAAAAGTTATTGGTTCCTCTGTGGCCCCAGCATCAGGGTCAATAAGACCATAAAATTCTCTTTGGCCCCAACAAAGACCGAGTTTTTCGCACTTATATATGGCACGTATCTTGTATTGTGTGAAAGTTATCACCAACAATGGCCCAAGAAGGGTTCGATTGCCAAACAACAAAAGGGAGAGAGTCCTATGATGTCCGCACGTTTATTGCCTAAATTAATCATTGTTTCATTAATGATCTTGAGCGCCCAAAGCCTGGCCTTAGGTCAATCGAGGTTTCGACCACCTGTCTTTGAGAGAGACCGCCCAGGTTACAATTTTAACTCCAGACCTCTCGTACTTAAAGAGCACATCTATCGTGATTTTCGAGGAAACAGTAAGATTGATTTAAAAAAACTATTTCGAGATCCTAATATTCAATACAAAGGCATGAGCGTCGAGTCTATTACCATGGTGGCCTCGAGTTCACGTGGGAGGGCCAAGAGTGCTCTTAGCATCAACGGCTTTTCTAACTTTAGATGTGGGCCTTTAACGGTCAATCATTGTGCCAAGAGTGCTCTTAGCATCAACGGCTTTTCTAACCCCGCTGACGCTCAAACCGTCCCCACTTATGCGCGAGAAATGTCCTTTCAGGTCGATCCAAGGCGTAATGTGATCGGTCAACATATCAATTCTCTCGATATTGAAATGCGAGGAAATGTTTTTGTCGAAAGTGTTGAAGTTGTCCTTTCGTCCAACAGACGCGGTGGCGGTAGATCAGAAGTTTTTGAGCAACAGTTCTCCGACTTTATAAATTTTGGAAAAAATTATAAGCTACGCCAGCAACTTGGGATTGGACCTCGTCACAATGGAAAGAAAGTGCAATTTGTAGAAATCACGGGAAGCTCTCCGTCTGGTAGCGCCTACGCTCAACTTTTGATAGAAGGGCGCCCAGTAGGAAGAGTTCAGCACTTCTCTAGATTCCAACAAGCGCTACGTTTTCAGATGCCCTACAATCAAGATGTTTTGGGTCAAGATATCCAAGGCTTCCAAATTCAAGTGAGTGGCGGCGGCGCCCATGTCACTCAGATTAAGGTAGCAGTTCAATCCAACCGCGGTGGAGGTCCTGGTCGAGGATCGAGAGTAGTTGAAAAAAATGTCGATCTTCACGTTACTGGTCAGCAGTCTCACTCGCTTCAAGCACTTATCGGGCGAAGAGGCATGGGCCAGCGAAGAGTTAAAACAGTTGAAGTGATTGGTCGCTCGCGCCAAGGAGGGGGCAAAGTTCAACTCTGCCAAAAAAGAAGATGGGGTCAAAATGATTGCCA
>Ga0136604_1000485_pt1 | contig 19582 bp, 17 predicted proteins | sample AntRauFillE10628_FD_104928 | JGI IMG/M metagenome (GOLD analysis project Ga0136604, IMG submission 104928) | Saline lake microbial communities from Rauer Islands, Antarctica - Metagenome Filla E10 #628 | ecosystem: Environmental > Aquatic > Non-marine Saline and Alkaline > Saline | place...
GCTACATTGTTGTTAGCAGCATTGGCCGCAGTTTGACCTGAATTAACCTGAGTCTCAGAAGCTAAACCTGCAGATAATACTTCAGTAGTTGGTGTACCAGTGCTTTCAGCAAGCGTTACGCCTTCGTCTAAAGTAATTTCAATAGTGCCTATGAAAATATCAGTTTCATTAGCTGTAGTATCATTAGCTCCAGCACCAACTTGAGATGTTATATCAAAAGACGCATTAGCAGAAGCTGTTACTGCAATATCTTGCCCATTGGGAGCTATAATATATAAATCCGCACCATCTAATCTGGCATAAGCACCTATAGTTTGCAAGCCGCCATTGGCGTTTAGCTCTGCTGCTATCTCTGCTAAAGTATCACCAGAACAAGTAACTGCTGCAGCTCCAATAGTTATAGTGTTATCTTCAGCAGCATTTATAGTACTACCGGAATCTATTAAAATTGAATTAAAGGCTCTCGCAGTCACACCAGTTAACGCATCTATATCGGCAGCAACTAAATCCATACCTTCATTAGCACCGGTAAGTACTGAGGTTTGAGTAGTTATGGCACCAAATTCATCTGTAGTACTTGCGGTATAAGTGGCAGCTGTTAGACCATTATTTCCTACAGCAGCAGTTACATTGGTACCCAGATCATCGCCTGCTCCTAAAAAGCTAGTAGTTCTAGTGGCAGCTTCAATACCTGTTGTATTACTTGAATTCAAAGAATTACTACCTAAAGCATTAGTTCTAGTATCAGATATTGAAATTGACACAGTTTGATTAGCTTCAGAGCCTATTTGAAATTCTGCTGAAGTTAAGGTGCCGTCTAAAATGTTTAAACCATTAAATCCTGTATTTTCAGCTATTCTAGATAATTCATTTTTTAACTGATTTACCTCTGCTTGCAATGCATTTCTGTCTGTACCTGAGTTGGTACCATTGGCAGATTGCAAAGATAATTCACGCATACGTTGTAATATAGTGGTAGACTCTTGCAAAGCACCTTCTGCAATTTGTGATAATGAAATTGCGTCATTGGCATTTCGCTGGGCAACTGTTAAACCTTTTATAGTTGAAGTTATCCGAGTTGAAATTGCAAGACCTGCGGCATCATCTTTAGCACTATTAATACGCAGACCTGAAGATAAGCGTTGCAGAGAAACACCAAGAGAGGCACTGGTATTGTCTAAATTTCTTTGTGCATTTAATGATGCTAAGTTGGTATTAATAACCTGTGGCATAACATATCTCCATATATGATCATTGTTTTACAGTACATTTACTACTATTTACTGCACACAGTGTAAATATCGACAGTAGTTGTAAAACATTAAGACCTTAATTGAAAGATTTATGGATGCGACCCAACAATTTTTTGGCTTTTAATTAAATCTAGGTCTTAAAATTAGGTTTTTATTTAAAAAAAAATGAAGCTTTTAGCTAATAATGTGCAACTGACCTTCTGGATAACTTAGCTAATAAAAAAATATATTTAATTTTTTACCAAAATAATAAAGTAGCTTCAAACTTATATTAACAATCTATTAATTTACTAATTTGATAATTTGCTAATTTATTAATTTATTAATAAATTAGTTTATAAAAAATTAAATAAACTAAGTTTTGAAGTTTGGGCTATAGCCGATTGTGCTGCCTGGAAAGTTGTTTGTGACTGAATATAATCAGTAATTGCACTGGTGTAATCTAAATCAGTAATTTCACTAATACCAGCTTTAGCAAATAAATCAATACTAGCATTTATTTTACCTTGCACATCTATTCTCTCTAGCCGGGCGCCAATATCTCCACGTACACTAATAATATTATCTTCTGCTGAGCGTAAATTTTCAAGCGCCAAACCTATATGATAACTCAAACGTGTGGCCTCACTTTGATACGCTTTAGAGTCTTTTATAACATTTTGCAAAGAGCTAAATAAATCTATTTTTTCATCATGTACTTTATCTATAGTAAATTTATCACCAGCTAAAGGCGCCCCACTTAAAGAAATTTCTATGCCATCAAAAACTAATAAATCCCCTGCTACATAGTCTGCTGGAAAAACGGTTAATTCTCGAGCCTCGCCTATATCCTCCCCTGCAGCATAGGTTTTAATGCTAGTAAGTGGATTTGTGGGGTCTGACTCTTTATAAATTTGGTAAGTAGTGTCAGTTACAAAATGCACTATATAAGTTTCATTTAAAGGTACATTGCTATCTGGCGCCTCGCGCATTATAGCATCACTCATAACGGCTGTACCGGCATTGGGGCTTACAGCTTTAGGGCCTGCAACAAACCCCGTATCATTAGCCGTAGCCCCGAAAGTGTTGGTAGCAACCGTGAATGGCTTATCATCAGTTAAAGTAACACTTGCGCGTTGGACTAAATCACACCCGGCGCCATCAATATCAACTAATGCCCCTAAATCTAAGCCACTAGCCACTGCACCTGTACTACTTATATTAATATTTCGACCATCAAGTGATGTTAACATTAATTCGCCTGCATTATCCGAGGCAACAACTCCATCTATGGCAAAAGAATTTATATGCTCAATTAAATTCTCTAGCGGTGTACCTAAATATACAGAAGTGTCGCCAACTAAATCGACCCCATTAATTACAAGTTCATTTGCGGTAAATGTTGTATCAGCATAAACAGTAGGCCCAAGTCCTGTAAAGTCTATAACATTGCTTTCTATTTCTGCGATAACCCCGGTGAACTCTGTAAGATTATTTATAGATTTAGCTTGTGAGATGGCACTAGCTCTAGCATCTGGAGCTTGTGAGAGTGTATCAACCCCACTTAAACTGCCAGGAATAGCTATGTTATTGAGCCATAATTCATTTGCATCTAAAGTATCTAAAGTACCAACATTAACTAATCCTGGATTATTAGCACTATAAGCCACTCTCCCACTTGAGGAGCTAAGTGTTACATCTTTAGTTTCTAAACCATAAAATAAATCTTTACCAGTATCATTAGTTTTAACCTGGGCATTAGGCCCAATGGTTGCTTTACGCACCGACTCATCCCCGCGGTAAGTATATTTGCCGGCATTATTTAAAGCTATAGGTTTATCAGAAACTTTAGAGCCGGAAAATAAATATTTACCATTTATATTAGAATTAGCAACATCTACTAATTGGCTTAAAACATTTTCCATTTTAGTCACTAAAGTAGACAAATCAGCAGCAGATAGGGTAGATTTATTAATAGCTAAAGCCGTTTCTTTGGCATTAGTTATAAGCTCAGTTACATATTTTAACTGCTCTTCAGAGGAGCTTAGTTCAAAATCAGCTATGCTAGAATTTTCATCATAAACTTCTATTTTATTTTCTTGTTGGCGCAAGCTAAATAATTTAGAGGTACCAATAGGGTCGTCTTTGGGAGTATTATATTTACGCCCAGTACTTAACTTGTCCATAAATCCTGTCATAATTTCTTGCTGGGAAAGCAGAGAATTCAAACCCCGTTGATAATATAAAGGCGTTGATATGCGCATATATTCTCCTAGCCTACAGCTTGAATTAAAGCATTAAACATTACATTAGATACGGTAATTATTTGAGCACATGCAGTATATAAATTTTGATATTGCAATAAATTTGCAGCTTCTTCATCAATGTTAACCCCTGAAAAACTAAGTAATTTGTTTTTAGACTCAGTATATAAGCTATCGGAAGCGTTAAAACTTAATTCATTACTAAGCGCTCGCGCGCCAATTATAGTTATGCTCGTGGCATATGCTGATTGAAAATTAGTAGAATAATTATCCACCAACGCTTCAGTTTGCAAATTCACAATTTCTACTGCATTAAAAAAATCTGCAACTGACTCATTATTGTAACTTATAAAAAATTCATCCCCCGCTTGCGGTGCTCCAGAAATACTTACTCTGTAACCTGGGTCCCAACTATAAGTTGCATTAGCCCCATCAGCTAAACCTGAAACAGGAAAAATGTCATTATCTTTATTAGGTATAAATTCTTGCTCTGGGCCAATTTGAGTGCCTGGAACACCTAAGGTAGTATCAAACAAACGATAGCGCGTCACTTCACCATTTTGATCTCTAAAAAACTCAATTCTAATAGGCGGGGTTAGCTCCTCTAAATTTTGAAAAGCATTGCCTAACACATTACCTGAAGTGGCCGGGGTGCCGCTGGTGTCTAAAATTTTATCGCGCCTAATAGTGCCAGTACCATTATTACTGGTATTAGTTGAAGTCATCACAGGTGGCGATAAAGCTAGTTGCTCTTTATAGGGAACTAAAAAAGACATAGTATTTGCTACATCAATTAAAGGTTTAATTAAATACTTATCTCCAGCTTGAATTGTGCCGCTACTTAATTCTATGCTAAACCCATCGACACTAAAATCAGGTGTAAAAGATGAGGCGACAATGGATGAGTCTTTTAAGCGGCGCAATATATAATTTGTACCATCATAAGTTAGCTGATAATTACTATCGGTAAGACCTGTGTCAGTTGAAGGTTGCGAGGACGCACTAAAGCCTAAGTCACCAAGGGCAAAGCCTGTAACATTTAGCTCATTAATATCTGCGCTCATAGTGACAGAGGCTCTGGCAATCTGATCATTAGTAATGGAAGTATCATAATAAGCAAAGCTGCCACCAGCTCCACCTGCTGGTACAGTTTCTAATTGAATATTACGCCCATCAGACGCTGTTAATATAATTTGATCAGCAGCATCTAATTCGGCTTTAACTCCAGTCACTGGAGCTTGCGAATTAATATCTTGCACAATGGTTGCCGCATTAGTAGCTGCAGAGGCAATGTCTACTCCATTTAGCACAAATTGATTAACATCCATAGCTCCCGCTGCGGTAAAAGTGCCAAGATTTACAACATTTCTATTTACCTTAGCATTAACGCCTATACCACTTGCAGCGGTATTAATGGCTGCAGCTATAGCAATAGCTGATTGGGCATTATCTGCTGTAGATACAGAGTCATCCAAGGCATTGGTAGCTCCAACGCTTACTCTATTTATTATCATATCACTGACATTTATGGGGTTTAAGCTACCAGTCGCTTGTAAACCAGTGGGGTTACTCGTTAAAGTGTAAGGAGGCTCTTCGGCGCGCAATATATCGTTAATACTAACTTTTAATATGCCGCTACCGGTATTTCTTGAATTAGCCACAGAGCGCGAATATTGATAGGATAAATCATTAAAATTAGTAAAAAAATCTTCACCTAATTCACCATTAGCATCTACCCCTAGTCGATGCTGCTCATTTACTGTCATTGAGAGTGTCAATAAGACTCTATTAATTTGATTTCTAGCATCCAAGACCAATTCATTATCTACTTGATTTAGTCCTCCAATTTTACCCCCTGTCATTTGCTCGGTAACTGGTTGGGTTAGACCTGTAGAAGCAACTGAAGTTATTTCAATTTTTTCTGGATCATCTTTACCAATACTTGTAGAAAATTGATTTAAGGTGTCGCCTATAATTAATGATTGACCGGTGCCCACATAAACATCAAGGTGACCATCTTCAAATCTTACAGTTTTAACGTCAATATAAACTGCAAGCTCATTTAATAGATTATCCCTTAAATCATATAAATCATTAGGCAGGCCCCCACCTGCTTGCCCTTGAGCTACCACAATATTGCTATTAATTTCTTTGATACTGGTGGCCAAAGTATTTATGCGGGTCACCGAATCTTCATATTGCGAACGTATGTCATCTCGAATTAGTTGCACACGCTCAGCAATTGCATTAGCTCTATCAACTAATGCTTCACTATTATTCATTACTAAGCTTAATAAAATTTGTGATTGACTGGGTGATGGAGGTTGAGTGCCTAAATCTTGCAATGCATTAAAAAAATCATCTAATACTGGGTCAAGGCCAGTTTCGTCTTGCGATAATAAGCCATTTAAATCATTGCCTACATTAAGTTGTGTCTCATAATAGTCAAGTTTAGAGGTATTACTGCGATGCATATCTATTAAGACATTATCTACTATGCGGCTAGTGCTATAAGCCTCAACACCCGAACCTATATAACTACTTTGAACCAAGTTAGCAAGTTTTGGGGTGAGCTCTGTGCGTTGGCGAGAGTAACCTTCAGTTGCTGCATTAGTAATATTATGAGAAGTAGTCGCTAATAGGGTCTGAAAAGCATTTAAGCCAGTTACTGCGACTCCATAAACATCACTCATAAGCCACCCCAGATGCTAATTATAAATTCTCTATTCATTAAGAACTGTCCTTTATTCGGTGATAGATATCTACAATTTTATTAGCATAATTTGGATCAGTAGCATAACCTGCATGCTGTAGCGCATGCGCATAGTCTGTTGGCGAAGAGCTACTATGCTCAACTGCAGGTTTATACCGCTGATTAGTCTTAATAAAATTTATATAGTCTTTAAACGATTCTAAATAGTCAGAATAGGTGCGAAATTGCGCGCGCATCTTATGTAGCGCCCCATCTATATACTCAGTAGTATTGTGCCAAGCTTTATCACCTTGCCAAGATTTATCGGCTTTAATTCCAAATAAATTAAAACTATTATCGCCTTGATTATGCGGCACTTTTTGGCCCCAACCAGTTTCTAGCGCGGCTTGGGCTAGCAATATATTATGGTCAAAGTCATGCTCTTGACAGCTATGCTTGGCAAGTGGCGTTAATTTTCGAATAAATTCAGCTGGAGTATTAAGAATTGGTTTGGCATCAAGCGCTTGGCTATCTAATGATTCATCTAGAGCATAGGCTTTACCAATAGTAAAACGTGGCACTACTTTTTGCTCAGCAATTGGGGCATCTTCACAAGTATTAATATGAGCTTGCATTTGCTCGACAATTTTTTTGGCCAAGCCCAGCTTGCCAGAAGATGACATCTCTAGTGCCATTTGATTGTCATACATTTGTTCAAAATATTCTTGCTGACTGCTATCGAGTAAATCTGACTTTAAGCTTTTATTCGCATCACGCATTGATTGCAGCATCATTTGAATAAAGATAGACTCAAATTCTTGCGCTGCAGCTTCTAAGCCTTCTTTATTGTCAGCTTGTAAATTTATATTATTAAGCCGTTTAGGGTCCGCAAAAAATGCGGTTTTATCTTGATATATTTTCGCAGAATCTAACATTAAATCACCTCTATATCAGCTGATAAGGCCCCGACGCGTTTTAGAGCTTCTAAAATAGCCATTAAATCGCTAGGAGAAGCTCCAACTTCATTGACTGCACTAACAATGCTATTTAATGATACCGCTTTGGGAAATAAGAACATGGTATTGTCATCTTGTTGAATATTAATTTGGGTATTTTCGACAGTCTCAGTGGTGCCTAAAGAAAATGGTTGCGGTTGCGATACTTCTGGATTTTCTGAGATAGTTACGGTTAATGAACCATGGGACACAGCTGCTGCATTTACTTTGACGTGCTGGCCTATAACAATGGTGCCGCTTTTAGAATTAATTACAACTTTAGCCGACTCTTCCCCAGGATTTAAAGATAAATTTTCTAGCACCGATAAAAACCGGACTCTATCTGCTGCAGATTGAGGAATATTTACTTGAACTCTAGAGCCATCTATAGGTGCTGCAGTGTTGCTCCCCATATAATGATTAATAACATCTGCCATACGTCTTGCTGTGGTAAAATCTTGACGATGCAATACATAAGTTATGTCATCTTTAGCATATATATCAAAACTGGAGGGAGACTCTTTTTCAACCATGGCGCCCCCTGGAATACTGCCGCCCACACTCATATTAACTTTAATTTTAGAGCCATCTAAGCCTTCAGCATCAAATCCAGCAACTACTATATTTCCCTGGGCTACAGCATAAGTTTGACTATCTGCCCCTTTAAGCTCGGCCATTAATAATGAGCCACCGCGCAAACTCTTAGCACTACCAATGGAAGACACTAGCACGTCAATTTGTTGACCTGGTCGCGCAAATGGGGGCAAGCTTGCATGAATAGCAACTGCTGCTACATTTTTGGAAGACACATTCATTCCAGCTGGCACTTGTACACCTAAACGCGACAGCATGGTTTTAAAAGATTGATCAGTAAAGGCATTAGAGTCCCCGGAGCCATCTAGCCCAACTACAAGACCATAACCTACTAATTGGTTATGGCGAATACCAAAAATTTGACTTATATCTTTTATGCGCTCAGCTTGAGCTGTACTCAATATAAAAATTAAGTTAAAAGCGCAAATTAAAAATGATAGTATCTTTTTTATATTAAACATAGCGCCTCTAAAATGGAAAAAATGTTGCATTAAAGAATTTCGCTAACCACCCAGGCACTGTGGCGCGTTGCACATCGCCTTTGCCACTATATGAAATGCGAGCATCAGCTATTTTAGTAGAAATTATTTCATTGTTAGCACCAATATCTTGAGGACGCACAATGCCTGACAATCTTATAAATTCCGAACCATTGCTAAGAGTTATCCATTTTTCACCTTTTATGTGTAAATTATCATTAGGTAAAATTTCTGTAACACTTACCGTTATAATTCCTGACAATGAATTGTTTTGATCAGCATCCCCTGTGCCTTTAAACTCAGTAGCGGTAGATACTGCATTGGCACCATTACCATTTTCCCCATCAGCACCCACAGCTTTTTTCGCCCAAGGCAAGAATCTAAAGAAGCTATTGTTATAGCTTTTACTAAACAAAGTTGGCTCAGTGTGGCTTATGGCATTTTCTTTTTTATAATTAGCCGAGACATCTTTACTTGCAGCTGTTGATTCAATTAATCTTACCGTAATAAGATCTCCAACATTTTTGGCAATACTATCGGAATACAAGGTAATGCGTGGCCTTGAGCCATAAATAGAACCATTTATTTGTTGCGGTTTTGCTTCATTATAAGCCGGCAATGCCGGCTTATAGCGTGGATCATCCGGAGCTGGAATATATTCATGCAAGCAGCCAGTTAAGCTAATGCTGCACAAGCTTAGAGTGAGCCACTTATTAATCATTTATAATACCTGCGATACATATTGTAACATGCCATCTACAGTTTCAATTGATTTGGCATTCATTTCATAAGAGCGCTGAATTTGAATAAGTTTCACAAGCTCTTCTACTACATTTACATTTGAAGCTTCAAGAGCTCCTTGATCAATAGAGCCCATACCATCAGTTGCAGCTTGAGCCACTATAGGCGCACCTGAGGCATTAGTTTCTAAATACAAGTTATCGCCTATAGGCTCTAAACCACCTTCATTAATAAAATCGACAAGCTCTATTGGCCCAATTTCTTGGGGCGCCATTTGTCCAGAAATAGTTACACTTACTATGCCATTAGAAGTTATATTAATATTTTTTGCATCTTGCGGGATATTAATAGCAGGTTGTAGGCGTAAGCCTTCTGAGGTTACCACTTCGCCATCTGAATTTAATTGAAATTTACCATCTCGAGTATAACCCATGGTGCCATCAGGGCGCATAACTTGAAAAAAACCTTTACCAGAAATTGCCATATCTAGGGCTCGGTCGGTGCGCTCAAAAGCGCCATTGCGAAAGTCTTTTTCAGTTCCTGAAAGTTTAACCCCAGCGCCTAGCATAAGTCCTGATGGCAGTTGACCATCACCGGCAGTAGTAGCCCCAGGCTGCCTTATTTTTTGATACATTAAGTCTTTAAAAATAGCTGCATTTTTTTTAAAGCCATTAGTACTTACGTTAGCTAAGTTATTTGAAGTTACAGTCATATTAGTTTGTTGGGCGTCAAGTCCGCTTTGGCTTACCCATAGAGCTGGATGCATTTAATTCCCCTAGTAGTCATTATTTTGTTAATCTACTAACCAATCTGCAATAACCGTGCCTGATTTTGAGAATTATCGTCGGCTTGATCCATAAGCTTAACATCAAGCTCAAATTTGCGAGATAAAGCAATTAGCTCAACCATTTCTGTAACTACCGAAACATTAGATGATTCATAACTGCCAGGATTTACTGTCACAAATTCATCGACAGGTAAAGCTGCACCATCTTTAGAGCGAAACAAACCATCACTATCTTTTTGTAGGGTATTAACTTCTGGATTTACTAATTTTAAGCGCCCCACATCAACTAAGGTTCCAGCAGCACTACCTAAAGGTTTAATTGCAACCATGCCATCTGTACCAATTTCAATGCTATCGGCAGGGGGGATAATAAGCGGCCCGCCCTCTCCTAACACAAGGTTTCCCCCACCATCAATCATAAAACCTTCAGAGGTTAAGCTAAAATCACCCCGGCGATTGTAACCTTCACCTAAATCACTTTGAACTGCAAAAAAACCCTCGCCCTTAATGCTAGCTTGCAAAGGCTTGCCAGTGCTTACCACAGTGCCTGGAGTAAAATCATAGCCAGGCTCATGCGTTGCAGCATATACGCGCGTTGGCAAGCCTGAATTATATACTGGCAATGAGCGTTGCGCTTGCAGTTCTGCTCTAAAGCCTGCCGTAGTTGAATTAGCTATATTATTAGCATGCACGGCTTGGGCTTTCATTGCCTCTGCAGCTCCGCTCATTGCTATATATGCTAGTTTATCCATTAAATACTATCCATGTTAAAATTTATCATTGTGCTTTATCTTATATTAATAATTGTCTGAGTTACGGCATCCCCTGTTTTAATAGTTTGGGCATTTGCTTGGAAATTACGTTGCGCTTCAATTAAACCTACCAATTCATCAGTTAATTGCACATTTGATTGCTCTAAAGATTTAGAAGCTATAAGCCCTAAACTTGAAGTCGCAGGTGCACCAAGCAAAGCAACTCCTGAGGAAAAAGTTTCAGTCCATGCGTTATCGCCTTTGGGCAATAAATTTTGCGGGCTATCAAAACGAGCAAGCGCTACTTGGCCTAATTGTTCTGATTGTCCATTGCCATAACGGGCAGTTATAATGCCAGTTTGATCAACTTCCACACTAGTTAAGCGCCCTACAGAATAGCCATCTTGTTTTAAATCAATAATAGCAAATTCAGCGCCATACTGAGTTGATTGGGTATAATCAATTTCAAGAGTTTGCGGGTCTAGCGCCCCTGATGCTGGGTCAAAATTTATAGAAATAACATCCGAAGAAGTTTGGCCTATGCCATACAATGTGCCAGAACTAAAACCTATGGCGCCTGGGTTATTGCCGCTAAGGGTAATACCTTGATTACCACTAGTAGACAAAGTAACAGAGCCACCATCGACTCTTTCAAGATATGCGCCATTTGCAATATCAAAGTTACCTAAAGTTACCCCTGCAGGTGAGCTACCATCACTTGTAAAATCTAAATTAATGCCACCACTGCCGGTAATCTCTAAGTTACCAGCATTATCTGCAGCAGACACTCCAGGAATATTGGCGGCATTTATAGCAGCTACCACATCAGCCGTAGTGGCATATGCTGTCACGCCATCAAATACTGCAATATCATTAATTATTAAAGAGCCAGCTGTAGGCGTGCCTGTGGCCCATGCACCTAAATCTGCAAATGTGGCATTGGGAGTTGCCGTTACCCGATGCAAAGCTGTAGTTTCATTAATGGTGCTTGCAAGAGTTATAGCGCTAGCGCTTGCATTTTTAGTAGAAACTGTATCATAAATTGTGCTAACAGCTATTGGCTCGCCATTAATAGCTAAATCGCCAATAGCTAAATTAGTTAAATTAGCCCCATTTGCTGTAGTAGATGTGTCAAATGAGCCTAAAGTAGGGTCGGCCGTAGACCAACTAGTTGGATTTGTATTGCCATAATATAAAGGTGGCGTGGCCACATTATTTAATACAAAAGCGCCGCTAGTATCAAATACTAAAGTAAAAGGCTGAGCATAGGTGCCAGCAGTATAAGAGCCAGGAGTTGAGGGCGTCCCTGCAGGAGGGGTTGCAGCTGTGGGCGTAGTATCTACGCCATCAACTCCTACATGTACCTGCCAAGTTCGCTCTGCTGGAGCTTTAACAAAGTATGAAGTTACTATATGTGAGTTTCCTAAAGTATCAAACACTTCTACTTGCGTGGAGTAATTATAAGTATTTGACTCTGGTGGATTAGTCGGGGTAAACCCTGACACAAAATCAGCCATCGGTGGCTCATCTTCGGAATTTAAATTTAATCTGGCATCAATGGTGGTAGAGGCAGATGGCGCAAGGATAGTATTTTCAATAGATAAAATCCCTTGCGCGCCACTAATGTTGCCTTGCTCATCAGCTAAAAATCCAAGTAATCCTTGGTTAAAACCATTGACTAAATCACCATCTTTATCAACTTGAAATTGACCAGCTCGCGTATATGAGCGACTGCCATCGGCATCTTCTAATACAAAAAAACCAGTACCATTAATTGCCAAGTCTAAATTAGAGTCACCTGCAGAAACTATTCCTTGAGTAAATTGCTGCGATACAGTATTTAGGGAGACACCTGTGCCAATATTAGTATCACTGCTTCCAAAAGTGCTAACAGCATATACATCACCAAATTCAGCGCGTGAACGCTTAAAGCCAACAGTTGAGGCATTTGCTATATTATTAGCCAATACGCGCAATTGATTATTTGCGGCTTGTAACCCACTTAAAGCTGCATTAAATGGCATGTCTTTCTCCTAATCATAAATTTTTTGCAATTCACTAAGACTTAAAGCCCCAACCCCCTCGGCTGACACTTCAATTTCGTCGGCATTTAAGGAAACACTATTAATTTTACTTACCACTACCGTGTCTAAATCTTGCCAAGCATCATTAACCTTAGCTCTTGCTTTAATTTTATATTCACCACTCGTTATCGCTTCTTTAGTTTCGGGTAAAATAAAGGCATTACCTTCTTTATCTTTACCATTCCAACTAAAAGATTTTGCTTCACTGCCAAAAGATTTGCCCATATTTACAGTATCAATAAGTTTACCGTGAGGAGATAAAATTTGTAGCTCAACTTGTTGAAACTCATTAATTTTATCGCCATTGCCTTCACTTAGCACAACTTGCGGGATAAGCACTTTACCTTTGACTGTCTCAAAATTAGGGCTGCCATCTTCATTTCTGCCTGATTCACGCAAATTAACTTTATTAGATTCTACATCGATTTTTTTGCCAACCAAACTGGTAGCTTCTAATACCCTGGAAGATTTTAATGATTCAAGCATTTTTTCCATGGTATCTTTCATATCATTGGTGCCCTCTAATTGGGCAAATTGCGCTAACTGCGCCACAAATGCAGAATTATCTTGCGGCTCTAGAGGGTCTTGGTGCTTAATTTGAGCTAAAAATAAGCGCATAAAAGCTTCTTGGCCGCGAGCGTCATCTTTTTCTTTAACATCTTCTTTGCCCGCAAGACCTAAGTCTTCAAAAAGACGATTTCGGTCTTCGCGAGCTTGCATAGCAGGTGTTGTGTGAATCATAGTTTTACCCTTATTGTCCAAGACTTAAAGTGCGCAGTAATAAAGTCTTAGCATTATCTGCTACATCTATATTCATTTGATAAGCGCGCGATGCTGAAATCATGTCCGCCATTTCTTCCATTATGTTAACGTTAGATTCATAAACCATGCCATCTTTATCTGCCAGTGGATGGTCAGGTAAATATTTTGCCTGTACAGGGGCGTCTGACTCAACAATACCAAGCACTTGCACTCCCACGCCCTCTTGCGTGGAACCAAAGTTTTGTGCACGCATATTTGCCATGCTAGCGGCAAAAACTGGCTTTCTAGCTTTATATACTGTGTTGGCTGAGGTGCTCACTGAATCGGCGTTCGCAATATTTGAGGCAACAGTATTTAACCGCACAGACTGCGAACTCATGCCAGAGCCTGTGACATCAAAAATTTTATTTAAAGACATTATGTACCTCCATTAATTGCAAGCATTAAATCTTGAATTTTTTTAGTTAAAAAAGTTAAATTAGCCATATACCGCATGGAGTTATCTGCATATTGTTGACTTTCAACATCACTATCGACAGTGTTGCCATCTAAAGATGGTTGAACTTGAGTGCGATACTGCAAAAACTCTAACATAAAATTATTTGAGTTATTGATATGCTGGGCATCAGTAGTATTTAACATTTTAGCCGTTTTCATTGCCGCATTATCGTTTTTTAAAAAACTGCGAAAATCATAATCTTGTGATTTAAAATTTGGCGTAGTTTCATTGGCAAGATTATTTGCTAAAACTTCAGCACGATTTTCGTGAACATTTAGTGCTTGGGGAAATACTCCAAAAGCATTATCAATATTTAGTGCCAATTTATTGCCCTCCATTTGAGTTATACGACTAATAAGGCAATAAACATGCCAGCTGCAAGCCCCCATAACTGCAAGCCCGCTGCCAGCTTTTGAATTATTTCCAAAAAATTGACAGTAAATGCTATGCTTAGCTCAAAAATTAGAAAAGTTCTAGTTTGTGAGCTAAGCTAATGGTAAAGTTTGTAAAAACACATACAGCTAATTATGGACAAGGCTAGATGGCAATTAAAACATGGATGTTTTTTTTATGGTGTTACAGTGCAAGCTGCATAGCGCAGCCTGTAAGTATGACCATGCAAGATATTATCAAGCAGGCAAAATCTGAAATTTATTATCGAATTAATCAAGATTACGATGATATTGAAGTTCAAGCTAATGGTTTTGAAAATAATAAGTTAGTTAAGACTTGTGAGCATGAATTAAATTATCAGCTTCCAGACTACCATGCCAGTTCCAGTCGGGTAGTTGTAAATGTAAGCTGCGATGCACCTAAGTGGTCAATATATTTGCCTATGCAAATTAAAATCTTTCAAAATGTTGCCGTATTAAATAAAGCCTTATCTAAAGGACATAAGCTTAGCTTGAGTGATTTAGAGCTTAGCAAACGTGACATCACTAATTATTCTTATGGCTATTTTAATGATTTAGCCAAAGTTAGCGGTATGGAATTGACTGGAGCCCTAAAAGCTGGAGTTGTGCTGCGCCCTAAAATGCTAGCAGCTCCCACAGTAATTCACAAAGGAGACATAGTAAGTATTAATGCAAATGCTCCAGGAGTTAGTGTGAGCGTGCATGGAATAGCGCAATCAAATGGTGCTCTTGGGGATTTAATTCAAGTGCGCAACCCTAAAACTAAGCGTGTAGTTGAGGGTTTGATAACTTCAAGAGGACAAATTGAAGTGAATGTTACTTAAACTGCATCTACACTATTAACAACAATAGCTAAAGTATAATTGCTAATAGGCCGATACATAAATAGCACTTAACAATATAAGCTGGAGGTTAAAATGAGCATTGAAATAACCAATCATGGAATTTTAGGTCAATCCCAAAAACCAGGTGAAGAGGCGCAAACAGGAGCTGCCCAGCGCAATAATACTGAAGCTGAAATTGCCTCTGGCCGCCCCGAGCAAACGCTAAGTATAACTGACAAAGCCCAAAAATTAAGTGAGTTACAACAAGCGGCCACCCAAACTCCAGTAGTTCGCACAGATAAAGTTGAGCTAACTCGCAAGCAACTTGATGCAGGTGAATTATTGTCGCAAAAAGATATAAATACAAGCTCAGAAAATATTGCAAACAAGCTTTTGGAAAAATTAAATTCGGACGATTAATTTTATGAATACACTGTACATGGATTTGTTTAAAAGCCTAGAGAAGGATATAAAATATTGTGAGCATATGTTAGAGCTTTTGCATAGCGAACGCCAAGCTTTAACCGAGCGCAATCTTGAACTGCTAGAGCAAATAGTTGAAAATAAATCACAAGTCTTATTGGATATGGATAAAACTCAAAAAGTGCGCGATCTCCTTTTAAACCAATTAGGCTTTGAACCTGGCAGCTTAGGCTTAAAAGCTGTGTTTCAAAATCCCCCGGCAGAATTTGCTGATTCTATAAAAGAAATAGAACCCAAACTTAGTGCTATGTTACAAGAAATAACTAACATGAATAAAATCAATTCAATCATGTTAAGCACTAGCTATACGCAAAACAGTAAAGTGCTCGACATTATTTTAGGGCGAGACACCAACCAAGAGACCTATGGCAAAGACGGCTTGACCGAAAGTGATACCAATAAAGGCAGCGGCAAAGTAACCAAGGTTTAATTAGCTAAAATCTAACTTAACTAATTTGTATTTTCTAGCTTTTGCTAATAAATAAAGGCTAGCACTATAGCTTTAAATAAATAAAACTGTTAACTAAATCTGTTAACTAAATTTATTTAGCTCAAGCTAAATCTAACAAGTTAATCGAAGTATTTTTTTATTAATTATATCAATAACTAAGCTTATCAATTATTGTGCTTTAATAGGTAAATGTGGTAGTGTTCAGATTATGATTATTAAGGTAAAAAAGAAATTAACTAGCGCAGATTTAGTGGATTTAGATCAATTCCTGCGTGCCCACACAAAAGACATGGACTTAATTAAAGCACATGGTCTTATAACTGCTATTATTTCTTTGCCAGATGACATTGGCCATGATGAGTGGCTGCCATTAATCGTAGGCGGTATTGGCAATTTTCAAGACAAAAAATTTATTCAAAAAATATTAAGCATTTTAGTTACTATTTATGGTAAAACTGCGCTCAATTTGCAAAAACTCGCAGAGCCATTTAGATTTATATTTGACACCAATAATTTCTCAGAAGATTTTAGTAACATAGATGAGCCACAAATTAGTAAATGGTGCAGTGGTTACTGTATGGCGCTTAACTGGTTTGGTATTGAAGCTTACTTAGAAGATGAATCTAGCTCTTGCCAGCACAATTGTGGCAATATGTTTTTACTGGCAAACCCTAACGCCTATGGTCCAGACTTATATGCCCTAGAAGACGAAGAAGGCATCGAGAGCACGGAAGCTTTGGAAAAACATTGGAATATAATTAAAATGGATTTAATTTCTGATTTACCCAATATAGTGCGCAGCTTATTTAGTTTTTGGATGCGCGAATACGATTTAGAAAATAAAAAGAAAAGCGACAACACTTATAATTGCCCATGCAATAGTGGCAAGATTTTTGAGGAATGTTGCATGTTAGATGTGCAGGAGGCAATACTACATTGAAAAATAAATTCACCACCTTACTTGGGACTTTAATATTTTTCCCAGCCGCATTGATAGCAAGTATATGCCCAAATCCTATTATTGTAGGCTGGAACTCATATAAACCCTATCAATACAAGTATGATGCTAATATGCCTCAAGGCTTAGATTTAGAAAAGGCCACTAACATATTAAATCAAATGGCCTCAAAACCTGATGCTAATATGCCTCAGGGTTTAGATATAGAAATAACTACCAAAGTATTAAAACAAATGGGCTGCACAGCTAACTTCAAAGAGCTTCCTTGGGAAGGGTTAATGCAAGGTGTTGCTACAGGTGAAATAGATTTAGTGCCATCTGCCAGTAAAGCTACAACTAGAGAGCAAATAGCTTTTTTTAGTGAGCCCTATCGCCGCGAAACCATAAAATTATATGTATTAGTTGATGCCGACATAGAACCAGCTGATAGTCTTTATCAATTAGATGAGAATAATTTTAAATTTGGAGTACAAAATGGTTATTATTACGGCCCTGAATTTGAAAAAATTCGTGCCGGTAAAACCAACATAACCAAGCGTTTAATCTCAGTTGAAGATGTGGCTACTAATATAAGCAATCTCCAAACTAAAAAAATAGACGGTTTTTTAAGTGACGAAGTAGTGGCCAAATATTATTTAGAGCAACAAGACTTAAATAAAAATATAATTGCCTACCCTATGTATATAGCAAGTGAAGACATATATTTTATGATTAGTAAAAAATCTCAAGCAGAAGAATTTACAACTAAATTTAATGATGCGTTAACTAAAATCAAGAAAACCCGAGAATATCGCCAGTTATTAAATAAATATTTATAAGTTGGAGTGTACCTTAAATAATTTTAGCAACTAAAAAGTTACGAGGTTTGGGGCAAGTTATTTTTTAAAGTTATCTGTAAAAGTTTAGACTAATCTGACCTCTCTGGAAAATTAAAATTATAGACAATAACTAAAAGCTGCAGCTGAATCTAATTCTAGCATCGGCTCTTGAAAGATATGATTATTATGTTGCTCCCAACTTACTAAATCATCATTTAAAATTTCCTTCAATAGCCTCCTAAAATTCAAATAAACCAAGCCTTTTGTATGCTTTTAGCAATTTCATTAATCTCGTTTTAAGTTAAAATAAATTATTCATTCATCGTTTCTTTTAATCTTACATGGCACATTTGTATAGTCAGTTTAACTAAAGATTGTAGTATTTTTTATGATCTAGAACACCCAATACTTTTTTATAAAGATAAAAATTGCATAATTAAAAAGTTTATTAACCACAATAACTATGACTTTATTGTTTATGCTTTAGGGCTTGAGGTTGAGCCCCTTCTTGGCTGAGGGCTACTTGATAGGGATTCATTCAGCATTTCTTTCATTTTATTTACTTGTATAAGCGCAAGCCCTTGTTTAAAAAACATAGCAAACCTATCTTGAGGCCTAACCAAATCTGATTGCGCCTCACATGTAGAGTTGTAGCTAAGTAACTGTTTATCATCATCACTTTTAATTTTTTCTTCAACTTTACATAAAGCATCACTAATTTTTGTTAAAAATAAAACTCTATTTAGCTTACCATCTTTGATACAAGGCTCACTCCAGCTTATTTTGTCCAACTCAAAAATCAATGAGTTAACAAAAATGTTGTCATCATCTGAAGCTGAAGGAGCGCTTATACTAAGTCTTAATAATTCCATATACTTTTTCAAATTCGAAAAACTTGGATCGTTTTTACAAATATGCGATTCAAAAATTTTTGGAGAAAATTTTGCATATTTTTTCGCACCTTCAGTAGCTGCCTGAACGTCTGACGAATAATTTTCTGCTGACGAATCATTTTCTGCTAAAGCAATTTCATCAATAGTTTCTGGCTTAAGCTTAGAAAATACCGCATCAAGCGCTACAAGCATCTCTCGCCTTGCAGTATCCGACATGCCTAGAGCATGCATTTTCTTTATCACTTTAAATTCTATTACTTGCCGAGAGCTCGGCTTTTTAGCTGCTAAAGAATCATCGCTAGTTTCTTTAATTATAGGTTCAATAGCATTATAAACAGCATTCTGAATTTGGTGGAAATAATCTTTCTCATTGTCTGACCAACCTTCCAAACCAAAGCTAGGAAAGGCAAGCTCACTTAAAAATAAAACTCCCCCATCAACACCGGGCTCTTGCTTAGAAGTTAAAAACTTTTGTTCAAGCTCATTTAATTTTTGAATTAATGCGGAGTCATCACCTAAAATTGGTGCTAACCCTTTAGTATGAATTGATGATTTTAGATTTGATAACATTTTAGTTAAACAATCTAACTCTGGAGCAGGCTCATCTGTAACATATTGCTCAACGCAATCCTTAACCATCTGCTGCAAAGTTTGAGTTCCGCCCATGCTCGCTCCAAAAATTAACATTTAGCTATATTGATATAGCCCATACTTTCAAAATTATATATTTTTTAGACAAACAATTTAGTAATTAATTCAAAAATTGTGGGCAAGTGTAGCGGCTCGTTAGAAATGTCCGAAACTGAGTGTATAGCAACATTCATGGAGGATATTGATGATGGAGTTAACGATGAGTGACAA
>Ga0136604_1000487_pt1 | contig 19555 bp, 16 predicted proteins | sample AntRauFillE10628_FD_104928 | JGI IMG/M metagenome (GOLD analysis project Ga0136604, IMG submission 104928) | Saline lake microbial communities from Rauer Islands, Antarctica - Metagenome Filla E10 #628 | ecosystem: Environmental > Aquatic > Non-marine Saline and Alkaline > Saline | place...
AAGCTGCGATGAGCGCCATCCGCCTGGCTCGTGGTTACACCGGCCGCAACAAGATCATCAAGTTTGAAGGTTGCTATCACGGCCACGTAGACTCGCTTTTGGTGAGCGCAGGTTCAGGTTTGGTGACTCTCGGCAATTCTTCTTCTGCAGGAGTTCCAGAGTCTTTTACTAATGAAACTATCGTGGTGCCGCTCAATAACAAGGAGGCGATCGAAGAAGCTGTAGAGAAATACAAAGGTGAAATTGCGGCAATTGCAATTGAACCTATTCCGGCAAACAACGGACTTCTGATTCAAGGAAAAGAATTTTTGCAATTCCTTAGAGACGTCTGTGACCGGGAAAATATTCTCCTCTTTTTTGATGAAGTGATTTCCGGCTTTAGAGTAGGATTTGAAGGAGCTGCTGGTTTGTATGGAATCCAGCCCGATGTGATGGCGTTCGGAAAAATCATTGGAGGTGGAATGCCCGTTGGAGCTTATGGCGCCAGCAAGGAGGTGATGAGTCACGTGGCTCCGGAAGGTAAGGTCTACCAGGCGGGAACACTCAGTGGTAATCCAGTTGCCATGTCAGCTGGTTTGGCGCAACTTAGAGAGTGTCTCAAACCCGGATTCTACGAAGAGCTGGAAAAGAAGACTAACTACTTGATGGATGGAATTGTCGAACATGCCAAAACCAAAGGGTACCCGTTTAGCATGTTTGCCCGCGGCTCAGTTTTTTGGATGGCTTTTTCAGACAAAGTAGCTATTCGAAAATCTTCGGAAATCGATGTTGATAGCATGAAGTACTTCGCCACTTTCCACAATGCCCTGCTCGAGCGTGGTATCTACATCGGACCATCAGGGTATGAAGTTGGCTTTGTCTCCGAAGCGCATACTTACGAGGATCTCGACAAATCTATTGCTGCATTTCGCGAAGCTCTGGACATCGCTTTTTCAGCCTAGCTAGAAGAGCTGGCAGGAAAGCCCTAAGGTGATAAACTGAAAGGCAAAGAGTCCATCGATCAACCCCGTGAAGTACCATTCGGGACGGTGGTTCGTGGTCAAGGTCACAAGAACTATCGCTGCGATGTAAGAAACTAGCAGGCTAAAGAATGCACAAAGCGGGAAAACGCCAAGTGTAAAAAGCCAAAAGTCAAGTAGCGAACTCAAGATCAAAAGTATGGTCGATAGCCAAAGCGATCCTTTAATTCCCAGCAGTTGAGGTAAGGTCTTCATTTGTGTATTGTCGTAGCGCAAGTCGCGGATATCAAAAGGGATTGTGATCGCAATTACAAAGAGAAATCGCTCAAAAGTGAAGATGTAGTGCCGAGTTTCAATTCCATTTGCTTCGGCAATCAATGGCAGCATCACTGAGGCAATTGACCAGGTGAGACTGATTAAAATGATCTTGAGGCCGGGCAGGCTGCGAAGGTTCAACGTGTTCTTGCCTGCTGGCAAAAACTCCAGTGCATAGCCCAGTGAGATGATCCCCAGCGGGATGAGGAGCCAAATGGCGGAAGAGGGTAAGAAGAATGTGAGAAAGAATGTTCCAGCCCCACCAATGATAGTTAGGACAGTGATGCCAGTCTTGTGTTCCTGGATCCATTGATTGCGATTCGAAATTCTTCGCGACTCTGTGTGCAGCTTGACAAGCCGCTGAAAGTTGTAGGTGAAAAGCGTGGCAGCTCCTACAAATCCTGGAATTAGAAAGCTGGTGGAGTTTGAGAAAAGCCAAAAAGTAGAGTAAGTCCAGAGAAATGCCCCAAGTGAGATCCACAAGTTTGAGTAAACCGCAAAAGACAGGGATCTACTCAATAAGTTGCTCTTTTCCCTCTCGGCAATCTGCATATTAATTTTCCATTGGAATTATAATCTGTGTAAGGAATCCAAGAATACTGCCCAGAGTACCGCCTTTTAGGCCCGAGAGTACTTTTCTTCCCCGGGCTACACTTTCGTAGCCTGCGGCATACAAATCATTGTATTGGTAGCTGAGGTTTGACATCGTTTCTTCTTTGATCTTGATGTAAGGAATAAACTGAAATAGCATGTAGGCGATGGGTGGCGCGATGGTGAGAATAAAGCCTCCCTGGCCCAGATAGCTGATCACTCCTGCAAAGACAACACCTCCAACCACGGTCCAAATCGGCCGATAATTTTCTCTGGCATCTCTGGCTCCTGCAACGTAAATCCTCATTTCTTCAGGGCTGAGATCTTCGCCCAAAAACTGATCGGGCTCGTAGTAAACTACCTCCGAGCCATCTTCCTTGATCACTGAAAAAACCTCTGACCGGTGAACCTCCCTTTTTTTCTCTTTTCCATTTCGCTTGAAAACGGAGTAATTCACGAAAAACCCTGTGGTGTCATTGACTACGCAAGGAATGGCACTTCCCTCGAGAGTGAGAATGGTGTCTCGCTGACCAAAGGCAGATAGGCTCAGGCTAAAAATAGCGGCTGTTATGAGTATGAGATTGCGCATTCCGAACGAATTGTGATTTAAGGTGTTCCAAAAGTAATTCATCCGGCAGAGAAGCACTTTATCTGTGTCGGAGAAAACTTTTTGAGAAAATGATTTTTCGCCTGTAAATGACTCTGAAAGGCATGATTTAGTGAGTATATTTGCAGCAATTTTTTAAGCGACAATACAAACCGGCCGAAAGGTGGAGAGCGCATTTCGGCACAAATCATTAGGGGAATATGCCTACAGAATCTTTTGCTTCGCGACACATTGGTCCTCGCGATCACAGTGTTGAAATAATGCTCGAGCGAATTGGTGTCAATTCTTTAGATGAACTGATCGACAAAACCGTGCCGGAGAGCATCCGCCTCAAACAGCCATTTGATGGTCAGGAAGCCATGTCAGAGTATGATTACCTGGCGATGCTTGAAGAAAAAGCCCAGAAGAATAAAGTCTTTAAAAGCTATATAGGTCTTGGCTACCACCCCACTGTTGTGCCAACTGTGATTCAGCGAAATGTGCTGGAAAACCCCGGTTGGTACACGGCCTACACTCCTTACCAGGCGGAAATCGCTCAGGGTAGACTCGAGGGTCTGCTCAACTTTCAAACAATGGTTTCGGATCTCACAGGACTGGAACTGGCGAATGCTTCTCTTTTGGACGAAGCCACAGCTGGTGCCGAAGCCATGATGATGTTTTACAACACACGCTCCAGAAACCAGGTGAAAGCCGGTGCTGTGAAATTCTTCGTTTCCGAAGAGTGCTTTCCACAGACACTCAGCGTGATGGAGATGCGGGCGCAGTATCTCGATATCGAACTGATCATTGGAGACTACAGCCAGATTGATTTTACTGATGAATATTTCGGAGCTGTGGTTCAGTATCCGGCCGGAGATGGTGAGGTACGTGACTACAAAGAATTTACCGACAAAGCTCACGAAGTGGGAGCGAAGGTGGCTATTGCCGCAGATATTCTCAGTCTTGCCATTTTGGTTCCTCCCGGAGAATGGGGTGCCGATGTGGTCTTTGGAAACACCCAGCGTTTTGGTGTTCCAATGGGCTTTGGCGGACCTCACGCAGCTTACTTCGCTGCGAAAGAAGAATTCAAGAGAAGTCTCCCAGGTAGAATTATTGGAGTTTCGAAAGACATCCATGGGAAGGCTGCTTATAGAATGGCTCTTCAAACTCGTGAGCAACACATTCGCAGAGATAAAGCGACTTCAAATATTTGCACTGCCCAGGCCTTGTTGGCTGTGATGGCTGGAATGTACGCTGTTTACCACGGTGCCGAAGGAGTTAGAAGAATTGCTCAGCAAGTTCACAACCAAACCAGGTCGTTGGCTCAGGCGGTGGAAGATATCGGGTATACCAATATTAATAAGGTGTACTTCGACACCCTGAAAATTGATGTTGGCGATGATTTTGAAAACCTTCAGGAGAGTGCCGAATCCAACAACTTGAATTTCCGCTACTTTGACGATGAACGTCATATCGGTATTTCTCTCAATGAAACCACCAACCACGATGATCTGATTCAGATCGTGAGTGTTCTTGCAGAGGGGAAAGACTTCCCGAAAATTGAACGCGTGGCTTATGAATTCAATGATGATGTTCTGAACGGTTTCATGAGAAGCTCCAAATTCCTGGAGCACCCAAACTTCAACACGCACCGCTCGGAGACAGAGATGATGCGCTACTTGAAAAAGCTCGAAAACAGAGATATTTCTCTTACCCACTCGATGATTCCACTGGGGTCGTGCACTATGAAGTTGAATGCAGCCAGCGAGTTGCTGCCAATTACCTGGCCGGAGTTCGCAAGCGTTCACCCGTTTGCTCCAAAATATCAGGTGAGAGGTTACAAAGAAATTATTGAAGAGCTTGAGAAAGAGCTTTGCGAGATTACCGGCTTTGCTGGTGTTTCGCTTCAGCCAAACTCTGGTGCTCAAGGTGAATACACCGGTCTACTCGTTATTCGGGCTTACAACGAAAACAGAGGTGAGTCTCACAGAAATATTTGTCTCATTCCCGAGTCTGCCCACGGAACGAATCCGGCAAGTGCTGTGATGGCAGGAATGAAGGTAGTCGTTGTGAAATGCGATGCGGATGGAAACACCGACATCAATGACTTGCGAGAAAAGGCTGAAAAGCACCGCGAAAATCTTGCAGCTTTCATGATCACCTATCCATCGACACATGGAGTTTTTGAGCAAAACATCCTTGAGTTCAACCAGATCATCCACGATAATGGTGGGCAGGTTTACATGGACGGTGCGAATATGAATGCACAGGTAGGATTAACCAACCCGGGTAAAATCGGTGCGGATGTTTGCCACCTTAATTTGCACAAGACGTTTGCAATTCCACACGGAGGTGGAGGTCCTGGAATGGGACCCATCGGAGTAGCAGAACACCTGATTCCGTTCTTGCCGGGCAACCCGCTCGTTCCGATAGGTGGTGAAAAGGCCATTCACTCGGTTTCTGCCGCACCATTTGGCAGCGCGTTGATCTTGCTTATTTCATACGGCTACATCAAGATGCTCGGAGTAGAAGGACTTACAAGATCTACCAAGGTGGCAATTCTCAATGCAAATTATATCAGAGCAAGACTCAAAGATCACTATCCGGTGCTCTACAATGGAAAAAATGGGACTGTAGCTCACGAGATGATTGTGGATTGCAGAGCTTTCAAACAGTTCGGAGTGGAGGTCGAGGATATTGCCAAACGCCTTATTGATTATGGATTCCATGCTCCTACGGTTTCTTTCCCTGTGAACGGAACAATGATGATCGAGCCAACAGAAAGCGAGAGCCTATCGGAGATGGATCGCTTTTGTGATGCAATGATTTCAATTCGCGAAGAGATCCGCGAGGTCGAGATGGAGATTGCCGACAAAAAGGACAACGTTTTGAAAAACAGTCCTCACACAGCTGTAGAAATTTCATCGGATCACTGGACGCACTCTTACGGAAGAGAGAAGGCAGCTTATCCATTGAACTACATTCGTGAAGCTAAATTTTGGCCATCAGTTGGTCGAATTGATAATGCTTATGGAGACCGTAATCTGATGTGCAGTTGTCCGCCACTTGAAGACTACAAAGAAGAGCTGGTTTAAGTAAAGCGAATTACAAAAATGAGGGCAACTTCGTTTAAAGCTGTAATGTAATTGGTGCAGGCGTGCTACAACTGCAAAAGAAATCTTTTATATTTGTCAGCATAAGCGACTACACTATTTATTTAAGTATCACCTAAAAATCGAGTAATTATGAACAAAGTTTACTTTGCTGTGCTTGCACTGCTTGTTTCTGCAAGTGCAATGGCACAGAACAGATTAGCAAATTCCTCAAATGAAAATTTAAGGAAATTCACACGAACGGAAATCACCCCAATGATTGCGCCTCGCGGCACTTTCGACCCGAAGGATTTCGTTCGAGATGGAAATATCCTCGATGAGGATTTTGAAGATGAAACACTTGGAACAGTTCCTACTGACTGGTCTACTAACGAAGTAGAGCAACTGGACGGTGACGGAATTGGAACCGGAGAATTCACGGATGCATTTGTTGTACACGATGCAGAAACAGCCAACAACGGTACGTATTGGCCAGTGCCTTTTCTCGGTGGAAATATCAACAATAAATTTGCTGGTGTCAACGATGATGGACCTCCATGTGACTGTGACAACAGCTTTAGCTGGGTAGAGTCACCTGAGATGGATTTCACAGGAGCTTCTAACGTAGCACTCACTTTTGATGTTTTTCACGATGCAAACTTCGGTGGTGGAGATGCAATCGTAGAGGTTTCACTGGATGGCGGAACATCCTGGACGGCAGTAACCGATCCTTTGCCTATTGAAGAGACAGTATGGCAATCAGTTGTTGTACCATTGTACAGCTACTCAGGAGAAGGTTCTGTAATCATTCGTTTCACCTGGTCAGATAACAGCACATGGGCTACAGGTCTTGCAGTAGACAATGTATGTGTTGGTGCTCTTTCTGATTACAACCAAACAGCGGCTAAGATCGCGATTGGTGACTGGTCAATCGAAGGATTGGATCCAGGTCTTTATCCATTCAGTCAGGTTCCAACTACACAGATCAGCCCTGTCAGCGTAACTGGAATCATCGCCAACAACGGATTCAATGACAACACAAACATTGGTTTCGAGGTAGATCTTTACCAAAACGGAACCCTTGAAGTGGACGGTGAAATGTCACCAACTATCGATCTTGAGTCATTGACACGAGATACACTTTCTATTTCTGAATTTTATACTCCGAATGCTGAAACCGGAACGGTTGAAGTAGAACTTACAGCAGTTGGAGATAATACGGATGGAAACCCTGGAGATGACATGGCTTCGGCATCATTCGAAATCACTGAGAATATTTACGCTCGTGATAACGGCAGTGCTCAGGCTTTTGTAGATCCTGAAACAGGAAGCTACTTCTTCGGTAACCTATTCGATATCTACACTGATCAAACTGCCTGGAGTATTCCTTTCGCAGTTGGTGCGGGTACAGAAACTGGTGCAGTTATCCAGGGTGTTATTTTCGAATTTGAAGGTCTCGATGCAGAAGGATTGCCGATCGTAAACATGATAGATCAATCAACAGAGTATCTAGTAACTGGTAATGAGTTGAATGGTGCAAGTGAAGGAAACTTCACTCACATGGTATTCCCTGAAGGAGTGGATCTTTCTGCCAATACTACTTACCTGGTGGGAGTTCAGTGCTTTGGTGTAGTTCGTACACCGGTTTCTGGAACCAACGTATGGGTAGCTTCATGGCTAGATGATGGCCAGTCAGGATGGGGAGCTACACTCTCTGTTCCTATGGTGCGTATCAATTTTGATCCGGAAATAATTTCTGTAGAAGAAACGGCTAAAGCTGATTTCTCTCTAGAGCAAAACGCTCCAAACCCATTTGCAGCACAATCTCGTATCGATTACAAACTCGGTGCACCTGCAAATGTGACGTTCGAAGTCTATGATCTTACCGGTAAGCTGGTGATTTCTGAAAGCTTGGGACAACAAGCTGCTGGAGCCCACGAATACACAATTAACGGTTCTGAGCTCGAAGCTGGAATGTATCAGTACACACTGATTGCAAACGGTAAGAGAATGACCAAGAAGATGTTGGTGAAATAATCACCTTTCTATAAAGCAATAAAAGGAAAGCCGTAGCGAAAGCTGCGGCTTTTTTTGTGCTCTGGTGAACAACTTTAGACTTCCACGATTTGAACAAAAAAGATGTTTAACTATTATTTGTCTATCGGGTAATTTCATTAATTTGGACCCTACAAAAAAAATTCTAAGTAATATGAAAAAATTGTACACATTAGCAGTTGGTGCTTTGATTGGTGCTAGTGCGGTTGCACAGACACCACAAGAGACTAACTTGCCAAAACACAAAACACAAAAAGCTACTCAACAAGAGGTTGAGCAGAGCAACAGATTGGGAGACGATCAACAACGTCCTTACGATCCTTCGAGAGATACTCATCTCTTCTACGAGGATTTTGCTAACGGATTTGACGGTAACAACGGTGTTGGAGCCTGGACAATTTCGGACATTGGTACAGGAGATGATGTTTGGATGGTTGCAGATGCAAACAGCCCAGCAGGTGAGTTTTCAACTAACATCGACCCACTAGATTCTGAAACTGCAGACAACGGTTGGGTGATCTTTGATGCAGATTTTTACAACACTCCTGTTTCAGGTGGTGTTGAAGATCTTACAGGAACATTGACTTCTCCAGAAATGGATTTTTCTGGAACTGAGTCAGTGAAAATTGCCTGGGATCAGTACTTCCGCTATTGCTGTTTCTCACCATCGCCTCTAACTGTTGAGGTTTCTACTGATGGTGGAACGTCATGGTCGGTATTCCCGGCTCACGGTGATTTCCTTGAGAATGCTAACGAAGCTTCTCCAAACCCTTTCCCAACACAAGTAGATGTTTCTTGTGCAGCAGCAGGAGAATCGAGCGTAATCGTACGTTTCGGATATGACACTGCAGGTGAAACTGGTTATTCACACTACTTCTGGGGAATTGACGATGTTAGAATCTTTGAAACTGACGTTGTTAACGACCTTCGTGTAGCGCAAGTAACAAACGGAGATGTATTGAACATCTACGAGTTCTGGGTTACGCCAATGGAGCAAGCTATTCCAGCTTCAGATGGTGGTTTGGTAGTAGGTACAATGTACCAGAACTACGGAACAGGTGATCAGGAAAACTCAGTTTTCACAATTGATATCCTCGATTCTGATGGTAACAATGTTCATAATGTATCTGCAGAGGCATTCTTGATTCCTGCTTTTGCAAACGATCCTACTTGTCCGAACACTCCTACGGATACGCTCTACATCGAAACTGGATGGGAGCCTTCTGAGGCAGGAGAATATACAGTGCGTACCACGATTGCGAGTGATGCAACAGAGGAAATGCCTGAAGACAACACGATGGAAAAAACTATTGAGTACACAGCTAACCCAGGTATCTACGGTCACGATTATGTCCCATTGCTTGATGCTGAGACTGGTGTTACTGATTCAGAAGACTCTCCAGGAGACTACGAGCCAGAAGGATGGGGTAACGCGTTTACTTTTGTGAATGATGACATTACTGTTTGGGGTACTTCAATTCGTTTTGGAGCCTCTACAGATGAAAATGCATTCTTCAATGCACAACTTCTTCAATTTGATCCAGCAGAAGGTGTAAATGGTGCGAATGTTGTGCCCGTTGCTACTACAGCGGGAGTTGTTCAGTCTTCTATGATTCCAACAGGACTTGCATCTAGCACACCTACTTGGATTTTGTTCGAAGATGAAACAAGTGACATTATTGCAGGTGAGTTTTACTACATGGGTGTTTCAAATAACCAGCCATCTGCTGAAGCATTGACATTCTATGGTATGACCAACTCAGATTCAGATTTCTCATCTGGTGCTATCGACCAAAGTGGTGCTGGAGATTTCATCTGGTTCCTCTCTCGTACTTTCACTCCAGCGATCCGTTTGATCACTGATGAGTTTGTTAGTGTTGATGAGGTTTCTACTCAAAACGGATTCCACATGGGTCAAAACCATCCGAACCCTGCAGTAGAATCAACTAGAATTCCATTCAACCTTGACCAGGCGAGTGAAGTACGCTTTGAAGTGTATGACATCGCTGGTAAGTTGGTAAGAACTATCAACAAAGGTCAGGTAGCTGCGGGTAACCAGTTCATCCAAATGGAAGTGAACGACCTCGATGCAGGTATCTTCTCTTACACAATGATCGTAGACGGTAAGTTTACATCAACTAAGAAAATGGTGATTCAATAAGAATCTTCAGAATAAATATTTCTTTGAAAGAGGCCGGGATTTTCCGGCCTCTTTTATTTTTGGGCTATCTGTACTTTTCGGATATTCGAAGAACATAGCTAATTGAAAAATCATGGGGTTGAAAGTATTTGCCGCCAGGCTTTTTGCAAAATGGACAGCCGGTAAGATTCGAAAGACGGCAGCGGAGCCAATTAAGGCTCAGCAAAAAGTTTTTGAAGAGCTTCTGAGGAAAGGAAGAAAGACGGCTTTCGGCAAAGACCATGGCTTCGAAAACATCCAGAGCTATAAAGACTTCAAAACCAAAGTACCGGTTGTAGATTACGAGCAGCTGAGCAACTACATCGAGCGGATCAAGCAAGGTGAGAAAGACGTTCTCTGGCCTGGTTTGCCACTTTACTTCTGTAAAACATCTGGAACCACATCGGGTGCTAAGTACATTCCGCTCACCAAAGACTCACTCCCAAATCATCTCAATTCAGCGAGAAACGCACTTCTTTGCTACATTGAGCAATCAGGCAATGCAGACTTTGTCGGTGGCAAAATGATCTTCTTGCAAGGAAGTCCGAAGCTAGATAAACTACCAAGCGGAATTCCTTACGGTAGACTATCAGGAATAGCGGCTAATCATGTTCCGGGCTATCTTCAGAAGAACCGTCTACCTTCTTTCGAAACAAACTCCATTGAAGATTGGGAGACCAAAGTCGATAAAATTATCGATGAAACCATCGAGCAAGACATGACGCTCATCAGTGGAATCCCGAGTTGGGTGCAGGTTTATTTTGAAGAATTGATCGCCCGATCAAAGAAGAACAGCATCGCTGAGATCTTCCCTAACTTCTCACTTTTCGTGTTTGGGGGGGTCAACTTTGAACCATACAGAAAGAGATTTGAAAAATTGATAGGCCGACCTGTGGATACAGTCGAGACTTACCCGGCTTCAGAAGGTTTTATCGCCTACCAGGACAGTCAAACCGAAGAGGGACTTTTACTTGTTTTAGATTCTGGAATCTTCTATGAATTCATTCCGTCTGATGAGTTCTTCAATGAAATCCCAACGAGACTTTCACTTGCCGATGTGGAGCTGGACGTCAACTACGCTTTGGTGTTAAATACAAATGCTGGCCTTTGGGGCTACAGCATCGGTGATACCATTCGATTTGTTTCGCTGAATCCTCCTAGAATAAAAGTGACCGGGAGAATCAAACACTTTACATCAGCCTTTGGTGAACATGTAATTGCCGAAGAAGTGGAAAAAGCCATGTCTCAGGCACAAAAAGATTTTGGGTGGAAAGTAAGCGAGTTTCACGTAGCTCCTCAACTCGAACCTGTGGAGGGATTGCCTTATCACGAATGGCTTGTAGAGTTCGAAGAGATTCCCGATCATGAAGGTTTGGAAAAGGGAAGGGCCAGCATCGACAAAGCAATGCAGGCTCAAAATCCATACTACAAGGATCTGATTTCTGGAAACATCCTGCAAACCTTGAAAATTGCTCCTTTGGAGAAAGGGAGCTTCAACAACTACATGAAATCGGTAGGCCGATTGGGAGGACAAAACAAGGTGCCACGCCTTGGAAACGACAGAAAAGTAGCCGACAAATTGGTGACCCTTTAGAAAAGGCGCGGGACTTGCAGTAATCTTTTTTCAACTTTAAGCGTTCCATACCTCATGAAGCATCTACTTCTTATTCTTATCGTTCTCATTCCGACTTTGGGTTTTGCTCAAATCGAAGTCAATAAAACCGAACACGATTTTGGAGAAATCACCCGTGGGACAAACCGTGTGGTGGACTTTGAATTTACCAATCGAGGTGATGAAAAGGCGTTTTTATTGCGCTCGGCATTTCCGAGAGAGTTCGCTCATTTGTTTTCGGGGCGGGAGATTCAGCCCGACAGCAGCATGACTCTGAGGGTGAAATACAACCCGATGAGAAAGGAACGAGTGGACTATGAAATTCCCGTTTATTTCTCATCCATGCCCGACCCGATAAATCTCGAGTTTACCGGAGAAGTGCTATTCATCGATCCTTCCGACAACCCTGCTTGTCCCAGTTTCAACGACCGAAGGCCCCAAACAGGGAGTAGCTTTGATGTGGAATTCGTGGTGACCGACAGAACCACGGGAGATCCGATTGAAGACGCTAATGTGCGATTGATAGAACGGGGTAGACAAATCAACGCCTTTTCAACTGACAGAGACGGCCGCGTAGTGGAGGTGATCCCCATTCGGTACTTCTACATTTTGGTGGAAGCAGAAGGTTTTGTAGCAGCTGACTCGAGTACTTACATCAACAGGCGCAACAACTTCTTCGAATTTGAACTAGATCCGCTTCAGCGTGAAGAAATAGCGATGACCACACAGGAAAGCCGACCTGCAGGACAGGTAGAAACCGAAGAACCAACTCTTGCGGAGGCGCGCCCAGAAGTGGTAGTTGCTCCGGCACCAACGGAGGAAATACCTGAAACTGATGACAGTGAATTTTCGACTGATCGATTTGTCCACAACAACCTGGTTTTCCTGGTTGACGTTTCGAGCAGTATGAATCGATCTGGAAGATTGGATATTATGAAGGCTGCCATGCTCGAGCTTGTAGATATGTTGAGAGAAGTAGATCGCCTCACAATCCTGACTTACTCTGCCGACACCAAGATGATTCTCGAACCTACCTTTGTAACCGACAAGGAGCAGATTAGAGAGATGATCAGAAATATCTCAGCTGAAGGGTTCACCGCGGGAAGCAAGGCAGTGCAAACTGCTTACAGCCTGGCCGCAGATAATTTTGTAGAAGATGGCAACAATCAGGTTTTGCTGGTGAGTGATGGTGTATTCAGGAGTTCAGATACAAGAAGGATCCAGCAATCGGTGGAACGGTATGTTGAAAAAGACATTTACCTGTCGATCGTAGGGCTCAAGTGCAATCCCGACCACGGTGAAGAATTGAGCACTTTTGCAGCAACTGGCGGAGGTCTATTTGTGCCAATCAACCATTTCGATCAGGCTGGGTACATGCTGACAGAGGCAATCAGAAGGCAATCGCGTGTTAATTGATTCCCTTTTTCTTTCTTAAGTGTTAGGTTAGTATTTTTGCCACATGAGTTCGCGTTCACATCCTTACCTGGTAGGAATAGCCGGGGGCAGTGCTTCAGGCAAGACCAGTCTCCTGAGAGATCTGTTCAAGATGATGCCCAATGGCAGTCTGGCGCTGGTGTCGCAGGATAATTACTACCGACCCAAGGAAGAACAAAGACCAGACAAAAATGGTGAGTTGAATTTTGACTTGCCGACATCTATCGACCGCAGGCATTTTCATCACGATGTGCAGCGCTTGCGAATAGGAAAATCAATTACCAAGCTTGAGTACACCTTCAACAATCCGGAGAAGGAACCCGAGAAAATCACCATTCACCCTGCACCGATCGTTATCTGTGAAGGGCTTTTTATTTTTCATTACAAGGAAATCGATGAGTTGCTCGACTACAGAGTTTATGTCGAGGCCGATGAGAAGCTCAGGCTCAAGCGAAGGATTACACGCGACATGGAAGAGCGTGGTTATCCGGAGGACGTTGTGCGCTACCAGTGGGAAAACCACGTGCTACCCGCAGATAGAAATTTTCTACAGCCCTACAGAAGTCAGTGCGATGAAGTGATTCACAACAATGTTTCTTACAACAACGAATTGCACAACCTGGTGAAAAAACTCAAGACAATTTTGCATAGAGAACCCGCCTCAAAGTAGTCGAAACAATCAAAAAATCTGGCAATGAAATTTTTCTATTTGAATACTTGCGATACCTGCAAGCGGATCATGAACGAGCTCGACATTGAAAGCAGAAGTGTAGAACCGCGTGAAATAAAATCGAGTAACGTTAAGCCAGAGGAGCTAGATGCCATGAAAGCGCATTCTGGTTCTTATGAGTCTCTTTTCAATAAAAGAGCCATCAAGTATCGCCAGCAAAAGTTGAATGATAAAGAACTTTCAGAAAATGATTTCCGGAAATTAATCCTTGAGGAATACACTTTTTTGAAACGTCCGGTTTTGCTTGCTGAGGATCGAGTTTTTGCGGGGAACAGCAAGAAGGTGGTAGCTGAAGCACAGGAATATCTCGACAGCCGGAAATGAGCGCGAGAACAACTGCACACATCGCACTCTTCAGTGTCAACTTAATTTACGGTGCCAACTACATTATCGCCAAAGGATTGATGCCCGATTTGCTGGGACCTTCGGGATTTATTCTGCTCAGAGTGGGAGGTGCCCTTTTGCTCTTTTGGTCGTTTTTCTTGTTTCGATTCGAAAAAATTGACAAAGTGGACATCCTTCGTTTTGCTTTTTGCGGCCTGACGGGCGTGGCCACCAATCAGCTCTTCTTCTTCAACGGCTTGAGCATCACTTCACCTATAAATGCTTCAATCATCATGACCACAAATCCGATTTTGGTACTGGTGATGTCTGCCCTGATAATTGGGGAGAAGGTGACGAGCAGAAAGGTAATTGGAGTAATTCTGGGGGCTGTTGGAGCTGTTACTTTGATTTTACTCAGCCGCAGTGAATTGCATTCCGGCAGCAGCGTGCTAGGTGATTCATTCGTGCTCGTCAACGCTGCTTCTTATGCACTTTACCTCGTGGCTGTGAAACCATTAATGCAGAAATACAGACCGCTCACTGTCATCAGTTGGGCGTTCTTGATGGGTTTTATTTTCGTCATTCCTTTTGGCTGGAGCCAGGCTGCAGCGGTCGACTGGTCGCTGTTTGAAACAGGTGACTTCCTCAGCTTTTTCTATGTAATTCTGTTCACTACTTTCTTTGCCTACCTGCTCAATGTTTTTGCGCTAAAGACGGTGGTTCCCACGGTTGCCAGTAGCTACATTTATTTTCAGCCGATGATGGCCGGAGTTTTCGCATGGATCTTCACTCTCTTTGCTGAGGAGTCGTATGCCAGCCAAATCACCTGGCCCAAAGTGCTCTGTGCAGTAATTATTTTTTACGGTGTTTACCTGGTGAGCAAGCGCAAAAAAGAGATTCACTATCGAAGCTAGAGACGTTGCCTCACTTTTTTATCTTTACAAGAAACCAGAAATAGAAAATTATGGCTGTTAAAAGACCATTCAATCTACCCAAGTGGATCGATGAAAACAGAGACTTACTCAAGCCGCCTGTAGGAAATAAAAATCTTTACCCTGAGGGAGAAGATTATATCGTGATGATAGTAGGTGGGCCGAATGCCCGAAAAGACTATCACTACAACGAAACGGAAGAACTGTTTTACCAACTCGAAGGTGAGATAACGGTTCGAATCCAGGAAGATGGAAGAGCTGTGGATATTCCGCTGAAAGCTGGCGACATGTATCTTCACCCGGCCAAAGTTCCCCACTCACCAATGCGTAAAGAGGGATCGATAGGACTGGTGATAGAACGCGTTCGAAAAGGAACCGGAATGAAAGACGGGCTCATGTGGTTTTGCGACCACTGCAACAACAAGCTGCACGAGACCTACTTCGAACTGCAGAACATCGAAAAAGACTTTTTACCGAGATTCAAAGAGTTTTACGGTTCCGAAAATCTTCGCACCTGCGATAAGTGTGGTGAAGTGATGGAGGTAGATGATCGATTTACAGATTGAGTTGAGGAATACTTCAAGTATTTAAAATATTCAAATCGCATTTACGATCCGTAAATGCGATTTTTTTTGCTCGACTGCGTGTAACCTAAATCACCTCATAAACCCTATATGAGGAGTACTTTTACTATTAGTAAAAAGTGGAATTAAAAATTAGTAACAATGGAACAGCAAGAAATAAATATGATGCCCAGAATAGGGGATAAAGCGCCAAGTTTTAAGGCAAATACGACTAAGGGAATGATTGAACTTGACAACTACGCCAAAGATAAATGGCTGGTAATGTTCTCTCACCCTGCTGACTTCACTCCTGTGTGTACTACAGAGATGAGTGGTTTTGCACAGCGAAAGTCAGAATTTGATGAATTAAATACAGAGCTACTAGGGTTAAGTATCGATAGTATTCATTCTCACCTTGCCTGGGTAAACAACGTACAAGAGAAAACAGGTGTCTACTTCGATTTTCCAATCATTGCGGACATTGACATGAAGGTTTCTAAACTCTATGGCATGCTTCAACCCAATGAGGCTGAAACTGCAGCGGTACGAGCTGTTTTTTTTATAGATCCGAGCAAAAAGATCAGACTGATCATGTACTATCCACTCAATGTGGGTAGAAATATGGACGAGATCCTGAGAGCACTCAAAGCGCTTCAGATATCGGATGAATACAGTGTCGCAATGCCTTTAGATTGGAAACCTGGTAGCAAAGTGATTGTGCCACCGCCAAAAACGCTCGATGAAATGAAAACTCGACTAGAAGATGACTCTTGTGAGAGGACTGATTTCTATTTGTGCAAAAAGTCACTCTGAATATTAGTTCAGAAGAGGCAGGCAGGTCACTAACAAAAAAGAAAGCCACTGTTCAATTCGAGCAGTGGCTTTTTCATTTTTAAATCTTCTTTACTCTCAGGTAAATGCGTTTTCTCCGGTGATGTCCAATCCGGTGATGAGCAAGTGGATGTCGTGAGTTCCCTCGTAAGTGATCACAGACTCGAGGTTCATCATGTGGCGCATAATTGGGTACTCGTTGGTAATACCCATTCCACCGTGAATCTGACGCGCTTCGCGAGCGATGTTGATCGCCATATCCACATTGTTTCTCTTAGCCATCGAAATCTGAGCTGAAGTAGCTTTCCCTTCGTTTCTCAGTTGTCCAAGACGCAAGGTGAGGAGCTGTGCTTTGGTGATTTCAGTAATCATCTCAGCCAATTTTTTCTGCTGAAGCTGAAAACCTCCGATTGGCTTGTCGAACTGAATACGCTCTTTTGAGTAGCGAAGAGCAGAATCGTAGCAGTCGAGAGCTGCACCGATTGCGCCCCACGAAATTCCGTAGCGGGCAGAGTCGAGGCAGCCAAGTGGTGCACCGAGTCCAGATTTATTTGGCAGTAAATTTTCTTTTGGAACTTTTACGTTGTCGAAAACGAGCTCTCCGGTATCAGAAGCTCTCAAGCTCCATTTGCCTTCCATGGTCGGAGTTGTGAATCCTTCCATTCCTCGCTCTACGATGAGGCCGTGAATTCGACCTTCTTCGCTTTTGGCCCACACCACAGCGATGTCTGCAAATGGGGAGTTAGAAATCCACATCTTGGCACCGTTGAGCAAGTAGTGGTCGCCTTCGTCTTTAAAGTTCGTTACCATTCCTGCGGGGTTGGACCCGTGATCTGGTTCGGTAAGTCCAAAGCAGCCGATCATTTCTCCTGATGCGAGCTTTGGTAAATATTTTTTACGCTGTTCTTCTGATCCGTATTTGTAGATTGGATACATCACAAGAGAAGATTGAACGGAAGCCGTTGATCTCAAACCAGAGTCGCATCTTTCGAGCTCCTGCATGATGATTCCGTAGCTGATTTGATCCAGCCCGGCTCCACCGTATTCTTCAGGAATGTAAGGTCCAAAAGCACCAATTTCTGCCAGTCCCTTTGTCAGGTGACGAGGAAATTTGCCTTTTTCAAAAGCCTCTTCGATGATTGGAGAAACCTCTTTCTTTACCCAGGTGCGAGCTGTGTCTCGAATGAGTTTGTGCTCATCGCTCAGGAGGTCATCCATTTGATAGTAATCGTGTCCTTGATATTGATCCGTGCGCATGTTGTTGCTTTTTATTCGGCTGCAAATTTACGGATTCTCCTGAGGCACGCACGGAATTGGCGGGGAATTACAAGCTTAGAAACAACCGTTGGGAAATCAATTGAAGAGGTCCGGATTCTTTAGGGAATCTTCGTAGCCCTGATCTACTTGACTAGGTTTGGCCTCAGCTGCAGCCACTGCCAGGCGGTCAACACGTTCGTTCAGTGGGTTTCCCGCATGGCCTTTTACCCAGACGAGCTTTACGTTGTGCTTTGGGTAAATCTCCAAAAAGCGCTTCCAGAGGTCTACGTTTTTCTTCTTTTTAAAGCCTTTTTTCTGCCAGTTGGCAAGCCAGCCTTTCTCCACAGCATTTACCACATAGCTCGAGTCGGAGTAGATTGTCACGTTGGCTCCAGGCTTTTTGATTACCTCCAGCGCTTTGATTACGCTGAGCAATTCCATCCTGTTGTTGGTGGTTTTGCGAAAGCCGTCTGAAAACTCCTTGTGATATTTTCCTGTCTGCATGAAAATGCCGTAGCCACCAGGGCCGGGATTTCCGAGTGCAGATCCGTCTGTGTAAACGGTAATTTCCATGGAGGGCAATTTATAAATTAAACATCACCTTCACATTGCTGGTGAAGAGCTTCACGGCAATTGCCAAAAGAATGATTCCAAAAACCTTTTGCAAAACGGCTATCCCGGCTTCTCCGAGCAGTCGCTCAATTCTCCCTGTAAGTCGCAGCACTGCGAAAACCAATATCATGTTGACGAAAATTGCCAGAGCAATGTTTATGGCAGCGTACTCTGCTCGGAGAGAAATAATCGTGGTCATCGATCCGGCTCCTGCGATCAAAGGAAATGCGATCGGCACAATCGATACAGTTTTGTAATCGGTGTCGTCTTGTTTGAAAAGGTTAATTCCCAAAATCATTTCCAGAGCGAGAAAGAGCAAAACAAATGAACCGGCAACGGCAAATGAGTTTACATCGATACCGATGAAGTTGATCAATTTTTCTCCAATAAAGAGAAAGGCGATCATCAGGACAAGGGCCACAATAGAAGCTTTGCCGGAGTGAATGTCACCGGCTTTTCGTTTTACTTTTAGGATAATTGGGATGGCACCAATAATGTCTATCACTGCGAAAAGGACCATCGTGGCAGTGATAAATTCCGTGAAATTAAATTCCATTTTAAATTAGTTGTCTTTAGTGTCTTTTATTAGTTGTTCAATAATTTGTGGGTAGAAAGTGTGTTCAAGTTGCTGTACTTTCTTAGCGACATCCTCAGGCGTATCTCCAGGAGAAACTGCTGTAGCCGACTGAAAAATGACTTTTCCTTCGTCATAGTTTTCATTGACCAGATGAATGGTTATGCCGGTTTCACTGTCGTTATCTTTCAGTACTGCCTCGTGAACTCTTTTCCCATACATTCCCTTGCCACCGTGCTTGGGAAGCAGCGAAGGGTGGATGTTTACCATCTTGCCTTCGAAAGCCCTAATGGCATCCGTAGGAATTTTTCGCAAGAAGCCGGCAAGTACTACCAGGTCTGTCCTATACTCACTTAATGTCTCCAACAATCGTGATTCCAGCTCGCTATTTCCGACCACTTCCACAGGGATGTTATTGGATTTTGCGATGTCGATTACACCTGCTTTTTCTTTGTTGGTAATTACCAGAGCCACCCGAGCGATTTCAGAATTTCTAAAATGGTCGATAATTGCCCGGGCATTACTTCCGGTTCCAGATGCCAGAATTGCTATTTTCGTCATCTTTTGGTCCTTCAAAATTTTTTGCAAATGTACTGCTTGCGATACTCCTGCAATCACGGTGTAGAACAATTTTTGATAATTTCGTAAAAGAGGTCATGATGAATGAATTGAAATTAACGATACTATCCTGTGTCGCATGTTTGGCGGCAGTCTCAGGTTTCTCTCAGTGTGGAACTACAGGGGATACGATTTTTGTCAATAGCCAGTCGCAGCTCGATGCTCTTAGCGGCTGTGTCAATATCGAAGGATCACTTTATATCAATGATGGTGACGTACAAAATCTGGCACCACTCTCTTCGCTTGAAAGCATAGAAGAACATCTCGTGCTTTTCGAGAATATCTCACTTC
>Ga0136604_1000488_pt1 | contig 19554 bp, 10 predicted proteins | sample AntRauFillE10628_FD_104928 | JGI IMG/M metagenome (GOLD analysis project Ga0136604, IMG submission 104928) | Saline lake microbial communities from Rauer Islands, Antarctica - Metagenome Filla E10 #628 | ecosystem: Environmental > Aquatic > Non-marine Saline and Alkaline > Saline | place...
GCTTTTCTGATAGGAGTGACGTCAAGAGTGTCTCCACCAGAGTAGGGCGAAGAAGTTGGTTGAACCATTGCCTCTAGCGGCTCGATCTTGCCGGGGGCTTCTGGAGACTCGGGCTTTGCAGATGCTTGCTCATTCGGAACGCCTTCATTGTATGGGTTGGGTTGCTGACCCGGTGTCGAATCTCCCTGAGCGCTTTCGTTCGTCTTGTCGTTATTTTCTTTTTTGTCTTCTTCTTTCATAAGAGTCGATTATTTGCAATTGTGGTAGAAGTGCTCAACCAGGTGGTGGAAATCTACGAGCATTTTGTTGGTTACTTCGTAGGCCGTTACGATTTCTTTATCCTGATCGAAGATCTTTTTGACCAAATCACGATCAACCTCTGAAAGGTTGGCAATTCGATCAATCAATTTATCAAGTTCTTTTTTGTTCTCAGTCTTTGTTTTGATGCCGTAGCGCTCGCGAATAAAAGCCGTGAAGAGTTTCATCTTGGTCAGGCAGATTTTGCGGTGATCTCGCTGCCTCATGTAGAGCTGGCTTACGGTTTCAGCAAACTCGATTGACGTGTTGGTGTTTGGCTCCAGAACTGGAATAACTCGTTGTTTGCGTTTCGATCCCATGATCAAATACAAAAGCCCTCCCAAAAGAAGCAGGTACCACGCCCATCGCAGCGGAGGTTGAGACATGATGAAAGTGAGCGGACCTTCATTGTCCCCGGCAGATGGGCCGTTGTTTTGAGATCCGGTGTATTGATAATTCTGGTTGTGCTCATCAAAATAAACCGGGCCGTCATTCATACTCGAAAACACCTGGCGGACATATTCAAAATTCTTCTTTTTCAGCAAGTAGTAATTGGTGAAGACTTCCGGAGTGGTGTGGAAGTAAAAAGTTCCCATGCCGTAATCCCGTGAGAGGAAATTTGGCTTGTATTCGCCATAAAGTGGCGATTCAATGTCACCGAGAACAATAGCTTTGTTGGTGCTGTCGCTCGATTCAATTTTGTGATTGAAATGAGTCCAGTTGTGCCAGACCATTTCGTTGTCATAAACGTGCTTCCAGGCGTAGGAACTGTCCTGGCCCATTAGCTTTCCGTAGACTAAAGTGTCTTCGAGCTCACGCAAATAGTGGCCAAACTGAATCGGTGGTCCATCATCATTTAGGTAATACTCGAGAGTTGATTCGGGCAGTTGAAAGAGCGTATCGAGCAGAGTGTAGTTGTGGTTGGTGCTGGAGATGTAAGCTTTTCCTCCGCGTTCAACAAATCTCATGAGGTAATCGAGCTCCAAAGAATCGACAAATAATTTTCGCCCGACAAAAACGTAGTTGCCTTCTGCATCATCGCCCAACACGTTGTAAATCGTGTCTTTGATAACTTCAAACTCACCTGTCTTGTCAAAAATATCTACCAGCACACTGGCACCGTACGGATTCTCGTCAGTCGGTTTATAGCTCTCGTTCCATTTGTACGACTGGTTGAAGATCAGCAACAGCAACAGCGCTACCACCAGCACAATACCAAGGACTATGAGGCCTGTATTACCTTTTTTCATTGCTCTTGCCGTTTTGCTGTTCCAAAGTATTTAGAAAACTACTGAATGATGGCAGTAGCTTTTGGTAGTCCGTGGCGGAAATGGGCGCCTCGCCATACCACACATATTCAAAGGATCTCGTGAGTTCTCTAAACTCCTGAAACCCGTCTTTTCCTCGCATTTCACGCACGTACTGGCTGTTTGTCTTTTCCCTTCTCCACTCAATCTTGTCCTGAATTGAAAGATCTTTCAGGATCATGAGGTACAAAATGCGAATGGCTGTTTTAAAGTCCTTTTTCTCCAGTGCCTCTCGCTTAAACCTTTCGAGGTCTGTTTCTTCCAGATTTTCCTCAACATCTTCGAGCGAAAAGCTGAGTTTCTTCTCCTTCAGTTTTCCAAACCCTATTTTGTTCCCGAGTAGTTTTACTAAAACAAAAGTGAGGAGGATCACTATTATTGAAATTGATAAAACCTTTAGGAAAGTTGGGCTGATGCCGATGTCCCAGTTCCAAAAACTACTATCGTCATCCTCTTCCGCTTCCCCGGCATCCGGGTCATAGTCTTCTTCCTCTTCTTCTTGCTCGGGCTCTTCTAGATTGCCGTAGTTAATTCCATCAGTGGCTTCTTTCCACGCATTTTCCTCCATCCGATCGGGCTCTTGTGCCGACACGGGGAGTGTGATGCTCGTTAGCGTCAGCAACAAGCCTACGACCAGGCAGTAAGCGATATTTTGCCAGTTAGGATTCTTTCTCAAGACCGTATGCTCTTTTTTTAATGCCGATGGTGGCGATTCTGGATTTGAGAGAAACGGCTTGTTCCATTTCTTCGCAGTGGTAGTAAAACAGATTGATTCCAAAGACGAGCATCGGGTAGACCATTCCCATGCCTACAACTGCCGCAAAGGCATACAATAAGTAAGGCATATCCTTAAGAAGGAAAAAGTCCGCTGGCAGATTCATGGTAACCAGCTCCAGATTGAAATACAAAACGGGGGCGCCTACCACCAGGATGAATAGGTACTGCACCAGAAATATGATAAAGTGCAGACCCAACATGTAAAAGAAATTGGCCCTGAGTAATCTACTGGCTATGCCCATTCCCCGAAACAGAAATATTTTGTTTTTGATGGCGGCATAAAGAGACATCAGAAGAAATGGCGTCAGAACAGCAAAAGCGAGAGTGCACAGGTACCAGGGTAAGTAAAAGAAATGCGCAATAACAATGGCGGTAAGGGCAATGCTCAGGCCGTGATCTTTGATAAATTTCCAGTAGGTGAGACCGTTGTGATGTCTGTGTTTTTCAAAAATGAAAATCGAGGTGCTCGTTGCCAGGAAGAAAAATATTATTGCAAATGGCAGCAAGAGCCAGTTTTGGAAAAAGTCGAAGAAGTCATTTAGTGAGGCAAAAGGAAAGATGATCTGGAAGAAGCTTCGTCCATAGCCCAGGTTGGTGGTCATGACTTCATAAAAGTAGGTTCCCGTTCCATAAACGAGAGCTGTGATCACTAAAAATCCAACGAAGGCCGAGCGAAAAATTTTGCTTATTCCATTTCTGTAAAAAGTGAACAGCTCTGTGAAAATGCGTCCAATGGACTTCACCTCATGCAAGTTGAGCTTCTCGTTTTTACTGGGCTGTAGCTGCTCTTCTTCCTGATCATCGATTACGCCTCGCCTTCTCAAACGGTAGGGGAGCACTACAAAATATCCTACAATAAAAACTGCACTCAAAACGATAATGGCTCCTCGAAAGAAGTCAGGAGTTTCGGTGTAGCGTGTTGCAAAGCTTTCGATTAAAGCTGCGAAGATCAGCACTGGAACAACTCCCATCATTATTCGGATTCCACGCCTAGCGGAAAGTAAAAATGCCTGGCCCCTGGAGTAGGTTCCGGGAAAAAGTAATCCCCTGCCCAGGGCAAGTCCGGCACAACCGGCAAGTACAATAGAAGCTAGCTCTAATGTACCGTGGAGCATGATCGCATAGAAAGATTCGAAGAACAGATCTCGCTGAACGAAGAACCAAATAAAGGCCCCAACCATGACCGAGTTGTAAAGCAAAATGAGCGCTGTGCCGGCAGAGAAAAACACTCCGCAAACGAATGCGAGCAGTGCCACCCGAATGTTGTTTTGAGCAATGTAGAGAAACATGGTCATGGCATTGTCGCCTTTGTAAACGCCCATGGGATCACCGTCTTTAATGTTCTCTTCAGTCATTTGCACATAGCCATCGCCCAGCATGATATTTACGAAGTCGGGCTGGTAGATGCTACTCATCACGCCTATTCCAAACCCGAAGATGAATAGCAGGAATGCAAGGAGAAGCTCTTTTCGCGAAAACCACATGGCTTGCGGAAGATCTTGCATCCAGAAGCTTTTGAAGCGGCCAGCACGATTGCTCTTGTTGCGGTAAATCAATTGGAAGACCCGTTGAGCGATTCCGTTTAGGTAAACTCGCACCGATCGGTTGGAGTAATAGGTCCTGGAATAAGAGAGATCGTCAGTGGTTTCGATGAACAGCCGATTGAGTTTTTCGGGATCGGTTTTATTGTCTTTGAGCGCGTGCTCAAATTCAATCCACTTGTTTTTATTTTGTTTGATGAAGTCCGTCTCCCGCATGTCCGGTAGTTCAGAAAAATTTTAGAGATTAGCTAAAATATAACTTTCAGATCAAATGCAAACCATAGATATCAAGACCACTCAGAATGTGACTATTAGCTATGAGCTGGCCGGTTTGCTAGATCGTTTTCTTGCTTTTTTGATCGATGCGCTGATTCTAGTTGCGGGTGCTTTCATCCTGAATTTATTGGTGCTCTGGTTTTATCTGGCCATCCAATCGAGCGAAACAGCAGAGGTCATCCACATGATAATTGTCTTTTTGCCTGTGACCTTTTACACCTTGTGGTCCGAGACTTTTTTTAATGGACAAACAGTTGGCAAAATGGCGTTGCGTATTAAGGTGGTGAAGCTCGATGGGAAGCAACTGAATTTCACCGACTATCTCACTCGGTGGGCATTTCGATTTGTAGACATCTGGCTTTCTTTTGGAGGTATTGCCGCCATCCTGGTTACATCCACAGAAAATGGACAGCGGCTTGGAGGACTGCTCAGCAACTCGACAGTCGTTCGGGTGCGCCCAAAACTGAAGGTGACACTTAAAGACATTCTAAAAATCAATACCAAGCAAAACTACGAACCGGTTTATCCGCAGATTAGAGAATTTCGTGAAGAAGATCTGCTTCTTGTGAAGCAAACGGTAGATCGATTTGACAAGTACAAGAACGAGGCGCACAAGGAAACGATCAGGGAGCTGAGCGAAAGAATGGCAGAGCAACTTCAGCTCGAGGAGATCCCCAAAGATCACAAGAAGTTTCTGAAGACCTTAATAAAGGACTACATCGTTCTTACTCGCTGATCCATTTTTGGAAATTCTCAAACTGGCTCCAAACGTTTTTAAATTCTTTCTCTGAGATTTCATTGTCGATGCTGGCAGTACCAATCGACTTTAGTAGCGTGCAGTTTACTTTCCCCGAAACATTCTTTTTGTCGTGTTGCATAATGCTCCACACGACTTGCCTTTCGAACTTCTTTTTTAAAGGTCCGGGGAAAAACTTTACCAGAGCCTTTTCAATGCGCTTACTTTCAGCATCACTGAGGTAAAGCTTTTCTTTAGATAGCAATGACTCCAGCATCATTCCCACTGCTACAGCTTCACCGTGGGTGAGTGGCTCCTGGCTTTCGAGGGAAATAGATTCTATGGCGTGACCAAAAGTGTGACCGAAGTTGAGTTTCTTTCTTTCGCCCTTTTCTAATGGGTCATTTTCGGCAATTACCATTTTTACTCGAGCTGCTTCTTCGATGAGTGAGGAAACAGTCTCTGGGGTTAGCTCTCCCAGTTCTTCGGTTTGCTCAAACAGGAGAGAACTCCCGATCAGGCCATGCTTAATCATTTCTGATAAACCGCTTCTGAGTTCTCGGTCGGGTAAAGTGCTCAGGAATTCAGTGGAGATGATCGTGCTCTCGGGTGAAGCAAAGGTCCCAATTTGGTTTTTAAGAGCTCCGAGATCAATTCCGGTTTTTCCTCCTATGGCAGCATCGACCTGTCCCAAAACTGAAGTCGGAATATTGTAGAAAGCAATTCCTCTTTTATAGGTAGAAGCAATGAACCCTCCCAGGTCAGTAATCATTCCTCCTCCAAGGTTGATCAAGACTGATTGTCTGTCGGCTCCCAATTCTATAAGTGTTGCCCAAAGCTGTGTTGCCACTTCGATGCATTTCGAACCTTCTCCCGGAGGGACTTCGAGGATCTCAACTTCTTCCCTGAATTCGGGTAGGTGCCCAGCCAGTAGTGGCCAGCAATTTTCCAAAGTATTGGTGTCGGCAAGTAGAAATATTTTTGAAAATCTCCCCAGAGAAAGGTTTTTCACAACATCACTCACCTGTTTTGAGAAAAATACGGAGGTAGGGGGTTTCGTCATTGCCGCTGACTTTATAATGTGTTAAAATACAAAAGGCTGCTTTCCTATGGAAAACAGCCTTTTCTTATTTCTGGTGGTGCCACCTGGATTCGAACCAGGGACACAAGGATTTTCAGTCCTTTGCTCTACCACCTGAGCTATGGCACCGAAATAGAGGTGCAAATTTATAAATATTTTGTCTCGGCAAAACTGTCGGGCAATATTTTTTCAATAAGAAATGTAAGTGCTCGGTTTTCAGGCTACCACGAGAAGGTGATTGTACCAAATTCATTGTCGATTTTCAGTTCAGCCGCTTTTTCACCACTGCCAATTGTCCCTTTCCAGGAAGTTTCTTTCGAAGGGTCTGTTTCAGGGACTTCCTCGACCTCCTCGGGGAACAACAGCGTTCCATAGCTCGAGTCTACCTTTAGTTGATACTCAACTCCAGGGGAAAGGCGAGCATCAATTTCACCAAAGTCATTAGAAAAGCTCAGCATTTTACAAGATTGCGCTACAGAATCGATTTTCGCATTGCCGTATTCATTGATAATTTCTGTGGAGTCATTAATCACTCCCACTTTTAGGTCTCCATACTGATTGACCAGTAAGTTCCCTGCAAATACTTTTATGTCTGTTTGACTGTAGCGTCCAGCGACTTCAGTTTTGTTGAACGACAAACTATCAGCTCCCACTGCGCTGTAGTTGTATTTGAGGTCAGTTGGACCCGAAAGAGCTGGGATTGCCACCTCACAAAAGTCAAATCTTCCAAGAATGCCAATTGATTTTGGGATCATAATTTTAAAGTTGATCCTGAAAGGTTGCGCATTTCTTTCTTCGTATTCGGCATCTACTATTGTGGAGAGGCCTACTTCAAGAGGACTGCTGTACATGTCTACCGTTATCAGGTTGAAAATGTCTTCGGCCTTTGCTGAGTCAGTAGTGAGTGCTTCGACATTCCCCTGTATTGCAACCGCACTGCTGTCCCAGTTTTCGAATCGGACCGATGAATATTGCAAGTTGATATCGAGGAGTGCCTCAGGATCGATATTGAAAGACTGCTCAAAGGATCTGGTGATGGAACTGTCAGTTTGGGCGATGCCACTCATGCAAATTGTTGTAAGCAAAGTGGTCAATGTTATCAATATGGAAGTTGTTTTCAGTCTGGTATTCATTTTTTTTCTCTCTTGAAAGTTGGATGCAGCGAGCTTAAGTTCTTTGACAAATTAAGTCATAATTTCAATTGCCTAACAAAGAGCGCACCTTTCTTAATTCTGGTGTTCTCTGATTGCAAAAGGCCCGGTTGCAGGGAGGTTAACGATTTGATTTAGTCTTGTTAAAGTAAGTGTAAAGAAGGAAATAGCTTAATGCATTAGCTTTGTAAGGGTAGTTCGATTGGTGTAGATGGAGGCGCCAAAACATTCGATGAATTGCTGATTATTATCGATAATATCAAAAATATTTTTTGAAAGTGGAGATTATTTGCTACTTTTGATGACCTTAAGTATGCCTTCTAAAAATTAATGTATTGTCTAATAGCCAAAAAAAATGCTTGATTATGAAAAAACTTCTATTCTTATTAATGGCACTGTGTTGTGTCTTCACGGCCCGCTCCCAGCTTGTTGGGATCACCGTTGAGGAGATAGTACATGACGGTGTTGTCGGTGAAACCGACTTATCTGGGTATACGACCTATCAGGTCTATGCTGAGTTGGAGTCGGGTGACGACATCCTCACCGCGGTAGCTGCTTATAGTATTCATGACTTGAATGTAAGCACGACTACTAGTTTCTATCAAAACGAAAACGCTGGTTTGATTGGTTCGCCATGCGGATTGCTAGTTGACCTATTTCCAGAAATAGGTTTCGACTCTTACCTGACAATTGGTGATCCATGCGCAAGTGGTATCCAGGAAGTGCCAGGTGAAGGTGTCCCTGGAAATCCTTTTGCCCCATTTGAAAACACTGGTGAAAGCCTTGTTATGGATGATGGAGCGTGGTTCGGAACTCCCGGTAACCCGAACCTCACAAACAACGAGAATAACCAGATCATGCTGGGACAGTTCACCACTGATGGTGACTTCAGCTACAAGATCAACATTCAGGTATTGAATGGTGGTATTGGTGGTCCTGAAGGAAGTCTTCGTTATGTTTGGGAAAACCCAATCAACGAGCCTGGACAAGGTTACGAGGAGATTGATGGTTCACAACTCGGTTGTGTTTACCCAATTCCTGCACAGGTTGAAGGTTGCACCGTGCAAGCGGCTTGTAACTACGATCCTGCCGCCACAATTGATGACGGCTCATGTGTTCTTGTTGATGGTGGAGTAATTTCTACTGATGATGAGACTACTATCTGCGCTGGAGATGGAATCGCTGACGAGATCAACGTTTCTGTTGAAGGTGCTGAAGGTCCTAACACAGCGTGGGTGATCACTGATGAAGACGGAATTATTCTAGATCTTCCCGCTGGTCCTCCATTCGACTTTGAAGGTGCTGAACCAGGTGTTTGCCTGATTTGGAATCTTGCTTTTGACGATGGACTCGTTGGAGCAGAAGTAGGCTCGAATGCTAATGACCTCGAAGGTTGCTTTGATCTTTCCGAGCCAATCGCGGTTACTCGCGAGCAAGCTGGATGTACAGATCCTGAAGCTTCTAACTATGATGAAGGTGCTCAGTGCGATGACGGTTCTTGTGTATTTCCTGTAGAAGGATGTACAGATGAAACGGCTTGTAACTACGATCCTGAGGCTGATGAAGACGATGGATCTTGTATCATCGTTAACGGAGGTCAGATCTCTACAGATGGCGAAACTCTCGCTTGTGGTGGAGATGGTGTTGCCAATGAGCTCGATGTTTCGCTTTCAGGAAATGAAGGTCCAAACTCAGCTTGGGTAATTACAGATCTTGACGCTGTAATCATTGACATTTCTCAAACGCCACCATTTGATCTTGAATCATTCGATCCGGGATCTTATTTGATTTGGCACGTATCATTCGATGATGGTATTACTGGTGCAGAACCAGGGAACAATGCCGCAGATATCGAAGGATGCTACGATCTTTCAAACTCTATAGAAGTAACTGTTGAAGAAGCAGGTTGCTCTGATGAAGAAGCTCTTAACTACAACCCAGATGCGGTATGTGGTGATCAAGAAGCTCTTTGTGAATATGAAGTAACTGGACCTGAAAATGACGAGTGCGATGGAGCACTTGAAATTTTGGTTGATGGTGGTGCTACTGCCGGAGACAACAGCGAAGCTACTGGTGGAGGTGTTGAAGGAAGTTGTTTCTTCGATACTCCTGACCTTGCAGAGAACGATGTATGGTTTTCCTTTGTAGCTCCTGAAGAAGGAGATGTAGTTATAGAAACTTTTGCCGGTACAAACACTGATACTCAAGTAGCAGTTTATGATGCTTGCGGTGGAGTTGAAGTGGCATGTGATGATGACGGTGGTAATTTCGAAGACCACGGTGGATCATTCATGTCAGTAGCAGTTCTCTCTTGCGGAGATTATGTTCCTGGAGAAACTTACTACGTTCAAGTAGATGGTTACAATGCTAATGCAGGTACTTTTGACATTACGGTGTCTACTCAAGCTGTAGAAGGATGTACAGATCCTGAAGCTCTTAATTTTGACGATTGTGCTACAATTGATGATGAATCTTGTATCTATGACATCCCAGGATGTACTGATGAGAATGCCTTGAACTACAACCCTGAAGCAACTTCAGATGATGGTTCTTGTGTAGTTCCAGCTTGTGATTCAGAGCCTGTTGCTGCAGAATACTGCTATGATAATAACGAAGATGGAATTTTCGCTTTGTTTGAATCAAATGAATCAGGAACGCCTATATCAATCATTTTCAATGCAGGTTCACTAGAATCTTGCTGCGATGATTTGATTATATACGATGGTGCTGATTCGAGTGCGCCAGTCCTTTTTACTGGATCTGGAGATCTTTCAGGATTGATTGTTGAAGCTACAGGAGATTTTATTTCACTTGCAGTTGATTCTGACGGATCTGTTTCTTGCGAATCAGGTTCTTCTTCAGGTCAAACATTTGAGTATGAAGTTTACTGTGGATCTGAGATCATTTCTGGTTGTACAGATGAAGATGCGTTGAACTACAACCCAGATGCAACTGAGGATGATGGTTCATGCGAATACCCACTTGAATGCCCTGAAGGAGAAAGTGCTTACTCGATCACAGTTGGTGGAGGAAGTTTTGCCAGTGAAGTAAGCTGGACACTCTCTGATGATGAAGGAATTGAAGTTCTTTCTGGTGGAGCACCTTACGAAGAGGAACTATGCTTTGCTGATGGTTGCTACCAGGTTTCTCTCGAAGATTCTTTCGGAGACGGATGGAACGGTAATGATCTTGTTATCACGGATAGTGAAGGCAATGAGGTTTACAATATAACATTGGAATCTGGCGGAGGTCCCGAACTCGTGCTTACACCACTTGGTGGTACTATCGAGGACTTCGGTTGCGTCTTAGTTGTAGCTGGCTGTACAGATGAAGCAGCTCTTAACTACAATCCAGACGCTACAAATGACGATGGATCTTGTGTTTTCCCTGTAGAGAATAATGAATGTGACGGAGCAATTGCTTTGGCCACAGACGGAACCGCTGTAGAAGGAGATAACACTGCATCCGATGCTAGTGATGTTCCTGCAGGTGACTGCTGGTTCTCTGGAGATGAGGTTGACAACGACATCTGGTACAGCTTTGTAGCTCCAGATGGTGGAGATGTAACTATCGAAACTCTTGAGCTTGATGCAGATGATCCAATAGGTGATTCTCAACTTCAAGTGTTTGAAAGTTGTGAAGCTGACTCTTCAATAGCTTGTGATGATGATGGAGGCGAAGGCCTTTTGTCACTAATCACTCTTACTTGCGAAGATTACACTCCAGGAGAGACTTACTACGTTCAGGTTGACGGATATAACGGTGCTAGTGGTTCATTTGGGATCTCAATCTCGATTGACCAGCCTAACGGACTTGGAGTAACTTGCCCAGAAGATGCTATCGCTGAATGTGGTGGTGACTTCTCACCGGAAGCACTCGGAGAGCCGATTACTGATGCATGTGCCGGACTTGATTATTCTTTCGAAGATGTAATCATCGATGGTGACTCAGAATGCTCTTATTCTATTGAGCGTACTTTCACAGTAGTAGGACCTACAGGTGAAGAAACAGTTTGTGTTCAAAACATCTCTGTATTGGATACTGAAGGACCAGTATTCCCAGAAGTTGAGGATATCACAGTTTCTTGCATCGAGAATGTTCCTGCTCAAGAGTTGCTCACTGCTACAGATGAGTGCTCAGGATTGGAATACGATGCTGATACTTTCGAAAGCGAAACAGGATTCCCAATTGATAGCTGTGTACTTTCAGTTGCCGAAGGACTCGGTGCTGACTGGGCAGTTTGGTTGCCTTCATTGGCTCAAGACGGACTTGCCGCAAGTGCAAACTTCAACTGGGTAGACGGTGGTACTTTCATTGCTTACAATGATGGTACAGCTCATATTTATGGTACAGTAGAAAACGAGATTGATCCTAACCAATCATTCGAAGTTTCAATCTGGTTGGAAAACTCGGCTACATGGTCAGAGTGGAGCGCACTCGGACGTTCTTACAAAGACGATGCTAACCTTGCAGGAACCAACTACGAAGATTGGACTTACTACGAATTGGTGAATGGATTCTCAACACTTACTGGTACTAACGATTACGCTGGTAATACACTTTACCTTGAGCACATGCCTTCTGATTACTATTTCGGATGGCAATGTGGATTGGCTGCGAATAACAAAAACGCCAATGAAGGTCTAAGTGGATGGTTTACATACACAGGCGTTGTAGGTGGAGAACTTGTTGAAGGTCACGGTGACGTGAACGTTGACAAAGAATGTGAAACACCAAACAACCAGCCTGATTGCGTCAACGACACAGAAGTAACTTACTTCTGGAGAGCGCTTGATGATTGTGGTAATGAAACTATCATTAGCCAGACAATTACAGTTTCTGATGAAATCGGACCTGAGTTCACTGTGTTCCCAGAAGACATGACAGTAGAATGTGATGAGCTTCCGGTACCATTGTTCGAAGGTGTTGAAGCAGTTGATAACTGTGTTGGAGATGTAACTATCGAATACGTTGGTGAAGTGCAAGATGGAGAAGGATGTGAATACACCCTTACTCGTACTTGGATCGCAGAAGATGAATGTGGAAACGCAACCATCCTCGAACAAGTGATCACAGTCGTTGATACAACTGCTCCTGAATTCACTTTCGTACCAGAAGACGCAACTTATGAGTGCAGCGATGAATTCGATCCAGGAATGGCAGAAGCTACTGACAACTGCTCTGATGACGTAACTATTACGGTTGAAGAGTCTGTTGAAGGTGACGGATGTACAGATATCCTGACTCGCGTATTCTCTGCCGATGACGGTTGTGGAAACATAGCGACAGCTACTCAGACAATCACACTTGTTGATACTACTGCACCAGTTATTGAACTGGATGGAATAGATATCACAGCAGAATGTGGTCAAACTGATATGGCTTTTGCTTCAGCTACAGACAACTGCAATGAAGTAACCCTCACATGGGAAGAAGTACTTCAGTCAGGTGGATGTGTAGGAGTGCTTGTTCGTACTTACACTGCGGATGACGGATGCGGAAACGTATCTACAGCTACTCAATACATCACTCTTACAGACACTGAAGCACCAGTGCTTGATGGTGTTCCTGAAGATATGACTGTTGAATGTGATGCAATCCCAGAAGCACCTGTTGTAACAGCAGTAGATGCTTGTGAAGGTGAAGTTGAAGTGAATGTAACAGAAGAAATCATCGAAGGTGATTGCCCAGAAAACTACACTATCGTGTGGACATGGACTGCAAGCGACCTTTGTGAAAATTCTGTTGAAGCATCTGCTTCTCTTACAGTTCAAGATACTACAGACCCAGAGTTTGTAGAATTCCCAGAAGACATGACAGTTGAGTGTGACGCGGAATTGGGCGAGCCTGTATTCCCAGTTGCAACTGATAACTGTGATGAAGAAGTGGATATTGAACTTACTGAAACAGAAGAGCCAGGTGATTGCCCTAACAGCTACACTATCTCTCGTGTGTTCCGCGGATTTGATAACTGTGGAAACGAAGTAATGCAAGTTCAGACTATCACAGTAGTTGACACAACAGCACCAGAGTTCACTTCTGTACCAGAAGATGTAACTATCGAGTGCGATGCTGAAGTACCATCATCGATGGCAGAAGCAACAGACAACTGTGGAGCTGTAACCATAACTTCAGAAGACGGAGTATCAGCTGGAAGCGAAGATTGCCCACAAGCAAGCACTATCACACGTACATTCACTGCAGAAGATGAGTGTGGAAACACTTCAACTGCCGTACAGGTGATCTCAATAGTAGATACAACAGCACCAGTAATTGTAGGTGAAATCGAAGTAGACATGCCATGCGACATGGTAAATGAGTCTATCTTGGTGGAAGCTTCAGACAACTGTGGTGAAGTAACTCTTACTTATGTAGACACACCAGTATCCGGAGGATGCGCAGGACGTATCATCCGTGACTACACAGCAGTAGATGAGTGCGGAAACAGCTCAAGCTTCGAGCAAATCATCACATTGATTGATGAGGTAGCTCCAGAGTTTGTGCTCTTCCCAGCAGATGTAACAGTAGAATGTGACCAGGTACCATCTAACGAAGGACTGGAAGTAGACTACACAGATAACTGTACAGACGTAACACTAGAATACAACGGTGAGAACATCATCGATGGAGATTGTGAAGGTCAATACACAATTGAGCGTACATGGACAATCACTGATGCTTGTGATAACAGCACATCAGCGACATGGACAATCAATGTGGAAGACACAACTGCTCCTGCATTCGAAGTAATTCCACAAGATGTAACCATCGAGTGTGATCAGGATCTTCCAACAGACGAAGCAACAGCTTTCGATAACTGTGGTGAAGTAACGATGACATCTTCAGATGAAGTTGCAGACGGTGAGTGCCCACAAGAATATGTGGTAACACGTACCTTCACAGCAACTGATGATTGTGGAAACGCAAGTACAGCAGTACAAGTGATCACAGTAGTTGACACAACAGCACCAGAGTTCACTTCAGTACCTGAAGATGTAACTATCGAGTGCGATGCTGAAGTTCCATCAATGATGGCAGAAGCATCTGACAACTGTGGTGAAGTAACTGTAACTTCAGAAGACGCATCAGACGGAGATAGCTGTGAAAACGTAATTGTACGCACATTCACTGCTACTGACGAATGCGGAAACGTAGCTACTGCTCAACAGGTGATCACTATTCTTGACACAACTGCCCCAGTGGTAGATGGTATCATCGAAATCGATATGCCATGTGACAACGTAGATGACACACCTCAGATTACTGCTACTGATAACTGTAACGAAGTGACTATCACATTTGACGATACTCCAGTTTCAGGAGGATGCGCAGGACGTATCATCCGTGATTACGTAGTATCTGATGCTTGTGGAAACATTACTGAGTTCCAGCAAATCATCACACTCATTGACGAGACAGCACCTGAGTTTACTCAGTTCCCTGAAGACGTAACTGTCAACTGCGATGAAATCCCATCTAATGATGGAATTGAAGTTGCATTCGAGGATAACTGCGCTGACTCACTTGACCTCGTTTATGATGGTGAAGAGATCGTAGGAGACGGATGTGAATATCAAATTGTTCGCACCTGGACCCTTACTGATCCTTGCCAGAATGTTACAACTGCAGTTTGGACTATCACAGTAGTTGATGACGAAGCTCCTGTAATTAGTGGAGAAGATTTCGAAGAGACAGTGTCTTGCGATGCTTCTATCGATCTTCCACTTTACGAGGTTTCTGACAACTGCGATGAAGAAGTAGAACTCGTAATGAGCATGGAAACAATCGCTGGTGATTGCCCACAAAGCTACACTGAGGTGTACACATGGTCAGCCACTGATGATTGCGGAAATTCATCACAACGTGTTGTGACTATCAACTACGTAGATGAAGAAGCTCCAGTGTTCGATTCAGTTCCTGGATCTAACGAAATCAGCTGTGAAGATGAGTTGCCAACAGAAATGGCTTCTGCATCTGACAACTGTGGTGAAGTGACAGTTACTTTCAACGATGTTGTTGAAGAAGGTGATTGCCCTAACAACTACACTGTAGTTAGAACTTGGACAGCAACTGACGAGTGCGGAAACGCATCGACAGATGTTACTGAGTACTATGTATACGACAACACTGCACCGACATTTGACGGTGAAGTAGAAGACGTAGTAGTAGAGTGTGCTGACGATGTGCCAGCTGTAGCAGATATTTCTGCGACAGACAACTGCGGAATTGCAACTGTTACTTCATCTATCGAGGTTCTCGAAGAAGATGAGTGCGGAAACGGAGTAAGCATTGTAACGCTTGTAGCTTCTGACGAATGTGGAAACACTTCTGAAATCAGCTACTCAGTAACAGTTAATGATACAACTGCACCTGAAATTGTAGGAGCTCCTGAGGATCTCGTTCTCGATTGTGAGGATGATGTGCCAGCAGCACCAGAGGTGACAGCTGTAGACAACTGTGATGACAACGTTGAAGTGACTTACACTGAAGAGTTCATCGGAGAAGATGAGCCAGCAGAAGGTTCTAGCAGCGATTGCATCGGATATAACCCAGGTGATGCTTCACCAGCTTGGTCACTGTGGTTGCAAGACTTTGAAAATGGTCTTGACTACTACACACTTCAGGATGGTGCTACAGCGAATTGGGTAACTTATCCAGATGGAACAGCGCACTTGACAGGAACAGTTCGTTCGAACCAATTCCCAGCGAGAGCGTTTGTGATTGATGTTTGGTTCGAAAACGGAATGGACTGGGATAGCTGGTCTACTCAACCATTCCCAACTTCATACAAAGATGACGAAGGCTTCGCGGCTGACGATCTTAACTATGAAGACTGGACTTACTACATCATGAACTCTGATTCAGCTACGTTGACAGGTATCGATGCATACGCAGGTTCATTCTTGAACTTGTCTCATGCACCATCAAGCTACTACTTCGGATTCCAGGAAGGTATTGCGGCCAACAACCGTACTGCTGAATACGGAATCGGTGGATGGTTCTACTATGAAGGTACACTCGTTGGACCTGACTATGAAGGACCAGTAGACGGTGCAGGTGACTTTGCATTCGAGCTCGATTGCTGCCCACAATACGAAATCGTTCGTACTTGGACTGCAGTTGATTGCTCTGGAAACGTAACTACTGTTAGTCAAACGATCACATTCGATGATCTTCCAGAAGATCCTGCACAGGATCCAGCATTGGAAGACTCTGCATATGATGCACAGAAAGGTGATATCGTGATTAACGGTCTTGCGCCAAACCCATCTAAGAACGTTTCTTATCTAGAGTTTACATCCAAGTCAAATCAGCAATTAACAATTGCGATCTCTGACATGGCAGGTAACCAGATAGATGTTGTATTCGAAGGTAATATTGAAGCTGGAGTGAAATACAGGCAGCAACTCAATACTACTCACCTCGAAAGTGGCCTCTATCTAGTAAGACTTGTAGGCTCTACTGACGCAACGTATACTAAGTTGGTAGTAGGTAAATAAATGAGAGCAAGTCTCTTTTCATAAATAAAAAAGCCCTCTCGGATTTCCGAGGGGGCTTTTTCTTTGAGCCCATTCCCAGGCAATGTCTTAAGACGACAATGTTTGAGAATGGGCTTATTTGTTTTGTAGGAGCGTTGTGTTCGAAGGATACTAATGCGGGGCAGAGCAAGTCTCAACTACGACCGATGTTCAACTTATTCACTGACGTGTGATAATGAATTGTAAACGGAGAGAATGGTGTTGAGAATTGTAGGCTGGTTTCAACGGCTTAATGCTATTGGACTTTCGAGGAGAGAATTGGCTTGCTGAGAGTCATGCTTTTAGTTGATGCCTGAGCAATGATTTTTTTTAAAGATGGCTTTACTCGCCTTTCTTATTGCGAAAACGTTTGTACCATTTAATAGCTATGGTTAGCGTTACTGCTACCCCCAAAATTCCAAAAACTCCATAGAGCCAATCCAGGGCATCGCGTTTTACTATAATAAATACAATTGCAATTAAAAGAACGGTTGACACCTCATTCATAAATCTCATTCTCATTGAACTTACTGCGGAGGAGTCCTTGTGGAGCCTTACAAGCAGTCTCTGTCCGTACAACTGATAAATGATGAGGAGAACAACAAAGCTGAGCTTTACTTGCATGTAAGGCTGCAAAATGAGACTCCTATTGATGAAGAGCATCCAGATGCCAAAGGTCAAAGCGAGAATCGCGGAAGGCCACGTAATAATGTACCACAGTCTTTTCTCCATGATCTTATACTGGTCGATTAAGATCTTCTTAACCTCAACTGTTTTGGAGTTAGCTTCAACATGATAAACGAAGAGGCGAAAGATGTAAAACAAACCCGCGAACCACGTCACAACAAAAATAATGTGAAGCGCCTTGACTGTTGTGTATTCCATGGGGGCAAAATTAGAAATATTAGAGGTGGGTTCACTTCTGCATATAAGCCTATCTTTGCCGAAAATATTTTTGCCATGAAGAAAGTTCGCAAGCCGAGTGAGACATATACTATCACCTCAAAACTTGTTTTGCCAAACGACACGAACACACTCAATAACCTGATGGGAGGTCAGTTGCTGAACTGGATGGACGTCACAGCTGCAATTTCTGCACATCGTCATTGCCGTAGAGTGGTGGTCACTGCATCGGTAAATCACGTTTCTTTCGACTCACCAATCAGACTGGGCGATATTGTGACAATTGAGGCCAAAGTTTCTCGTGCTTTCACTTCTTCAATGGAAATATATCTGGATGTGTTTGTAGAAAATCACGTCACCGGCAAACAGAAAAAGTGCAACGAGGCAATCTACACTTTCGTGGCAGTGGATCAAATGGGTGCACCGATTTTTGTTCCCCAGCTCGAACCTGAGACTGAGCTGGAAATAGAACGCTACGATGGTGCTTTGCGCAGGAAACAACTTGCGCTTATTCTGGCTGGAAAAATGAAGCCGGAGGAGGCTACTGAGCTGAGGGCTCTTTTTGCGCAATAAATAGTTCGTTCACCGCATCGGTGATTTCTGAATTTGGGATTTGTGTGATGCATCTGTTTTCAATTCCATACTTGCATCGATTGCCCAGTTTGGAGCAAGGTCGCTTAGCAAGATGGTTGGGCTCGATAATCACTGATCGAGGATCAGTCAAGTAAGGATACATCCCAAATTCCGGAACTGTGCAGCCCCAAATCGAAACAATTTTCCGCTTAAATGCCGCTCCGATGTGCATGAGGCCCGTGTCACCTGCAATGAGCACTTCACATTTAGAAACAATAAAAGCGGACTGGTTGATTGAGTATTTGCCGCAGGCATTGACGACCTTTTTGTTAGAAGCGGTTTTTACAATTTCCTCGGCTGCCTCCTGATCTTCCTTTCCACCGAGAAGTACGATTGGCAAATCGAGCTCCGAGATAATCTCGCTGATCTTATCTGTAGGCATTTTTTTCCCAATGTGTGCAGCTCCAATGGCAAATGCGACAAAGCCGTTTTTAACATCGATTTCCCAGTTGTCGAAATCCACGTTGTCTTGATCGCCCAGGAAATAGTCAAGACCTTTCATGTCATTTTTTAGGCCAAATGCCCTGGCTGTGTCAAGGTATCGATCGACAATGTGTTTTTCGGGAAGCTTGTTGATTCCCCAGTTCACCAGCATCCATTTTTTGAAATTCAACTTGTCAACAGTGAAGCTCAAGGCGGGAAGTTGTTTCTTAATCAGTGCCGACCGAATGTTTTTGTGTAAATCAATCACATAATCAAAACCTTCTAATTGCAAGGTTTCCATCACTTCACTGATGTCTTTTTCCATCTCATGAAGCTGGTCGATGTATGGGTTGTGCAGCAGCACAGAACTGAATTTTCTTTTGGTGAGGTAGTGCACTTCAACTTCTCCTTCAAGCTGCTCTTTTACCATGCGAATGACAGGAGTCGTGAGCACAATGTCACCAATTGAGCTGAAGCGAATGATTAAAACCTTTGTGCGATGTGCCATGCGGGTGCAAATTAAGCGAAATCGATCGAATTTGAATCCTTACTTTTGTCCCATGAAAATTACGGATACCCACGCACACCTCTATTTAAAAGACTTCGCTGAAGACCTGACGGAAATTATGCAGAGAGCAGAAGAGGCCGAGGTTGAGCGAGTGTACCTACCCAATATTGACAGCAGCACAATTCCTTTAATGAAAAGTGCTGTAGATCAATTTCCCGAAAGGCTCTTTCCAATGATGGGTTTGCACCCTGGCTCAGTTGACGAAGGTTTCGAAAAGGAGCTTTCAATTATTGAGAAGGAATTGAGAGCCGGAAAATACTGGGCCGTGGGCGAAATAGGAATTGACCTTTACTGGGAAAAGAAATTTTTCGATCAGCAAGTGGAATCTTTCAAAAGGCAGATA
>Ga0136604_1000492_pt1 | contig 19455 bp, 20 predicted proteins | sample AntRauFillE10628_FD_104928 | JGI IMG/M metagenome (GOLD analysis project Ga0136604, IMG submission 104928) | Saline lake microbial communities from Rauer Islands, Antarctica - Metagenome Filla E10 #628 | ecosystem: Environmental > Aquatic > Non-marine Saline and Alkaline > Saline | place...
CGCCCCGACGCCGTCGCCGGCCCCGACGACGTCGGCGACGCGGATCCCTCGGGCGACGACGCGCGTGGTGTCGCCGAGGGTCACCAGCAGGTCGACCTGCTCCCCGGGGACCACCCTTCCGGCGAAGGCGCGCTCGGCAGCGATGGGGAACGACAGCGACACGCCGGCACCGGGCTCGCCGGGACGGGCGAACAGCGATCCGACCACCAGGTCCTCCGGTGTCACGGGTGCCAGCACCGTGGCGCCGACGAGCTGCTGCGCCGCATCGGCGGCCAGGGCCCGTCCAGCCTGCTCGGGCGGCAGCTCGACCGCGACCGCGCGGAACGCGGCCTCGACGTCCGCAGTGGTCAGGACCTGACCGGGGCGAAGCTCGACGTCGGCGACGAGGAAGCGGGTCTCGGGCGGGCTCGTGCCCTCGAGGTACGCGACGAACGTGCCGACGGCGGCGAGGACGACGAGCAGCGCACCGACCACGGCGCGACTCCCGGGCAGCGGTCGACGGGGCCGCACCGTGCGTTCGGGCACGGACTGCGTCGGCGCGCTGGCGGCGGTCGGGGCGGACACTGCGGTACCTCCGGGGCGTGGTCGGGTGGGGACGTGTCGGGTGGTGGCGGGCTCAGACCGGATCGCTGATCACGGCGACCAGGGCACCGAGCGGCACCAGGACGTGCTCGTGGGTGTCGGTGTCGAGGCCGACCACGTCGCTGCCGACGTCCACGACCCGGCCACGCACTGCTGGGGCGCCGCGCGCGACGACCAGCACACCGACGCGCTCGTCGCGCAGTGGCCGAAGCGCCTCGGCCAGCGTCTCCTCGGCCGTGTCGGTGGTTCGGCCGGCACCACCGGCGCGCACGCGCACGTCCCGGTCGACGCGGATGCTGCTCACGGCAGCCAGCGCGACGATCGACCTGCCGTGCGGCCCTTCCAGGACCACGTGGTCGCGTGCCAGCGCCCGCACCAGTCCGCGTGCACGGTGGCCGGCGACGGTGTCGAGGTGGACGGTGACCCTGCGTTCGGCGAGCTCCCCGAGCGTTCCACGCAGCGTCGCCTCGTCCCCGTCGGCGGCAGCGAGCAGCCGACGCTGGGTCCGCTCCATCGCGGCCGCTGCGAGACGGCTGTCATCGACCAGGTCGACGAGCGGGTCGCGTGCCGGGTCCATCAGCGCTCCTCGACGGGGGGCAGCACGAGCTGCTGGTCCGGCAGCACGAGGTCGGGGTTCCCGGGCACCACCAGCCGGTCCCGGTTGGCCTCGACCACGGCGACCCAGTGGCGGTGCACCGCGGCGTCCTCGGGGTTCGTGCCCGTGTGCGCGGCGACGTCGCGGCTGGCCAGCCCCCAGAGGTGGTCCCCCGGGCGCACGCTGATCGTTCGCCAGCGGCCGGGGTCCCGCCCGGCCTCGCCGGTTGCTGGGTCGGAGTCGCTCGCGGGTTCGGTCAGGGTGGCGGTGTCGGGCGCAGTGGCGTCGAGGGGGACGGCCCGCTCGACCGCGGCGTGCCCCGGGGTCACGTCGACCGGCGGCAGGGGCCGGGCCGTCGCGACCGGGGAGTCGTCCCCCGGCGACATGACCGCCGCTGCCGGTGGGGAGTCGGTCGCGGCGGCCGCCGACGCGGTGACCGGGGCGAGGAGCAGCCCCGTGCCCACGACCGCGCTGGTCCCGCGCAGGACCGCGGCGCGCAGGGGGCCGACCGCGAGCAGGCGTGCGAGCTGCGCCAGGGGGCGGGCCCGCAGCAGGTCGGCGACGAGTGCGAGCAGCCCCACCAGCAGTGCGTGTGCGGCGAGCAGGACGCCGAGGCTGCGCAGCAGCACGACGGCGAGCAGCGCCGGGTCTGCGTCGCCGGCCCAGGCCGGGAGCTGGTCGGGTCGCAGCGGAACCTCGACGACACCACCGAAGGTGGGTCCGAGCAGGAGCAGGGCCAGCGCGGCGACGACCACGACGACAGCGAGGTCGCGACGGCCTCCGGGGTCCGTACCACGGTTGCTCTGCTGCATCGTCCACCTCCATCCACAGGAAGGCTAGTACGCGGACACGTCTCCGTGCATCTCGGTCTAGCGTGGCTGTGGACGAAGGATCTGGGATGGGATCAGCAGCACCGCAGGTCGAGGGGGTCGACGTGCTCGAGCGGATCGGCGGCACCCGCGCGCAGGTGCACCGCGGCGTGCTGCATGCGTCGGGACGGGTCGTGGTCGTCAAGCACGTCCCGGCCGGCGAGCCGTCCGCCCGCGCCGGCCTGCGCCGCGAAGCGGCCGTGCTCGGCCGGGTCCGCCACCCTGCGCTGCTGCAGCTGCTGGACGTCCACGACGGCGAGGCGGGCACCAGCCTCGTGCTGGCACGACACGTCGGGGGTGACCTCGCTGCCCACCTGCGCGACCACGGCCCACCGGCCGCGGCCGCCGTCGCGGCGCTCGGGGCACGCGTCGCCCGGGCCCTCGCCGCACTGCACGCCGCCGGCGTCGTCCACCGCGACGTTCGTGCTGCCAACGTGCTGCTCGACGCGGGTGGGCGTGCGGTCCTGGCCGACCTCGACCACGCCCTGGACCCGACGGCACCACCGTTGGCCCTCGACGCCGAGGTCGTGGGTGGGAGGGACCACCTCGACCCGCGGCTGCTCGCCGGCGAACCGGCGGACGAGACCAGCGACCTGCACGCCCTCGCCGTGACCCTGTGGCACGCCGTGGCCGGGACGCTCCCGCCCGACGGCCGCGAGCGGTCCTCCGGGCCGGGTACGCGCCATCGCAGCGTCCGCGTCCCGGCGGGTGTCGACCCCGCACTGCTCGACGTCCTGCAGGACGTGCTGGACGGGCATGCGGGGGATGCCCGCGCGGTCGCTGACCGCCTCGCGGACATCGCCGGCGACGTCCCCGGCGTCACCCGGGTGGTCAGCAGCGGACCGGTGGGCGGCCTGTCCGCACCAGCCCTCGGCCGGGTGCGGACCCTGCAGGTGTCTGGGGTGGCCGCCGGCCCCGCAGGTGCCGGGGCCGGGGGCGCTGCGGTCCGGGGCGTCGGCCGGACTGGCGGGGACGCCCGCGACGGGCTGGAGGTCGAGGCTGACGGTGTCGGGGACGGGCTGGCCGTGGCGTGGGCGGCCGACGAGGGCACCGAGCGCTTCGGGCGTCCCGGTGTCCCTGTCGTGGAACGGTTGCGACGCAGGCTGCCGCGCTGGCACGTCGTGGCGGCGTTCGCCGGTCTCGCGCTGGTGCCGCTCGTGGTCGTGGCCCAGGGCTCGATCGGGCAGGACGACTCGCCGTCGGTGGACGGCCGGGCCGACGCCGGCCCGGCCACCCCGCAGGCCGACGTCACCGCCACACCTGCCGCCGAGGACGCCGCGGGAACCGGCGCCATGAGCGGTCGAGCGTCGGGAACCCCCGCGCCTGTAGTGGGGGGAGCGGCGACCGGCGCGGTGGCCGGTGACGCCCCTGCTACGCACTCCTCGGCGAGTCCCGTGCCGCCGCCGCCGGCCTGCCCGGGGGTCGTCGTCCCTTCCGGCGCGGTGCTCGCCGACCTCGACGGTGGCGGCTGCGGTGTCACGCTGTGGCACGACGCCGACCGGGGAGTGCTGACGGTGGGGGACGGCAGCCGCTGGGCGCTGGGGAGACCCGGTGACGTGCTGCTGGTCGGGGACTGGGACGGTGACGGCCGCTGGTCGCCGGGCCTGCACCGCCCGAGCACGGGGGAGGTCCTGCTGTTCCCCTCGCTGGGCGACGAGGAGATCAGCAGCGCCCCCGCCGAGCGTTGGCCCACGGGTGGCCGCGCCGTGGTCGTGGCCTCCGACGGGCGACACGCGGTCGTGGTCGAGTCCGGGGTGGGCTGAGTCGTCCGCTCAGCGCTTCAGGAACCCCTGCATCAGTTCCTGGGCGACCTCGGAGGCGAACAGCCGCGCCGACAGGCCCTGCATCGCCTCGCCGCCGGCGTCGATCCGGGCCAGCAGGTCGCCGGGGCCAGGCCGAGGCGGACCTCGCTCAGCGCGAACGTCGCGTCGGTCGAGGCGATCGCGATGTCCGACGCCGCGACCAGCCCGATGCCGCCGGCCCGCACGGGCGCGTGGACACGCGCCACGACCGGGCGCGGGCAAGCCTAGGTTCGTTGCAGGGGCGAGTCCTCGGGCTTGACCGGGGCACCTGGCGGCGTGGCGAACCGAACAGTCCGAGGAGTCATGGTGTTCGAGATCCGCGAGGCTGAACCGACGGACCTATCAATCCTCACCACCGCATGGCACGAGGCCGCTCTGTGGCGACCAGAGCACCTCGACACAAGGCCCTCCGTGGAGGAGGCACTCGGTATCGCCGACCTAGCGCGGTATCGCTGGGACCCGGACAGGCTCGGGGACGTCGCGGTGGTTGCCGTTGTCGACGGTGAAGGCGTCGGCGGCGCATGGGCCCGGCTGTTCCCGGCCGACGATCGCGGCTACGGCTTCGTCGACGAGGCCACACCGGAGCTCGGCATCGGTGTCGTTCGGAAGTGGCACGGTCGAGGCGTGGGTCGCGCGCTGCTGTCGGCCCTGTTGGTCGAGGCGGCACTGGCCGGCCATGCACAGCTCTCCCTGAGCGTCGAGATCGATAACCCGAGCCGGTTCCTCTACCACCAGTTGGGGTTTCGCGAAGTAGCTAGGGAGGATGACGGCAGCGCGGTCACCCTGCTCCGCTCGACGTCGGCGCAGTCCCTCCCGTAGGACTCGACGCTCCCGACTCCGGTTGTTGCGGACCTCCGTCGCGACCGCATGCCACTCGCGACCTCGCGCGGGCACAACGAAGTCGCAAACCTCACCAATCGAGAATGTGCCCCCAACCAGTAACGGCGGTCCACGAGCGGTGCGCGAAGAGAACGGCCCCTACCTCCCGTTCTCGGCGAGGTGCTGCTCCTCTCCCGAGCAGTCATGGCGACCCGCGCGATACTCCCCGCATTGTGCGGGTCGTAGCGCTTCTGCGGAAGCGCCGATCCGCGCACAGCCGCCGCCGACCTGATGCCGTGGGTCGGAGTCAGCTCGCGGCGTCGGCGAGGCGTTCGGCGACCCACTCGGCAAAGCCCTGTTCCGAGATCTCGCCCGCTGCGACGCCCTCGATGGTGGCCACGGTGATGTCACCGTCAGGATCATCGGGCGGGTTGGTCCAGGTGCCGCCGTTGCGGGCGACGAACTCCAGCGCGCACAGGTAGCCGACCCGCTTGTTGCCGTCGAGCAGCGGATGGTTGCGGATGATCCGCCAGGCGAGCACCGCAGCCTTGGTGGCCAGGTCGGCGTAGAACTCCACGCCACCGAACTCAGCGGCCGGAGCGTGCAGGGCGGACTCGGCAAGGTCGACCCGCGCTGCGCTGAGCACCTGCTCGGCGGGGACGTCCAGGACTGCTTCGGCGACCAGCAGGAAGTCGGCCAGGTCGAGGTAGTTCCAGGCCACTCAGCGAGCCAGTCGCTCGAGGATCTTCTGGTTGTCCTCGATCGACTGGCGCAGCCGCTGCTGGAACTCGGTGTCCTTGCGACGTTCGGCGATGCGAACCCCGATGGCCTGGCGGATCTCCTCGGCGATCGAGACGCCGTCGACCTCGGCGATCGCTTGGAGCTCCTCGGCCTGCTCGTCATCGAGCCGAACGGTGAATCCCTTGGGCATGCTCTTGCCTCCTACTGGTGCATCCTGCATTGTGCATCACGATGCACGATGCCGTCAATCGACCTCCGGCCCAGGGCAGCAGCCCAGGGTGTTCTGCGCGATGGGCGTGACACAGCAGTCCACCCGCAGCCACGGTTGCCGCGCGGACTCGGACTCGAAAGGAACCTTCTCCACCCACCAGCTCCAGCCGCCGGCCCCTACGGCCGGTCGATGCCGCGCCCGCCGCGCCGAAGGTCGCCGGACGCGGTGACGGCACTCGCTGGTGACGCCCTCCACACGCGACTCTGAGTCCTCGCACCGGCGGGCGCCACGCGGTCGTGGTCGAGCCCGGGGGGTGGGCTGAGCCGTCCGCTCAGCGCTTCAGGAACCCCTGCATCAGCTCCTGGGCGACCTCGGAGCCGAAGAGCCGCGCCGACAGGCCCTGCATCGCCTCGCCGCCGGCGTCGATCCGGGCCAGCAGGTCGCCGGTCAGCAGTCGCTTGGTCTCCGCAAGGCCCTGCACGGGCGACTTGACGAGGTCGGCGACGACCGCGTCGACCTCGGCGTTGAGCTGGTCCGGCGCGACGGCGGTGGTGACCAGGCCGTGCTCGGCGGCCGCCGCGCCGTCGAACACCTCGCCCGTCAGCCACGTGCGGGCAGCGGCCCGGGGCGTCATGCGCGGCGCGACCGGCAGGGAGATGATCGCCGGGGCCAGGCCGAGGCGGACCTCGCTCAGCGCGAACGTCGCGTCGGTCGAGGCGATCGCGATGTCCGACGCGGCGACCAGCCCGATGCCGCCGGCCCGCACGGGCGCGTGGACACGCGCCACGACCGGGCGGGGGCACGCGACCACGGCGCGGATCATCGCGAGCATCGCGGCCGTGCCGCGGGCGCGGGCGTCGTCGTCGGCGCTGGTCATCTCCGACAGGTCCGCACCGGCGCAGAACGCCTTGCCCTCAGCCGCAATGACCAGCACGCGGGTGTCGGGGTCCTCGCCGGCGGCCTCGATGCCCTCCAGCAGCTGGCCCACCAGCGCCCGTGACAGCGCGTTGCGGTTGTGCGGCGAGTCGAGCGTCAGCGTGCGCACGCCGTCGGCGAACGTGGAGCGGACCAGCGTGTCGGCCATCGGGCGTCCTGTCGGTTCCGGGGGGTGGTGGCCGCGGGGCGACCACGAAGGGTGGGTCAGGTGCGCGGCGGGCGGCCGGGGCCGGGCGGGCCGGCGAACGCCTGGGCGATGTCGAGCCAGCGCTCGGCGTCCGGCCCGGTGGCGGCGACGTCCACGTCGTCGCGGTGGCGACGCTGCACGGCCAGCAGGCAGAAGTCCAGCGCCGTGCCCTCCACGCGCTGGGCCGCGTCCGGCGGTCCCCAGCTCCAGGTGCCGCCGTCGGGCGCGGTCAGCTCGACGCGGAACTCCTGCGCCGGTGGCTCCAGGTCGCGCAGCACGTGGGCGAAGTCGCGGGTGCGCACGGCGATGTGGGCGACGTGGCGCAGCCGTGCGGTGGGCTCGCGCTCGACCCCGAGCGCGTCGACGACATCCTGGCCGTGCGCCCAGGTCTCCATCAGCCGCGCGGTGCCCATCGACGTCGCCGACATCGGCGGTCCGAACCACGGCAGCTTCACGCCCTCGGGGACCTCGCGCAGCACCTCGACCATGCCGGCCCGCCCGGTGCGCCAGCGCGCCAGCAGCTCGCCCGGGGGCAGCGCGGCGCGGGCGTGCGCCTCGTCGTCGACCGCGGCCAGTCCGCGCTCGGTGAGCATCGCCTCCATCGCCTCGGCGAACGCCTCGGCGTCGCTCGCGGCGAGCGTGGCGACCTCGTCGGTCCACGTGAGGTGGCCGACCTGGTCGGCGACCGTCCAGCCCTGCGCCGGGGTCGCGGTCGACCAGACGTGGTCCGGCTGGTCGGCGAGCAGCGCGTCGAGCGCGTCGCCCTCGGCCGCGAGGTCGTCCAGCACCTGCGTGCGTGCGTCGGTCACCGCTGCTCCCGCGTCGGACCTCGGTCGGACCCCGGCGACGCTACCCCTGCGGGACCATCGCGATCGTGGCGTTCAGCGTCCGCTGCGGCGGGTCACGCGACGCAGAACTCGTTGCCCTCCGGGTCGCGCAGCACCACGTGCCGGAAGCCCATGTCGAGGACCTCCTCCACCTGCGTGGCACCGAGGTCGACCAGCCGGGCGACCTCCGCGTCCTGCGCCGCGTGGCGCTCCTCGTCCGGCGCGTCGGCGGCGACCTCGACGAACACGTCGAGGTGCACCCGGTTCTTGACCGACTTCGGCTCGGGGACCTGCTGGAAGAACACCCGGGGCCCGATGCCGTCCGGGTCGACGACCGCGCCGGCCCGCCCGTGCTCCTCCTCGGGCACGCCCATCGCCGCCAGCGCCTCGGGCCAGGAGTCGAAACCGTCCGGCGGGGCCTGCTCGACGTAGCCGAGCGCCGCCGCCCAGAACGCGGCCATCCGCGCCGGGTCGGCGCAGTCCATCACCACCTGCAGCCTGCGTCCCATCAGCCCCTCCGAGCAGCATCCAAGCATGCCTGCCGGGCCCGCGGCGGTCGAGCCGACCGTGCCCACAGCGCCTGCGGCGGCGCGCAGGACGGTCGGCCACCGACCAGCGGGCCGTCGCCCCCCGAGCGGACCCGGTACCCCTGTCGGGCGACGCACCGAGCGACCCACGGAGGCCCATGACCCCCGATCGAGCCGGTGGCAACGGCGCGTCGTCCAGCAGCGCCGGCCCGTCCGTGCCGTCGCCGCTGCACGTGGAGCTGCCGGACGGCCTGCGCCTGCAGGTGCGCCGGGTGGACGCGCGCGACGGCGAGCGGCTCGTGGCCGGCTTCGCCCGCCTGTCCCAGAAGTCGCGCGTCCAGCGGTTCCAGCACGTGGTCGACGAGCTCGACGAGGAGCAGGTCAGGCTCTTCACCGACGTCGACCAGACCGACCACCTCGCCTGGGTGGCGCTGGACCGGGACGACCCGGACCACCCCGGCGCCGGTGTCGTGCGGGCCATCCGGATGCAGGACGATCCGACCGCCGCCGAGATCGCCCTCACCGTCGCCGACGACCTCCACGGTCGCGGCGTCGGCACGCTGCTGCTCGCCGTCATCGCGGTGGACGCTGGCGCGCACGACGTCGAGGTCCTGCGCAGCTGGGTGCTGGAGGACAACCGGGTGATGCTCGACATCCTCCACCAGCTGGGCGCGAGGATCGAGCACGACGCCTTCGACGTGGCGCAGGTCGACCAGCCGGTCGTCACCGACCCGGACGAGCTGCCGGACACCACGGTCGGGCGCGTGACACGACAGCTCCTCCAGCACCTGGTCGACCGGCCCGACGGGCCGCTGCGGATCGGGGACCACGGCGACGCACCGCCGGCTCCGCCGCGCCGGAGCCGCCAGGAGCGGGGTGGGCTGCGCGACTGGCTCGACGCCGAGATGCCCGACTCGCCATGAGCTGACGACCGACCGCTCTGGCAGGTGCCGTACGCAGCGGCGTCGTGCCGTCAACGTCCGGGGCGGACCATGTGCTCGTCGATCGCGACCGGCACGGGCTGCCCGGCTCCCCCAGGGGATCGTCCACCGGGAGGCAGGCAGACCGGAGCGTTCGGTGGCCCTGCTCGACGGTGCGGAGGTTCCCTGGAGCCAGGAGGCGCCTCGAACCGTGCTCGCGCTCGCGTCCATCGACCTCGGCGATCGTGCGACGGCCCGCCGGATCGCGGACGACGTCGCAGACGCCCACCCGTCCGACCAGGGCCTGGTCCTCGCGGCGCTCGGGGAGGTCGATGCGGCCTTCGCCGCCTTCGACCGCGAGCCGTTCGACCGGCCCGACTTCGACGTCACGTACTGGCCGTCCCTGGCCGTGCGTTTCCTCTTCGAGGACGTCTGGGATCTGGTGCGTCACGACGGACGGCACGAGCAACTGGTTCGTCGACTCGACCGGGCGTTCGGCCTGCTCGACACGGACCCGTGAACCACGGCGCGGCACGAGGCGGGAGTCGAGCCCGAGCCACGGCACGACCCGCAGTCCGACGCCGATGAGGCGAACCGACACAGGATGACGAAGCCCCTCGGTTTCCCGAGGGTCTTCGTGTTGCGCGCTCGGAGGGGTTCGAGACCCCGGCCACTCTGATCCGTAGTCCGCACCACGCACAGCGCCACCCAGCAACAGCCGGCACACAGCGCCCGATGTGGCACCAGCGAGCACCTGCCGGCAGGTCCCGGAGCGTCGGCGCCGCCCGGCGACGACACCGGACTGCGTGGCGCCGGTCGTCTCGCGACGCTGCCATGCCTGCAGACTGCCGACCCGAAGTCTTGCACTCTGCCGAGTGCAACGGGATCGACGCGATCGTGCACACCCCCGGCGGCACCTGGGCAGGGATCGAGGTCACGCTCGGCGGCACCACCGCCATCGACGCCGGCGCCGGCGCCGCCAGCCTGCGCGCCGCCGCCAAGGAGATCCGCGACCAACCCGCCTTCCTCGCCGTGATCACCGCCAACGGCCAGTACGCCTACCGCCGCAACGACGGCATCGACGTCATCCCACTCGCAACCCTCGGCCCCTGACCGACACACCCGCCCGGACACCCTCTCCGTCGCCTCGCCCACAACGCACGACAACCCGAGCAGGGTCAGACCCGTGTGGCCGAGCTCTCGACCACCGGTCCACCGAAGGCACCCGCCGCCATCCAGCAGGCCATGTTCACGCGGCTTCCCCACGGCACCGCCCGGGGGCGACCATCTGATTCTGCAGCGGAATCCCCGCGGGATCCCGCACCGCCCGCACACGACAGCGCTCGCGGTGCAATCCTCCGCAGACACACGAGAACCGCACCATCAGGTGCGGTTCTCGGTTGCGCGCTCGGAGGGATTCGAACCCCCGGCCTTCTGATCCGTAGTCCGGACCCCGCACAGCACCACCCAGCAACAGCCGGAATACGGCCGGCCCGATGGCACCAGCCGGCACTACCCAGCAGTCCCCGGAGGGCTCGTGTGGGACCGCTGTGGGACGGGAGTCGGCGTCGCTGAGTCAAGCTGTCTCAGGCAGAAGCGGATCAAGGGCCCGGACAACGGCCTCAGATGCATCGCGTCGGAGAATCGGGGAGTCATCGCTCTGGAGGAACCGGCTGTAGCGGACCGCGCCCGGTCGGTTGGGGTCGGCGAAGTCAGCCCGGAGAATGGTCAACTGCTCCAGCGCCTCACGCCGGGCAACCGCGTCGGCCAGGATCGGGCTCTCGGCGATGGTGCGTGTCGCTTGGTCCGGCCCGAGCGTTTGGAGGGTCCACACGATGTCGTACGGGTCCTTGTCCTTGCGTCGATTCCGGAGGGCCAGGCTCTTGAGGACGAGCCATGAGACGAGTCCTGCTATCGGGAACGGATAGTCCCGGTAGAGCCCGTCGGTCGTTTCCGCGTCGCGGTGGACGACGTGCGCATCGAGAGCTACCAGGTCACCGGCGGGGATCTCGAGCATGCCGAGTTGTGCACCCGCGCCGAGGTTGGCGACCGCCACAGCGTTGCCGTCGGCGGTCTGGACGGGGTCGGCGCCCTCGTGTGGCCCTCCAGTGAGGAGCTCGACGGTGACCAGGATGCTCCCAACACGACCGAGCCAACGCCAAGTCCTCTTGGTGCCGTCGTCCGCCTCCTCGGGTGACAGCCCGAGATCCTCGAGGCCAGTGATGATGCTCCCGTAGTAGTCAGCCGTACCCCCTCGTAGGAGATCGACCGACACCATGAGGTCAAGGTCGGACGTGCCGACGTGTGGTCCAGACTCGGGGAGCGCGTATCCGTCTGTCAGCAACGTGGGCACCAGCCCACCCACAATCGCCACGTGTCGAAGGATGTTGGGATCAGCGAAGGACCGGAGGACCTCTGCGGTGGCCCCAAGCAGTCGTCGCGTGAGCGCCGGATTGTAGTCGTGTGCCGTCACCACATCCGACTCCATAGCTCCGCCGCGATGGACTCGCCCCGCGGCTCGTTCTCGAGGTCACACCAGACACGAAGTGGATGGGCGACAGGGATCTCGGAGTGTCCAAGCCCAACGGGCCTTGCGCCTAATAGGCCAACGCCGTCGCGGTCGAATGCCACCTGGCAGTTCGCTTCCTCCGCCGCAGCTGGTTCGATCCCGGCAGCCAGCATCGTTGGTTCGGACGGCGAGTCCTGCTTCGCATGCAGCCAGACGCGTAGCTGAGTGATGCCAACGGCGAACGCCTCGTAGGCCATGGCGCCCAGGGCACCAGTGACCGCTATCGAGGGACCGCGCGGCTCAGCAGCGGTCCGATCTGCCAGACGAGCAGCTCGATCAATTGCGTCACGTCCGTAGACGTAGCCGTACACGACCCGCGACTGGGCCCAACCGCGCTGTCCGCGCAGCAGGTTCGCGAGCGCGACTCGGTCAGCCACATGCGGGCGGGCGGTACCGGCCTCTCGTTCAATGGCGACCAGACCCTGCCGGGCCAGCTTGTTCAAGAGCCGAGAGACGATGGAGGGTCCCGTTCCCGCTGCTACCGCCAACTCCTTCGAGGTCTCAAATGAGCGCTCATCCATCTCGGCAATCAGCAGAGCCTGCACGATCCGGGCATGGCTGCCACGCAGAGTGACGGCAGGCGTGCGGCGCTGGATGGCCGGCTCGAGGAATCGCGACGCTGAGACACGGAGCCGCGGCCAGAAGATCTCCGCCGTGCCGTCAGCCGCGAGGAATGACACCATTCGATCTCTAAGGGGTGCCCTGAGATCCAATGGAACGTGCCCTACCACGAGAAGCACCTGCCCTGCCGGCTGGGACCTCGCTCGAGCCGCCAGGATGTCGGGGTCCAATGAATCCTGGACGAACTCAAGATGCACCCGTTGCGCAAGCCCATCTCGATAGCGCAGCTCGTCAGATCTCCCCCTGCGGAGCGTGAGCCCATCGAGCGTTCGCGGTTCCTCTGGGATCCATGGCAGGTCAAGTATGAGTTCCGCTAGCGCTTCCGACATCCCATCCTCACTAAACCGCAACAAGATTCGCTAGTACCATCCAAAGGGCCCCGCTAGGCTCCACTCTTGTAGTTTAAGGCCCCTAGTGATGCGCTCGCACCTTTTCGTGAGCGAAGCAGGTGGACCATACTTGTTCAACCGACGGCACCGTCCTGAGACGGCGAGCGATCGGCTGCTTGTGGACGGCGTCGACCTCCCCTCCCTCGTCGCCACAGCTTGACTCGCAAGTCCACGGCACGGCCGCTCTAGACGGCGATGGAGCCCGAGGCCCAGACCACCTCCAAGAGAGCCAGCCGAGAGGACCGAACATGCGGCTCGAACTGGAGGACGGCGCCCGCCACGTCGGCTGGGTGTGCGACCAGGATGACGACACACCGCACCAAGCAGCTGTCCTGGAGCGCAACGGCACGTCGGTGACGCTCAGGCTCCCCCTTGGAGAGCATGTCGACGAGGTCTACCGACGTTGGTTCGAGGGTGGCGCTCGCCACGCCGATGACCCTGATCGGACCCGGTACGCCTACCACCCACCGAGGACGCTCTGGTTCGACGGCGCATGGGGACGAGCTGCGCTGGTGGACTGCTACGCACGCTCAAGCCTGATCACAGGCGGCGGCGTCGGAGAGGGCGTGATCGGCTGCTCGATGGCCGCCGTGGGCGCCGCTGTTGGCACCCCGTACGACACGGCCCACGGCGTCGAGTCGACCGTGCCGGGCCTTGGTCTCTGGCTGCAGAGGACCTCGCTGGAGCAGGAGCTCACGCGTGGCGAAGACGGGCTACCCGTCGAGCTCGACGTTCGGTGGCGGCGGCAGGACTCGGTCCCGCTCACGTCCCGGATGAACCTGACCCTTCGCCCATCGTTCCGCTTCGACAGTCGCGTACCCGGCGACCAGGCGGACCTCCGAAGCGCGTTCGTGCTGAACACGAGTTTGGTCCGCAGCAGACCATGGCGGGAGCACGTCGAGGTCCACCGGTCCGTCCCCGCGATGATGACCATCGCCAGCTGGCATCCGTGGACGCTGGAGGAGCTCTGTCTCCGACGGGATGACGACCCGATCCGAGCGCTGGACGGCACCGCGCGGGGGCCGGCATGGCGACGAGCGGTCGTCGCCGGGCTCGAGCCATTTGAGGCTCCCGCTTTTCGCCCGCAGTTCCTCTTCCACTACGCCGACGTGCCCGGATCGCCCATCTCACGATGGTTCCGGCTGCGACGACGCTACGAGGAGCCGCTCGCACGGCTCGTAGCAGTCGCGCACTGGCAGCGGGCGGACCTCGTCGGCCTCGTGCAGGAGCTCGGGACCATCATCGAGCTGGTCGGCTACCCGATCGGCGAGGAACGGCACCAGAGCCCCCGCACCACGTTCGCCGGGCACGCCGAACGCATCGTCTCGCAGCTCCCGCCGTCGATCGCGAAGGCCATCGACGGTTGGCCCGATGCAGCACGGGAGACCTACATCGCAGCCAAGCATGCCGACCACCAGACCCCGCATCAGCAGGAGCTATGGCGGGGAGCGACCGCTGCGCAGCTCGTCCTTCGCCTCTGGATCGCCCGTCGGCTCGGTGTGTCCACGGACCGGATCGTCCGAGCGATGCGAGTCGACCGCGATGCTCGGCGCATCGGCTGGGATCGTGAGCTGCTCTGAGACCACCCGCACGCTGCCCGGAATTCAAGCCGTGTGGGACCGTGTGGGACCCATCAGAGCCACCGACGCCGCGCACGGACGCCGATATTGCCCACAGACGCACGAGAACCGCACCATCCGGTGCGGTTCTCGGTTGCGCGCTCGGAGGGATTCGAACCCCCGGCCTTCTGATCCGTAGTCAGATGCTCTATCCAGCTGAGCTACGAGCGCTTGTGTGCGACCCAGTGTGTCGGGCCCGCGGAGGCAGAGGGATTTGAACCCTCGAGGGCGGTAAACCACCCAACGGGATTAGCAGTCCCGCGCCATAAACCAGACTAGGCGATGCCTCCTCGCGCCGCGTCTCATGGCGCGACGAGCGAAGGTAGCCCAGCGGCTCCGGGCACGCCCACCCGGTGGGGGCCCGCGGTCCGCGGTCCGCACGTACGACCGGTGTCCGGTCGTAGCCTGCCCGGGTCGACCGCAATCGCTCGGACCCCGCAGATCTCCAGCCAACCGGACCATGACAGGACCCGTGCCGTCGAGGTGCGGGAGCGTCGGGCGATCCCGCACCCGGCCAGCGACTGGATCGTCGAGCGCACCCCCCGTGCCATGCGCTCCCCGGTCGAGCTGGTGCTGCGCACGATCGACGACGCCCTGGATGACCGCATCGTCGGACTGTCGGCCGAGATCGCGTTCTTCGCGCTGCTGAGCCTGCCACCGCTGCTGCTGACCGCCGCCGCGTCGTTGGGGTTCCTGTCCGACGAGCTGACGAGCCAGTTCGTCACCGGGTTGACCAGTGCGTCGCGCAGCACCTTCACGCGGTCGACGGTGGACGACTTCATCGAACCCACGCTGCAGCTGCTGACGACGCAGCGTCGGGCCGACGTGATCTCGATCAGCTTCGCCGTGACGGTGTTCTCCGCCAGCCGCGTGATGCGCGCGCTGATCGACGCCGTCGGGATCGCCTACGACATGGACCGCGACCGGCCGTCCTGGCGGCAGCGGCTGTACGGGGTCGGTGCGACCATCGGCCTGCTGGTGTTCGCGCCCGTGCTGGTGCTGCTGCTGGTGGTCGGTCCGGACCTCGGTGAGCAGCTGGCGACGCTCGCCGCCGTGCCGGACCAGTTCGGCCAGCTGTGGCAGACGCTGTACTTCCCGGGCGTCGGCGTCCTGGCGATCCTGCTCGTCGCCTCGACCTACCACCTGGCGGCGCCGTGGTGGACCCCGTGGCGGCGTGACCTGCCCGGTGCGCTGCTGACCGTGGTGATCTGGCTCGGCGGCTCGGCCGGGCTGCAGCTCTACACCAGCCGGGCGATCAGCGACCCGGACGTCTACGGCCCGCTCGCCGGCCCGCTGGTGCTGCTGGTGTGGCTGTACCTGCTGGCGTTCGCGGTGCTGCTCGGGGCCGAGCTCAACGCCGAGATCGAGCGGCTGTTCCCCTCCCCGGAGCAGCAGCGCGCCCCGGCCCGTGACCGCCTGCGCCAGCGCGCCGGTGCCGCCCGCGACCGGGTGCGCTCCGTGACCAATGGCGACGCACGCCGCGCCTCACACCGCGGCGACAGCGGTGACAGCGGTGACACCGAGCCTGACCGCCGCCCTCGCACCTGAGCACTGGCGCCGTCGCAACGAGGCCGCCGGTCCCACGGTCAGCCGAGGACCGTTCGCAGCGTGAGGAACGCCGCGAGGAGGACGACGGGCACCGGCAGCAGTGCCAGTGCGATCCAGTGGTGGTGCGGTTCGCCACGTCGGTGGGCGCGCACGGCGGCCCAGGCGCCGCCTGGAGCCGCCGCGACGGCCAGCAGCAGCGCGACGAAGGCGAGGCCGAGGTCGAGCGCGACACGGGCCGATCCCCCCGCACGCACCACGCGGATCGCCTCGGGTCCCGTCACCCCGGCGATGACGACGCCGGCCACGAGCAGGGGGAGGTACAGCAGCACGAGGACGACCGCGACAGCAGCGGTCGCAGCACCGTCACGGCCGCGACCGGACGCCGAGCGGTCCCGCGACGAGGTCGTGCTGCGCGACTGCCCGAGCCCGTCGTCCATCGCTCTCCCCCGTGGCCGATCCGTCGAACGTACGCAGCGAGGTCCCGTCGATCCGGACGGGGCGCGGACAGCGGGCCGGACGCGGGAGCCCGGCCGGTGCCACGACGGGCTCCAGCCGCCGCGGTCCAGTGGCGAGGCGTAGCCACGCTGGCGGGTCCTGCGTGGCACCATCCGTGGGTCCGTCGGGCGAACGAGGCCCGTGGTCCCGCAGCTGCCGGGTGCGTGCCGGCCCGTGTGCAGGTCCCTGTGCAGGTCCCTCGGCCGAGGAGCGCACCGTGGAAGCCGAGATGCGCGAGTCCCTGGACCGTCGCGCGCGTGCGTCGGGCTTCTCCGGCGTGGTGCGCGTCGACGCGGGTGACACGACGCTGTTCGCCGGTGCCTACGGGGTGGCCCACCGCGGCTGGAGCCTCCCGAATCGACCCGACACCCGCTTCCAGATCGCCAGCGGCGCGAAGGGCTTCACCGCGCTCGCGGTCGCCAGCCTGGTCGAGGACGACCGGCTCACGCTCGACACCACGGCGCGGTCCCTGCTGGGGAGGGACCTGCCGCTGGTCGACGACGACGTGACCGTCGAGCAGCTGCTGGCGCACCGCTCCGGCATCGGCGACTACCTCGACGAGAGCGGCGGGATGGACATGACCGCGTACGTCATGCCGGTGCCCGTCCACCGGCTGGCCCGTGCCGAGGACCACCTCGCCATCCTCGACGGCTACCCGCAGGTGTCTGCGCCCGGTGAACGGTTCGCGTACTGCAACGGCGGCTACGTCGTGCTTGCCATCATCGCCGAGCGGGCGGCTGGCCAGCCCTACCACGACCTCGTGCACGAACGCGTGTGCCGGCCGGCGGGCCTGGTCGACACGGCGTTCCTGCGCAACGACGAGTCCAACGAGCGACTCGCGGAGCACTACCTCGCCGACGATGGCCCCCGGACCAACGTCCTGCACCTGCCCGTGGTCGGTGTCGGGGACGGTGGGATCACGTCGACCGCCGCTGACCTGCATGCGTTCTGGCGGTCCCTGTTCGCCGGCCGCATCGTCGGCTCCGACCTCGTGGCGCAGCTCACCAGCGTGCGCACGGAGGAGGCCGCCGAGGGGATGTCGTACGGGCTCGGGTTCTGGCTCGAGCAGGGTGGCACGACGGTGGTCCTGGAGGGCTACGACGCAGGCGTGTCGTTCCGCAGCGTCCACGACCCCGGCTCCGGAGTCACGGCCACGGTGATGGGCAACACCACCGACGGTGCCTGGCCGATCGCCCGGTACCTGCACCAGGCCCTCTGGCCGTAGCCGAGGTGGACGACGGGCCGGCCAGCCACCGAGCCGTCGCCGTCCCGCGCAGCCGGGCGCTCAGCGCCGATGGCGCGCGAGGAGCCTGCGACCGAGCCCGGCGAGTTCGTCGGCGAGCTCGACCGGTGTCCGCACGGTGCAGGGCAGGCCGGTGCCGGCGAGCACGTAGGCCATGCCCTGGAGGTCGTCGGCGCCGGTCCGCAGCAGCGTGGCACCGTCGACGTCGTCGATCTCGAACGCGTACGGCGGCAGTCGCGCCCGGACGAGCTCGACCGGCGCGTCGAACACCACCTCCACCGGGTGATGCCACGCCTCGTGGGTGACCTGGGCGGCGACGTGGGCGGTCGCGTCGAAGCCGGACGGTGGGTCGACCTGGCGCGGCCCCGCGTCCAGCAGCGCAGCCACGCGGTCGACGCGCAGGGTGCGCACGTCGTCGCGCAGCCGGTCGTGGCCGACGACGTACCACCGGCGCCCGTGGTGGACGACGCCCCAGACGTCGACCACCCGCTCCGTCGCGTGGCCCCGTGCGTCGCGGTAGCGCAGGCTGGCGGCCCGACGTTCGCGTGCGGCCATCACGACAGAGAGCAGCCGGTCCGGTGACAGCGAGGCGTCGCCCGACGGCTGGCCGAGCTCCAGGACCTCGCGCACGGCGTCGACGCCGGCCGCGAGGTCGGCCGGGAGGAGGCGAACGACCCGGTCGGCGAGCCGCTGCGCGTCCTGCACGCGCAGGCCGGCACGGAGCGCCGCCTCGAGGCCGATGACCAGCGCCACGGCCTCCTGCTGCTCGAGGACCAGCGGCGGGAGCCTGCCCTGGCGGGCGAGGTGGTAGCCGCCGTGCCGGCCACGCACGGACTCGACCCGGAAGCCGAGGTCACGCAGCCGCTCGACGTCGCGCCGCAACGTCCGGTCGTCGACGTCGAGCTCGGCCGCGAGCTCCGGTCCGGGCACGACGCGGCCACGACCGAGCAGCTCGAGCAGGAGCAGCAGACGGGGCAGGACGTTGGTGGACATGGTCGACACCGTACGCCAATACAGGGCGTTTTCTGCCCTGTATCGGTCGTAGCGTCGCTGGCACCGACCAATGGAGAGCACATGAGCACCCTCGTCCTCGTCCCCGGAGCGGGCCTGCCCGGTGACGCCTGGCGCGACGTCTGCACCCACCTGCGCCGGCTCGGCCACGACGCGGTCCCGGTGACCCTGCGCGGTCTCGGAGTACGCCACGACGAGGCGACGCCGGAGACCGACCTGACCGACCACGTCGCGGACGTCGTCGACGGGGTCGGTGGTCGCGACGACGTCGTGCTGGTCGGGCACTCGGCGGCGGCGTTGACCGTGTGGGAGGCGATGCCCGCGCTCGCAGGACGGGTCCGGCACGTGGTGCTGGTCGGCGGCACCCCCCTGCCGGTCGGGACGTCGCCCGCGGGGGAGCTCGGCGAGGAGGCGATGGTCCAGGTCCGCGCGCTCGTGGACGCCGCCGGCGGCGGCTGGCGCGTGCCGCCCTTCCCGCGCGAGCTGGTCGACGCGATCTTCCCCGACCACCGGTTCGACGACGACTCGTGGGCCCGCTACGTCGAGCTCAGCGAGGGTCACCCGTTCGCGACCATGCACACGCCGGCGCGGGTGGCGGCCGACGACGCGGACGTGACCGCCCGTCGGACGCACGTGACGCTGCTGGGCGACCCGGGACCGCGGCCGTCGCTGCCCGCCCCCTGGGAGCAGGTCGAGTTCGACAGCGGGCACTGGCCGATGTTCACCCGTCCGGTGGCGTTCGCCGAGCTGCTCGACGGACTGGCGACCGCGCGGGCGGCCGACACCGACGAGCCTGCGACGGCATCGCAGGCGGTTCCGCACGACACCGTGTGAGCGGAGGGTGAGGGATTCGAACCCCCGATCCCCTCACGGGGACGCTCGCTTTCAAGGCGAGTGCAATCGACCGCTCTGCCAACCCTCCAACGGGCGAGCAGGCTAGGGCC
>Ga0136604_1000495_pt1 | contig 19446 bp, 10 predicted proteins | sample AntRauFillE10628_FD_104928 | JGI IMG/M metagenome (GOLD analysis project Ga0136604, IMG submission 104928) | Saline lake microbial communities from Rauer Islands, Antarctica - Metagenome Filla E10 #628 | ecosystem: Environmental > Aquatic > Non-marine Saline and Alkaline > Saline | place...
CTGTTTTCGCATACATAACAAAAGGAGGCTTAAACAAATGGCAAATTATAGATGTCTTTGGAAGTAGGTATATGCCAGAACATAAAGGTTTAACAGAAGACGCAGCAGTTGTAGTGGGTGAAGGCTCAGTAAGTGGAGCAAAACAGATAGTAAATCTGTATGAGTCAGACCCATCTATCACCTCTGCTACTCTAACAGATGCAGAGCTAAACATTCGTGTTCCTGGGAGGGTTATTGGATTTGAACTTATATGTGAAAATGCTGGTGACAACGGAATCGTATATAAGCTAGTAAACGATACAACAGGAGTTTGGAAGAAATTCATTTTAACATAAAAAAATATGTCAACATACACAGCAGATGATGTTCTTTTTGGATATCGGTTTAACAGATTAGTATTTACAGTACCTACACCATCCTTAACAGACAATACACAAGACCCACCAGTTACAGGAAGGTTTTTCGCTGGAAATACTGGATTTGGTGAAAATATTATGACAACTTCTATAGTTTTTAGATTTACAAGCACAGCAGCTCAAAAAGTAATTGTTTCTTGGGGTGATGGTGCTTTTGATAATTTGAATTTTAATGTAGGTTCAAATGGAATAGCTAGAAATGAACATGAATATACTGACGGACTTGATGAGCATACTATTGTTTTTAGCTTTGAAAAACCAAAAGCAATAACTGAAATTCTAACTTTAAATGTTGATGTTGGAGATACTATATCGGAAGATTTAAAAAAATTCACAGGTTTAGAAAAACTTATTTTTGGTAACCGCTCAGGAATACAGGAATTTCCAGCAGACTTAAGCACATTAACTAATCTTACAATACTTGAAATATCAGATGCTGACATCCCTAAAATAGATGATAGTATTTTTTCTCTTCCTTTAGAGACACTTAGCCTTATAAATTCAGTTGACTTTAGCACAACAGAAGCAAGCACTAGTTTGGAAAGACTTGCTGAATTTGTTTTTTTAGAAGAACTAGATTTTAGAGATACAACTTTAACAGAGTTTCCATCAAATTTTATAAATAGAACAGGTCTTTTTAAATTAAGTATTGGAGGTAATAACCCATTTACAACTTTACCTCTTAATATACCAATAAGTGTAAAAGAGTTACAAATAGATCGTAAAGATATACCGTTAACATCTTATACAAATTTTGATAGATTAGTAAATCTTGAAGAATTACTTTTAGAATTAACTTTTGACTATGAAAACCTTGCAATTGGAGATGAATTAGCAAGTTGCGAAAAGCTTAAAACAATAAAGTATGTAAGAGATGCGGTAATTACTTTAGTGAGGACAAATGCTCATGTAAATAATTTATTTGATTTTGTAGCAACTCGAGGTTATGGAGATATAACTACAGGAGGTTCTGATAAATTCAGAGATATGAATATTTCATTGATAATTGGAGGTCATGATAATACAAACAATCGCCCATCTGGAACTTATCAAGCTCCTACAGGTTTTAATAAAAATGTAAGTAATGGCACACCAGCAAATGAGCTAGAAAAAGTTTATTGTCTTGTAGAAAATTACGGTCATACTTGGGAAGTAGGGGACGGGGTTACAAATGGAGAAACACAAACATTTTCACCATCATAAATAATAAAAATATAAGATATGTCAAAAATAAACGCTGTATTCGAGAGTAAAGAGAAAGTTAAATTCTCTAGTAAATTTAATACGAGAATTAACGAAGAAGTTGTCAAAGTCACATTCACAAATATGTACTTAACTGAACATACATTAACGGTTAAAGGTATATGGAGCTTCATAGATGCCCAAGGCAAACAAAGAAAGATAAATGATATTTCCTTCACAATGCCTAATGCTCTAGTAGCTCAGACTGAATACATGATAGGAAGAATAAATGAAGCTAACATCTACGCTTATGCTACAAAGAGAATACAGCAGGTTTTCCCTACAATTCTCGACCAAGAATACGCTAAAGATGCTCAGTCTAATTTTGGATTGACAGGCGGTGATATTGAAATAATCTAGTAGATTTTTCAACTTGGTTTTCTGGTGTCATTTTAATTTAGAAAACCTGAAGTAAATCAACTTTTATAATTAATAATTTAAAACAAACAAACAAAATGAAAAATTTTTTTAAAACACAAACTTTTAAAATTACAGCGCATCTTATTTTAGGTGCTATTTTATTTATTCTTTCAAGTATTTTAATGGACTTTGAAAGCTTAGGAATTATTGGATTAACGGCTATTTGTTTAATTGCAGGCACTCTTTTAGGTGGCATATTCGAGTGGTTTCAACAGTATTTTAGTGGTCGAAATTCACAAAATAAAGTGATGCAGCTTATGTACTATTTGAACATTTTAGCTAGAAAAAACAAAACAAAAGCTTGTTATAAAGATGCAGTAATAACAGGCGTTGGTTATGCAATTTGTGCGGTAATTTGGTTTTACTTATAAACAAAAAAAAAAATAAATGAATTGTTTTGCAATATATTTTAATCCTATTTATATTTATATCAAAAAAGCTTTTGAATTAGCTTTTGAAAATCAATATATTGTAACAATAACAGCAGTTTTTGTATCTGGAACAATAGAAGTTCTTTTAAAGTTTTTTGATATAAATTGGTTCGGAGTTCCAAACATACTTTTACTTCTTGTTTTAATAAATGTATTTGTAGATGCAGTATTTGGTATAGCTAAATCCTTAAAACAGTCTAAAGAAGCATTAATTGAATCAGAAAAACATTTAGAAGGTACTCCTGAAAAAAAGATGCTAAAGAAAAAACATAAGCTTAAAAAGTTTGATGTAAAAAAGTTACAGTACACCTTTTTCAAATGCTTCACATTATTAGGATATATGTACTTTGCAAAGACACTTGTAGATGCAGCTAAAGCAGAGAATTTTACAACAGCTTTAACTTTAACAAGTGAAGCTATAATCAAAACACCGCTTGCTATATTTTGGTACTACGATTTCAAAAGTATAGGAAACAATTCAGCTTATATATATGGAAAAAAAGCTCCTATATTTGAAATAATAGAAGGAATTTTTGAACTTAAATTTAAGCAATTTTTTAAAAAAGACAAAGATGAAAACAGCAATAGTAATAGGACATGATGTAAGTGAACAGGGAGCAGTATCAAAAATCCTTGACATGACAGAGTATAGATTTAATTGCTTAGTGGCGAATGAGCTTTGTAATGATTTTGATATTTATTATAGAGACCCAAAGAAAAGAAACTATAATTCAAAGATGAACGAATTAGCTAGACAATTAAATGGAAAAAATTACGATTTTGTGATTGAACTTCATTTTAATAAATATGATGGGAAAGCTAATAATGAGGGTCATGGTTGCGAATCAGTTATATTTCCAGGGAATTTAAAGTCTAGGGATTTATCTGAGAAGATACTAGACAAAATAAGTAAAAAGTTTAATGTAAAGAACAGAGGTGTAGAAGAACACGGAAAAGGAGAAAGAGGATATGGTTTTTTAAGTAAAATTAATTCTAACTGCATAATTTTAGAACCTTTTTTTGGAGATGAAAACGAAGCTTTGAAGTTTTTAGATTTTAAAAAATATGCAGCTTGTTTAAAAGAAATATTGCTATGAAAATTAAAATAGAACACACTAAGGAAACTTTACTGCAATGGGGACTATTAGTTGTTGTAATACTACTTAGTGTGTTTTCTTGTACTCAATACAAAATTAGAAAAGAGTTAAAAGCTGAAAGACAAAGTGTTGAAGAGTACTTTAAAGATAGCGTAAAATATTATAAAAATAAATATGGTCAAGAAGTTGCAACTAAAAAAGTTTTGATTGGAGATAAAGACCAGTTAGAAGTTTTATTATCTAAACAAGTAGATAGCACCAATCAATTTAAAGGCTTATACAAAAAATACAAGAATGTAAAATCAGCAGGTATTATAGAGACTATTACAAAAATTGACACAATTTATATCACTTATGATAGCCCTTTAGACATTAATGTAGGTTTAGGTAGAGATTTTAAAATAGATACTCAAGATTATTTTATTTCAGGTACAGCTTATCTTACAGGATTAACTATAGACAGGATTTACCTAGAAAATAAGCTTACTTTTATAAAAGGAGTAAGAAAAAATGGTTGGTTTAAGCCTAATACATACAGTATAGATGTAGCACACTCTAATCCACATATTCAAACTACAGGTATAGATAGTTACCTATTTACACCAAAAAAGAACAGGTTTCATGTGGGTCCTGCAATAGGATATGACTTTATTACAGGAAGACTAAGCGGAGGAGTTTCTATTATGTACAGTGTTATAAGTTTTTAATTCCAATTATTTGTGTATTTTTGTATGTAGTCTAAACTTTTAAAATTATGCAAAGATACCAATACATAAAAATTGACTCTATACTTGCTAAGTTTCAAAGAGATTTTAGAGGTCTTGGTGTTATAGAAGATGATGCTATTGAGTGGATAGGAGAAGCTTTAGGGCATGTAAAAATGGCTAATGTTTCAGAAGAAGCTGTACATTTTGCAGAAGTTAAAAACTATCAGATTAGTATTCCTTCTGGATTACAGTATGTAATTCAAATAGCTAGAAATACTCAAACAGATACAGACCCTCAATCTTGTTACACTAGTACAATACTACAAGAACTAGAGCCAAAACCAGAGCCAGAACTTACAGATGAAAATGGTTGTTGTGATAAAGGTTGGCTAAAAGATGCTGTACCAGTGGATTGTGATGGAAATATTTTAGGAGATTATGAAGTAGCTTATTACAGACCTTTTTTTAATCTTCAATATGATTATGGACAATTTAGATGCTCTAATTATTATGAAAGAGTTTGGAGTCCTATTAGGTTAAGTAATCACAGCTTTTTTAATAGCTTAGTCTGTAGAGAAGAACAATTTGAAGAAATGTACTCTTCAACAGAAGATGAATACACTATTGTTCAAGATAAACTTAGATTTAGTTTTAAAGAAGGTTTTGTAGCTCTCTCTTACCTTAGACACCCTTTAGATGCAGAAACAGGTTATCCAATGATTCCTGATGATGAAAGTATTAGAGCTGCTGTTACTTATTACATAGGCTGGAAAGTTAAAGAAAGAGAATCTTGGAATCACAGAGAAGGAGCAGCTCAACTAGCTGATAAAGCAGAACTTAGGTGGTTAAAATATGTAAAGCAATTTAAGAATAAAACTAAAATGCCTTATGGAGCTGACCAATATGAAAACTTAAAACAAGGTTCTATGTATCTTTTACCTAGACAGAAAAGATACTATGGATTTTTTGGTAATCTTAATAAAGCAGAGAGCAGAAGATATAATAATCCAGATAGAAGAAACCAAAGATACATACGCAGGTAATGGCAGAACAAAATAAAAAACCTACTAGTTTAGGAAACATAAGTCAAGATCTTTCTTTGGTTAGACAACCAGAAAATACCACTAGATTTGTATTAAATGGTGTAAACGAAAGTAATCAAGGGGATTTAGGAGTTCTCTCTACAGAGGAGGGTAATGCCATATCTCACGCATTCCCTGAAGATTTTATTCCTCTAGGTTCTGTCTCTATTAATAACAACTTTTCAGCAGTTTTTCTTGGTAATGGAGTTGACTCTTTAATTATTACTGTAAAGAAAAATTTAGAGATTCAGATATATTTTGATGATAGAGAAGACACTAATAAATTAGGTTTTAAATTAGGCAAAAAGATTGATGCAATATACAGACTAAGAAGAGGTTGTGAAAGCACTTTATATTGGGTAGATCCTAAGCCTAGAAAATTTATTTTAGAAAGACCTGATAAATTTAAAAATAGTGAAGGAGAGTGGAATATTCCTTCTTTTGATTTAATTAGAAAAATAAACAAAATACCTGAATTTCAGAATTTTGAAGTCTTTAATTCAGGAGGCTCTTTACCTCCAGGCTCTTATCTTTTTTCTGTACAGTACTTAGATTCAGATTTTAATCCTACAGCTTTTGTAGACAGTGCAGGACCTATAAGAATTTATCAAGACTCTAAAAATAGTGTCTTTAGAAAAATAAGAGGAAGTTCTACAAAAGAAGAGGCTTTTTATCAGCCAGAAAGTACTTCAAAATCTATTAGAATTTTATTACAAAATTTAGATACAGAGAATTACCCTTTTTATAGAATTGCTATAGGAGAAGTAAACACAGGGAGTGGACTTGTTTCAGAAGTTAAATACTCTAATGAAATCCCTACTTCTATAAATTATTTTACTTACACAGGGACTAATTTTGCACGAATAGGAACTCAAGAAGAAGTGTCTTTATTTAACTTAGTGATAGAAGAAGCAGATCATATAGAGCAATTAGAAAACATTCTTTTATTGTCTTCAACTAGAGGACAAGATACTGCTTTATGTGAGTTACAAAAATATGCTTCAAAAATACAAGTAGATTTAGAGATTAAAAAAGTGAACTTATCTTTACCTATAGGAGCTAATGCTAAGAATCCTTTAGCCTATTTTAAAGGTCTAGGTTACATGCCAGGAGAGATCTACTCTTTAGGTATAGGTTTTATTTTAGAAGGAAACATTTTTACTCCTATGTATCATATTCCAGGTAAAGCTGCTTCTGTAGGAGAAGATTTTAGTTTCATAGCAGAAGACAATATTTATCCTATGTCTATTGATAATCAATGTGAAGATGCTGTTTATACAGATAATAATACTTGTGATGATACTTACAGTATTTGGGGACTAGATTCTCAAGGAGAGGCTTTAATTAACACTCCAATTAGACACCACAGATTTCCTTATAGAGCTAAAGTAGGCTTACCTTTATACACTAAGTTAGAGCAAGACACTGCCACTACAGAGACTTCTCAACTTAAAATAGAAATTTCTGGAGACCTTCAATTACCAGAGTGTGATCCTGATGACCCAGATTGTGTAGGTCTTACTTTAGAAGATGTTTCAGATATATACTATGAAATAACTTATATAAAATTAGACGAAAATTTAGTTGAATTTGGGGACAATGTAGTTTATATACAAAATATAGATTACTCTTTATGGGATGGAGATGCTCTTGGAGATGGTTTACCTGCAATAACTTTATACACTCCTGCTGAAGTTGCAGAAGGACTTAAAGTTATAAGTGTAAGAGAAGTTGAAACTCAGCCTAATGGTTCTGTTATAGATGAAACATACACTTTTCAGTCGGGAGAAAATAGTGTAACAAGTGCTAGTGGGGCAAATTTAACTTATACTGCTACAAGTATAAAGGCTCAATTTACTGTAGAAGGAGATTTATATGAAGCTAATATATTTGGTTTAAGATTCTCTAATATTAATTTCCCAGAAGAAATAGGAGGTAAAAAAATTATAGGGCACTATTTTGGTAGAAACATAAGAACTGAAGAAGAGAGAACTATAGTAGATACAGCAGTGGTTGGTCAATCTACTAAATTTAGGGATTACATAAGTCATGGACATTTATCTCCAGAATTTGATCCAGGAGATTTTAGTAAAATTGAAGACAAATATTTTTACTTTATAAACCCTCAATTTAAATTTAAGGATGTTACTTATGACACTTTTGATAATGTTGTACAAGAAGGTCTTTATAATGTAACAGAAAGATTAAAATCTAGAGTAATTATAAAAGATGTTGTAGATGGAACAACTTTTGAAGGTTCTAGACATAGAGATAGTGAAAGGGATAAAGATGGGTGGCAACTTCATGTTAGAACTAGACAAAATAAAGTTGATTATAATGTAGGATCTGGAAATGTTCTTTTTAATGGAGATGATATAGAAAGCGTTTTCTATTTGTCTGCACTAGAGAGTAGAAGAATAGATTCAACTGAAGGAAATCCTAGAGAGTATTTTAACCTTTCTTCAGATAATAAAATTGGTGTACTTCAACTAAAAGAGTCTTATACAGAAAACTTGAACAATAAGTTTATGTATGTCTCTTTAGGGAAAAAAAATAGTAACCCTTATGCTAACTTTAGGTCTACTAGCTATATAAAAATTTCCCCTGTAAATTATAATACAGAAGATACAGAAGAGACTGTATTTGGAGGAGACACTTATTTAAGTCCTATATCTTATACTACTTCTTTATTTTACAGACAACAAGCTAGAAAAAGGAGAACAAAGTCAGGCTTACTTAGAGCAATAGGTGGATTTTTAGTTGCTGCTGTTGGAATTGTTTTGGTTGCTACAGGAATTGGAGCTGCTGCTGGAGCTGCTTTAATAGGAGTAGGTTTGACATTAGCTGCATCAGGTCTTGAACAAGAAGCTTTTAACAGGGCATATAGTAGACTATATGATGAAGGTCTTAGAGACACTATAGAAGATAATTTTACTTTCTTATTTAATCCAGATGAATACAATCCTGTAGACGATGAAATACAGTGGTTTGGAGAAAGTACTACTTTCTTTTTTGAAAGCTCTATAAATATGTCTTTAAGACATGGAGTAAATAAAGGGAGTGACCCAGATTTTATAGATGCTCCTGCTTTAAGTGAGAGTGGTAATGAATCTCAATCTAATAGTATTGTAGAATCTGTAACTACTTTAGATAGACACATGGTAGAAAAACTAACTTTCTTAGACTTAGAGAGAGAAGAGTCTAACAGAAGCTACATAGGTTTTGCTTTACCTGAAGTATACCTAGTAAATAAAGACTATGAGATAGAAAACATTTTAAAATACTACGAACATTTACCTATTGAATATGATTGTTGTTCAGATTGTTTAGAAGATTTTCCTCATAGAACTCACTATTCTTTACAATCTTTTGAAGAAGAACTTACAGATAACTACTCTGTGTTCTTACCTAATAACTATAAAGACTTACAAGGAGAAACAGGTAAAATAACTGACACTTTTAAAATACAGAATAATTTATACATTCTTACTAAGCATGCTTTGTGGCATTTACCTCAAAACTACCAAGAAAGAGTGACAGATAGTATAGTATCTTTTATAGGAACTGGAGAGTACTTTGCTACACCTCCTAGAAAAATTGTAGATGATGATAGAGATTCAGCAGGAACTTCTTTTAAATGGGGAGTAGCTAAAACTAGAAATGGAGTGTTAATTATTTCTGAAAATGAAAACAGAATTTACTTTTTTAATGGTAATAATTTAGTTCCTATTTCTAATGAAGGTTTAACAGCTTACTTTAGAAACAATCTAAAACTTAATTCTCAAATACAGTACAATGCTTTAACAGGAGAAAACTATCCTTTTATAGATCAACTCTCTACAGAATTTGGCACAGGGTTTATTTCTGTTTATGACACTACAAAAGAAAGACTTATAATAACTAAGAAAGATTTTCTTATAAAAAATTATCCTGAAGATTTTAGACTTTGTTATGGGGCTTCTGGATTAATTATATTTGAAAATTACAGTCAAACTATAGAAGATAAAATAGAAGAAGGTTTTACTTATCTAGGTATAATAGATTGTAAAATGGTTTTTGTTAAATATGAAGAAGTAGAGTCTAATCAAATAATTTATGAAGCTATAGAAAGTCCAGAAGTTAGTGGTCTTAGTTCTACAAATACAGGATCTCAAAGCTATGACAAAGTAGATTGGGCTGCTTCAGCAGGACCTAATGCTAATCAATTTAATTTAGCTCAAGATTTGTTTGTAACACCAGGAGGGGATTTAGAGTTTATAATTTCTATTCCTATAAACACTCCTAGTAGTCTTGTTCCTGTTTATAGATATAATATACATCAGACAACTCAAAGTAATATTATTTACACTGGAGATTGGATTTCTGCTTCTTCTACAATAAGTCAGAATGTAGTATTGACAGATATTCCTGGAGGAGTATCTTTATGGATTTCTGTAGAAAAACAGGGAGGAGAATTTACTTCAGAAGAGACTTTAGGAATAAGAACTTGGAATTGGTTAAAAGATGTTTCTGGAAGCTCAACTACTGTAAACACTATTACTACTATTGAAGAAATTAGAGAAGAAATTACAGGAATAGGATTTATACCTGAAATAGAAAATCATTCTTTTACAATAAGCTACTCTTTAAAATCTAAAGGTTGGGTATCTTGGCATACTTATCTTCCTAACTTTTATTTACCTGAAACAGAAAGATTCTATTCTTGGATTTTTAATCAAAATAATTTATGGGAACATAATATTACTGGATTATATAGAAATTACTATGGTAAAAAAGCTCCTTTTATTGTAGAGTTTGTAAGTAATACAGGAGTGATTGCAACTAAAATTTGGGATTCTATACTGTATCAAGCAGAAGCTAAAGTGTATGATGAAGCTTCTAATACTTTTATAGATGTAAATGATGTAAGTTTTAATAAAGCTTTGCTTTATAACTCTTATCAGATTAGTGGAGAGAAAACTCTAGTGTTTAAGACAGATAATAACTCTGATTATATGATACAACAAATATCTGATAATGCAGATGATATTATATTAGACAGAAATGAAAGAGATTTTACTATAAATAACTTTAGAGATTACAGAAAAGACTTAACTTCTCCTATGTTCTTAACTAGACCTGTAGATTTACAATCAGACTATTACATTGATAAAGTGGTTAATGAAAATAATATTGATTTAATTAAAGACTGGACAGAATTAGAAAGCTTTAGAGATAAGTATTTGGTAGTAAGATTAATATTTGATACCTTTGATAATACAAAATTAACTATGTTCTTCTCTATGGAAGACATTAAACCTTCTGAAAGGTGATGAAAAAGAAGAAAAAATATAGAACTGGTTCAGGGACTCATGGAAATGCAGTTAAAAACTATTTACCTGACCCTTTAGAAGCTAATGCTCAGAATCAGATTATGTTAGCAGAAGCAGAACTTGATGCAACTCAAGACCCTTTTGTTATTGGCACTAAATTAGCTGCACAATATGGTCCTCAAATAGCACAGATGTTTAGTCCTGGAGGAGGAATGGTAAAAGCTATGTATGGTAAAGGAGAATCAGAACAAGTTAATGTAGAAAAAGGAGAAGTAGTTTCAGACCCTACACAAGGAAGTGTAGAAATGGGTGGTCCTACTCATGATGGAGGAGGAACTAATTTAGAAGTGTCTCCAGAAGCTGATATATTTTCTGACCAAGTTAGAGATACTAAAGGAGTTAGTATGGCTAAAAAAGAAAAGAAAAGAAAAAAAACTATGCAAGACCTTGTTAAGATGATTGATGAAGATAATCTTGATAAGCCTAGAAAGAATGCTTATAAAAGAAAAATTAAGCAACTTGAAGCTGAGAAACAAAAAGACTTACAAGTTCAAGAACAAGCAGGGATGTTTGCAGAGTTACTAGGCTTAAATCACACAGGAGAAGATGGTTATGCTAAATATGGTAAAAAGAAGTATAGTACTGGAAAAACAGGTAGAGATTCTTTTTTAGATGTTTTAAATTTAGGTTTAAATAATACAGAAGATGCCTTTTCAAATAAGGCTAAAACTGACATGGGAGAAGCTTATAATGAAAAACTTAAATTAGACACAACTGCTCCTGATTTAGGAGAGGGTTATAATAGAGGTTTTGTAGAAGGAAGTACTCCTATAGAAGAATCTGACTCCTCAACACCTATGAGTTCTTTTGGTGATATGACTTATGGAGACATGGTTAAATTAGCTGGAAATGCTTATGGTGCTTATGCTCAATTAGAAAACACACAAGCAAATAGAGCAGGGGACACTCCACATAAAAATGAATATAGAGATGTAGGAAGAGAAGCCATAGCCACTTTAGAAGGCAGTAAAGGAGACTTAAATGCTATGAAAGCTAATCAAGAGTCTAGAATTAGAAGAGATGCTCAATCTAATAAGAGACAAGCTAGAAGCAGTAGTAGAGGAATCAATACAATGAGAGCTACAGATGCTGTATCTAATATGCAAGTAATGGATATGGAAAGAGCTTTATTTGATTCTGTTTCAGGACAAAAAATGAATATAGACCAAAGCATTGCTCAAACTCAAATGGGAGCTTCACAAGCTAAAGCCCAAGGAGCTTTAATGGCTAGAGATAATAATGATAGAGATAGAGATACTTATTACACTAATTTAGGTATAGCTAAATCTAATATTTCTAATGCTATGCAACAAACAGGAAAGGATATTAATCAGATTATAAAGAATCCTGTTATGTTAGAGTTGATGCAAAACTTTAGTAAATACTTTAATGTCAGCAGAAAAGGTGCTATAACTCAAAAACTACAACAAGAAGATGGCTAGATATTTTCAAGCAACACAACAAGGTTTTTTAGATGATGCTATGTATCAGCATCCTACAGAACTAATGGCTCAAGCTTTACAAGCTAAGGACCAAGAAGTAGACTCTTTTCTAGATGAAATAAAAGCTCTAGAAGAAGTTGATATTATCCGAAATAAAAAAGATAATGACAGTGCTTTGGCTATTAGAGATCAAATGGATAATAGAGTTAATTCTCTCACAGAAGAAGCAATGGGAGACTTGACTAATGTGGGTAGGTATAATATGAAAATCAAAGATTTACAAAGAGATTTAAATAGGTCTGTAAAAGAAGGAGACATTTTTAAACTCAAAGAAAACAAGGAAGCTATAGATGCTGATGTTAAAGAGAATGAAAGACTTTACAAATTAGACCCATCTAAATACAGAGGAGTTAATGACATATCTGAGATAAGAGGATATGTAGAAGATAGATATGAAGGGTTCAAAGATGAAGAAGGAAGCTATAGAGACCCACAAGGTTTAAGTTTAGTCGGTACAAAGACTTCTGGAGAAATTGTAGATGATATTTTTGCTAAGAATACAAAAATGGATTACAGCTACATAAGAGGTAGATCCAGAGGATATAACAGACAGTTAGATAGAAAAGGTTTTACTCCTGCTGAAATATCTAGTAGCATTAAATCTTTTGTTGAATCTGATGAAAATATACAAAAAGCTATACAACAGCAAGTAGATTTTTCTAATTACAGAGACAAAGACTCTACAAATTATAAGCAAGAAGAGCAGAAAATTATTCAAGAGTTACAAAAAGTAGCTCAAAGTAAGTATGCAGAAAACATAGTAGTAGATAAATTAATTACATCTCCATTAGCAGACCCTTCTAGTTCAGGAGGTGGTGAAAACCCTTCTCCTGCTGTATTAAGTGAAGATGGAAATCTACTAATTAAAAATCCTGCTTTTAATCTTAATACCAATCTAGGATTATCAACAGATAAACTAAAACAAGATTCTGTACCACAAGAAGAAATGCTTACAGAAAGAAATAATAGACTTACTACTCATTTTCAAGATAGGAACAATCAAATTTACTCTGGTTTACAGACTAAGTTTAATGCAGATGGTGTATTACCTAAGGGAATAACAATGGGAAATGAAGGTAAATTTGTAAATTCAGAAGGAAATACTGTTCCTTTATCTGAAGCTATAGTAGGAATTTCTGCTACCTCTCAACCTGCTTACATATCTATGTATAATACAGCTCAAAAACAACTCAAAGCAAATGAGATTCTTGAGAATAGCTATAAGGAAATGGGATTAGCAAAGTTTGATAATATCTCATCTTCAAAAAACACTACTGTTAATATGGAGTTTCAAAGAGGTGGAAAACTTATTACAGAAAAAGATGCAGATTTATTTGATGAACATTTTTCTAGTACTTCTGGAAATGCTCAAATTCTTTTAAGCAGTTTTGAGTCTCAACCTATTGGTACTAACAATTATATGACTGTTCAAAGAACTGGAGAAACTGTAGAGCAAGCTAAAGAAAGAATGGCAAAGCAATTAGGTACTGCTTATAAAGAAAAAAGTACTTTTATTTCTGTAATTACAGGATATGAAGACTTAGCAGATAGAGGTTATGTCACTTTAAACAGTATTTCAGATCAAATGCAAGTGATGCAAAAACTTACTGCTAAAACTAAAAGTAAGAAAGAGCTGACTGATCTTGAAAAGCTTTTTCAAGGACAAGTAAACAATGATTTAGAAAAAGTAAAAAGTGATATAGCTAGTGAAGAAGGGGAAAGTTATTTGAAAAACTTAGAAAAACAATTAAAAGATGTAACAAATGAAGATATAGAAGCAAACTTATCTTTTAAACAACCTGATTATAAAGTAGATAATAGTATGTTTCCAACTACTTATGTTCCTGATTCTCCATACATAGTTAAAGCTACAGTAACTTTTAAATCAGAGGGAAGACAACAACAATTAGACTACATTTTTAATGGAGAGACTGGTCCTATGATTGAAAAAGTTAAACGCCTACAAGAACAAAGAAGGCAACTATTTCAACATGCAGAGTTAGTTAAGCAAGGTTTTGGAGGTAGACTTATAGAAGATGATAACACTTTCTCAGCAGAGATAATGGATTTTGAAGATAAAAGTGGGACTAAATATACAATAAAAGATGGCAGACTTTATGGTAATGATAGAATGATTACTGATGAAGAAGAAGCTTTAATTGTACTAGGTAAGTATATAGCATATTCAACAGAAGATTAAAATTTTTTAAGGCGAGTGTTAATTTTATTTTTGATTGGTGTTTAAAAGAGGTAATTAATTTACCTCTTTTTTTATGTTTTAAATGTATAGTAATAATATTATTTCTATATTTGCTTTAAATACTTTTTTTTATGCCAGATCCAATTGTACCAGCTTTTACTTCTTTTGAGGAATTTGAGAAATTTAATCAGCAGAACCCTAATCAACAAATCACTCCACAAGGAGCATCAACAAGTAGAGGAGGACAATACTCTGATTTTAAATCAGGTAATAGTGCTTTTTCTGTAGATGCTTACACAAGAAAAAGAAAAGAAGAGGTAGCTAGAGCAGCTCTTGAAGAAGAGATGGCTAGACAAGAAGAGGAGCAAGAAAAGATAGCAATAGCTACTGCTAAATATCAAAAAGAAAAGATTGAACAAGAGAGATTAGCTCTAGAAGGACTTAGAGAAGAGTATGCTACACAAGAAGCACAAAAATTAGTTGAGAAAAAAGAAGCTCTTGATGCAGGAGAATCTATTGATAAAATAGATATTGTTGAAAGACAAAATAGATACGAAAATCAATTAAAAAATTATAAAAAACTTGTAACAGATAATCCTGATGCTTTTAATGAAGAAAGCAAAACTATCCAGGAAGTAGAACAACTTTTACTAGAAAAAAAATCAGAAGGAATATCCCCAGATTGGTATGAAGGATTTTATGGACCATTTAGTCCTGAAATGTGGTCTAGTATAAAAGGAGTAGGAAAAACTATTAATGAAGCTCTTTCAAGTTCTCCAACAAATACAGGAATTAAAGCTGCTATAGATGCTTATACAAACTCTGATTCAACAACAGGAAAAGAGATAGGAGCAATAAACAGCACTTTAAATTTTGTTACAGAAGCAATAACTTCTCCTTTTAACACTCTTGCAAATTTTGGGGATGCTAATAAAACTCAAAAAGCTTTGGAATCTCTTCCCCAAGAAGAACAGGATAGGTATAACCAAGCTAGAGAGACTTTAAGAAAAGTCAACTCTCCTGTAATTTATTCAGAGATTAAAAAGTGGGATGAAATTATTGGAGACTTACTAGAAGAGAGAAAAGAGAGAGAGTATTCAATAGAAAGTTCAGATTATTACAGATTAAACTCTGCTCTTCATAAAGCTAGAACTTCTAGAAAAAGACTTAAAGACTTGTATGAAGATAACACAGATTTATCCTTATCTACTATTTATAAAGAACAGTTTGCTAATCAAATTCTTGATGTGTCTTCTATATTTTATAGTGATAAGATAGAAGGAAATGGTCAATACTTACTCCTTCCTAACATAAACTCTCAGATTGCAGAGTTAGTACATGGTGGCTCTATGATGGGGAGAACTCTTACAGAAAAAGTTGAAGATTATAAAAAGAAAAATAATATTACAGAAATGACTGAAGAAGATTATAAAAATCTTCAAAGTGGGATGAGTAATGTTGATGCTTTACTTCTTGAAACAGAGATAGGAGATAGTAATGCAAAACAATATGTAGACCAATTAGGTTCTTTTTCTTACAAAACTCAAATAGCTGCTGCGGATTCTTTTGGAATGATTATGTCTTTTGCAGGGGGTTCTAGAATTAGTAATGGAATATTTGGTGGACTAAGAAGAGTTAAGTACGGTAAAAATGCTCTTAGAGTTACTAAAGAAGTACAGAAAAGGTTAGATTTAATTACAGCCAGAAATATGCTTGGAGCTAATTCTAGGTTTGCTAAACCCCTAGGTGCAGGTCTTAATATGGGGAGGAGACTAGCTAAAGAAGCTACTTCTGTTGTAGCATCAGGTGTAATAGATCCTACATTTATTAATGAAGAGATTAAATCTAAAGGCTTAGGTTGGATAAGAAACAATGAAGGAGCTATCATTGCAGGTTTAGGAGGAAGAGCTTATGTAGACTACAATATAGATTTACTTAAAAAGCAGAAGAAAGACCATGAAAATTTTGTAGATTCTGTAGGTAATCCTGAAAGCTTGACAGGAGATAAAAGAGATGCTTATGAAAAGTCTTTAGTCTTATTAGGAAGAAAGCAGAAACAAAAAGAAGAAGATTACACTTTTGATGAAATGCTTGAGAATTATGAACTTGCAGATACAGCAGTTATTTCTGATGTATTAAGAGGATTTGTTCAAATAGGTACTGAAAAATTTGCAGAAATTTACACAAGTAAAGCTCTTAAAGGTACAGGTAATCTTATAAGTAAAGGATTAGGTAAGAATAGTAAAGTTAAGTATTTAACTGATAAATTAAGAGAAACCAGATTAACATACAACTCTTCTTCTTTAGGTTCTTTACATAAAGAGTTTAATAATATCAGTAGGAAACTGTTTAAAGTTGATGGTCAACAAGTTATAAACAGTTATCCTACAGAAGTTGTAGAAGAGTACATTGCAGAAGGAATGCAATCTTTAATTTCTTTTACTAGAAGTGGTAAAGAAGGTAGAGACTCTTTAAAACAATTTGGTAAAATGGCTTTTGGCTCTACAGATTTTGCTGTAGATGTTATAGCTCAAACTGCTCTTACTAAAGGGATATTTGGAGGTATGGGAGGTTCTGGTGTAGCAGGAGGTTATATGCACTCTAGAATCAGAAGCTTTAAAATGAAGCAAAGAGAGGCTACTATAAGGGATTTAAACAATAAGTTGGCTTCAGAACAAAATCCAGATGTAAGAAAAAAAATACAAGCTAATCTTAATAGAGTAAAAAAACTACAAAAAAGCTCTTTAGAGAATAAAACTATTTTTGGTAAGACTAATATGGTAGGTAGAGCTATTGGAGCTTCTTCTGATGCTGTTAAAGCTAGAATAGACAACATGAATGCTATGGACAGCTTGTTAAAAAGTTTAAACAAGTCTGGAAGCTTAGATCAAGACACTATTGATAAGTTAAGTCTACTTGATGGTACTCTTACTTCTAATTCAGAATTTAGTAGAGGAATAAAAGAGCTAGAAAAAAGAGGGAAACACAAAGAAGCTGCTGAACTCAAGAATATGAGAATGCATACTTTAATAGATAATGCAATAAAAACAGACAGCGTAAAAGATTTAAAAGCTTCTTTATCTCAATCTTTAAATAAAGTAGGTAGTAATAATGGTTCTGCAATAAGAGCTATAAACAACACTATACAGACTTTAGAAAAAGTTGAAAACCATTTAGCTGAATTTGGAGAAACCACAAGAGGAAAGTTAGGTGCTACAATGATAGTTAATCAAGAACTTTACAAAGGTTGGATTCAACAAAATAAAGAAGGTAGAGCATTAATGGAAGTAGAAACTATTGATAGTGAGTTTAGAGATTTTTATAACCAAGGAGATTATGGAGATTTAAGCTATTCAGATGCTTCATTAATTTTAAATAGTTTAGATAATCCTTTTTCTGAAGTAGACCAAAAAGAAAAGTATGAAAGCTTTGAAAAATTGGTTAACGACTTTAGTACACAAGCTAAAAGAACTAATTCTTTAGGTAAGTACTCTGCTTCAATGTTTAATGAAGATCAGATGTCCATCTCTTTAAAAGAAAGTGCAAGAGCTTATAGACAAATAATTAATCCTACAGACCAAGAAGTTTTAGCTGAGAAGTTTATGGCAGACAATGAAGGAGCTTTTATTTCTTTCATGAAAAAGAATCCTAAAACTTTTTATAAAGAAGGACAACTAGAGGGATTCTTAGAAGAGAAGTTTGATGATTTTGGTAAGCTAACCACAGAAACACAAGAGATACTATCTTCTGATTACAGAAAAATAGTCTTATCTCAAAAATCTTTACTGGATAAACAAGTTAAAGATCTTCACCAATCTGAAAATGCTCAAACAGCTAAAGATCAATTAGAAACAGATTCAGATGTTGTTTTAGATGAAGCAGATAAAGGAGTATCAGAAACTTTAGAAGAGACTAAAGAAGTAATTTCTGAAAATTCTCAGACAGTAGAGTTAAAAAATGAAACTAAAAACTATTCATCACAAGCAACAGCAAGTACAAAGCAAAGTGAACTTAAAAAAATTAATAAAGCTGTAGAAGAAACTTATTTGGGAAGATACTATAAAGAAATATTAGATAACAAAGATAGTTATCAATGGCAAATAGATTTGGCAAATACTTTTTTTAAAAACCCTATCAAAATTATTAAAGAACAAATAAAACGGGAAGAAAAAGATTTACTTCAAGACCCAAATAGAACTTGGCAAATAAACTTAATTAAATCTTTAAAACTAGAACTTAAAGAATTACAAAACATAATTAATAATACTACAGATATTGAATCTGAACTTGATAAAATTAATAAAGCTGAACAAGAAGATTTAAAACCTTTAATAGAAGAGAAAGAAAATCTTGAAAAAGAAATTGATGATATTGAAAACAACCCTAAATCTGAAACAGAACACAAGAGAGGGGTAAGTAGATTATTATCACAAAATATTTCAAATAAAGCTAAAAAAATAATAGAAGCTTTTGCAAGAGACGTAACAACTCCTTTTGAATATATAGTTCAAAAAGTAAAAGAAAAAACTGGTGAAACTGTATCATTAGATGATAAACATATTACTTTAGATAAAGAACAACAAAAGAAGGATGCTGAAAGTAAAATTAGTGTAGAAACAGAATATAAAGACAAACTAAAGCAGTTAGGTATAGAATTGGAAAAAGAAAACTCTATAGAAGAAACTTCTAAAATTCTTAACAACCTTGGAGTTAGTGGTCAAGCAAAATTGATTTGGAACTTAATAAGTAAAGCAGCAAATAAACTAGGTGTTAAAGTTGTATTTTCAGAAAAAGAAAATTTCAAAATTAGAGACGGTTTTTTTAATTTGAAAAATAACACATTCTATGTGCGTGCTAATTTATTAAAAGATACAACATCAAATAGAGTTAACTTAGTAATAGTACATGAAACAGTTCATGGAGTTACTAGGTATATTACACGTATAGTAGAATCTTCTCAACAAGTTTTCCCAAAAG
>Ga0136604_1000499_pt1 | contig 19411 bp, 17 predicted proteins | sample AntRauFillE10628_FD_104928 | JGI IMG/M metagenome (GOLD analysis project Ga0136604, IMG submission 104928) | Saline lake microbial communities from Rauer Islands, Antarctica - Metagenome Filla E10 #628 | ecosystem: Environmental > Aquatic > Non-marine Saline and Alkaline > Saline | place...
GCTGCGCCGGGACGAGCTCGAGCGGCTGTCCGGCTGCGTGCTGCCCGAGGGCGAGGCGGAGACGGTCTCCGGGGTCCTGTCCGAGGAGCTCGGCCGACTGCCGCGCCGCGGCGACGTGCTGGAACGCGACGGCTGGACCCTGCGGGTGCTGACGGTCGAGGGGCGCCGTGCGGGCCAGGTCGAGGTCGTGCGCCACGCCGAGGACGCCGGCGGCGGGGACGGGGCGGCCGCTGGTGGCGGGGACGGTGCCGCGGGCGCCGACGCTCCAGGGAGCGCCGGATAGCGTCCGACCCGCGGCAGGACGGTGGAGGACCCGTGGGGCAGGAGCACGACGCGGACGTGGCGCACGACGCCACGGCGGTCGAGCAGGGCGACCTCGCCGCGCGCCAGCAGGCCCGCGGGACGGCCGCGGACGCGCTGCGCCGCTTCGGCCACGAGCTGCACCGCCGTGACGCCGACGCCGCCACGCTGCTGCGCGTCGCGCGGGCTGCCGACGCGGTCACGGCCGAGCTGCAGCGCACCCCCGTGCGCACGCGCGACCCGCTGCAGATGAAACGGTCGATGTTCGACCAGGAGATCGTCGACGGCGAGCGCATCGTGCACTTCGAGGAGTGCTTCGTGTCGGGGCCGTGGAACCCGATGGGGATCGGCGTCGAGGTGCACCGCCGGGGTGACGAGGCCGTCGCCGACGTCACGCTCGGCTGGGCGTGGGAGGGTGCGCCCGGCCGCAGCCACGGGGGCATCGTCGCCGCGATCTTCGACGACGTGCTCGGCTACCTGCTGACGTTCCTCCAGCAGCCCGCCTACACCGGCGAGCTCACCGTGCGCTACCTGGCGCCGACGCCGATCGACGCACCGTTGCGCTTCCGGGCCCGCGTGACCGCGCGGGAGGGCCGCAAGATCGACACCGAGGCCGAGGCGTACGTGCTCGAGGACGGCCTCGAGGGGGACCTCGAGGGAATTCGTCCCGTCGCCAGCGCCACGGCCCGCTTCGTGACCATCGACGCGTACCGGCCCCCGACGTGAGCGACCGCGTGCTGCCGCGTCGGGTGCACGCACTGGTCGACGGCTGGTGGGACCCGCAGCGGCGCCTGCTCGCCACGCCGAGCGGGCGCCACGACCGTGGGCGCTCGGACCGGGGCGAGTTCGGCCTGCTCGCACCGACGGTGTGGTGGGCGTACGGGCTGCTGCGTCGTGGAGCGCCGGGGGACCGCCAGCTCGCACAGCAGGCGCTGCGCGGGGTGCTGGACCGCCAGTACGACGCGCCCGGCCAGCCGTGGGACGCGAGCTGGCCCGCGCTCGCCGAGGAGCCGACCCCGCGGCCGGGCGCGGTGGTGTCCGGCGACCACGACCCGGACGTGCGCGCGGTCGTCGGCAGCGCCCTCGCGCTGGTTGCGCTCGACCACCCGACCGGGCTGCAGGGCGGCCTGGCCGGTCGCATCGCGACGGCGACGGCGGGTGCTGCGCGCAGCTCGGGCGACGTCCGGGTGCCGCCGCAGCTGACCAACGTGGCGGTGCTGCGCGCCTGGCTGGACCTGCACGTCGGCCACCGCGACGCCGACGGCCGGCTGGTGGCCCGGGGCACGGCGCTGGCCACCGCCGTGCTCGAGGACACGGAGCGACGCGGCCAGGTGGCCGAGCGCTGCAGTCCGACACACACGGGGATGACGCTGCTCGGGCTGTCGCTGTGGGCCGAGCGGGCGCCGACCCCGTGGCTGGCCGACGTCGGTGCCGAGCTGCGCGACGGCGTCTGGAGGGACCTGCTGCAGGCGTGGCACCCACGGCTGCGCACGCTGGCGCCGCCACTGTCGCGTGCCCACGGGCTCGACATGCGGGAGCACGTCGGCGCCACCGCCCCGTGGCTGGCGTGGCTGCTGGGCGGCACACCGGCGCTGCCACCGCTGGACGGAGGGACCCTGCACCAGGGCCACGACCTCCCGATCGCGCTGCTCGTGCCGGCGCTCGCAGGTGCCGGCGAGCGCCCCCGTGCGCTGGCCGAGCAGGCCGCGGTGCGTCCGCTGCGGCGCGGCGCGTGGACCGACGTGTTCGGCAACCGGACCTGGAGCGGCTGGACGGGTCGCACGCTGGCGGTCGGTGCGGAGCGCAGCCCCGAGCCGCGTGCCGGCTGGTGGCAGCACGTCGGTGCGGCGGCGGTCTGGCAGGCCGCGGGGTTCGGCACCGCGTGGCTGCGGGTGCACCTCGACGACGGCCCGGTGGTCGCCGACGTGGTCGAGGAGAAGGGCCACGTCGTGCTGCGCGTCCCCGTCGCCGGCGCCGGGCTGCGGCTGCTGGTCGGCGGCGTCGACGGCCCGGACGAGGTCGGGCCGCGACGACTGGTCGTCGCCGGTCGGGGGTTCGCGCTGCTCGGCGTGCGTGCACTGGAGCCGGTGCGTGCCGGCACGACCCCGGACGCCCGCTGGGAGGCGCAGGTCGTGCTCGACGGCGACCTGCTCGAGCTGCGCACCCCCGTCGGCTGATGGGGTTCACGCGCGAGGAGCTCGAGTCGTTCCGGGACGCGACCGTCCCGGACCTGGTCGGCGACGACGTGCGGCTGCTGCTGGTCGGGATCAACCCCGGGCTGTGGACCGCCGCGACGGCGACCCACTTCGCCCACCCCGGCAACCGCTTCTACCCGGCGCTGCACCTTGGCGGCGTGACACCGGCCGACGTCGACCCGGACCGGCTGCGCACCGACGGGCACGACCCGGCGACCCGTGCCGCGCTGACCGGCCGCGGGATCGCGATCACCAACGTCGTGGCCCGTGCGACCGCCCGCGCGTCGGAGCTGTCGCGCGACGAGCTGCGCGCCGGCGGCGAGCGGGTCGCTGCGAAGGTCGCAGCCCGGCGGCCGCGACTGGTCGCCTACGTCGGCATCACCGCCTACCGCGACGCGTACGGGCGTCGCAGCGCGCAGGTCGGCCGCCAGCCGCAGGACGAGTGGGTCGCCGGCGTCGAGACCTGGGCGGTGCCGAACCCGTCCGGGCTCAACGCCCACGAGACCGTCGGGAGCCTCGCCCGGGCCTACCGGGAGGTCGCTGGGGCAGCCGGGGTCGACCTCGACCCGCCGCGCTGGTGAACCGGCGCGCGGGCGTGCTGGTGCCCGCCCGCGGTGCCACGCCGCGCCGGACGGGCCCGGTGCGGCGTGGCTGCGTCGGCTCGGTGGGGTGCCTAGCGTCGTGCCCCGCGGAGGAGGGCACGGTGCAGGTCCAGGTCGAACGACTCACGAAGCGCTACGGCGACACGGTGGCCGTGGACGAGTTGTCCTTCGCGGCCCGTCCCGGCCGGGTCACGGGCTTCCTCGGTCGCAACGGAGCCGGCAAGTCGACCACGCTCAAGGTCCTGGTCGGCCTGGCAGCCCCCTCCAGCGGCAGCGCGACCTTCGACGGCCGACGCTACGCCCAGCTGGACGCCGCGCCGCGCTGGGTCGGGGCCCTGCTGGAGCAGGAGGCCTACCACCCAGCGCGCACCGCACGGAACCACCTGCGCATGATGGCCGCGGGCGTCGGCATCCCCGACCAGCGCTGCGACGAGGTGCTCGGCCTGGTCGGGATGGCCGACCACGGTGACACCAGGGTCGGCGCCTACTCGCTCGGCATGCGCCAGCGGCTCGGGCTCGCCTGCGCGCTGCTCGGCGACCCGCCCGTGCTGCTGCTGGACGAGCCCGGCAACGGCCTCGACCCCCAGGGCCTGCGCTGGCTGCGGAACCTGCTGCGCTGGCGCGCCGACCAGGGCGGCACGGTGCTGGTCAGTTCGCACCAGCTCGCCGAGGTGCAGCTGCTCGCCGACGACCTGGTCGTGATCGACCGCGGCCGGCTCGTGCACGCAGGGCTCGTCGACGAGCTCGCCACCGCGGGCGTCCGCGTGCGCACCCCGACACCGGGGCCGCTGGTCGACGCGCTCGAGGCGTCCGGTGCCCAGGTCGAGCGCCGCGGGGAGCACGCACTGCTGGTCACGGGGGTCGACGTGGCCACGGTCGGTGAGGCAGCCCACGGCGCCGACGTGGTGCTCCACGAACTCGTCTCCGAGACGACCTCGCTGGAGGACGTGTTCGTCGGGATGACCGGCGACGAGGACCAGGAGGTGCCGGCATGACCCGCGCGCTGCGCTCGGAGTGGATCGCGCTGACGACCACGCGTGCCCTGCTCGGCCATCTGCTGGCCGCCGTCGTGCTCGGCCTGCTGCCGCTGCTGATCCTGCCGGTGGTCGCCCAGCAGGACGTCAGCGGGCCAGGGGTGCCCGACCTGGCCACCGAGGCCGGGCAGGCGAGCCTGCTCACCACGGCGAGCACCACACTGCTGCTCGCGGCCATCCTGGGTGCGGTCGTGTCGACCCGCCGCCACCGGCACCGCACCGCCGTCGCTCAGCTGCTGGTGACGCCGCGGCGCAGCGTGGCGGCGTCGACGCAGCTGGTGGTGCTGCTCGGTGCGGGCGCACTGCTCGGGCTGGTCGGCGCGGGCGTGTCGCTCGCCGCCACGGTTGGTGGTCTGGCGCTGGTGGGCGAGTCGCTGGCCGTAGGCGGCGACCTGCTGCTGCGCCTGGTGCTCGGCGGTGTCGCCGCCGGGATGGTCGGTGCCGCGCTCGGTGACGGCGTCGGCGAGTTGCTGCGCAGCTCGGGTGCCGCGATCGCGGTGATCGTGGTGCTGCTGTTCCTCGTCGAGGGTCTGGTCGGGGCGTTCCTGCCCGAGGTCGGTCGCTGGCTGCCGTCGACGCTGCTGACCTCGCTGCAGCTGGGTGACGCCGCCCCTTCGCCGGACCCGGTGGGTGACGGTCCGGCCATCACGGCCCTCGCGGCGCTGGTCGTTGCCAGCGCCGCCGCTGCGGTGATGTCCACCGCGCGCCGGGACGCGCTGTAGGACGGTCCTCAGTCCTGGCCGAACAGCGGCAGGCCAGCGCTGCCGAGCGGGTCGGCATCCGTGCCGCGCACCCCGGACAGCCCGTCCGCCGGCGTCTCGACGGCCGGGAGCTGGTCGACGGCGTGCTGCAACGGGTGGAGGAAGGGCATCGCGGTCGGGTCGAGCTCCTCGCTCGGCACGAACTCCTCCAGCGTCCCGTCGGGGGTGAACGGCGAGGCGCAGACGTGCGGGGGGTGGCGCCGTGCGCCGAACGCGACCACGACCACGTCCACGCCCTCCTGCAGCTCGGCCTCCGAGACGAACCCCCAGCAGGGGATCTTCCCCGGCACCAGCTCGTCGGCGGCCAGGTTGGCCAGCAGCTCGTGACGTGCCTCGTCGTCGGTCGGGAAGCTCGACAGCTTCAGCAGCCGAGTGCGCTCCGGACCGGGCAGCACCACGGTCGGCGGCACCGGACGGCCACGCTCGACCAGGTTGATCGCGGCCTCCTGGCACACGAACCGCAGCTCCTCGAACTGCACGGCTGTTCCTGACGGTCGACGGGGCGGCAGCGTGGCGGCAGCACGGCAGCGACGCCAACCGGGCACGCCATCCGCACGTCCCGCGCGGGTCGGCCCGCGCCGGCCTGGCTCGGGCTGCTGTGGGTCGAGCTCAGACCGAGGTGGTCGCCCCCAGCGAGGCGGAGCTGACGGTGCGGGCGTACTTGGCCAGCACACCACGGGTGTAGCGCGGCTCGAGCGGCACGAACGCCTCACGCCGGCGCGCCAGCTCGGCGTCGTCGACCAGCAGGTCCAGCGCCCGGCCCGGCACGTCGATGCGGATCGTGTCGCCCTCGGCGACAAGCCCGATCGGACCGCCGTCGGCCGCCTCGGGCGCGACGTGGCCGATCGAGAAGCCGTGGGTCGCGCCGGAGAAGCGCCCGTCGGTCAGCAGCGCGACGGTCTCGCCGAGCCCGGCGCCCTTGACCGCGGCCGTCGTGGCCAGCATCTCGCGCATCCCCGGCCCGCCCTTGGGGCCCTCCCAGCGGATCACGATGACATCGCCGTCGACGATCTGGCCGGTCAGCACCGCCTGCAGCGCCGCCTGCTCGCCGTCGAACACCCGGGCGCGGCCCTCGAACACCATGCGGTCGCCGGGGATGCCGGCGATCTTGACCACGCAGCCCTCCGGCGCGAGCGTGCCGCGCAGGATCGCCAGGCCGCCCTGGGCGTGGATCGGGTCGTCGATGGGGTGCACCACGGTGCCGTCCGGGCCGGCCGGTGCGAGCTCGGCGAGGTTCTCGGCGATCGTGCGCCCGGTCACCGTCATGCAGTGGCCGTGCAGCAGCCCGGCGTCCAGCAGCATCTGCATCACGACCGGCACGCCGCCGACGCGGTGCAGGTCGAGCATGTTGAAGCGCCCGCCGGGGGTCATGTCCGCCACGTGCGGGGTGCGCTGCGCGACTGCCTCGAAGTCGTCGAGGGTGAACTCGACCTCGGCCTCGCGGGCGATCGCCAGCAGGTGCAGCGCGGCGTTGGTCGAGCCGCCGAGCGCCATGACCACGGCGGTCGCGTTCTCCAGCGCCTCACGGGTGACGATGTCGCGCGCGGTGATCCCGGCCTCGAGCAGGCGCACCACCGCCGCGCCGGACGCCTTGGCGAAGTGGTCGCGCTCGGGGTCGATCGCGGCGGGCGAGGCCGAGCCGGGCAGCGACAGGCCCATCGCCTCGATCGCCGAGCTCATCGTGTTGGCGGTGAACATCCCGCCGCACGAGCCCTCGGTCGGGCACGCCGCCCGCTCGATCGCACCGAGCTCCTCGTCGTCGATCGCGCCGCGCCCGCGGGCGCCGACGGCCTCGAAGACCTGCTGGATGGTGATGTCGCGACCACCGTGGTGGCCGGGCATGATCGAGCCGCCGTAGAGGAACACCGTGGGCACGTCGAGGCGCACCGCGGCCATGACCATCCCGGGCAGCGACTTGTCGCAGCCGGCGAACGTGACCATCCCGTCGAGCCGCTCGGCGTGCATCACCGTCTCGACCGAGTCGGCGATGACCTCGCGCGACACCAGTGACGCGCGCATGCCCTCGTGGCCCATCGCGATGCCGTCGGACACCGCGATGGTGGTGAACTCCAGCGGGAAGCCGCCCGCCTCGCGCACCCCCTCCTTGGCCTGCTTGGCCAGCCGGTCCAGCGGCATGTTGCAGGGGGTGACCTCGTTCCACGACGAGGCGATCCCGACCTGCGGCTTGGTGAAGTCCTCGTCGGTCATGCCGACGGCGCGCAGCATCGCGCGTGCCGGCGCCTTCTCGTAGCCGTCGGTCACGTCGCGGCTGCGGTGCTTCGGGTCGGTGATCGGCATGCGTGGTCCTGGGGCGGGGGCTCGTCGCAGGTGAGCACAGTGCGCGCGTGCGCGCCAACCGGCGAGGCCCCGCGGCCCGGCGACCGGCCGTGGCGTGCACGGACGTGCGGTTAGCGTGCACCCGCCCGACCCGACCCGACCCGATCCCGGAGCTGCGCTGTGACCGACGGACCCCGCATCGAGGGCTACCCCGACCTTGGCCGCGACGACTGGGAGAGGGTGCCGTCGGCGCCCTTCAACGACCACGTCGGGCTCGTGTTCGACCTGCTCTCGCCGGACCGCATCGAGGGGCACATGGAGGCCGACGAGCGCCACCACCAGCCGTACGGGCTGGTCCACGGCGGGGTGTACTGCACCGTGGTCGAGACGATGGCCTCGGTCGGCGCTGCGCTGCGGGTGCTGGGGGAGGGGCGCGCCGCGGTCGGGGTGTCCAACACCACCGACTTCCTGCGCAGCGTGCGCCACGGGCGCATCGACGCGGTCGCCACGCCGATCCATGTGGGACGGCTCCAGCACCTGTGGCAGGTCGAGCTGACCGATGCGTCCACGGGCAAGCTCGCCGCCCGCGGTCAGGTGCGCATGCAGGTGGTCGACCCCGAACGGGTCGCTTGAGGTCGACCCCGAACGGGTCGACCGGGGTCTCCCCGACGGCACATTGGCTGCACCGGCGGGAGCGCCGACTAGCGTGCCGGGGCCCACGCGACGACGGGACGATGCGATGGTGACGGTCGGGGTCGACCTCGGTGGCACGAACGTGCAGACGATCGTGCTCGGCGACGATGACGAGCGGCTCGGCTGGTCGAAGATGAAGACCCCGCCGACCGGCGACCGGGCCACGGTGCTCGACGTCCTCGACGCCGGCATCCACGCGGCGCTCGGCGACGCGGGCCTGGTGCTGGACGACGTCACGCAGGTCGGGATCGGCACGCCCGGCGTGGTCATCGACGGCACCGTCGGTGGTGCGTCCAACGTGCCCGGCTGGTTCGAGCGCTTCTCGCTGCGGGAGGGCCTGTCGTCGAAGATCGGCAAGCCGGTCCGGGTCGCAAACGACGTCACGGCCGCGGCGGCCGCCGAGTCGAAGTTCGGTGCGGCCCGCGGCTTCCAGCAGGCGCTGGTCGTGTTCGTCGGCACCGGTGTCGGGGCCGGGCTGGTCATCGACGGCAAGCCGTACGAGGGTGCGCTCGGCGGTGCCGGCGAGTTCGGGCACACCGTGGTGCAGCTGGGCGGTGCGGTCTGCCCGTGCGGGCGTCGCGGCTGCGTCGAGGCCTACGCCGGTCGCCGCGCCATGGAGATGGCGGCCGACCGCGCGGTCGCCGCGGGCCGCGAGACCGTGCTGTTCTCGGTCCAGGACGACAAGGGCAAGGCGCGCATCACCTCCGGTGTCGTCAAGGAGGCGCTGGAGCGTGGCGACGAGCTCACCGCCGACCTCGTCGACGGCGCCGTCGAGGCGCTCGGCGCCGGGATCGCCTCGGCGGTCAACCTGCTCGACGTCGAGGTCGTCGTGATCGGCGGCGGTCTCTCCGACAAGCTCGGCGAGCCGTTCCTGCGCAACATCGAGGCAGCGATGGTCCCGCACCTGTTCCTGGTGCCGCCGAAGGTGCAGGTCGCCGCCGCCGAGCTCGGTGACGAGGGCGGCGCGCTCGGTGCGGCGGTCATCGCCCGGGACTGACGTGGCCGACGACGGCCCGTCCGCGCCGGGCACGCGCAGCGGTCCGCACGTCGACGCACGTCTGGTCCGGGAGCTGCTCGCCGAGCAGCATCCCGACCTCGCCGACCGGCCGTTGCGGCGTGGTCCGTCCGGTTGGGACAACCACCTGTGGCGCCTCGGCGACGACCTCGCCGTCCGGGTCCCGCGGCGCGCCACGGCCGTGCCGCTGGTCGCCAACGAGCAGCGCTGGCTCCCTGTCGTGGCCGGCCTGGTCGACGTCGCGGTGCCGGTGCCGGTGCGCAACGGTCGTGCCGGATCGCTGCTTGACGTGCCGTGGTCGGTCGTGCCCTGGCTCTCGGGAGGGCGCCTCGACCGGGCCCCGGGCGTCGGCGCGCGGATCGTCGACGACCTCGCCCGGTTCCTGGCCGAGCTGCACGTGCCGGCACCGCGGGACGCGCCGCACAACCCCCATCGCAGCGTCCCGCTGGGCGACCGGGCCGAGCCCACCGGGATCGCCCTCGACGCCCTGCGCCGCGACCCGACGCGGGCCGCGGTCACCCGCCGCGACCTCGACGTCGCGGCCGCAGCCTTCGATGCCGGCGTCGCCGCAGCGCCCCACCGCGGCTCGGCCACGTGGATCCACGGCGACCTGCACCCGGGCAACGTGCTCGTGCGCGGCGGGCGGCTGGCCGCGGTGGTGGACTGGGGCGACGTGGCGGCCGGCGACCCGGCGGCCGACCTCGCGGTGCGCTGGTGGGCCGTGCCGGGACGCCGCCACGCGGCCCTCGTCGCCGCGCTGCCCGCGGTCGAGGCAGCGGCCTGGACCCGCGCTGCCGGCTGGGCCGCCTCGATCGCGCTGTACCTGCTCGACCAGGGGCCGCGCGCTGGCGACGCCGCCCTGACGGCCGTCGGGCGCCGCACCCTGCGCAGGCTCGGCGGCGCCAGCGGCTGAGGCGGGCCCGGCCCGACCCGCGCACGGTCGTGGCGACGAACCGCGCACGTGGCCCCGCAGCTGCGGCCGGTTGGCGCACGATGGTCGCGCTCGGCCACACTCGCGCCGCCATGCACGCGCGACGCGTCCCGCACCCGGACCGCCCGCCGCAGCGTGCGGGCCAGCTCCCACCCCGTGACCCGGAGATCCCCGTGAGCCACCTCGACCAGGCCCGCACCATCACCCACGCGCTGCGTGCCGCGATCGACACGGCGGCGACCCATCTCGCCGCGGCGTGCGAGAAGGGCGGCCGGGTCAGCGTGGCCAGGATGGACGAGCAGCAGTCGGTGCTGTACGACCTCGCGTCGGTCGCGTCGTCGGTGCGTGCCGCCGAGTCGATGCTCGAGTGGGGTTCGAAGGGCGAGCTGGAGGGCAGCCTCACGCTGGCCTGGGCCGCCGACGTCTACACCGACCTGTTCTCCCGCGCCGGTGGCCGCTGGGAGGACTGGGGCGTCCTGCCGACGCCGGTGGGCCTGCTGACCGACGAGGTCCACGAGGCGGTCCGGGCCGGTCGCGACACCGCGTTCCTGTCGGCGCTCGGCGGGCAGGTGGTGGCAGACCCGTCGCTGCCGATGCACCTGTCCGAGGAGCTGGAGATGGTGCGCCAGGCGTTCCGGCAGTTCGCCGAGGACAAGGTGATGCCGATCGCCGAGCACGTGCACCGCAACGACGAGGACATCCCCGACGAGATCATCTCCGGGCTGGCCGAGATGGGCTGTTTCGCGCTGTCGATCGGCGAGGACCACGGCGGCTACGCGTCCGGCGGCCCGGACGACCTGCTCAACATGGTGCTGGTCACCGAGGAGCTCTCGCGCGGGTCGCTCGGCGTCGCCGGCTCGCTGATCACCCGCCCCGAGATCATCGGCACCGCGATCGAGCGCGGCGGCACCGACGAGCAGAAGGCGCGTTGGCTGCCGCCGATCGCAGTGGGCGAGAAGATGTGTGGCGTGATGGTCACCGAGCCCGACCACGGCTCCGACGTCGCGGGCGTCAAGACCTCTGCGGTGCGCGACGGCGACGACTGGGTGCTCAACGGCGTCAAGACCTGGTGCACCTTCGCGGGTCGCGCCGAGTACCTGCTGGTGCTCGTCCGCACCGACCCGGACAAGTCGCTCGGCCACCGGGGGCTGAGCCTGTTCGTGGTCGAGAAGGAGTCCTTCCCCGGCCACGCGTGGACCGCCACGCAGGAGACCGGCGGGCGCATGGACGCCAAGGCGATCCCGACGCTCGGCTACCGCGGGATGCACAGCTTCGAGGTCTCGATCGAGGACTGGCGCGTGCCGCACGCCAACCTGATCGGCATGGACGACGGGCTGGGCCAGGGCTTCTACCTGCAGATGCAGGCGTTCGCGAACGCGCGCCTGCAGACCGCCGCCCGGGCCCAGGGCGTCATGCAGTCGGCGCTGGAGGAGGCCGCGACCTACAGCCAGCAGCGCCAGATCTTCGGCACCGCGCTGGCCGACTACGAGCTGTCGCGGGTCAAGATCGCGAGGATGGCCGCGATCATCGCGGCCAACCGCAGCTTCAGCCACGAGGTCGCGCGCCTGATCGCCGGGGGCGACGGCCAGCTGGAGGCCTCCGAGGTCAAGCAGCTGTCGTGCCGCACGGCCGAGTGGGTCACCCGCGAGGCGCTGCAGCTGCACGGCGGCTACGGCTACGCGGAGGAGTACACCGTCAGCCGCCTGTTCGTCGACGCGCGCGTGCTGTCGATCTTCGAGGGTGCCGACGAGGTCCTGGCGCTGCGGGTGATCGCACGCTCGATCCTCTCGCAGGCGCTGGCCGACGCCTGACCGACGCACTGCGCCCGTCGGGGGCGTCCGCACCGCACGCGCGCGAGCGTCGGGTGTCGGCGGCAGTAGGTTCGCGACCGGCCGAGACCACGCCAGGGGCCCCATGACCCAGCAGCGCACACCGCCGACCCGTCGCCGCGTGCGGCGCGGGGCGTTGGGCTGGGCGTCGCTGCTGCTGCTGGTCGGGATCCTCGTGCCGGGCGCCGCCTCGGGGCAGGACCTGGCCGAGGTCGAGGACGAGCTCGAGCGGCTGGAGGGGCGGCAGGAGAGCCTGCAGGAGCGCCTCGACGCCGCGACGCGGTCGCTGGCCGACGCCGAGGCCGCCGAGGCCGTCGCCGAGACCCGGACGCGGCGGCTCGAGCAGGAGGCTGCCGAGCTGACCGAGTCCATCGAGCAGAGCGACGCGAGGACCACGGCCCGGCTGCGGGCGGTCTACATGACCGGCTCGCTCGACCCGCTCGTGGTCCTGTTGGGCGGTGACGGGCCCGGCGACGCGGTCGAGCGGGCGCTCACCGTCGAGATGCTGGTCAGCTCCGACCGGATGAGCCGCGAGGCCGCCGAGGTCTCGCAGGTCGAGCTCGACGTGACCCGCCAGCGGCTCGACGAGGCGGCCGAGGAGGCGGCCGACGCCGCCGGGCGGCGCGAGCAAGCCGTGGCGTCGCTCGAGGCGGACCTGGCCGAGCTGGCCGAGACCGCCGAGGAGCTGGAGCGCGACCGGGAGCGCCTCGAGGAGGCCGAACGCCGTCGCGCCGCCGAGGAGGCCGAGCGCCGCCGGGCGGCGCAGCAGGCCGCGAACGCCAGCAGCAGTGGTGGTGGCGGCGGAGGCGGGTCCTCGACGGCCCCGCCGTCCTCGGCGCCGCCGCCCGCGCCCTCGGGAGGCATGGCGTGTCCCGTGGACAGTCCGCGCTCGTTCACCGACACGTGGGGTGCGCCACGCTCCGGCGGTCGCAGCCACCGCGGCACCGACATCATCGCACCGCGGGGCAACCCCGTGCGTGCGATCGTCGCGGGCACCTGGGACATCCAGCGTCCCGGTGCCAACGCGGGGCTCTGGGCGATCCTGCGTGGCAACGACGGCAACGAATACTGGTACCTGCACCTCGACTCCCACGTCGCCGGCGACGGCCAGGGCGTCGGCGTCGGCCAGCTGGTCGGGACCAACGGTGACACCGGCAACGCCCGCGGCACCACCCCGCACGTGCACTTCGAGCTGCACATCGGTGGCTCGTCACCAGTCAACCCCTACACCGCGTTGCGGCGCGCCTGCGGCTGAGGGTCGGCGCGACCCGCCTCCGCCCGCGACGGGCCCCGGTCCGTGACCGGGCGAGAGCCTCAGCCGTGGTCGAGCGCTGCCCGGCCCCGCTCGGCCACGGCGCGCACGTCGTCGACCCCGAGCAGGCGCAGGCAGACGTCGACCACGGCCTCCGGGTCGGGTGCGACCTCGCCCTGCAGGGCCGAGCGCAGCGTCTGGAGCGCGGCGCCGACCAGCGCATCGGTCGTGACCTCGACCGTCCCGGCCCGGAACACGCCACGGTCCACCCCGCGCGCGACCTCGGCGGCCACCAGCATGCGGATGCGCGTGCGGAAGGCGGTGTCGCCGGCCATCGCGGCCAGGAACGCCCGCCCGTACACCGGGTCGGTGCGGGGAAGTGCGAGCAGCTGCAGCAGTCCCAGCGCCACGCGGGCGGCGGGGTCGCCCGAGAGCCGGTCGACGTGGCCCTGCCCGAGCTCGAAGACCTGCGCGAGCTCGTCGGCGACCAGCGCCACCAGCTCGTCGGTGTCGGACACGTAGTTGTAGAACGTGCCGTGCGACACCCCGGCCGCCGCGGTCACGGCGGTGGTCGTCAGCGCCATGCTGCCGGTCTCGCCCATCACCCTCATCGCCCCACGCACCAGGGCACGGCGGGTGCGGGCCCGCTTGCCGCTGTAGCCGCCCGTCGCCATGGGGTTGGTCCTCGCTCCCGTCCCGGTCCGTGCGAGGGTAGCCCGGACATTGACAGTGATGTCCAATTTTGTACGGTGATGTCAGAAACCGGACCGACACGTGCGCCCCGCCACGACCGGCCGGCACCACGTGCAGCACGCACGTGCAGGACGAGAGGCCCCCCGGATGAGCACGACCGAAGCGCCGCCCACCCACGCGCCCGATGCCGGCGTGCAGGCCGACCAGCCCGTCACGGCGCAGGGCATGGTCGCCAACACCGTCGAGGCGCTGTTCGACTCGCTGCCGATCGGCCTCAGTCCCGCGCAGTCCGCGGCGGCCGCCGGCCGTGTTGCCCGCACCGCCATCGGCCAGCCCCGTGCGCTCGCCCGCCACACCGCGAAGCTGCTGTGGCAGGAGGCCCGGGTCGTGCTCGGCAGCTCCGACGTCGAGGCCGGCCCGCGCGACCGCCGCTTCTCCGACGAGGCGTTCCGCGACGGCGTGCTCCACCGCCGGGCGATGCAGTGGTACCTGGCCTGGAACCGCGAGCTGTACGCGCTGCTGGACGACCTCGACCTCGACGAGAAGTCGACCGAGCGCGCCCGCTTCCTGCTCGGGCTGGTCACCGAGACCCTCGCCCCGACCAACACCCTGGTCGGCAACCCGGCGGCCCTGCGCCGTGCGTGGGAGACCCGTGGCCGCAGCCTGGTCTCGGGCCTGCGGCACATGCGCTACGACCTGCTCAACAACGGCGGGATGCCGTCGATGGTCGACACCCGTCCGTACGTGCTGGGCGACACCATCGCGGCCACCCCCGGCCAGGTGGTGTTCCGCAACGAGGTCCTCGAGCTGATCCAGTACGACCCGCAGACCGAGACGGTGCGCGAGCGTCCACTGCTGTTCGTCCCGCCGCAGATCAACCGCTACTACATCCTCGACCTCGCCCCCGACCGCAGCCTCGTCGAGCACGCGGTGCGCAGCGGCCAGCAGGTCTACATGGTCTCGTGGCGCAACCCCGACGCCGAGATGCGCGACTGGGACCTCGACACCTACCTCACGGCCATCCTCGAGGCGACCGACGCCGTGCGGTCGATCAGCGGCAGCCCGGACCTGAACCTGGTCGGGGTCTGCGCCGGTGGGATCACGACCTCGACCCTGCTGGCCCACCTGGCGAGGATCGGCGACGAACGCATCGCGTCGGCGACGTTCATGGTCACCGTGCTGGACTGGACGACCACCTCGACCGTCGGCACGTTCCTGTCCGGCCCGACGGTGGCCGCGTCGATCCAGCGCTCCCAGCGCGACGGGGTGCTGTCGGGACGCGATCTCGCGCGCCTGTTCGCGTGGCTGCGGCCCAACGACCTGGTGTGGAACTACTGGGTCAACAACTACCTGCTCGGCGACAACCCACCGGCGTTCGACGTGCTGGCGTGGAACGTCGACTCGACCGACCTGCCCGCCGGGCTCCATGCCGACTTCATGCACATGGCCAAGGGCAACCAGCTCGCACACGACGGCCAGGTCGAGGCGCTCGGCACGCCGGTCAGCCTGCGCGAGGTCGAGGTGGACAACTTCGTCGTCGGGGCGGTCAACGACCACATCACGCCGTGGCAGGGCTGCTACGAGACCACGCGCCTGCTCGGCGGCGACAGCACCTTCGTGCTGTCCAACGCCGGCCACATCGTGGCGATGGTCAACCCACCCGGTGCGAAGCGCTCCAGCTACATGCGCAACGACGAGACCGCGGGCGAGCTCGCCCCCGACGCCTGGCGCGAGACCGCCAGCGAGGTCCAGGGCACCTGGTGGGACGCGTGGGTCGACTGGCTCGAGCAGCGCTCGGGCGAGCAGGTCCCGGCGCCGACGACGCTCGGCAACGGGGACCACCCGCCGATCCTGCCCGCGCCCGGCACCTACGTGCGGGCGTGACCGACCGACGCTTCGACCCGTCGGCCGAGGGGGAGCGCAGGCTCACCCTGGCCGGCGGCGCGCCCGCGCCGGGACCGGCGAGCCCCACCAAGCGCAGCGGGGTGGTCCGGGCCGGCAACCAGCGGCTGCGGGTGTCGCTGGTCGGCGAGGGGCTCGGGCGACCCCTGCTGCTGGTCAACGGCATCGGGGCCACGGGCGACCTGTGGGACGACTTCCGTGCACACGTGGCCGACCGGGAGACGATCGCGTTCGACGCGCCCGGCGTCGGCGGCAGCCCCGCACCGCTGTACCCGTTCCGGCTCGACTGGTTCGCCCGACGCCTGGTCGACCTCGTCGACGCGCTCGGCCACGACCGCGTCGACGTGCTCGGGCTGTCGTGGGGCGGCGCGCTGGCCCAGGAGCTGGCCCTGCGTCACCCGGACCGCGTGCGCCGGCTGGTGCTCGCGGCGACCACACCGGGGGTCATCTCGCTGCCCGGGCGCCCCTCGGCGCTGTGGATCCTCATGACACCCCGGCGCTACTACGACTCGGGCTACCTCGAGGACGTCGCACCGACGCTGTACGGCGGGCGTGTGCGCGACCACCCGGAGCTGATGGTGCGCCACGGCCACGTGCGTGCCACGCGTCCGCCGACGCCGCGCGGCTACGTCGGGCAGATGATTGCCCTGCGGCGCTGGACGTCCCTGCGACGCCTGCGCGGCCTGCAGCCCCGCACCCTGGTCATGGCCGGCGACGACGACCCGATCATCCCGCTGACCAACGCGCGCATGATCGCCCGGCTCGCGCCCGGCGCCCGACTGCACGTGGTCGAGGGCGGCGGCCACCTGTTCCTGTTCACGCGCCCGGCCGAGATGGCCGAGCAGGTGCGTGGGTTCCTCGACGCGCCCTGACAGCCGGACGACCGTCGAGCGTTAGGGTCCGGGCACCCGACCGGGAGCCCGCCGTGCACCACCAGGACCGCATCGACGAACTGCGCGCCGAACGTGACCGCATCGCCCAGCAGCACCTGCGCCCGAGCGGGCAGCGCCCCGACTCGACCGCGCGCGGCGTGCACCACGTCGCACTGGTCTGCCGCGACGTGGGGGAGACGGTCGCGTTCTACCAGGGCGTGCTCGGCTGGCCGCTGACCGACCTGATGGAGAACCGCGACTACGCGGGCTCCACGCACTTCTTCTTCGACGTCGGCAACGGCAACACGCTTGCGTTCTTCGACTTCCCCGGCCTCGGGCTCGGCGAGTACGTCGAGTCGCTCGGCAGCCTGCAGCACCTGTGCGTCTCGGTCGAGCGCTCGCAGTGGGAGCAGCTGCGCCAGCGGCTGGTCGACGCCGGCGTCGAGATCCACGAGGAGTCGGGCAGCTCGGTCTACTTCCGTGGACCGAGCGGCGAGGGGCTCGAGATCATCTCGGATCCTCTTGGTCGGATGTACGGCGAACGGGTGCTGTGACCCCTACCGTCGGGCGTGCGAGAACAAGGGAGCACGCCACCACATGAGCGCCGACACCGCACCACGCAGGACCGTCGAACTCACCTCCGCAACCATCCGTTTCGCCGGTGACTCCGGCGACGGGATGCAGTTGACCGGGGACAGGTTCACGACCGAGGCGGCGGTCGCCGGAAACGACCTCGCCACGCTGCCGGACTACCCGGCGGAGATCCGCGCCCCTGCCGGCACGCTGGCGGGGGTGTCCTCGTTCCAGCTGCAGTTCGCGGCCGAGGACATCCACACGCCCGGCGACGCGCCGGACGTGCTGGTCGCCATGAACCCCGCGGCGCTGCGCAAGCACCTGGAGGCGCTGCGCCCGACGGGGACGCTGATCGTCGACAGCGACGCGTTCACCAAGCGCAACGTCGACAAGGCCGGCTACGACACCAACCCGCTGGAGGACGGCTCGCTGGACGAGTACGACCTGCACGCCGTGGCGTTGACGAGCCTGACGATGACGGCCCTGGAGCCGTTCACCGACGACGGTCGGCTGAACCGCAAGGAGGCCGAGCGCGCCAAGAACATGTTCGCGCTGGGTCTGGTCAGCTGGATGTTCAGCCGCAACCTCGGCACCACCGAGTCGTGGCTCGCGGCGAAGTTCAAGGACCAGCCCGACGTGGTCGAGGCCAACGTCGTGGCGTTGCGCGCCGGACGGAACTTCGGCGACACCACCGAGAGCTTCCGCTACGTCTACGAGGTCCCACCGGCGCACCTGCGCCCCGGCACCTACCGCAACATCTCCGGCAACCAGGCCGCTGCGTGGGGCTTCGTCGCAGCGGCGCACAGGGCCGGGCTCACCCTGTTCTACGGCTCGTACCCGATCACGCCGGCCTCCGACGTGCTCCACGAACTGAGCCGCCTGAAGCGCTTCGGCGTGCGCACGTTCCAGGCCGAGGACGAGATCGCGGCCGCGGGCTCCGCGCTCGGCGCCGCGTTCGGCGGGGCGCTGGCCGTCACGGCGTCGTCCGGTCCCGGCATCGCACTGAAGGGGGAGACGATCGGCCTGGCCACCATGATGGAGCTGCCGATGGTCATCCTCGACGTCCAGCGCGGGGGTCCGTCGACCGGCCTGCCGACCAAGACCGAGCAGTCGGACCTGCACCTCGCGCTGCACGGGCGCAACGGCGAGGCCCCGATCCCGGTGGTCGCCGCGACCTCGCCGTCGGACGCCTTCCGCGCCGCCTACGAGGCGGCACGCCTCGCGGTCGAGAACCGCACCCCGGTGATGCTGCTCCTCGACGGCTACCTCGCCAACAGCTCCGAACCGTGGAACCTGCCCGACGTCGACGACCTCGAGCCGATCGAGCCGGCGCAGGCCACCGAGGCCAACACCTCCGAGGGCTTCCTGCCGTACCTGCGCGACCCCGACACCCTCGCGCGTCCGTGGGCCGTGCCGGGCACGCCGGGTCTGGCCCACCGCCTCGGCGGGCTGGAGAAGGACGGCGTCGGCTCCGGGAACATCTCCTACGACCCGACGAACCACCACGAGATGGTCGCGCTGCGCCGCGAGAAGGTCGAGCGCATCGCCGACAGGCTGCCACCGATCGAGGTCGAGGACCCCGGTGGGGACGCGCAGCTGCTGCTCGTCGGCTGGGGCAGCACCGAGGGTCCGCTGAGGGCCGCGGTGCAGCGCCTGCGGGCGGACGGCCACCGTGTGGCCCGGATGCACCTGTCCCACCTCGCCCCGCTGCAGCGCGGCGTCGACGAGGCGGTCAGGAGCTACCCGCGCGTGCTGGTCGCCGAGAACAACCTCGGGCAGCTGCGTGACGTGCTGCGCGCCCGGACGCTGGTCGACGTGCGGGGCTACTGCCGCGTGACCGGCCTGCCGTTCTCCGGCGCCGAGCTCGTGGACGCCGCGACCGAACTCCTGGAGGAGCTGCGATGAGCGCCACCGACCAGACCCTGCCCGTGCTCGACCGCAAGGACTTCGCGTCCGACCAGGAGGTGCGGTGGTGCCCGGGCTGCGGGGACTACGCGATCCTGGCTGCGATGCAGTCGTTCCTCGCCGACACCGGTGCGCGCCCCGAGTCCACCGTGTTCGTGTCCGGGATCGGCTGCTCCAGCCGTTTCCCGTACTACATGGAGACCTACGGGATGCACACCATCCACGGTCGCGCGCCGGCGATCGCGACCGGCCTGGCCGTCGCGCGGCCGGAGCTCGACGTCTTCGTGGTCACCGGTGACGGCGACGCGCTGTCGATCGGTGGCAACCACCTGATCCACGCACTGCGCCGCAACGTCAACCTCACGATCCTGCTGTTCAACAACGAGATCTACGGGCTGACCAAGGGCCAGTACTCGCCGACCTCGCCGGTCGGCACCGTGGCCAAGTCGACCCCGTTCGGCTCGATCGACGAACCGCTCGACCCGGCGTCGCTGGCGCTCGGGGCCGAGGCGAGCTTCGTCGGGCGCACGATCGACCGCGACCGCAAGCACCTGACCGAGACGCTCGCCGCCGCGCA
>Ga0136604_1000501_pt1 | contig 19356 bp, 18 predicted proteins | sample AntRauFillE10628_FD_104928 | JGI IMG/M metagenome (GOLD analysis project Ga0136604, IMG submission 104928) | Saline lake microbial communities from Rauer Islands, Antarctica - Metagenome Filla E10 #628 | ecosystem: Environmental > Aquatic > Non-marine Saline and Alkaline > Saline | place...
AGCAGCCCCTGCTCGGCGGCGCGGCCGAGCAGCGACACCCCGAGCGGCCCGGCCAGGTACTCCGGGAAGATCGACAGCACGTCGATGCGCACGCTCAGCCGTCCCGGTCGTCGGGCAGGTCGTCGGACGGGTCGACGGACGGGTCGACGGACAGGTCTTCGGACAGGTCTTCGGACGTCGACGCGTCGTCGGCCCCGGCGTCCGGCGCAGGGTCGTCGGGACGCACCACGGCGGCGGCGTCGGGGTCGAGCAGGCCCGGTGGCGGGTCGATCACCTGCAGCAGCAGGTCGCCGTCCTCGGTCTCGACGACCTCGCACAGCTCGTCGACGTCGGGCAGGTACCAGCTGGTCCCGTCGGCACGGCGGACCTCCAGCAGGTCGTAGCCGGCGGCCCTCGGCAGCTCGACGATCGCCACGACGTCGCCGAGGTCGGTGCCGGCCTCGTCGACCACGACCAGGCCGACCAGCTCGTGGTTCCAGTACGCGTCCGCGTCGGCGTCGCCCTCCAGCACGGGGGCCGTCACCAGCCGACCGCGCAGCGCCTCGGCGGCGTCACGGTCGGGCGCGGCGTCGAAACGCACCAGCCAACGGCCCTGGTGCGGGCGCGCGTCGGTGACGGTGGCGCGCGTGCCGTCGAGCCAGACCGTGGCGCCCGCGGCGAAGCGCACCTCGGGCCGGTCGGTGCGCAGCTCCACGGCCACCTCGCCGCGCAGGCCGTGGGGCTTGACGACACGACCCACCTCGACGGGAGGTGGGTCGTGCGGGTCACGGTCGGACACCGTCAGTCCACGATGTCGACGTTGGCGTCCTCGCCGTCCAGCGCTGCGGCTGCCGAGACGACGGCGCGCAGGGCCTTGGCGGTCCGTCCACGGCGGCCGATGACCTTGCCGATGTCGTCGGGGGCGACGATCAGCTCGAGCGTGACGGGCTCGTCGTCCTCGACCACGACGACCTCGACCTGGTCGGGCTCGTCGACCAGGTGGCGCGCCAGGTACTCGAGGACCTCGGCGGCCCTCACGACTCGTCCGCCGGTGCCGCGGCGGCCTCGGCAGCCTTGGCGGCCTGCTCGGCCTTCTTCGCGCGTGCCTTCTTCGACAGCTTCGGCTGCGCGTTCTTCTCGGAACGGTCACGGCCAGGGTCGTCGGGACGGAACTGCTCCCACACACCGACGATGCGCAGCAGGCGCTTGACCTGGTCCGACGGCTGGGCGCCGTGGTTGAGCCAGTGCAGGGCGCGCTCCTCGTCGATCACGATCGTCGACGGGTCGTCCAGCGGGTGGTACTCGCCGAGGATCTCGATGAAGCGGCCATCGCGGGCGGCGCGCTTGTCGGCGGCGACGACGCGGTAGTGGGGGCGCTTCTTGGTGCCTTCGCGGCGCAGGCGGAGCCTGACGGACATGGGTTCCTCGCTCGTGCTCGGTGCGCGCGGCGGGACCGCGCGGCGGATGGTGGCGTGGGCACGGTGTGCCGCACGGGGACGGCCGGTACCCGTGCAGCCTGTCGCCGAGGTGTCCGGGCGTGGCTGCGGGGCGGGGTCGTCTGCAGGTGGCCCGTCCGGGGAGCATGGCTCCGGGAACGGGCGACGCTGCAGCGTAGCGGGCCGGATCGGGTGTGGTGTCGCGTGCAGTGCTCGCCGGGCCGTGCCGATGGCTCGTCAGTCGCCGCGCTTCTGCAGCCCCTTGAAGCCCCCGAGGCCACCGCCGGTTCCCGACAGGTCGGGCATGCCACCGCCCTGCTGCAACTGCTTGAGCGCCTGCGCCTGCTGGCGGGCGGACGGCTTCTTCCCGCGGCCCGCCATGCCCTTCATGTCCCCCATGCCGGCCTGCTTGCCGACGGCCTTCATCATCTTCTTGGCCTCGTCGAAGCGCTTGATCAGCTGGTTGACCTGCTGGACCGTGGTCCCCGAGCCGGCCGCGATGCGGCGCTTGCGCGACGCCCCGCGCTTGGTCAGCAGCCGGGTGTCGCGGCGCTCGTCGCGGGTCATCGAGCGGATGATCGCCTCGATCGGCTTGAGCTGGTCGTCGTCGAGGTCCACGCCCTTGAGCTGCTTGCCGAGGCCCGGCAGCATCCCGAGCAGGCCCGAGATCGAGCCCATGCGCTTGAGCATCTGGAGCTGGTCGAGGAAGTCGTCGAGGGTGAACTCGCCCGACAGCAGGGCCTCCTCGGCCTGCTTGGCCTCGTCCTCGGTGTAGGTCTGCTCGGCCTTCTCGATCAGGGTGAGCACGTCACCCATCCCGAGGATGCGCGACGCCATGCGGTCGGGGTGGAACGCCTCGAACTCGTCCAGGCCCTCCCCGGTCGAGCCGAACATGATCGGCCGGTCGGTGACCTCCCGCACCGACAGCGCGGCGCCACCGCGCGCGTCACCGTCGAGCTTGGTCAGCACCACCCCGTCGAACCCGACCTGGTCGAGGAACGACGCGGCGACGTTGACCGCCTCCTGGCCGATCATCGAGTCGATGACGAACAGCGTCTGCTGGGCTCCCGTGACCTCGCGGATGCGCCGGGCCTGGTCCATCAGGACCTCGTCGACGTGCAGACGTCCCGCGGTGTCGACGATGACCACGTCGCAGCCCTGCTCGCGGGCCACGCGCAGCGACTCCTCGGCGACCGGGACCGGGTCGCCCTCGGTCACCGGCGCGTGGACCGGCACGCCGACCTTGCCGGCGTTGACCCTCAGCTGCTCGACCGCTGCCGGGCGCTGCAGGTCGCACGCGACGAGCAGCGGGCTGCGCCCGCGGCCCTTCAGGTGCAGCGCGAGCTTGCCGGCCGCGGTCGTCTTGCCGGAGCCCTGCAGGCCGGCGAGCACGATCACGTGCGGCGCGGGCCCGCTCAGCGCCAGCGGCACGGAGTCCCCGCCGAGTGCGCGCGTGAGCTCCTCGTTGACCGCCTTGACGACCTGCTGCGACGGGTTGAGCGCCTTGGCGACCTCCTCGCCCACGAGTCGCTCGCGCAGCCGCTCCACGAAGCCGCGCACGACCTTGAAGTTGACGTCCGCCTCGAGCAGGGCGAGCCGGATCTCCTTCAGGGTGGCGTCGACGGTCTTCTCGTCGAGTCGCCCGCGCCCCTTGACCTTGTCCAGGGCGGCGTCGAGGCGCGCTGCGAGGGCGTCGAACACGGTCTTCCGCTCGTCGGGGTCTCGTCGGGCGAGGTGCGGGTCGGGCAGGGTGCGGGAGCGTCCCCGCGCACCGGGCGGTCGAGCGTAGCGACGGCCCCGTGGGGCCCCTCGCGCAGCCGGGTGGCGGGGTTACGGCGTGCGCGGGCCCGGCGGACGGTGCCCGTTGGAAGGGGGTCACCCCGTCCGACCGGACCACGAACCCGGATCCGACCCCACCGGCCACCCCGTGGCGGTGGTCAGGGCCCCTCGGCCGGGCCACGGTCCTGCGACCAGCCGCGAGACCAAGGAGTTCGAAGTGGCTACCGACAACGACGACCGCACCACCACCGGGGCGGACCAGCCCCAGCAGCCGACCGTCCGCGAGCGCGAGGTCGTGGTCACCGACGGCGGAGGCAGCAACGGCGTCGCGAGCGCGATCATCGCCGTCGTGGCGATCGTGGTGATCGCCGTGCTCGGCTGGCTCGTGGTCAGCACCCTGGGCGGCGGCGAGGACGGCAGTCCCGTCGAGGTGCCCAGCGAGTTCGAGCTGGACGTGAACACCGACACGGGCGGTGGCGGCGGCGAGTGACCCCTTGACCGACAGCCGTGACGGGCCGGCCCCACCCGGGGTCGGCCCGTCGGCCGTCGACACCCGGTCATTCCGGGTGGTCATCCCCGACCATGGCTCAAGTCCCGGGGTCGGGGGCCGTTGGAACAGGCGTCACCACTCACGGGACCTCGATGCACGCCACGCGCCTGCGAGACCTCGGCACGGTCTGCGCGACCGTGCACGCCCTCGACCCAGCCGATGCGCTGCGTCGACGCCTCCTCGCGCCCGACCACCCCTCCAGCGTCGTGGTCGAGGGCGAGGCGACCGGACCGCGCGTGGTGGACGCACGGGTCGCGCTGCGCACGGCGACGCCGAGCAGTGCCAGTGCCGGCGACGTGCGTTGCTGTCCCCCGATGGCGGTCGGGGTCGACGCGTCGGTGCCGGACGCCGTCGCCGCGGCGCTCGGTCGCCCGGAGGGCCACCGCGACCACGACCTGCTCGTGCGCCGCGGCGACGAGTGCCAGACCGTGGCGGTGGTGGACCTGCTCACCGCCCTGCAGGCGCTGCACGCCACCGGCGCCTCGGCCGACTCCCTCACGGGGCTGCCGGGGCGCACCCAGATCATGCGCGCGCTGGAACAGGCGCTGCAGGTCGACCCCGGCTCGACCGCGGTCGCGTTCCTGGACCTCGACGGGTTCAAGGACGTCAACGACCGCCACGGGCACGCGGTCGGCGACCGCGTGCTGGCCTCGATCGCGCAGCGCCTCGGCAACGGCCTGCGCCGGGGCGACGTGCTCGGGCGCATCGGCGGGGACGAGTTCGTCGGGGTGCTGCAGGTCCGTGACGTCGAGGAGGCCCGGCTCGCTGCGTCGCGCCTGCTCGACCGTGTCCGCGAGCCCGTGGAGCAGGGCGCGCTGCGGGTCCAGGTCGGGATGTCGGTGGGGGTCGTGCTGGCCAGCCACGCCGAGCGTGACGCGGACGCGCTCGTCGCCGACGCCGACGCGTTGATGTACCTGGCCAAGCAGCGTGGCGGCGGCGTGCTGGTGGCCGACGACGCACGCGACGTGGTCGTCACGCGCAGCCAGCTCACCGAGGCGCTGTCGACCAGCGCCCTGCGCCTGCACTACCAGCCGATCGTGCCGCTGGACGGGACGCGCTTCCGGGCCGTGGAGGCGCTGGTGCGCTGGCCCCGTCCGCACGCACCGCCGCTGCAGCCCGCATCGTTCGTGCCGCTGGCCGAGGCGACGGGGCAGGTCGTCGACCTCGACTGGTGGGCGCTGCAGGCGGCCGTCGACCAGATCCAGCACTGGGACGGGGTCGCCGGCGACGCCGCACCCCACGCCGTGCACGTCAACCTCAGCGCCCGGACCCTGGCGATGCCGGGACTGGTCTCGCACGTCGAGCGACTGCTGGCGCTCAACGGCATCGCACCGGAACGACTCGTCCTCGAGGTGACCGAGACCGCGGTCATCGCCGACATCGAGCGGGCCCGGGCCGTCCTGACCGCCCTGCGCCGCATCGGCGTGCCCACGGCCGTCGACGACTTCGGCGTCGGCCAGTCGAGCCTCGCCCAACTGTCCAACCTGCCCGTCTCGAGCCTGAAGATCGACCGTTCGTTCGTGGCGCGGCTGGCGGACCGGGAGGTCGACCGCGGCGTCGTGAAGCTCGTGCGCACGCTCGCGGAGGAGCTCGGAATGGACGTCGTCGCCGAGGGAGTGGAGTCGACGGCCCAGGCCGTCGCGCTGCGCGAGCTCGGCATCACCCACGCGCAGGGCTGGTTGTGGTCGCCAGCGCTGGAGCACGGCGAGCTGCAGCACCTCGACGTCACCGCCGGCGCCTCCAGTCTCGCCGGCTGAGCCGGCTCGCTGTGCTCGCTCAGACGCCCACACGGGCGTGGGCACTGGCTCGCTGTGCTCGCTCAGACGCCCACACGGGCGTGGGCACTGGCTCGCTGTGCTCGCTCAGACGCCCACGTCGGCGAAGAGACCCTCGACGAACAGGTCGGGGTCGAACGGGGCGAGGTCCTCGACGTCCTCGCCGAGCCCGACGAACTTCACCGGCAGGCCGAGCTCGCGCTGGACGGCGACGACGATGCCTCCACGCGACGAGCCGTCGAGCTTGGTCAGCACGATGCCCGTGACCTCGACCGCCTCGAGGAACGCGCGCGCCTGGGCGATGCCGTTCTGCCCGGTGGTCCCGTCGAGCACCAGCAGGACCTCCTCGAGCGGCCCGGCCTGCTTCTCCAGGACGCGCTTGACCTTGCCGAGCTCGTCCATCAGCGCCGTCTTGTTGTGCAGGCGCCCGGCCGTGTCGACGACCAGCAGCGGCGCATCCGTGGCGCGCGCGGCCTGGAACCCGTCGTAGGCGACCGACGCCGGGTCGGCGCCCTCGTCGTGGCGCACCACGCGCTGGTCGGTGCGCTCGCCCCACAGCTCCAGCTGCTCGGCGGCGGCGGCACGGAAGGTGTCCGCCGCAGCCAGCACGCAGTCGCGCCCGGCCCGGCGCTCGATGCTCGCGAGCTTGCCGATCGTGGTCGTCTTGCCGGCGCCGTTGACGCCGGTGACCAACCACACGGTCGGGCCCTCGTCGCTGGCCCGCACCAGCTCGCGGTCGGCGTCGCCGAGCGCGTCGCGCAGCTGCTGCTTGAGCAGCGCCAGCACCTCCGCGCCATCGGTGATGCCCTGCTCGCGCACGGCGCGTCGCAGCTCCTCGACGATCTCCATCGTGGCGGTCACCCCGACGTCGGCGGTGATCAGGGCCTCCTCCAGCCCCTCCCAGGTGTCGTCGTCGATGCCACGCCCGAGCAGGTCGGCGACCTGCGAGCCGAGGACGTTGGCGGTGCGGGCCATGCGCGTGCGGAAGCGCTCCCGCAGCCCCATCGGCTCCGGCTCCGTCGGCGCCCGCTCGACCGGGGGCGCCGGCTGCACGGTCGGGTCGGCCGGGTCGGCCGGCGGTGCCTCGGTGGCGCCCTGCGGTGCCTCGGTCGACGGCGCCTCGAGCGTCACCGCCCCACCCACGTCGGTGTCGGGCTCCGCGCCCCGCTCCTGGAACGCCTCGACCTCGCGGGTGCCCCCACTGCGGCGCTGCACGGCGACCGCACCTGCCACCACGGCAGCCACGATCACGGCCAGGATCACAAGCAGCACGGGGTCCACGGACACTCCTCAGTCACTACCGACCGACGCTACCCCCGCCCCAAACCCCAAGAGGCGGCGGGGGCGATCGCAGCGACCGACTGTCGAGCACCGCAGGCCCCAAGGGGGCCGAGGAGCGCACGGAGGAGGGAGCGCGGTCGTCCCCGCCGCCCCTACGCGGGGGCGGGCAGGTTGGGCTCGAGCTCGAGGCGCTCGTCGCCGAGGCGGTCCGCCACGACCTTGGTGACCCCGTCCTTGCCCATGGTGATGCCGTACAGCAGGTCCGCGACCTCCATCGAGCGCTTCTGGTGGGTCACCATGATGATCTGGCTGTGGCCGCGGAACGACTCGATGACCCGCAAGAGGCGCTGCAGGTTCACGTCGTCGAGCGCGGCGTCGACCTCGTCGAGCACGTAGAAGGGGCTCGGACGGGCGCGGAAGATCGCGAACACGAACGCGAGCACGGTCAGGGAGCGTTCGCCGCCGGACAGCAGGCTCAGGCGCTGCACGCGCTTGCCGGGCGGGCGCGCAACGACCTCGATGCCGGTGGCCAGCATGTCGTCGGGGTCGGTCAGCTCCAGCCGCCCCTCGCCCCCGGGGAACACGACCTGGAAGATGCGCTCGAACTCGGCGGCGACGTCGTGGTAGGCGTCGGCGAACACGGCGCGGATGCGGTCGTCGACGGCGACCACGACCTCCTCGAGGTCGCGCTTGGAGCGGCGCAGGTCGTCGAGCTGGCCGGAGAGGAACCCGTGCCGGTCCTCCAGGGCCTTGAACTCCTCCAGCGCGAGCGGGTTGACGCGGCCGAGCAGGCCGAGGCGTCGCTCGAGGACCTCCTCGGTCTCGACCAGGCCCGCACGGTCGTCGTCGATCGCGTCGGGGTGCTCGGCGGCGAGCTCCTCCGGCGACAACCCGAAGCGTTCGCGCACGCGCTCGACGACCTCGTCGTGCTTCAGCTGCAGCTCGTGGCGACGCAGGTCCGCCTCGTGCCGCTGCTCGCGGACCTGCTCGACGCCGCGGACCAGCTCGGCCAGGCCCTCGCGCACCGAGGCCAGCTGCGCGCGCCGCTCGCGGACCTCCTCGGCCAGCGCGGCGCGCTCGTCCTCGGCGTCCTGCACCGAGCGCTCGAGGCCCTCGATCGCCAGCTGCAGCGTCGCGGCGAGCTCGCCACAGCGGCTGATGCCGTGCCGGCGCTGCTCGCGACGTCGGGCGGCCTCGGCCAGCGCGATCTCGACCTCGTCGGCCTCGGCGCGCAGCTCGCCGACCTGGAGCTCGAGGTGGCGCACCTGCTCGGTGGTGCGCTCCAGCGCCACGCGGGCGTCGAGCTCGCGCTCGCGGGCGCGCTCGACCGCGTCGTCGAGCTCGGCCGCACGCTCGTCGGGCCCCTCGTCCTCGGGCTCGTCGTCGGCCTCCTGGGGCCCACGTCCCGTCAGCGCGGACAGCTCGTCACGATCGCGCTGCAGCCCCGCGAGCAGCTCGCCGCGCTGCCGTGCGACGACCTCCCGCTGGCTGGCGAGCGTGCCCTGCTCCTTGGTCAGGCGGGCGAGGCGCTCGGCGGCAGCGGTGATCCCGGCGTCCGACTCGTTGATGCGGGCGGTCGCCTCGCGCAGGCGCTCCTCGGCGCTGGCCAGCCCCTCGGCCGCGGCGTCGGCGTCGGCCGCCAGCTGGTCGAGCCGGTCGGCCAGGGCCGCCGCCGCCTGCTCGGCCTCGTCGGCGGCGGAGGCGGTCGCGACGGCGCTGTCGGCCGGCCGCTCGCCCCCGTGGTAGCCGCCGGGACCGGCCAGGTCGCCGTCACGGGTGACCAGCGTCGCCCACGGCAGCCGGCCGTGCAGCAGCACGGCAGCGTCCCAGGAGTCGACCACCCACGTGCGCCCGAGCGCGCCGCGCAGTGCGGCGGTGGCCTGGTCGGCGCCGTCGGCCGCGGAGGCCTGCAGCAGCCGGGCGACCGGCACCGCGTCCGCCGCGGCGAGTGCCTCCTGGGCGTCGGCGTCGAGCTCGGGCGGGGGTGGGGCGGCATCGCGGGCGGGCAGCACGGTCGCGCCACCGGCGGCGGCCTCGCGCAGCCACGCGATCGCACGGCGGGCGGCGTCGGGCGTGGACACCACCACGGCCTCGGCGAGCGAGCCGAGCGCGGCGCTGACCGCGACCTGGTCGCGCTCCTCGACGCGCACCAGGTCGGCGACGGTGGCGTGCACGCCCGACAGGGCGCCGCCGGCCGCGGCGTCGAGCAGGGCGGCGGTGCCGCCGTCGCGCTCCTGCAGGGCCGCGCGCAGTGCCTCGGCCCGGGCGGCCAGGGCGGAGCGTTCACGCTCGGCGCGGGTCACCTGCTCGGCGCGCTCGGCCGCACGGGCCCGCACCTGCTCCACGGCCTCCTCGGCGGCCTCGAGCTCGTCGGTCAGCGCGACCTCGCGGGCGTCGAGCGTGCGGATGTGGGCATGGACCTGCTCGGCGTCCTTCTCGACGTCGGCGGCCCGCTCGTCGATCGAGGCCAGCTGCGCGTCGACGCGGCCGACCTCGGACTCGGCACCGGCGATCGAGCCGCGCAGCGCGGCGACCTGGCCCTCCCAGCGCACGACCCGCTCACGCTGCTCCGCGCGGCGGCGGCGGGCCGCCACGACGCTGGCCTCGTGCTCGCGACGGGCCGCCTCGGCGGCACGCCGCTGGTCGGCGACCTCCTCGAGCGCCTCGCGGGCGGCGTCGCGGTCGGCCTGTCGTTGCTCGCGCTGGTCGTCCAGCCGGTCGGCGTGTGCGCGCAGCTCGTCCGGCGGGCGGCCGGCGAGCGGCTCGTCGACGACCTCCAGCAGGTGCCGTCGGCGCGCGTCGACGAGGTCGGCGGCCCCGCGCAGGCGCTCCAGCAGCGAGCCGAGCCCGTACGCGGTGCGCTGCGCCTCCTCGGCGCCCGGCACGACGCGGCCGAGCTCGGCCTCCAGCCGCTGCTCCTGCTCGCGGGCCGTGGCCAGCTGCTGCTCGGCGTCCGCGAGCCGGTCGCGCGTGTCGTCGTCGGCGTCGCGCGTCCGGGCCGCGCGCTCGGCGAGCCGGGACAGGTCGTGCGCGGCGAGACGCACCTGGACCCCGCGCAGGTCGGACTGGAGTCGCTGGGCCTTGTCGGCGGCCTCGGCCTGGCGCTCCAACGGTCGCAGCTGGCGCCGCAGCTCGCGCAGCACGGTGACGAGCTTCTCGATGTGGGTGTCGACCTGGTCGAGCTTGCGCAGCGCCCGCTCGCGCCGGCGGCGGTGCTTGAGGATCCCGGCGGCCTCCTCGATGTAGCTGCGCCGCTCCTCCGGCTTGGCCTGCAGGATCTCGTCGAGCTGGCCCTGCCCGACGACGGTGTGCAGCTCCTTGCCGAGACCGGTGTCCGACAGCAGCTCCTGGACGTCCAGCGCCCGGACCTCCTGGCCGTTGATCGCGTAGATGCTCTCGCCGGAGGTGTAGATCGTGCGCGAGACGCGGACCTCGCGGAAGGCCTGGCCGGAGCCGGCTGTGCCGAGCGCCTCGGCGCCGAGCCGCCCGTCGGCGTTGTCGATGGTGATCTCGACCCGCGCCTGCCCGAGCGGCTTGCGGTTCGGTGAGCCGGCGAAGATCACGTCGGCCATCGTCCCGCCGCGCACCTTCTTGGCCGAGTGGGTGCCGAGCACCCACGCCAGCGCGTCCACCACGTTGGACTTGCCCGAGCCGTTGGGGCCCACGATCACGGTCACGCCGGGCTCGACGTCCAGCGTCGTGGCGTCGGCGAACGACTTGAAGCCGCGCAGCGTGAGCTGGGTCAGGAACAACGTGGCACCGGGGTCCGACGGGTCGGTCGGACTGTAGCCACGCGGACCCACGCTCCCGACGCGGTCACGCGCTCGGCCGACGGGGCCGGGCGACGGCCGTTCAGGCGTTCGTCGACTCGAGCACGACCGTGCTGTCCGCCTCGTCGCGGCCGGCGTGGCGCTCGGCGACGCGCTCGGCATCCTCCAGCGCACCCTCGAGCTGGGCCACGCGCTCGCGCAACTGCCGGATCTCCTCGAGCAGCGACAGCGTGTGGCCGTCGACGTGGGAGCCGAGCAGGGACTTCGACATCTGCCGACCTCCGCAGGTCACGACTGCGCGCGGGCATCGGCCCGCGGTCGGGCGATCGTACCGCGTCGCTCGCCCGGCGCGAAGGCGATGGGGCACCGTCCCCCCGACGGGGCCGGTCCGACACCCGCGCTGGCTCAGACCTGGCTCTGGGGGTCGAAGTAGGTCTCGACGCCCTTGAACCTGACCTTCTCGATCGGCTTGCGGCTGCGGTGGCTCGGCAGGCCGTTGCGGCCGTAGACCTTCAGGTGCTCCGAGACCTCGCCGTCGTCGTCGTAGGCGTCGTCGCCCTCCTGCTCGTCCAGCGACGAGCCGCGGAACTTCATGGCGGCGGCGATGACCTCGTGCATCGCGCGGTACAAGCGCCGGACCTCCTGCGTGGAGAGCGTGTCCGACATCCGGTCGTAGCGCAGGCCGGCCTCGTACAGCACCTCGTCGGCGTAGACGTCGCCGAACCCGACGATGTGACGCGGGTCCACGATCAGCAGCCGCAGCGGTGCGGACGCGTCGGCGAGCATGCGGCCGAAGTCCATCCAGGTGAGGTTGTCCTCCAGCGGGTCGAACGAACCCTCGGGGAGGTCCGCGGCGGCCATCGCCTCCTCGGTCGGCACCACACCGGTGCTCAGGCCCGGCTCGTCCGAGGGGTCCGAGACGTGGATCGCCCCACCGATGGTGAAGGTGACGACCAGGTGGGTGTTGTCGCCCGGGTCCTCGTTGGCGGTCTCGCGGTGCAGCGACGCCGTCCCCGACGGCTGGATGATCCAGGTCAGGTCCTCGTCGAGGTCGAGGAAGATCGTGCGGCCGCGGCGGCGGGCCCCCTCGATCTTGCGCTCCTCCAGCGCCGCGACGAACTCGGGACGCGTGCGGTGGTGCGGGCGGACGACGGACGGGGTCTCGACGATCACGTCCTTGACCCGCTTGCCGACGACCTCCTTCTCGAGGTCCTTGCGCAGGACCTCGACCTCGGGCAGCTCGAGCACGGCGGGGCTCCTGGATCGGTTGGACGGGCGCGGTCGTGAAGTCGGACCGGGCAGGTCGTGGGGACGGTGAGGCTAGTCGGCGTGCGCGGTCGGCCGGCCGCGCAGTGACCGCCACGCGGCGCGCGCGGCCGCCTGCTCAGCGCGCTTCTTGGACGTGCCGACGCCGCTGCCGAGGGGCGTGCCGGCGGCGTCGTGCACCGTGACGCTGAAGCGCTGGGCGTGGTCGGGCCCCTCGGCGCTGTGCGCGTAGACCGGCTGGCCGCGGTCGCCGGCGACCAGCAGCTCCTGCAGGGCGGTCTTGTGGTCCAGGACCAGGTCGTCGTCGAGCACGGCGTCCAGCCGCGGCCCGACCAGGCGGTCGACCAGCGGCCGCGCGACGTCCCAGCCGGCCGAGAGGTGCACCGCCCCGAGCACGGCCTCGAGGCAGTCCGACAGGATCGAGTCCTTGTCCGCCCCGCCGGAGGCGGCCTCGCCCCGACCGAGCAGGACCAGCTCCCCGAGGCCGAGGTCGCGAGCGACCTCGGCCAGCTCCGGCTCGCTGACCACGTGGGCCCGCACCTTGGCCAGGCGCCCCTCGGCCACGTCCGGCAGCAGTGCGAACAGTCGCTGCGCGACCGCCAGCGAGAGCACCGCGTCGCCGAGGAACTCCAGGCGCTCGTTGTTGGGCACACGGCCGTGCTCGAACGACCACGAGCGGTGCACCAGCGCCCGGGCGACCAGGGTGTCGTCGACCCCCGGCACGTCCAGACGCCGTCGCAGCTCGGCGACGGCGTCGGTGGGCACGGTGGCGCTCACCACCCTGGGGTGGTGGCGGCCGGTGGGCGGGGCGGGGCCCCGCTCACTCGACCTCGATCGCCGTGCGGCCCTGGTACTGGCCGCACTCGGCGCAGACGGTGTGCGGGCGGATCGCGCTCTTGCAGCGCGGGCAGGTCGCCAGCGCCGGACGCGACATCTTGTACCACTGCGCCTTGCGGCGACGGGTGCGGCTGCGGGACAGCTTGCGCTTCGGGACGGCCATCGTGGTGCTCCGGTGCTCTGGTGGGACGGGTGGGGTGGGTGGTCTGTGTGGGTGGTCTGTGCGGGCGGTTCAGCCGCTCTCCGGCAGGTCCAACTCGGCGAGCGCGGCCCAGCGTGGATCGGGCCCGCCCTCGGCGGCGGCGCGGGCCTCGTCCTCGCCGATGACGGCGACCCCGTCGCCGACGGGTGCGACGCAGTCGTCACGGCCGCAGCGAACGCGCATCGGCAGGTCGAGCACGACCACGTCGTGCAGCATGCGCTCGAGGTCGATCGCCATGGCATCGTCGACGAGCTCGTAGCCCTCGTCGGTCTCGTCCTCGGGCTGGCGCTTGCGTGGGTCGAGGAACAGCTCCCCCACCTCGACCTCGCGGTCGAGCCCGACGGGGCGCAGGCAGCGCCCGCACTCCAGCGCGAGGCGCCACGTGAGCTGGCCGTGGACCCAGATGCCCTCGACGACGGCGTCGAGGGTGAGGTCCAGGTGCAGCGGACCGTCGACGGCGCCCTCCGCCGGGCCCCAGGGGTCGTCGCCGACGTCCTCCACCGCGATCGCGCGGTGGAGGTCACGGGTGTCGCCGGGGTTGCCGACGAGGTCGTGGACGGGAACGAGCACTGCGGTGACCTGCGGTGGTTCGGGGGCGGTCGCGCGGGCGCGGTCGACCGGCGTGGTGCCCGGGGGCACGACCGGCCGTCGTGGCCGATGCTGGGCGTGGACGGGCAACCCGGTACGCGCCGACGGCGCGGCGGACGGGCGAGGGTACGCCAGCACGTGCCCGGCGTCACACCGCCGGGCGCGCTGCGCGTGGTCTCAGCCCTCGTCGTCCTCGTCGCCCACGGCCGAGGCGAGCGCGTCCGCGCCCAGCCTGCCCCGCAGGTTCTCGCGGCCGCGCTCGACCGTGGACAGCGTCTTGTGGAGCAGGACCTCGAACTTCGCCAGCTGCGAGTCGACGTAGTCGTCGGCCTCCAGCCGCAGCAGCCGGGCCTCCTCCTTCGCCTCGGCCAGCAGGCGGTCGGCCTCGGCGCGCGCGGCGCGGCCGACCTCGGTCTGCTGGACCAGCTGGTCACGCTCGTCGTAGGCGGCCTGGACGATCGCCTCCGCGTCGGCACGGGCCTGTGCGAGCACGTCCCCGCGCTCCTTGACCACCCAGCGGGCCTGCTTGACCTCCTCGGGCACCGCCGCGCGGATCTCGCCGACGAGACCGTCGACCTCCGCGCGGTTGAGCATGATCGAGGCGGACAGCGGCACCGTCTTCGCCTCGGCCAGCAGCTCCTCGAGCTGGGCCAGCTTGGCCTCCAGCCCCACGTGCGAGGCGTCCTCCGCCACGGTTGCTCCGCCGGTCGCGATGTGCATCTCGGTCGTCGGCGAGCCTACAGCCGCGCGGCTGTGGGCCCCGGGCCCTCGACGGTGTCAGTCGGACAGTCAGTCGGCCAGTCGCTCGTGCAGGGCGTCGAGCACCAGCGGTGGCACCAGGCCCTCCACGTCACCGCCGAAGCGGGCGACCTCCTTGACCAGCGAGGACGACAGGTAGGACCAGTCCGGGCTGGTGGACAGGAACAGGGTCTCCACGCCGGCCAGGCGCTGGTTCATCTGGGCCATCTGCAGCTCGTACTCGAAGTCCGAGACGGCGCGCAGGCCCTTGACGATCATCGCGATGCCGTTGGCCGTGCAGTAGTCGACCAGCAGCCCGTGGAAGCGGTCCACGCGCACGTTGGGCAGGTGCGCCAGGACGCGCTCGATCAGCTCGATGCGCTCGTCGGTGTCGAACAGCGAGCTGCCGGACTTGCGCGGGTTCTCCAGCACCGCGACCACGACCTCGTCGAGCTGCGCGGCCGCACGCTCGACGACGTCGACGTGGCCGTTGGTGATCGGGTCGAAGCTGCCGGGGCATACGGCGACGACGCTCACTGCTGCTCCGTCCGGTCGGTCTCTGCTCCTGGGGGTGGTCCTGGGGGTGGCCCTGGGGCTGCGTCCCCGGGCTCGCCGGGCTGGTCGAGGACCACGGCCCGGTGCAGGGCCGTGTCACCGTAGCGACGGGTGCGGTCGTGGCCGAGCGGCGCGGGCCAGGCCGGCGGGTCGCGGCGCCGGTCGGCCTCGAGCCAGACCTGCGCGCCGGGGGCGAGCAGCGGGACCAGCGCCGCGAGCACCGCGTCGAGCACGTCACCGGGCAGGTCGTACGGCGGGTCGGCCACGACCACGTCGAAGGGCCCGAGCACGCCGGCCAGGGCGTCGGGGAGCCGGCCCGCGACGACCTCGACGTCGAGCCCGGTCACCTCGACGTTCTCCTGCAGCGCCGCCAGCGCGCGCCGGTCCCGCTCGACGCAGACCACCCGGGACGCACCACGCGACGCGGCCTCGATGCCGAGCGCACCGGAACCGGCGAACAGGTCGAGCACGGCGGCCCCGCGCAGCGCCGGGGCGAGCGAGGAGAACCACGCCTCCTTGACGCGGTCGGTGGTCGGCCGCACGTCGCGGCCGGCGGGGGCGACCAGCCGTCGCCCGCCCGCGGTCCCGGCGATCACCCGCACGTCACGTCCCCTCCCCGGCCCCGAGGTGGTGCAGCACGAACGCCAGCACCTCGGCCTCCTCGTGCCAGCGCCCGTAGCGGCCCGACGGGCCGAAGTGGCCCGACCCGAGCTCGGTGCGCAGCAGCACCGGGCGGTCGTCGTCACGCACGCGGCGGTGCTCCTGGACCCAGATCGTCGGCTCCCAGTACGCCACGCGCGGGTCGTTGATGCCCGAGGTGACCAGCAGCGCCGGGTACGGCTCGGCACGCACGTTCTCGGTCGGGGTGTACGACGCGATCAGACGGTCGACCTCGGGGTCGGAGGCGGGGTCGCCCCACTCGTCGTACTCCAGCACCGTCAGCGGGATCGACGGGTCCCACATCGTCGCACGGCAGTCGACGAACGGGACCTCGGCGACCGCCGCGGCCCAGCGCGACGGGCGCAGGTCGAGCGTCGCGCCGACGAGCAGCCCCCCGGCCGAACGACCGCGCAGCCCGAGCCGGTCGGGGGCGGCCCAACCGGCTTCCACGAGGTGGTCGGCGACCGCGAGGGTGTCGGAGAACGTGTTGGGCTTGTGCTGGAACTTGCCGTCCTCGTACCAGCGCCGGCCGAGCGCGCCGCCACCGCGCACGTGCGCGATCGCGAAGACCACGCCCCGGTCCAGCAGCGGCAGGCGCGAGGCGCCGAAACCGGGGTCCACGGTCGTCTCGTAGCTGCCGTAGCCGTACACCAGGCACGGGTTGGTGCCGTCGGGCTCGACGTCGGCGAGGTGCGCGATCGTGACCGGCACGCGGGTGCCGTCGGGCGCGCTCGCCCACAGGCGGCTGGTGGCGTAGCGCTGCGGGTCGTAGCCCGGCACGGGCTGGCGCTTGACCAGCACGTGCTCGGCGTCGGCGTCGGCGTCGGCCGGCAGGTGCACGTCGACGTCCTCGACCGGCGTGACCAGGTCGGTGACCGCGATGCGCAGCACGTCGGTGTCCCACTCGCGGTTGGGCCCGACCTCGACCGTGGCCGCGGGCCGACCGGTCTCGACCGTGTGCCAGCGGTCCTGCTCGGGCCACCACACCCGCACCCGCAGCAGGCCCTCGTCGCGCTCCTCGACGGCGACGTGCCCCGCGAACGCCTCGACGCCGAGCAGGCGGGTGCCCGGCCGGTGCGGCAGCGCCTCGACCCACGCGTCGCGGCCACGCCCGGCGCGCACGTCGTCCAGGGAGACGCGCGCGAGCGCGAAGTCGACCGCGTCGTCGGCGTCGTGGACGACCCACAGCTCGTCGCCGCGGGGCTCCACGCCGTACTGCACGCCGACCTCGCGCTCGGCGACCAGCAGCGGCTCGGCCGCCGGGTCGGCGGCGTCGAGCAGCCACGCCTGGCTGGTGACCGACGAGCCCAGCCCGACAACGACGAAGTCGCCGCTGCGGGCACGGTGCACCCCGAACCAGTAGCGCTCGTCGGGCTCGTGCAGGACCCGCACGTCCTGGTCGGCGGAGGTGCCCAGCACGTGGCGCCAGACCTCGTGGTGGCGGTGGCTGTCGTCCTGCACCACGTAGTAGACGTGCGACGAGTCGCTGCCCCACGCCACGCCCATGCCGAGGGGGCGGCCCTGCTCCGGCCCGACGACGTCCGGCAGGTCCTCGCCGGTGGCCAGGTCCCGGATGCGCAGGGTGAAGCGCTCGCTCCCGTCGAGGTCGACCGCGTGGGCGAGCAGGCGCTGGTCGGGCGAGACGGCCAGCGCGCCGAGCTGGCAGTACCCGGTCGCCTCCGCCAGCACGTTCTCGTCGAGCAGGACCTGCTCGTCACCGCCGTCGCGCGGCGCGCGGCAGTGGACCGCCTGCTCGCGACCGGCCTCGGTGCGCACGAAGTAGGTCCAGTCCCCGCGGGGAACCGGCGCGGAGTCGTCGTCCTCCTGCACCCGCGCGACGATCTCGTCGTAGACCCGGTCCCGCAGGCCGTCGAGCGGCGTGAGCTGGCTGCGGGTCCAGGCGTTCTCGGCCTCCAGCAGCGGCACCAGCCGTGGGTCGTCGCGGTCCTTCATCCACGCGTACGGCCGTGGGCTCGTCACCCCGTGGCGGTCCTCGACGGTGTCCTCGCGCTCGGCGACGGGCGGGCGTGGGTCGGACAACTGCGTGCCTGTGGTCTCGGCGGGGACCGGACGCTACGCGACCGCGGGCGCGCCACCCGCGCCGATCGACCGAGCGGCACGCCACACTGCCAAGATGCAGCCACCACCCGACCCCGGTGCGGTCGACCGACGACGTCGCAGCCTCGCCGCCGTGCTCGGCGTCGCGTTCGGCGCGCACGTCCTGCGTCCCGGCTGGTTCCTGCCGATGGTGCCGCGCTGGCTGCCCGGCGAGCCCCGCCGGCTGCACGCCGCGGCGACGGCGGCCGAGGGCGCTGCGGCCCTGCTGCTGGTCGACCGGCGCAGTGCCCGGGCCGGTGGCCTGCTGGCGCTGGCGACGCTGGTCGGCGTCTACCCGGCGAACCTCGAGGCCGTCCGCCTCGGCGGCTACCGCGGCGCGCCGGGCTGGCTCGGCACCCGCACCGCCGCGGTGCTGCGACTGCCGCTGCAGGTGCCGCTGTGGTGGCTCGCGTGGCGCGTCGCACGCGACGCGGCCCGGGGCTGAGGGGCGCTGCGGCACGGCGTGGGTGCTGGTCGGTCCGGCACGGGCCGGTCCTGCACGGGCCGGGTCAGCCGCTGGCCAGCGCCGCGAACGCCTCCACGCCCGCGTGGCGGCGACGCACCTCCGCACGCAGGGAGGGGTGGTGCTCGATCTCCGGGTCGCGGCCCACGACCTCGCCGGCCTCCTCCCCCGCCAGCGCCATCAACCGGGTGTCCGACAGCAGCGCGAGGCGCAGGTCGGGCAGGCCGTGCTGGCGCGTGCCGAACAGTGTCCCGGCACCACGCATCTCCAGGTCGCGCTCGGCGAGCTCGAACCCGTCGGTGGTGTCGGCGATCGCCTGGAGCCGTGCCCGGGACTCGTCCTGCAGCTCGGAGTTCCAGCCGGCGAACAGCACGCAGTAGCTCTGCTGGTCGCTGCGCCCGACACGGCCGCGCAGCTGGTGGAGCTGGCTCATCCCGAAGCGATCGGCGTCCTCGACCACGATCACCGTCGCGCTCGGCACGTCGACACCGACCTCGATGACGGTCGTGGCCACGAGCACGTCGAGCTCCCCCGCCCGGAACGCGCTCATCGCCTCGTCCTTGCGCGACGACGGCATCTGGCCGTGGACCAGGCCGACGCGCAGGTCGCGGAACGCACCCTTCGAGAGCCGCTCGAAGCACTCGGTCGCCGACTCCGCGTCGATCGCCGACGACGGCTCGACCAGCGAGCAGACCCAGTACACCTGCTCGCCCTGGTCGGTGCGGGCCCGCACGAACGTCTCGAGGCTGTGGCGTCGCTCGGACTGCTCCGGCGTGATCAGCTGGGTGACCACGGGCTGGCGCCCCGGCGGCAGCTCGTCGATCACCGAGACGTCCAGGTCGCCGTACACCGTCAGGGCGAGCGAGCGCGGGATCGGCGTGGCGGTCATCACCAGCACGTCCGGCACGGTCGGGGTCTCGCCGAGCAGCGCGCGCTTGTCGGTCAGCGTCGCCCGCTGGTCGACGCCGAAGCGGTGCTGCTCGTCGATGACCACGACGCCGAGGTCGGCGAACGCCACGCGCTCCTCGAGCAGCGCGTGCGTCCCGACCACCGCGTCGACCTCGCCGGACAGCAGGCCCGCCAGGATCCGCCGCTGCTCGGTCGTGGTCGTCGAGCCGGTCAGCAGCTCCACGCGCGGGCCGTCGAGCATGTTGACCCCGAGCGGGTCGAGCTGGGACAGCAGCGTGCGGTGGTGCTGCTCCGCGAGCACCTCGGTGGGGGCCATCAGCGCGGCCTGGCGACCGTTGTCCACCGCGCACAGCATCGTCCAGGCCGCCACGAGCGTCTTGCCCGAGCCGACGTCACCCTGCAGCAGCCGGTGCATCGGCAGCGCGGCCACGAGGTCGGCGGCGACCTCCGAGAAGGCGCGGCGCTGCGCGG
>Ga0136604_1000502_pt1 | contig 19342 bp, 20 predicted proteins | sample AntRauFillE10628_FD_104928 | JGI IMG/M metagenome (GOLD analysis project Ga0136604, IMG submission 104928) | Saline lake microbial communities from Rauer Islands, Antarctica - Metagenome Filla E10 #628 | ecosystem: Environmental > Aquatic > Non-marine Saline and Alkaline > Saline | place...
ACGAGTCAAGTTGCGGGACCGGAGGCTGGGGCGCCTCGCTGCACTGCTGCTGGCGGCGATGATGCTGTTGGCAGCCTGCGGCGGAACCGCCGAGGACGCTGGCGGCACCGACGGCGTTGCTGACGCTGACGCTGATGCGGACGCTGACACGGAGGACGATGCGGGCGATGAGCCCGCGGAGCTGCGTGAGATCACGATGCAGCTCGGCTGGATCGCCTCGAACAACCAGCTCGGCGAGATCGTCGCCCAGGCCGAGGGCTACTACGCCGATGAGGGGCTCGACGTCACCATCGATGCCGGTGGGCCGAGCATCGACGGCGTCGCGATGGTCGCGTCCGGTCAGGCCGACATCGGCCAGCTGTCGTCGAGTCCGTCGCTGATGCTCGCCGTGTCCGAGGGCGTGCCGATCAAGGCCTTCGCCACCGGGGCCCAGGAGCACCCGTACACCTTCTTCTCGCTTCCAGAGAACCCGCTGAACAGCCCGGAGGACTTCGCCGGCCTCCACGTCGGCACACAGGCCACCGGTGAGATCCTGCTCAACGCGATGCTCGCCGCCAATGACATGACCCGTGACGACATCGCGGACTTCACGGCCGTAGGCGCCGACGTCACGCCGCTGCTCAGCGGCCAGGTCGACGTCTGGACCGGTTGGCTGACCAACACCGCCCAGCTGAACCAGTTGCCAGAAGGGTCGCACCAGCTGCGCCTGTGGGACACCGGTGTGCAGCTGTACGCGCTGCCGTACTACGCCCGGCCCGAGATGATCGAGCAGGAGCCCGAGGTCCTGGAGGCCTTCGTCCGCGCCACTGCCCGTGGTTGGCAGTTCGCCCAGGACAACCTCGACGTGGCGCTCGACCACCTACTCGAGGCGTACCCCAACCTCGACCGTGAGGCCGAGGAGGAGGGCGCCCAGGTCATCCTCGGCTACGTCATGGCGGACACCGCACTTGAGAACGGCTGGGGTTCGATGGATCCCGACGTCTGGCAGGCCCAGCTCGACCTGTGGGAGGAGCTCGATCAGTTCTCCGCCGAGACGCCATCGTTGGACGACATCGTGACCTTCGACGTGCTCGAAGCCACGAGCGACACCCGACAGGTGGAGTGACGGCAGCGACGACGAGGAGCAGCCAGATGACAGCCCCTGCCACTGACCAACCGGTCGACCTCACCGTTCCCGCGGTCGCCGTCGAGGACCTCGCGGTCCGTTTCGGCACCGAGAGCGGCGTCGTGACGGCGCTCGAGGGTGTGGACCTGACGATCGAGGAGGGCAGCTTCCTGTCCATCCTCGGTCCGTCGGGCTGCGGGAAGTCCACGCTGCTCCGCGTCGTTGCGGACCTGGTACCGCCGGCCGAGGGCCGTATGGAGGTCCTCGGCCAGACACCGACCCGCTCACGCAAGGACCGGGCTCTGGGCTTCGTGTTCCAGGACGCCGGCCTGCTGGCGTGGCGTACGGCGCTGGAGAATGTTGAGATCCCCCTCAAGGTCGGCAAGGTCGAACCCCGCGAGGCGCGAGACCCGCGCGAACTGCTCGCGTTGGTCGGGCTCGCCGGGCGCGAGGACGCCTACCCGCACGAGCTGTCCGGAGGGATGCGCCAACGCGTTTCCATCGCCCGGGCGCTGGTGACCCAACCGCGCGTGCTGCTGATGGACGAACCCTTCGGTGCGTTGGACGAGATCACGCGCGACGCTCTCAACGACGAACTGCTGCGGATTTGGCAGGCGACGGGAACGACGGTGTTGTTCGTGACACACAGCATTCCGGAGTCCGTGTATCTGGCCCAGCGCGTGTTGGTACTGAGGGCCAATCCCGGTCGCGTCGCCGAGGTGGTCGACATCGACCTGCCGTACCCGCGAGAACTAACACTACGTGAAACCCCGGAGTTCATGTCCTACACCGCGCGAATGCGGCAGATCCTGGAGACGTGCTGATGAGCACCCCTGCACCACCTGCCAGCAAGCTGCGGGGCATCGACAAGGATGGTCGCGAGGTTCCCCTCTCGCTCGGCGTGCGCCGTGTGAACCCGGTCGTCGCCGCCCTCACCAGCGTCGCTGGTGCGGTTGGTCTGGTCCTGGTTTGGCAACTGGTCGTGACCGCCCTGTCCGTGCCCACCTACATCGTGCCGGCACCGACCGATGTCGTCACGTCGCTGGTCGACGACTTCGACCTGCTGGTGAGCAACCTGTGGCCGACCGCGCTCGAGTCGGTGTCCGGCTTCGTGATCGGCAACGTCGTCGCCATCGTTCTCGCGGTGGTGTTCGTCCACAACGCGAGTCTGGAGCGTTCGCTGTTCCCGGTCGCCATCGTCATCCGCACCGTGCCCATCGTCGCCATTGCCCCCGTACTGGTGCTGATGCTCGGCAACGGCTACGCGCCGAAGATCGCGATCGCCGCGCTGATCTCGTTCTTCCCAACGCTGGTCAACATGGTCAGGGGCTTCCACTCCGCCGACGCCCAGGCGATCGAACTCTTCCGCGTGCTGTCGGCCAGCAAGTGGGAGATCTTCTGGAAGGTCCGTGCGTACAGCTCGCTGCCGTTCCTGTTCTCCTCCCTGAAGATCGCCGCAACCTCCTCGGTCATCGGTGCCATCGTCGCCGAGTGGATCGGCGCCAACGCCGGGCTCGGGGCGCTGATCATCGACGCCACGTTCAACTTCCGCACACCGTTGCTGTACTCGACCATGGTCTTCGCCTCCGTGCTCGCGCTCGCGTTCTTCCTACTCATCACACTGGTGGAGCGCTGGGTCGTGACATGGGAGGTCGAGGTGGCCCCCTGACGAGCAGTCGAGACGACGCGCCGATGCACGCACACCGGGCCTCGACGGCCCGAAACGAAACGAGGACATGATGGACATCAAGGACGGAGTCGTACGGCTCCCCGGCCGCGAGGCCAAGGTCGTCTCCGAGACGGATGTGGTGGTGGTCGGTGGCGGGCCTGCCGGCACCACGGCCGCAATCTCCGCGGCTCGCAACGGCGCCCGGGTGACCCTGATCGAGCGCTACCCCGCACTGGGTGGTCTAGCGTCCGGGGGCTACGTGCTGGTGCTGGACGACATGGTCAACCTGGACGACACGGCCAACAGCCAGGAGGTGACGGTGCGCGGCCTGGTCGACGAGTTCGTCGACCGTATGGTCGCCAGGGGCAAGGCCGTCCACCCCGCAGAGTCCGACTGGGGTCTCGACGAGGAGTCGGTGCGCAGGTGGACCCGCTGGGGGCTGTTCGACATCCACAACACCGGGCGACCGAAGCCGATCGTGCACTCTGTTGCGTTCGACCCCGAGGGATGGAAGGACGTCTCCAACGAGCTCGTCGTCGAGACCGGTGTGGAGCTGCGCCTGCACAGCTGGTTCTCGGAGGCGCTGGTGGAGGATGGCCGCATGCGCGGCGTGGTGGTCCAGACCAAGGAGGGCCCGCAGGCGATCCTCGCTGACGTAGTGATCGATGCATCTGGCGACGCCGACGTCGCGGTCTCAGCCGGTGTGCCGTACGTCGAGGACAGCTACATGGTCACGCCCGTGTTCCGGCTGGGCAACGTCGACATCGACGCGGCCGAGGCGTTCGAGCGCGAGGAGCCGAAGAAGGCTCGTGAGCTCAATCGAGAGGCCAAGCGGATCCTGGGTGGGGCGTGGGACCTGTGGTGGCTACGCACGCCGCTGGAGGGTGTGGTGTGGTGCAACTGCCCGCACCTGCGCGGGTTCTCTTCGACCGATCCGGCCGACCTGACCAAGGCCCAGTTCGAGGGGCGAGAGCGCATCCACGACCTGGTCGACTTCGCCCGTGAGAACCTGGCCGGCTTCGAGCGTGCACAACTGGTCGACGTCGCGCCCCAGATCGGTGTGCGACAGTCTCGTCTGGTCGAGGGTGAGTACGTGGTCACCAAGGAGGACATCACCACACGGCGCCACTTCACCGACTCGGTCGCACGGGGACGTGACTACTACACGCCCTACGGCTCACTGGTCCCGAAGCACGTCGACCAGCTGCTGCTCGCCGGGCGGCACTACTCGGCCACCCCCGATGCGCAGAAGATGTCGCGTGAGATCCCACCCTGCATGTCGATGGGTGAGGCCGTCGGCGTCGCCGCTGCCGTCGCCCTCGAACGTGGCGTGCCGGTTCGCGACGTTGACGTCACCGAGATCCAGCGCCGCCTGCGCGCCCAGGGCGCCGACCCGGGTGATGTGCCGTCAGCCAACGCCACGATCCTCGAGGAGGCGCCGGCGTGAGCGTTCCCCAACCGTTGGAAGGCGTCAGGGTCGTGGACTTCACCCAGGTGATGCTCGGTCCGTGCGCGACGCAGCTGTTGTCCGACCACGGGGCGGAGGTGATCAAGATCGAACGCCCCGGTTCCGGGGACCTGTCGCGGTCAGCGATGGGTGAGGCCGCAGGGGCGGACAACCCAGTGTTCTCCAGCCTCAACCGCAACAAGCGTTCGGTCACGCTCGACCTCCGGTCAGAGGAGGGCAACCGCATCGTGCGCGAGTTGGTCGCCGAGTGTGACGTGCTGGTGCACAACTTTCGACCCGGTGTGATGGAGCGTCGCGGACTGGACTACGAGACGTGCCACGAGATCAACTCTGGGCTGGTCTACGCGGTCGGGTCCGGATTCGGACCGACCGGTCCGTACCAGCACAAGGGTGGACAGGACGCGCTGGTGCAGGCGCTCTCGGGCGTGATGTCCCGCCGCGCCGACGACTCGGTCCCGCTCTCGATCTACGCCACCACCTTCGCCGACTACACCGCAGGGATGCACCTGGTGCAGGGCATCCTGCTCGCCCTGCGAGTCCGTGACCGCACCGGCGAGGGTCAGCGTGTCGACACCTCGTTGTTCAACGGCCTGCTGGCCATGCAGATGCAGGAGGCAACCACGCATCTGATGACCGGACAGGAGCTCAACTGGGCGGCCTACCCCCTCTCCGGCGTGTTCCATGGCACGGACGGTGCGTTGGTGCTGGTCGGTGCCTTCAGGGCCAACCCGCTACGCGACATCTGCACGGCGCTGGGCATCGATGATCTCTCCGCGGAAGAGCGCTACGCGACGTTCGACGCGCAGATGGCTCACCGCGAAGAACTCCAGGAGGCCTTTCGCGAGGCGTTCGCCAAGGAGTCCGTCGCCCACTGGATCGGTCGTCTCGAGGAGCAGGACCTGCTCTGCGCACCGGTCCAGGACCTGCCAGAGGCGCTCGCCGACCCGCAGACGGAGCACAACGGCATGGTCATCGGCATTGATCGCGACGGGCAGGAGCCGGTGCGCACGATCGCATCGCCGATCAGGATGTCGTCAACGCCGATGCGTGCGCCGACGCCGCCGCCACGGCTCGGCGAGCACACCGACCAGGTGCTCGAGGAGATCCTCGGGCTCGATGCTGCGGCGCTGGCGGACCTGCGGGAGAAGGGTGTGCTCGGATGAATGCTGACGCCTCCCAGGACGGTGTTCGCTTCGAGCGTGACGGTCACGTCGCGCTCGTGACGATCGATCGACCCGAGGTCCTCAACGCCATCGGGCAGCGCACTCACGACCGTCTCAACGAGATCTGGGCAGAACTGGAGGACGACGACGACGTGCGTGTCGTGGTGCTGACCGGTGCGGGTGAGCGCGCCTTCTGCGTCGGGGCTGACATGTCCGACGACAACGACGCGCCCGACGGGCTGCGCTACTGGGCCCAGGAGCGCGAGGGCGGGTTCGGTGGCCTGTCGCTGCGCACCACCCTCGACGTACCCGTCATCGCGCGGGTCAACGGCTACGCGCTCGGAGGGGGCTTCGAGATGATGCTCGGTGCCGACATGGTCGTGGCTGCCGACCACGCCCAGTTCGCTCTGCCCGAGCCGCGCGTCGGGCGTTTGCCTGCGGACGGGGGCATGCCGATGCTGCCCCGCCGAATTCCGCGCGCCCTCGCGATGGAGATGCTGCTGACCGGCCGGCGCATAACGGCCGAGGAGGCCGAGAGGTTCGGGCTGGTCAACCGCGTCGTGCCCATGGCCCAGCTCGATGACACGGTCGAGGAGCTCGTCGAACAGGTGCTGGCGTGTGCGCCACTGTCCGTACGCGCGATCAAGCAGCTGGTGCAGCGAACGGCCCACCTGACTCCACAGGAAGCGCAGGGGATTCGCCTGCCGACCGTCATCGCCGCGTTCGACTCCGAGGACGGGCAGGAGGGGCCGCGCGCCTTCCGCGAGAAGCGCGCCCCCGTGTGGAAGGGACGCTGATGGGCCGCTTCGAACATCTCGAGCGCGGAGTCTGGGGAATCCTCCCGACCCCGTTCACCCCGGAGCTGGAGGTGGACCTCGAATCGGTCGGCACGTGTGTGGAGTTCCTGCTCGACCGCGGCGCCACCGGTGTGGTCGCGCTTGGCGTATTCGGTGAGGCAGCCCGGCTGTCCTCGGCCGAGAAGCGTCAGGTGCTGCGCGCCGCCGCAGAGGCAGCCGGCGACCGACCGCTCGTCGCCGGCATCGATCCTCTGGGCACCGCGCCTGCGGCAGAGCTGGCGGGCGACCTCGCAGCCAGCACGCCCGGCCTGCATGCCGTGATGGTGAAGGTGCCCAGCTCGGACGCGGCGGTCGCTGGCGAGCACTTTGCCAGCGTCTCGTCGGCCGCAGGGGTCGGTGTGATCGCCCAGGACTACCCCCGGCAGTCGGGGGTGGAGATCCATCCCGGCGCGCTGCGTGAGGCCGTTGACCGCTCGGGTGTCTGCGTGGCGGTCAAGGCCGAGGCCGTGCCGAGCGCGCTGGCGATCGCGCGTATCGCGGCCAACACCGACGTGCCGGTGTTCGGTGGGTTGGGCGGAGTGGGTCTGATCGACGAGTTGCACGCGGGTGCGGCCGGAGCGATGACAGGGTTCTCGTTCCCCGAGGGGCTGCGAGACACGGTTGATGCCTACGCGGCGGGTGGCTTCGCGGCTGCTCATGCGGCGTGGGCGCCGTGGCTACCGATGGCCAACTTCGAGGGGCAGCTCGGCATCGCACTGGCAATCCGCAAGGAGCTGCTGCGCCGTCGCGGCGCGATGACCTGCGCTGCCGTGCGACCGCCAGCCGCGAAGCTGCCCCCGGAGGTCGTGGCGGGCATCGAGGCTCACCTCGCATCGGCGCCGTCGGTTTCCGCCGGCTCTGGTGGCGCCTGATGGCTGCCGGGCTCGACCAGAACTTGGTCGCCGCAGCGAGCGAGGCAGTCGAACGTGTCTATCGCCCCGGGTGGCACTTCGTCGGGGCCGCCCTGCGGGGTGCGTCCGGGCAGATTCACGTCGGGGTGAACCTCCAGGCCTACGTCACACGCATCTCCGTGTGTGCTGAACCCGTCGCCCTCGGCCACGCAGTGCTGGCCGACGATGTTCCGCTCGTTGCGGCCGTGGCGGTGTTCAAGGCAGGCCCGGAGGCCGCACCGGTCGTGTGCTCCCCCTGCGGGATGTGCAGGGAGATGCTGCACGACTACGGAGGGCCCGACCTTCCAGTCACCGTGCCCGGCCCATCGCGGGCCCGGGTCCTGCGTGCCGCGGAGCTCCTTCCCGAGAAGTACGTGCGGGAAGACAGGTGAGGTTCCCGGACCTCTCAGATCTGCCTCGTGCCCACCTCCACCTGCACCTGGAGGGCGCAGCGCGACCGACGACCCTGCTCGAGCTCGCTGATCGCGACGGCCGGGAGAGCCCCGACCTGGACGGCTACGACGGGCTGCCCGGATTCGTCCGTGCGTACGAGACGGCCCGCGATCTGATCGCCAACCTCGAGGATCTGGCGCGAGTGGGCAGGGAGGTCGCCGAGGACGCGCTGGCGCAGGGCTTCGTGTGGTTGGAGGTCCACGTCTCGCCGCAGGCCTACGGCGGGCGAATCGGCCCTGCCCCCGCGGTACTCGAGGCGGTGCTCGCCGGACTCCTCGCCCCGCAGCAGGCGCACACCGGGGTGGGTGTTCTGCTCGGCATGGGCCGGGCGCAGGGCCCGACCGACTCCGAGGTGGTGGTGGACCTCGCTGACCGGTTCGCCGGCGAAGGGGTCGTGGGTCTCGGGCTGGTCGGCGACGAACGCCACGCGGGAGCCCCGTTCGCCGATCACTTCGCGCGGGCCCGCGCGGCCGGTCTGCTCTCCGTGCCGCATGCCGGCGAGACCCGGGGGGCGGGTCGTGTCCGCGAGGCGCTGGACATGCTGCGGGCCGACCGGATCGGCCACGGCGTCACCGCGGTCGAGGACCTGGCGCTGCTCGAACGGCTCCGCGACGAGCAGGTGTGCCTGGATGTCTGTCCGACCAGCAACGTGCGTCTCGGTGTCGCTCCCGACTGGCAACGTCATCCCGTGCACCAACTGGTCGCGGCTGGCGTGCCGGTGAGCCTCAACAGCGACGACCCGACCTTCTTCGGTGCGAGTGGCCTGGACGAGTACCGCGCCGCCGCGCGGCTCGGTCTGCCCGTTGCGCGCTTGGCCGCCGACTCGCTGCGGCACAGCGCCGCACCGGCGCACGTGCGCCGCCCGGCGCTCGCGGCCGTCGCCCGTTGGGAGGCCGAGCACGCGGTCTCGACGGAGGCGTGACGGTGGACGGGACGCTTGGGACGAGACCGGTACCGGCACCTTCACGGGGCGTGGTCGCGGCGTACGCGCTCGTCACCGCGCTCAGCGTGTTGTCCACGTCGGCCGTGTCCGTCGTGATCCCGCAGCTCGCTGGCGACCTCGTCCTGGACACCTCGGCCGCCGGTTGGGTCCTGGCTGCCTTCTCTGTCACCTTCCCGGTCGGCACGGTGCTGTTCGGCCAGCTTGCCGACAGGCTCGGGGCTCGCCGTACCTGGGTGCTCGGCGCGACGCTGTTCGTTAGTGGTGGATTGTTCGCTGCCGTGTCCCCGTCGTTCCTGACGATCGTGGCCGGCCGGTTGGTGCAGGGGGTTGGTGCCGGGGCGATCCCGGTGTTGACGCTGGTCCGCGTGGCAGTTGGTGACGATGCTGAGCGAGCGAGCCGCGTCGGCTTCCTCACGGCCGTGGTCTCGATCCACTCCGGCGCTGGACCACTGATCGGAGGTGGTGTCGCGTCGGTGCTCGGCTGGCGCGGTGCCCTGGCGCTGCCCGTCGTCGCGTTGCTCGTCGCCGTACCGATCTGGCGTGACCTGCCGGAGCGCGGCTCCGCCGGGCACCGGGTCGACTGGGTTGGTGCGGCCCTCCTGTTGACGGTGATCGCGGCGCCGCTGGTAGCCCTGCGGCTGGTCTCGCTCGCGCTCGGCGGACCGATAGGTCTACTGCTCGTGGCGACGGGAATCGCCGCCGCGCTGCTCGCGCTGCGCGTGCGGCGGGTGCCGGACGGCCTGCTGCAACGCGACCTGATCACCGATGTGCGACTGGTCGGGGCCGGCGTCGCCGCGATGTGCCTGCTCGCGGTCTACCTCGGCGGGATGTTCGCGGTGCCGCTGCTGCTGGCGGAGCGTTACGGCCTCGGTCCGCTCGCGCTCGGCGTTGCGGTTCTGCCTGCGGCGGTGGTCGGCACGCTGACCGCGCGCCTGATCGGCACTCGGGTGCCGCCCCGGTACTGGTCGCGCGCTGCCGCGGCTTCGTTCCCCGCGTCCCTGCTCGGTGTCCTCCTGGTCGCCGGCAGCGCCGCGCCGGTGATCTGGGTTCTAGGACTTTGCCTCCTGGCGGTTGCCAGCATGGGATCGCAGGTCGTCCTCACGACCGAGTCGCTGAGTCCCGAGGGTGATCCTCAGGCGAGCGCCGCGATCAGCACCTTCCAGCTGCTGCTGTTCTCCGGCGCCGCCTTCGGGCCGGTCGTTGTCGGCGCCGTCGCACAGGCGACGAGCCTGCGCGTTGGCGTCGCGAGCTCGGTGGCCTTGCTCGCGCTGGGTCTAGTTGCGCTGCTGGCGCGTCGCGGGACGGCCGCCAAGATCTTTTCCCCAACACTGATCCCGACCTCACGGTCGGGAGGAACAGAGGAGTAATCCATGGACCTTGGAATCGCAGGACGCACGGCGCTGGTGCTTGGCGCCGGAGGTGGGCTCGGGGGCGCGATCGCCCGGGCACTCGCGGACGAGGGGGTTGCCATCGCCGCTGCCTCGTTGCACCTGGAGGGGGCTGAGGCCACTGCGGCGGCGTGCGAGGCTGCTGGCGTGCGCTCGACGGCGCTGGCGTGGGACCTCGAGGATCTGGAGGTGGTCGACGCGAACGTCGGCGCAGTGGAGCAGCAACTCGACCAGGTGGACATCCTGGTCAACGTGACCGGCGGTCCGCCGCCGACCCCAGTCTCAGGTCAGTCCCCCGAGCTCTGGGAGTCGCACTTTCGGTCGATGGTGCTATCGGTCGTGGCCATCACCGATCGGGTGCTGCCCGGGATGCGGGAGCGCCAATGGGGCAGGGTCATCACCTCGACCTCGTCGGGTGTGATCACGCCCATCCCGAATCTTGGGCTGTCGAACTCGCTGCGTGCGACGCTGCTGGGCTGGAACAAGACCTTGTCGCGCGAGGTTGCCGGGGACGGGGTGACCTGCAATGTGATCGTTCCCGGCCGTGTCGCCACGGATCGAGTCCGGTTTCTCGATGAACGCCGCGCAGAGCGCGAGGGTCGTGAGGTCGAGGAGGTCGCCGCGGCGTCGGCCGCGACGATCCCGGTCGGCCGGTATGGCCGTCCCGAGGAGTACGGGGGAGTCGTGGCGTTTCTGGCGTCGCGCCAGGCAGCGTTCGTCAACGGGTCCGTCGTGCGTGTGGACGGGGGCATGATCCCCAGCGTGTGACCGGGCGCGGCACCCGCGGCCCGAGGCCGATCGTGCGGTCCTGCAGAGGGGACGCCACATGGTGTTTGCAGGAGGAGGCTGCCCCGCCGATGACAGCACTCGAACACCGGATGTCAAGGATCCTCCCTGACGTGTGCGGCCGCACTTCAGGCCGGACGCCGGCCCTCCGGTGGTCAGGTCGGGCCCCTGAGCCCACCTGCATCGAGGTGCAGGACCGTGCCGTGGAGGATGTCGGCCTCGGGGTCGAGCAGCAGCTCGACGGCCCAGGCGACCTGCGCGACCGTCGGCAGCCTGCCGAGCGACGTCCTGCCCTCGTAGCGAGCCCAGACCTCGTCGAAGGGCACGCCCTCCTCCTCGGCGATTGCGGTGGCGATATTTCGCAGCCGGGGGGTGTCCATGGGGCCGGGCACCAGGCTGTGGACGGTGAAGCCCCGGTCTGCGCTGTTGTGGCTGATCTGCTTCATCAGGTTGAGCAGGGCCGCGTTGACCGCCCCGGGTCCGGCCTCCGACGCGCCGGGCTCGATGCCGAGCGTCCCGGCGATCGCCGCGAAGCGTGAACCGGGCCCCAGCCGGTCCCTGACCGCCTGGAACAGCCGCACGGTGCCCCCGACCTTGACGTCAGTGCCGACGGCCAGCAGCCCCGGTTCGATCGACACGACCGAGCCCCGGACCGGCAGTCCGGCGCAGAGCAGCGCGAGCCGCACCGGTCGGTCCCCGACGGCCGCACGGATCGCGTCCATCGCACTGTCGTCGGCGATGTCGGCGACGCACGGCTCGACGAGGTCGCCGACCTCGTCGGCCAGCGCGACCAGCGCCTCCCGGCCACGTCCGACGGCCACGACCGCCAGCTCACGTCCGGCCAGCCGGCGCACCAGCTCCGAGCCGACGGAGCCGGTGGCTCCCACGATCACAGCGACCTCGCCCATGTCAACCTTGCTCATGGCGACGGCTCCTCGGTCAGGGCGGCAAGCGCCGCAGCGGCGATCTCGGCATCCTGCTCCGCGGTGGCCCCGCTGACGCCGATCCCGCCGGCGACGGCGCTGTCGACCAGCACCGGGACGCCGCCGGGGACGGGCATCAGGCGGTTGTTCTTGCCGAGCGCCGCCAGTTCCGGGGACGCGGCGAGCAGCTCGGCCCACCAGTCCGTGGGCCGGCCGAACGCCACGGCGGTCCAGGCCTTGTCGCGCGCCACGCCGCGAACGAGCAGCGCCGCGCCGTCCATCGCCGCGAAGGCGACGTCCTGGCCGCCCGGGTCGACCACGGCGATGGCCACCACGACACCGAGGTCCTGCGCGGCCCTGGTGCCGGCGGCAACCGCTGCCTGCGCGCCGGCCAGCGTCACCACGGGTCGTTGCTCGATGCTGGTCACAGTCCGACCACCCTCCGGATGCGCTGCACCGAGCCGTCCGGGTCGGTGATGTCGAACAGGACTCCGCGCATGCCGACGGCCTCGGCGGCACGCAGGTTGACGGGCATGTCGTCGACGAACACGCACGTGGCCGGGTCGGGGTCGCCGAGGTGCCGCAGCACCTCGAGGAACGGTTCGGCCGCCGGCTTGCGCACGCCGATCATCGTGGAGTCCAGCACGACGTCGAACAGGTCGCGGTGCGGCCAGGTGTCCCACCAGCGCTCGCCGAGCCACGTCGAGGCGTCGTTGGTCAGGATCGCCTGCCGGCGGTCGTCGCGTGCGGCGACCTCGTGCAGCAGTGCCCAGGTGGCTTCGCGGTCGGGGTAGAACGAGGTCGGTTGGGCGAGCGGGTCGAAGTCGATCCCGGCCGCCTCCAGCGCGTCCATCACCCGGGCCAGGTAGGCCTTCTCGTGCAGCCCGCCCGTGAGCATCGCCTCGTACCCCGGGTCGGGGGCGTCGCCCGTCGGGCCCAGCGGCAGCCGTTCGGTCGGCCACCCGGCGGCCCGGCCGTGCGTGGCGAGCGACTCGGTGTAGTAGACGCGGAAGACCCCACCCATGTCCCACACGATCGTGTTGACGGGCGTCTGGTCGCGCTCGGCGGCCGTGCCTGCGCCCTCGACGCCGTGGGACGGGCTGCGCTGCTCGACGCAGGCGCTGCCGGACGGGCGCGACGCGTGCCCGGGTGGGGCCGACCGGTCCCAGTCCGCGGCGTGGGCCAGCAGCTGCTCCCGCAGCGACATCGGGGGTGGGGGTTCGGGCAGCTCGGCGATCGCTCGGCCGTCCTCGATGCGCACCGGGTAGCGGGCCAGGCGGCCGCGTCCACCGGTGTGGAGCCCATCGGGCAGCTGGTAGCGCCAGAAGTGCAGCGGGCACTGGAGCTTGCCGTCGACCACGCGCCCCTCGCCGAGCGACGAGGCACGGTGCAGGCAGTGGGGCTGGAACGCCAGCACCTCGTCGTCGACCCGCAGCGCCACGGCACGGCCGTCCGCGACCGCGACGCAGCGGTCGGTCGGCACGGCCGTGGCTGGCCCCAGGTCGACGTCGGGCACGCTGCTTCAGCCCATCTTGGTGACGACGGCCTTGGACTCGGTGAAGAACTCGTAGGAGTACGGGCCGCCCTCGCGTCCCGAGCCCGACTGCTTGAAGCCGCCGAACGGCAGCTGCAGGTCGCGCACGAAGAAGCAGTTGACCCAGACGTTGCCGGCCTTCAGCCCACGCGAGAGCCGGTTGGCCCGGTTCAGGTCCTGCGTCCACACCATCGCGGCCAGGCCGTAGGGCGTGTCGTTGGCCATCGCCAGCCCCTCCTCCTCGCTGTCGAACGGCTGGATCGTCACGACCGGGCCGAACACCTCCTCCCGGCAGATGCGCGACTGCTGGTCGACGTCGACGAAGATCGTGGGCTGGACGTACGCGCCCTTCCCGAAGGCTCCGTCGGTCAGCCGCTCGCCGCCCGCCAGCAGTTTCGCGCCCTGTGCCTCGGCGCCGTCGATGTACCCCATGACCTTGTCGAGGTGCTCCATGGAGACCAGCGGCCCGACCTTCGTGCCGGCGTCGAAGGGGTCGCCGACGTTCCAGTCCGACAGGCCGTCGACCATCCGCGCGCAGAACTCCTCGTAGACGGGGCGCTGGACCAGGACCCGGTTGCCCGCGAGGCAGACCTCGCCCTGGTTCAGGAACGAACCGAGCAGCGAGCCGGCCACGGCCTCGTCGAGGTCGGCGTCGGCCATGACCAGCGTCGGTGACTTGCCGCCGAGCTCGAACGAGAGCTTCTTGAGGTTGCCGGCAGCGGCGCGCATGATCGCCCTGCCGGTGCCGGACTCGCCGGTGAACGTGATCGCATCGACGTCCTGGTGGGTCGTCATGGCCTCGCCCGCAGCGTCGGGCCCGAAGCCGTTGACGACGTTGAACACGCCGTCGGGCAGGCCGGCCTCGGCACAGATCTCGGCGAGGATCCCGCAGGTGACCGGGGACTGCTCCGCGGGCTTGGCGACCACGGTGCAGCCGAACGCCAGCGCCGGCGCGACCTTCCACGTCATCAGCATCAGCGGGAAGTTCCAAGGCGAGATCGCACCGACCACGCCGAGCGGTTCGCGCAGCTCGTAGCCGAACGAGCCGGCCCACGGACGGTCCGACGCGACGGTGGAGGTGTGGTTCGCGTACTCGGCGAAGTAGCGGAAGTTCTCGGCGCTGCGTGGCACGTCCTTGCCGCGGGCCGCCGTGATCGGCTTGCCCATGTCTCGGGTCTCCCACTCGGCGATCTCGTCGCCGCGGGCCTCGATGCCGTCCGCGATCGCCAGCAGCACGCGCTTGCGCTCCTGCGGGGCGGCGTTCGCCCAGCCGTCGAACGCGTCGCGCGCCGCCTGCACCGCGCGATCGACGTCCTGCGCCTTGGCCTCTGCGACCTCGGCGATCGGGGTGTTGTCGATCGGCGTGATCGATTCGAACGTCGCGCCGTCGGCGGCGTCGACGAACTGGCCGCCGATGAAGTTCCTGACCTTGTGCATGCTCATGCTTCCCCCTCGGCCGCGGCGGCGGCCCGCTCTGCCTTGACCTCGGCGATCGACCTGCCACCGACGCTGAACTGGTGCGGCTGCATCTCGTTGACGAGGATCCGCACGGTCTCGACCGGTGCGTCGATGGCGTCGGCGATCGCGTGGGCGACGCCGTGCATCATCGCCTGGATCCTCTCGGGGTCGCGGCCCTCCATCAGGCCGATGGTCACGATGGGCATCGTGGCTCCTGTCGTGGTGCGGGTGCTGTCGGGTGTGTGCTCGTGCGGGTGGTCCGTGCGGCCGTCGGGGTCATCCCGGCATGCGCACGTCGACGCTGCCGAGGTGGGCGAAGTCCGCGCTGACGTTGCGGCCCGGCGTGAGGTCCTGGGGTGCTGTCAGCCCTCCCGAGATGACCACGTGGCCGGCGCGCAGCGGTGCTCCGCAGTTGTTGGCCATCCAGGCGACGGCTGCGGCTGGGTGGTCGTGGGCGGCGGCGCCGGCGGCGGTGGCCACGACCTGGCCGTCGACGGCCACCACGACACCGAGCGTGCGCAGGTCGACCTCGCCCAGCGGGACCGGCTCGCCGAGGACGACCCCGCCGGCCGAGCTGTTGTCGGCGATGTTGTCCAGCGGTGCGAACCGGAAGCCCTCGTAGCGCGAGTCGACGACCTCGAGGCAGGCCGAGACCGCGGAGGTCGCGGCCAGCACCTCCTGCACGCTGACCGGACCCTCCAGGTCCTCGGACAGCCAGAACGCGATCTCCGGCTCGACCTTCGGGTGGATGAACCCGTCCGCCGGCGCGACGCCGTCGTCCAGCAGCATCGCGTCGGTGAGCCAGCCGTGGTTGGGGCTGTCGACGCCCATCGCCGCGCGCATCGCGGCCGAGGTGAAGCCGAGCTTGCCGCCCACCACCGTCTCGCCGTCGGCCAGGCGGCGCTCGATCCCCGCCGCCTGGACGGCGTAGGCGTCATCGCGGGTCATGCGCTCGAAGCGGGAGGTCAGCGTCGCCACGGCACGGCGCTCCAGCCGCGCACGGTGCAACTCGTCGGCTGCTGCGTCGATGTCGAGGGCGTGGGGCGTGGTGGTCACCGGTGTCACTCCTCGCAGCGCAGCTCGAGCGGGCCGAGCCGGTCGATGGTCACGTGCACGACGTCGCCGGGGGACACCGCGTGGGCCGCGGTCAGCGCGCCCGACAGCACGACCGTTCCGGCCGGCAGCGTGCGTCCGCGCTCGTGCAGCGAGCGGACGAACCAGGCGACGGCCGCCGCGGGGTGGTCGAGCACGGCCGCGCCCGCCGCCGTGGCGACGAGCTCGCCGTTGACCTCGAACACGCAGCCGAGCAGCCGAAGGTCCAGCCCGTCGACGGGCGTCGGCGTCCCGAGCGCGTACTTCGCCGAGCTCGCGTTGTCGGCGATGACGGCCGGCAGGGTGAACTTGTAGCCGGCGTAGCGGCTGTCGAGCACGTCGATCGCGGGCATCACGGCGGTGGTCGCCGCGAGCACCTCGGTGGCGGTCACGTCGGGGCCGGACAGCTCGCGGCCGACCAGGAACGCGATCTCGGGCTCGACTCGTGGCTGGATCAGCTCACCGCAGTGCAGCGCCTCGCCGGGCTCGATCCGCGAGCCCTCCAGCAGCCAGCCGTAGGCGGGCTCGGACACGTTCATCTGCTGCTGCTTGGCGACGCTGGTCAGGCCAAGCTTGGCTGCCACGGGCCTGCGCCCGAGCAGGCGGATGCACTCGTCCTGGAGCTCGTAGGCCTGCGCGACGCCGAGGTCGTCGGCGTCGGGTGCCATCGCGGTGCGGGTCCGGATCGCCTCGGCGAGGCGCTCGGGAAGGGTGTCGTGGTTGCTCATGTGTCGGCTCCTGCTCGCCCGTCCCGCAGGGACAGGGCCACGTCGATGATCATGTCCTCCTGGCCACCGACCATGCCGCGGCGACCAAGCTCCAGCAGGATGTCGGTCGTCGGCACGCCGTAGCGCTGGCTGGCCGTCTTGGCGTGCAGCAGGAAGCTTCCGTAGACGCCGGCGTAGCCCAGCATCAGCCCGTCGCGGTCGATCACGCCCATGTCGGGGCGGATGGGGCGCACGGTGTCCTGGGCGGCGTCCATCATCGCGAAGGTGTCGACCCCGGTCGCGATGCCGGTCTTGTCGCAGGTCGCCACGAGGATCTCGGTGGGGCAGTTGCCGGCGCCGGCCCCGAGCCCGGTGGTGCACCCATCGATCCAGGTCGCGCCCTCCTGGTGTGCGGCGAGGGAGTTGGCTACCGCCAGCGAGAGGTTGTTGTGGGCGTGGACGCCGACGTCGATGTCCACCAGGCGCTTGACCGCTGCCACCCGCTGCTTGAAGTCGTCGGTCGTCATCGCACCGGCGGAATCCACGACGTAGACGGCGTCGGCGCCGAAGTCGGCCATCATCGATGCCTGCTCGGCGAGCGCCTCGGGGGTGGTCATGTGGGCCATCATCAGGAAGCCAACCGCCTCCATGCCGAGCTCCTTGGTCAGCGCGATGTGCTGTTCGGAGATGTCGGCCTCGGTGCAGTGGGTCGCGATCCGGGCCATCGACACGCCGAGGTCGGAGGCCTGCCGCAGGTCGTCCTTGACGCCGATGCCAGGGACGAACAGCACGGCGATGTCGGCGTTGACCGCCGTCTCGACCGCGACCTTCAGCAGGTCGGTGTCGGACGTGTGGCTGAAGCCGTAGTTGAACGAGCTGCCGCCCATGCCGTCACCGTGGGTCACTTCGATGACGGGCACGCCGGCCGCGTCGAGCGCGGACACGACGTCGCGCACCTGCTCGACGGTGAAGTTGTGGCGCACGGCGTGGCTGCCGTCGCGCAGGGTCGAGTCGACGAGTCGGATGTCGGTCACCGGTGGGCGTCCCGGGCGGGGCAGTGGGGTCTGGTCGGTCATGCGGGCACCTCCGCGGCGACGCGGGTCTCCGCGACGCGCACGGCGGCCGCGGTCATGATGTCGAGGTTGCCGGCGTAGGGCGGGAAGTAGTCGCCAGCACCCTCGACCTCCAGCAGGATCACGACGCGGGCGGGGACGACGCCGCCGGGGGTTCCGTAGACCTCGGTCTCGATCTGGGGCTCGGCCTTGAGCCGGTAGCCCGGCACGTAGGTCTGGACCTCGGCCTCCATGTCGAGGATCGACTGCACGATCGCGTCGGCGTCGTAGCCCTCGGGCAGTGCACAGAAGACGGTGTTACGCATCAGGATCGGTGGGTCGGCGGGGTTGAGGACCATGATCGCCTTGCCGTGGTCGGCGCCGCCGACGAGCTCCTGCGCGGCCGAGGTGACCTTGGTGAACTCGTCGATGTTCTGCCGCGTGCCGGGACCCGCGGAGACCGACGACACCGACGAGATGATCTCGGAGTACGGCACGTGGACCACGCGGCTGACGGCGTGGACCATCGGCACGGTCGCCTGCCCGCCGCAGGTGATCAGGTTGACGTTCATCGCGCGGGTGTGCTGGCCGCCGTTGACCGGCGGGACCACCAGCGGGCCCAGCTTCGCGGGCGTCAGGTCGATCGCCGGCAGGCCCGCTGCCTCGTAGCGGGGGGCGTTCTGGCGGTGAACCCAGGCGCTGGTCGCCTCGAAGACGAGGTCGAACTCGTCGGCGCGCTCGAGCAGCCAGTCGACGCCCTCGTGGGTGGCGTCGACGCCGGCCCGCCGGGCGCGCGCCAGCCCGTCGGAGTCGGGGTCGATCCCGACCATCGCGGTGGGTTCCAGGGTCGGGGACCGCTGGAGCTTGTGGAACAGGTCGGTGCCGATGTTGCCGGACCCGACGATTGCGCAGCGCACGGGGGCCTCCTGGTGTCGGTCGGTGGAACGGGTGGGGTGGTGGTCAGACGAAGCGGGTGGTGACCGCGCCGAGGCGGTCGAAGTCGGCGCGTACGACGTCGCCGGGGGCGACCTCGAAGGCACGGTGGAGCGAGCCGGTCATCACGAACCAGCCGGCCTCGAGCGTCACGTCGTACGCCGCGAGGGTGTTGGCCAGCCACGCGACGGCCGCGACCGGGTCGCCGAGCGCAGCGGCGCCGGCGCCGGTGTCGACGACCCGCCCGTTGTGGGACACGACCATCCCGGTGAAGCGGGGCTCCCAGCCGTCCAGCGGCACGACGCGGCTGGACAGGATGGTGGCGCCCGAGCTGGCCAGGTCGCTGACCGTGTCGACCAGCGTCAGCTGCCAGTCCTGGATGCGCGAGTCGACCATCTCGATGGCCGCGACCGCACCGCCGATGGCCCGGCGGGCCTCCATGCCCGTGACCCCGGGCCCGCGCAGGGGACGGTCGAGGACCAGTGCGATCTCCGCCTCGACCTTCGGCTGGATGTAGCGGTCCAGCGGGACGGCGTGTCCGTCCTCGTAGACCATCGACGACAGCACCGGTGCGTAGTCCGGCTGGTCGACCCCGAGCATCTCCTGCATCGGCCGCGAGGTCAGCCCGATCTTGTAGCCCACCTGCCGGCCGGCCCCGTCGGCGACGAGTCGACGCACCAGGCCCTGCTGGATCGCGTAGGCGTCGTCGACGTCGAGGTCGTGCTCCGAGGACAAAGGGGGGATGGGCACACGGTCGACCAAGGCGGTGTGCAGGCGCTCGGCGAGCTGGTCGTGCGGGACGGTGTCGGTCATGCGACGGCTCCGGGGTCGGCCCCGACGGCGCTGAGCCGCTTGGAGGCGATGGCGGCCGCCTCGATGACGGCCCGGGTGATGCGCTCGAGGTCGTCCTCCATTCGCTCGGTCGGCCCCGCCACCGAGATC
>Ga0136604_1000503_pt1 | contig 19315 bp, 18 predicted proteins | sample AntRauFillE10628_FD_104928 | JGI IMG/M metagenome (GOLD analysis project Ga0136604, IMG submission 104928) | Saline lake microbial communities from Rauer Islands, Antarctica - Metagenome Filla E10 #628 | ecosystem: Environmental > Aquatic > Non-marine Saline and Alkaline > Saline | place...
CTTCACCCACTACAACTGCTGCGTCTTCTGTTAAACCTTTATGTTCTGGCATATACCTACTTCCAAAGACATCTATAATTTGCCATTTGTTTAAGCCTCCTTTTGTTATGTATGCGAAAACAGTAGTCCCTTGAAGACCAACACTTGCCGTGTTGTTAGGAAGTGATATTTGATTTTCCTCTAAAGAACTAGAACTTTCATTATCAATTTGAATTTCAAAATTTGAGTTGTTGATAAGGTGTATAATTTTGTAGTCTTCCGAAATATTAAACCCAGTGAATACAGCTTTTCCATCTGTATTTGTGCAAACTATAATATTTCCTTCTACTTGGAAATTATCGTAAACACCTCCTATAATTACTTCTTGCTCCTTAAACTCAGCTTGTAAGTCTTCCAATGAATTAAATAAAATAAAATGGTCGTCATCATTTACATCAAAAGTTTCTCCTTGTGCATCAAATATCCCTGCTACAATTTTATCATTTTCTCTGTAATACATGATAAGACCTTCAACTCTATTGAAGCCAACTGTATCATCTATTGCATCTAAAGCATCTTGTCTTGTAGCAAATGGGTTTTTCCTAGGGTCATTATTAGCTCTGTCATTTAGCATAACTAAACCATTTGCTGTAAATACTACCCCTGTTGTTTCTATCGCCATACCTTAAATCTGTATTAAATGTTGTGCATTAGTAGTATAAGCGTTATCTACTTCTAATACATAAATTCTGTACTCTTCTGTTGCAGCATTTGGTAATACTACATTAGCTGTTCCTACAAAATCATAGGTGTAACTTACATTATTTGTTGTGTCTTGTGCTGAAAGGCTTGCTTGTGTTCCTCCACTTGTAGGTCTAGCAACTACAAATATGTTTTCTGTTGTTCCTGTCTCTAATGTAATTGTGTTTGCATTATCCCATACGTCATTTGCTATTGCTCTAACTTGTGTTGAATTAGTTGGTATTGCTGATACTGCTCCAGACCAAACTTTTAATCTTTGTGTAATTGTTCTTAGCAGAGTACTTATTATACCTGCGCTTAAAACACTATTTGCCGCATAACTTACTTTAGCTTGAAGCGTGAAATCTGCTATTACATTATTTGCTGCAAAATCAGTAGATTGTGTTGCTGAAACTTCTACCCCATCTTTTTCTAATGAGAAGGTTGCTCCTGTTGCTTCTGCATCATTTGGAGCAAATATTATATTTATAGTTTCAGCAAAGTCTGTTCCTTTCTCAATGATTTGGCTATTGATATCAAAACTGATTGTTGGTAATGTAATATTTGTAAAGAACTTATCATTAAATTGGCTTTGTGTAAGTCCTTCAGGTGGTGTAATAGGTTCACCTTCAATATAACCTCCTAGAGTAAGTGGAGATAAATCTGTGTTTATATACACACCTCCTTCTTTTTCGTAAGATACCACTATAAGCTCTGAACTTAAAATACTAATTTCAGAGTTTAACCCTACACTAGTGTTTATAGGTTTTTTGTTTAGTCCTATTGTGTAGTAAGTATCAAAAACTTTAGTTTTAAATAAAGGAATTTGATTTGTCTGTATTAAAGTATTAGGTAAAGAATTAATTAAACCTGCAATAACTACAAGAGGATTAGAAGCATCTTCTTCAATTTCTGGTAATTGTATTTCAAAAAGCTCTACATTTTGTTCATTAGATACACAAGAAGCTCTTATACAACGAATTTGTTCAGCAAGCCAACTAAATTTTTTATTTATTTCATGTTCACTGATAAGACTCATTATTTCACAGTTTTAATCACTTTATACTCTTTTTCATCTTTTGTTATAGCACTGCTTATCTTTCTTTTGTTTTTTCTAGTTAATCTGAAACTAATAAAGTTTTTATTTCTAATAGGAACATCATATTTTTTCCAATTAAACCTATAAGAAATTCCTCCTGTGTGCTCATTAGTATGTCTTACAATAGTCTTATTAGCTTTAGATTTAGCATCTCTTTCCCATAAAGCTTTAGTTCTAACCCAATCAGGAGGTAAAATACATTTACCTTTCTCATCAAACATTTTTTCTCTTTTAGTTCCTACAATTTCTACAGTCCCCATTCTTTCAGGAAGAGTGATAGCTTTACCTTTAATAGTTTCATTTACTATAAAATCAAAGAACTTAAAGCAAATATACTTATAAGTTTTGTAATCTACAGGATTTAGTATTTTTTCCTTGTAGTATTTATAAGAATCAAGTAAATTTTTATCTGTTTTTATCATTATTTACTTTCTTGTTTTAGAGAATCTGAAGTGTCATTTGTTTTATCTTCTCTCATTCTATAAAATAAATCAAACACTTCTGTTATAGACATTTTAATTAAAGCATCTAAATATTCTCTATCTAAAAGAAAATCCATTTCATAGTAAGGAATACAAACGTCTCCTTCACTACATTTATTGATGTAGCTTTGAGCTTCAATAGGATCAGAAGGTATAAACTTCATTGAGATATAACCAGGAGCTGTAGAACAATTTATAAACAAATACCCATTCTCAATAGTATATTTGAGTTTTCCTTTAGTGTATTTATTACCTTTGTTATAAAGAAACTCTTGTCTTTTAACTTCTCCTATTACATAAGAGTTGTCTACTTTCATTACCCACTCTATTAAGTGTTTATCTAAATCTGTGAGTATTCTAGGTATCTTTTTTTCACTTCTATAAATAGTACAACCAAGTTTGGAAAATGCTTTACAGGTTATAGAATCTACAGGAATCATCTTTATGCAGTTAGCTACAATATAATTCCAATCGCTTACTATTTGTCTTTTTTTAATTTGATTTGTGATAAGAGTGGCTCTAATACTTGAAGTAATAGAGTATATATGCCTAGGAGATAACCTACTATCATCAGATTTTACACCTCTAGAGTATGCAGATTGTATTCTACTATTAACCTCTTCTATTTTAAGCATAGCTCTCTATTTTTTCTTTGAGTTCTTTAGTGTAATCTGTAGTGTCATACAAAGTGTAGTTTCCATCTTTTTGTAAGTACACAATAACTCTTTTACCTACTTGACAACCAGTTTGTTCTAACATGATTTGATAGTAACTTAACTGTATTTCATAATGACTGAAAGGCATATCTAATAGATGACTAAATATTCCTGTCATTTTTTTACTTCTAAAATTCTTAAATAAGTCATTATTAGTCTTATAGTCAGCTATTATATACTCTCCTTTTTTAGTGTCAAAAAGGATTATATCTGCTGTACCTCCAAACATTTTAGTAAAGTGGTACATCCTTAATTCCATAGTAACAGGAATAATGTGATCTGGTAAATCTTTCCAAAATTTGACTACGGCTTCTTCCTGTTTACACTTAGGCTTCATTTGAGGATTAGAAGGGTAATGTTCTCCAAATAGATGCACTCTATGTCCTCTGTCAATAGCTTCTTTGTTTATAGCCTTCCATTGAGCTAAAATCTCTTTTTCAGACATGCCAGTGTATTTATTAATAACCCCAGCATCTTTATTTTCTTGAGTCAACTCTCTAGCTTTTTTACTAGCAGGAAAAGGGATGTAAAATTCTTTTATTAACTTAGATACACTAGCTTTTAATGGCTTATTTTCAACAAAGTACACATGCTTATCTTCATCAAAATCTAATTTGATAAAAGGCATCATTAAGTTTTTTCTTATTTCTTTTACTTTATCCATAAAACAAAATTAAGCTTTTATTTTATGAATCTCAAAAATAATAAACTCTAATTAAAGAATTTGCACTGTGATAAGAGGATTTGAACTGTTAGAACTAAGTAGTAACTGAGGAGCTCCCCCTAAAGAAGACTGAAAATAAAATTTAATGCTTCCGTAAACTTCCATAACAGAACCTGGAGTTAAATTTCCTATATTAGAGAAACCTACAGTAACAGCTTCACTTAAATCTCCTTCGTAAGTTAAAGGAATATCTACAGTGTTTCCCGCAAAAGAAGTGTCAAAACTTTCTAAGCCTGTAGCATCATCAGAAGTAATTTGATAGTAAGGTTCCCAAGTAACATATAAACCATCTAACCCATTTACCACATCTGAAATTAAAGCTCCATTTACAGCTTCAGCAGTCAAATTAGCGAATAAATTTACAAAGTAAGGAGGAGGCACTTCTGAAACATCTACATTCTGAATTACACTTCCTAGTAAAGAGTTGTAAACTAAAGCTGTTACATTAATTTCTATACTAGGAGCTACACTTCCTATTTTCCCTGATAAGACTATAGCAGTAGAGGGAAAGGTAACTACTCCATTAAAAGGAATGTCATAATATAAATTAAATTCTGCCATTATGAACTAAATTGTTCTGAGCCTGTATCAGAGACTGAGAAATTAAAAGTTGTTATATTGTTTTGTTCTAAGTTTGTGTTTACAGCGTACATTAGCATACCTGAATCTACATCAGAGAATAATATTTCTTGCCCTACTACAACATTTACTCCATCATACAGTAAAGTTCCTTCAGTGGGGAGAGAGTCTATTCTAACAGCAAAAGGAGCATCTCCTTCTGGGTCTTGGTAAGCAGGAGTAGTTAAATTAGTAAACATCCCTGTTGTAAGGACATACCCTCCAGTACTGGTATTGACTTCTAAAGTGTAGTCTCCTACTTGATTAGGAGGAAGGTTTCCTGTAAATACAGTATTAATAGTAAAAGTAGCTGAAACTTTATTAATATCTGAAACCAATATTCCTGTAACTTTTTCTATACAGCAAATAATTTCATTAAAATTTATTAGTTCTTCTATGTTCTCAAAAGATTCTATTAAATCGTTATTAGTAGTTATTTCTTTAAAGTACAAGTATATAGCAATATAATCATAAGCTAGCAATTTAGTAATGATATGCTCTGAAGATAAGTATTTACCATGCAACAACTCTCCTTCTGTATGACAATCTAATATCTCTTTTGTGTAACAATCTGTGTATTTGTATACTTCTAATAGAAAAGGAGTAATTTGCGGACTCATAAGCCTTTTAAATTGCTCTACTTTAGCATAAGCATTTAAAAGTAAATCACAATTAGTTGTACTATTACAAGAATTACAACAACTAGAACAAGATTCACAAAAAACTTTTTTTAAATCTTCTGTAATGTTTTGTAAGAGGGTGTAATAATTCTTTATATAAACTATATCCAGTAAAGTTTCTTGTTCATAAAATAGTATTCTATAACTGTCATTTACTAAATAATCTATTTCATAAGAACTTATAGTAGCTATAAGGGTAGACTCTACTTGTACCCAGCCTACACTTTCACAAGATTTTTTTTCTACAACTATTTTTAATTCTTGTTCTTGTGATAAATTAGTTATATAATAAATAAAGTCTGAGGTAGTTATAGTGTACATTACTTTATGTTTTGATTACAAATATAAATAAAAAAAACTCTACCAATTAAGATAAAGTTTTTAAAATTAAAAATTAAACAACTTCTTATGCCACTAAAGCTTCCATCATAGTATTTACAGAAGCTATTGCAGTTGAGTGTGTTGCAGGGACAGCTACAATAGTTGTAAGAGGATTCTTGTAACTTAACCAGCCTCCTTCTGCTACTACATCATATTCTAAAGCGAATTGAGTATAGTTAGTGTTCTTATCTGCTAAAAACTCTATGTTTCCTATTGCAGTGTTAGTGGTTTTACTGATTGCATAAGGACCAGCTCCATTCCAAGAACTTGCATGATATTCTTTCTGTAAAATATTGTTTCCAGTACCTTGAGCAAAAGTTGGAGTAGTAGAAGTAATTGTAGTTCCTGTACAATTCAAATTGTGTAAAGGAGAGACTAAAAGGACTGTTTCAAGCAATTTGTGATAGCTTAAATTAATTCCTGCATTAAAGTTTCCACCACTTACAGTATTAGGAGTAAGTACAATAGAAGTAGTAATAGCAGTATTATCATTAGCAACATTCTCTGCTATAAGAAAGTCAATTTGTGCAACAGATACTTCATCTCCTGCTGTTAAATCTGCATCAATTCCTGCTACATCTGCTGCTGTAACATCTTGATCTACAACTGCTACTGCATTCATTAATTTTCCTTCATCTTTTAAAACTTCTGCTAACAAAAGTTTAGTGATTTCATTAGGATCAATACAAGTAGTATCAGCACTACAATCAGCTTGACATGGAGTCTTGATTATATATGCTTTACTAAATTGATTATATCCTTGAATCCTGTAGATGTGAGAATTTCTAAACTCTACTCTAAAACCATATTCAGCATCAAACTTAGTTTTGTAACCAGAAATAGTTACACTCATTGAAGCTCCTGCTTCATAATTTTTTCTTTGAAAGCCTATAACTCCTTTGCTTTGAATAGTTTGACCTGAAGACATTCTAAAATTTCCATCAGGAGTTCCTACTGCAATAAAGTATCTTTCAGGAATAGGATCAGTTGCAATAAAAGATACCCCTGTATCTGCATTGAAAAAACCAATCTTACCTACAGTTAAATCAGATGGAGTTAAGTCAGCAGCTAAGATAGCTGTATTACTAGCTGTAGGTAGCACATTAAATACTACATTATTACGATTTGACATTTTAAATAAATTTTATTGTTATAACACTTGAGTAACACTTAGTTTAGACATCTTAATTTGAAAATCAGAAGTCTGTATTTGTCCTGCTGCTAACATAACAGCTATATCAACAATTTCTGTATGAGTAATATCTGCTAGTTCACAACTTTGATTTTCTGATAAAATAATACCAGAAGGTAAAGTATAAGAACCAGAAGCTAACCCACCTGGATAACAAATATAGTTTCTTTTTCTTAAGTAAAAAAGAGTAAAGCTATCTACTTGAAAATCTTCTACTAATAGCTTTATACCTTGAGAGTTAAACCTACCTATAATTTCTCTCCATTCAAAACTACTACTATGAAAAGTAGAGCTTTCTGCATCATCATACTGAATAGGAATAAAAGAAGCTTTCTTTTTAAAGCACTTACCTTTACTTATTAATGCTTGACCTTTTAGAAAGTATTCATAGTTTTGAGGAAAAGATACTACTAAATCTGTAGGAGTAATAATTTCTTTTTCTATAATGTTTCTAATGTCTTCAATGCTCCTTTGATTTACTTCAAAACCTAAGTGAGTAAACATTCTAGGGTATGCAACAAGTTTTACAAAAATTTGTTCTGCTTCATTTAAAAGCCAATCAATCTCTTGTACTCTTAAATTTCTGTTTTTTTGACTATCAACCTTATTGAATTTCATTTTCAAGTCATAGTGCATATCCTGTACAAGCATTATTTAATAGTTTTTTCTTTGATTAAAAGATAAAATTCTTGATTCTTATCATCCATAAAATACTTCACAACTTCTTCTTCATCCATACCTAATACAGAGTCTAAATACTTAATGTTGTGTCCATCTTTTCTAAGTATACCTTTATCTATAGCTTCATACACTAAAGCTAAAGTGGCTATCTCTTTTTTATTCCTATTGATAGTTTTTAAAACTAATGCAGGATTTTTGTCTACAAGCTCTCTTATCTTAACTGTAATAAAATCAGTAGATTGATTCTTCATACTCCCTCCTGTAAGAACTTTAATAAGTTGTATCTTTCTTTCTGGAGCTAATTTAGAACACTCAATAATAGCAGTATCACTTAATTCTACTTTAGATGCTTTAGCTTCTGCTTCTTCTGATTCATCATGTATGAAGTGTGTAGCATCTGGATATAGTCCTTCATTCCATTCTTTTTTAGAGTTTGCTACATATCTACTCCCTTTCATAATCCCAATTTTCACTCTATCTAAAGGTAAAGCTTTATTAAAGAACATTGTTTTATTCTCTAATTTAACTCTAGCTGTTTTAGTCCCCCAAAAGGGGTGAGGCACTTCTGGATCATAGTGTAAAGATAAATCATATCTCACTTTTTTGTCTTTAAAGAACTTACGGTCTTGGTCTGAAAAGTCTACTGCATACTCCATTTTTTCTACATCTGCCAAAGCTTCAATAGTTTGCGGTTGCATAAAAGACTCCTTACCTGTTTTTTTGTGCCATTTTTCTCTGTCCAATGGTCTTACTTCTACTCTGCTTGTCATACTATGTAATTTAAGTTTACTAGCAAAGATATAATAAAAAAGCCTTACCAAACAAATGATAAGACTTTTTTGTTAAAATTAAACTTAAATTAATTTCTAGACAAAATTAACTCCCCACATTTTGTGACATCGTGAATGTGAGTACCACGAGTTTCTCCAACATGCATTTCATAGTAGTCTCCTGCGTGAGCAGAACTACCTGCTTTTTTAGGTCCATAAGGTCCATACATTCCTTCTACATAAGTAAAAGCGTATGAGTCTTTTTTCTTCATTACTTTGATGTTGTTAGACTTAGCTCCTTTATCACCTGAAAAATCTAAGAAGGTAATTCTTTGAGATTCAATTGGAAATCCTGTTACAGGATCAATTTCAAAATTGATTTCTCTATCATCATATAATGGATTGTGAATAAGCTCTAAAGAACTACCATTAGCCATGTTGTATTTTACAAACTGATACCCAGCTTCTATTGCATTAGTGTGCAAATCAGACTGTACTTTATTGGTGTACACTTCAACATTCTTGATGAATCCTGATTTGTTTTGCCAATCTTGTATAGCTCTGTGGAATTGTAGCATTCCATACTCTCCAGTAAACCCTTTAATTTGTCTACCTTTTCCTGGCTTAGTTCTGCCATAGAAAATATCCATTAAGTATTCTTCAATTAACTTTGCAGTTAAGTGAGAGTATCTGTGAATATGAGAATCTTCTAATTGCTCTTGAATACCAGGTCCCATTCTTACAGGTCTACCATTAGAACCTATAACAGTATCTGCACTTCTAGAGTACCAATGTCCTCTTTCAAGTTCACCATACCATTGTTGCCAGTATTCTACTTCTGCATATCTCATCCAAGAATCATGTAATTTACCTTTTGAATCTGGAATCTTACAAGCTAAAACTTCTGTTGAAGCATAGTCAGTAATTCTGTATTCTTTACGGTATTTAGACATCTTGTTTCTGAAAGCAATTGGCATACTGAAAACAGTAGAACCTGATTGCTCAGCAGCTTCCTCATATTGAGAAAAGAGTTTACCCCATTGCTGTCCTGGAGTTAAGTACTTAGAAGGGATGAAGTCATCTGGATTATCAGAATTCATTCTCACCATATACACTGTACCATCACCATCAGTTTTTCCTTGAGACTGTACACGAACTTGGTACTTTTTATTAGATGTACCTGGATGCAAAACATCCCCTGGTAAATACCAGTTTTCATCTAATTTTATTGAAAAAATTTGTCTATACTTTCCTGCTGTGTTACCAGAGTGCATAGTTTCTACAACTACTAGTGGTCTAGTATTTGCATTTTTTAGTTCCCATTCCCATTCTGTATTTCCAATTGTTTCTTCTGCCATACCCACCAACATTGAAGAGAAGGGATTGTTTGAATAATAATTCTGAGCAGAAAACAATGTGTCCATAACAGTAGAGAATTTGTGTGGAGCTGCCATGAGACCTTTCCCTAAGTGAGATTGTTCTGTCATGTTAGCATTCCATTCCATCTCCTTAATTCGGAGCTTGTTTCCTAGTGTTGCCATTGATTTACTTATTTATGTTAACTTGTTAATATTTAATCTATCATCTCCCAGATAGGCTTTTTAGTTTTGCTACCAAGACTTCTACCTTTTCTAGGAGGTTCTTCATTTCTTAGGTTTCTTCTTTTCTCTTTGGCATCTTTTGATAATGCTTTCTTTTCGATAAAAGAGAAGTTAAAATCATCTTTTAAAACTTTAGATAAAAGAACTAATTTACCTTTATCTCCCATTGCTTTAAAAAGGTCTGCTTGAAGTTGACTAATCTTTCTTCCATCCTGTAACTCTACAGTAGGTTCAGATATATATTTAGGCAACTCTTTTTTATCTATGGGAGCAATTTTGAGAGTGTTGATTTCTTTTGTATCATTCAGAAAGTCATTTAAGTCTTTTTTAAACTTTCTGGCTTGAGCTTTTTTATCTTTATTGCTATCTTCAATAGCTTTCAACTCTAAATCACTTTGCTCTTTTTGTTTAGAGATAATCTTATCATAAGATTTTTCTCCTATTTCTTTAAGTTTTCCACTATCTTTAAGAACTTTGATGTGAGTCTTAATGTATTCATCATCATAACCTTGGAGTTTTAAATCCTGTTCTACAGAAGCTTTTTGAGTCTCTTCCATACTTATGTCAGAATCTTTATTTACTCCTGAACTTAAAGTAGTAGACAAGTTTTTAAGATACTGTTTTGGATCTCCTCCTTTAGATGTAAAACGAATTAAATTTTTAACTTCTTCTGGAAGCTCTTGCATAGACTCTTTAATACCTTTCTCTACAGAAAATTCCCAAGCATCTTCTAATAAATCTTCAGAGTTCTCATCTGTAATATCTATATCATTACCTTCTTCATCTTGTAAATCTAAAAAACCTTTTTTCTTTAAGTAATTTAAAGTAGTAGCTGATTCAGAGCCAGATTTAGTAAAGTCTTCTTTTTTCTTCTTAGAATCTTCTTCTTCTTCTCCCTCTTCTTCTTCTTCTGGAAAGAAATCTACTTCTTCTTCATCTTCCTTTTTGTTATCTTTGGTTTCTTTTTTTTCAGGAGTTTTGGGGCTTTTTTTGTCTTTGGAATCATCTTCTTCTTTTTTCTTTTTTTCTTCCTTTTCTTTTGCAATTTCTTGCTCTTTTTCTAAAGGATCTACTATGTCAGCTTCTCCAAAGAAATCCTCTGAGTTTGTTTCAAACCCATCAAAATTGTCAATTGTTTCTGTTTCTTTATTCATGTTAGTACAAATTTAAGTTTAATTATTAATTAATTGTAAGAGCTCCTCTTTAATTTAGAAAGAAATCTGTAATAGCTTTATTGTTTAATTTTCTGTGATCTACTGTTAATTTCCTTTCTTTTTAAGTCATTAATCTCTTTATCATTCTGAATCTTATGTGATAATTCTAAATCTTTTCTATTCTGTTCTTTCATTTGAATATTAGCCTCTACTCCATTCTTGGCTACTTCTAAAATATCTAGCTGACCGTCATTATCTGTATCTTTATTTTCATTGAATCCCATAGCAAGAATAGCTTGCTTCTGAACATCAGTTTTTCTTTTCTCAGCTTCTTTAAGAATAACAATTTCTTTCTCTTGTTTATGGTCTTTATCAGCTCTTTCATCTCTCATCTTCTCAAGATCTTTCTGATTTTTTCTGTCTGACTCTGCTTGAGCATCTTCTCTTTCCAACCTTCTTTCTTCTGCTATTTCTAATTCTTCTTGAGCTTCAGTTATGCTTTCATGTTTAAGAACTTTTAATACATCAGATAATTCCACTTTCTGATTCTGCATAGCAGCATGAGCAAGTTGTCTTATATTCTGTTTAGCATCTTCTGCAATAGAACTGTCTTCAATAAATAATCCTAGAGTTTCGTTATCTAGCATATCTCTATCAATTTTTAACATCTCTACAGACATATCATCTAACACAAAATTAATTGTATCAGGAGCATCATCTCTACTATAAGCTATTCTGGCTTTATCTATTAAAGCTTGCATAACATTTAACTTAACATGAGAGTGCATATTAAAATAAGGCTCAAGCATGTGCCCTGTTTGTACTAAATTTTGTTGATTGTTTGCAACCTTTTCAGAAGTAGAAGTTTGCCCTAAAACAGGATCTGTAACCCCTACAGATTTACCACATTTTTGTTCTATGTACTCTAATAATTCTACATACTTTCCGATATCAGAAGCTACAGACATATCTAAAGACTTAGCAATAGTGTTGACATCTTGTCCTGTCATCCCTTCTTCATCTGGATTATACCACATAAAAGGAGTAGACTTAAAGTAGTACTGCCATTTTTCTATATCAATACCAGACTCTGATGGAATAGCATTTATATTCATTAAAATCTTTTTACCATCATCAGAAGCTAATAACAATTCTAATCTGTACCATACAATGTTGTAATAGTATTGATATACCTTCATTCTATCCATTATAGAAGTAGGAACAGAGTTAGTGTTATCATATATAGCTCCGTAATAAGAAAGATTTGATTCTCTCAAGTTATTTTCATCTTTAGTTTGCCCTTTTACAGGACCTATATCTTTATAGATGTTTTTACCTAACTTCCAGATTTCATAAGTTTCTGGAATCCATTCCCATTCAATGTAAATATCTCCATTATCCTTGTCTAATTTATACTGTTCATCTACTAGAAATTTAGTAAAAGTTTCTCCTGTTTCTTGGTCTATGTAATCTAACCAGCCTACTTTTCTTAATCCTTTAAACTGTATGTGTTTAGCAGGAATAGTAGATTGATCTTCATAGTAGGAATCTTGAGAGTCTGCAAAAAATTCTCCAGTATTTAATTCTTGAACTCTGTGTCTATAATCTTGGTAAATTTCATCAATTTCAGTGTTTGTAAGTCTAAAGGATTGTACAATTTGAGAAGGTGTCATTCTGTATTCTGCTACTGCCCAATCTCCTTCTTCTATAAATTCTAAATCTGGGGAAGTGTCACAGCTAAACCTCATAGGATTTACTGTTTTAACTATAGGTTTATTATTTACAATTCCTACCCAATAAATTTCATAAGCAGATAATAATGCATGCTTCCATCCATCATTAAATTTTTTATCTAATTTAAGTTGTTTCTTTAAGTACTCTAAAATTTGATGTCCTTGTACTTCAGCAGGATCTTGATGCTTTCTTCGCATATATTTTTTAACCTTGTCTGGAGTATTTTGTCTTACTTCTTCTTCAATCTTTTGTTGAATCTCTTGAATTTCAGTGGGATTTACTTCCCTTCCTTGAGCTTTTGCCATGTGTTTAGCTTCTGCTTCTGCTCTGATTGGAGCCATAACCATATCTAAAACATACTCTTTACTTTTTCTAAAATGCTCTTGTTCTCTCCTTGTAGTAGCTTCTGGGTTTACAGCTAATAGTTTATATCCATAAGGTCTTTTCATTTCCATACCCATAAGAGCTTTAATTCTGTAAGAACTAATATCTCTATTTACCATTTCAGCAGGAAGCTCTCCTTGCTCTGCTCCAAAAGGTTGACAAACATATTCAAAATCTGCTAAGTTTAGGACATTATTAAATAAGTCATAATTGACTTTCATTCTTCTTTGTTCATTAGTATCATTAGCTTCTCCAGACCTTAAAGAATGATGCTCTATTTCGTATAAATCTGCTTTTTCTTTATACCAACGGAAATCATCTTCTTCTTTCTGTTTTCTAGTTAGTCTTTCATTATCTCTATGTTGAAGTCTATCAGCCATTTTGTTGTAGTATATTTACAAAAGTAGTTAATTAAAATTTTTAACTAGTCCTCTATTTCTATTTTTATTATACATTTTATGTTGCATTGCTAAAAGTTGATTAATTTTAGTTTTAGAAGAAGACTTAATATTGTATTCTTTATCAACCATATCTTCTTCATCTTGAAACATAACTTGCATCAATGCCATTACTCTATCAAAGTTACCTTTTCTATTGTAATTTATAAGCTCTTCTAATAGACCTACAGAATAAATCTTATCTATAACTCTAACAGGATCTTCATTTTCATCAAAATCTATTGTAGAAAGTAACCAAGTTTTAATATATTTTTCTCCTGCATCTTTCATCTTATCATTCATGTGGCAACCATAGACTCTAGCTACCCTTGAGTTTTTTATGTTTTTAGAGATAACAGCATCAGGTTGTGCAGCTAAATAATGTAATTCTTTCCTCTTTCTAAAATAATCTTTTACATGAGTTACTTCATTTTCATACATTATCTGAGTGTTATATAACATAGCAAATAGTTTAGCTATGTATGTAACATCATCAGCTTCTCCTGGTCTTCCTGTATATTCAGCCACAATTTGCATTTTTGTGTGCTCCCCTTTTATTACAGGTTTGTACACAATTATAGAAGCTAAAGAAGTTCCCTTATCTTGTCTGTATGGATCATAACCAATTTTATATGCACTTTTAGGAGGGTCAAACATTGGGTACTCATATATAACAGGACATCCTGCTAGAGAGATACTTTCAGGTTTCATTCTGTAAATAGGGTTAGCAGTACCATCTAAAATAGGTTCTGCTTTAACTCTATTTGTTTCCGAATCATAAAACATATTCACAGGAGTTCCCATAACTTCCTGTAACCTCTTACCTTTTACAATTTCTAATTGTCTTTTAATTTCTAGTACAGGAAAGTTATTAATGTTTACAAATCCAAAAGCTTCTTGTGGACCTAAAGGTCTTTCTTGCATCCTCTTTTGAATATCGGTAGAAGTTGCTCCTTTAGAAAGTAAGAATTTTCTTTGGGCTTTTTCAGCTTGTATTGCAGACTCTTGATTAGAGTTACCTTGTTCATCATAGTGTCCAGGTAAATTCCATTGGTTAGGGTGGAAAAAACCACACTCAAACTCTTCAGAATTTTCATCCCATATATTCTGAAATGGCATGAACCCATAAGCAGCAGGCTTAGAGTGCATGTCTGCATAATCAGCAGTACCTCCTTGCATGTCTCCAGAAGTTCCAAATACTGTAATGATTCCTGTTTTAATATCACCATCTTTTACAATATCTTGTATAGCAACAAGAGTATCTTTTAAAAGACCAGGTGTGCCAAATGCTCCTGATTCCTCAATAATAAAGTCATAACCATCTTTACCCCTAGCTGCATCAGCATCATCTTTAAAACTTATAGATATAATCTGAGATTTAAAACCAGTTTCAATAGCCACACCATTTCTATATTCTTGTGTGGAAGCTCTTATGTGTCCTTTACCTGGTTGATTAATATAATCTCTAGGATATACCCATGCAGTGTGTTCAGATAAAAAATTTACATAAGAGTAGGTCATAGTGAAGAGACCATCTGGATATAAAAACTTTTTCTCATAAGCTCCTAGATATGTGTTTGAATTAGGTCTACATAAATAGTTGTTTGCAGCAATAGCAGCATTCTTAAAAGAATTGTGGGTAACTACATACTTATTAGTTAAAAATAAATGCTCTTTAGAATCTAGTAAAAAACAAGAAGACTCTTCTTTGTACTTTAACTTTTCTACTTTAATAATAGGGATGTACTTTCTGACATTTCTTCCTAGCACTCTACTGCTTTTTCTAGTTAATTTAAAAAGATTTAAATTAGTATTTATGTATATAATAAACAAACCATCTTTTCTAACTCTAAAAGTAGATGCTATCCCTAAAGAATACAGAACTTCTTGTAAATCTTTCACTAAAACAGAAGAAGTGTTAGCAAAAGAAGAAGATCCATCTTTACTTATTGTTCCATCTGTGTCCATTAGACCTTTAACTAAGTCTAATCTTTGTTGTATAGTGCTGTGGTACTTATAAATATCAGGTATATATTTAAAAGCAGAGCAACAATCTAAATTAAGTTTTTTTAATTTTAAGTATAAAGGATTAAACCTATTTGCGTATTTACTAAGTGTGTTATTTTTTTTATGTTTAACTAGTTCTTCTTTAGTAAACTTATAATTTAGTTGTTGATTAGCTTTACCTGCTGGGCAGAAATAATAACTATCTCCTAGCTCTTTTATAATGTTGTCAAAAACTTCTTGATCTACACCAGAAATTTTAAGTTGTTTAGAAACATTACCGTCTCCTAATATACACCCCATAGTGTAAGCAGGTATTGGAAGCTCTTTAATGTTTTCGTTAACAACCTTTTCATTTAAAGGTAAAAACCATTTGTACCCTTTTTTAGTCTTTAATTCTTGCTTTAAAAGAAAGTCAGTTTGTACTACTTTTTCTTGTTTATAATCTTTTCTAAAAGAAGAAGAGTACACTTTCCACAAATGCTCTTTTCCACATTTAACTGTTCTGCCATCATACAGTGTGATTTTATATACATCATCTTCTCCTTGAGGGTACATTTCTATAATTTTAGCTTTTCCTGTAGGAGTAGATACTTCATCTCCTACTTTCATATCTCCCATAGTTTTCTTCCCTCTAGGGGTCATGACTATTTCAGAATGTGGAAGTTGATAGCCTTTACGTCTAGATTTACCTACAATTAAATTCCAACCTCCTTGAAGATAATCAGGCTCTATTCTGACAGTTAACTGTAGCCTATCAAAATACTTTTTAAGTTTAAGAGCTTCTTCTTTAGTTTCTAAGTGTAGAAACTCTTCTCTTTCTAAATCAGTAACTAAAGGATTTTCTAATATCCCATTTCTAGCTATTTCTCTAGACCAAAAATAATTATAATCTCCATCCCAAAAGTCAGGAAATCCTGTAATCTTTTTAGACTTCTTTTTAGTGCTATCTCCTACTTTCCTAATAGGACAGAAATTTAAATAGAAATAGTGGTCTCCTGTAATATGTACTCCACCTTCAGAATACCCATTAGTACATCTTCTTCTTTGTTCTTGCCAGTAATCATACCAGTCAGGAGAACCCCAAGGATCTAAAGAATATGCACCTCTTTTCTTAAATCTTTCTCCTTGCTCTCTAAATCCTTGAGTATTTATCCAAACACCTTCTGGATTTCTGACTGAATTAACTTGACTCATTTACAATGTTTCTGGATTAGCAAAAGGGCTTACTATTTTCTGCCCTTTATTTTTAGTCATTTCATACACTTCATTATCTACTTTTTCTTTTAAATCATTTAAATTTTGAAGTACTTTAGAAGTATCATTTAATGCTGAGGTAATATCTCTAGGTTTGTATAAAGGATTACCAGTTTTTATATTAACATCTGTCATATTGAAAGATTCAAAGAAATCTTGCATCTTTTCTGCTGCTGTCTTAGCTGACATAAAATAGTTGTAAGTAGGGGAACCATCTCTTTGCATCTCTTTTAATTTTTCTATCCCTTTTGAAACAAATTCATCAGGACTCCAATCTTCTCTGCTAATAATGTCTTCTCTTATTTTAGGTTCTTTTTTGTCTTTGTTGTAACCTGAATAAGGATTACTCTTCATGATTGACCCCATAAATTCTATATAACTTAACTCTTCAATAGCAAATTCTTTATACTCTGTTGAATCTCTTTCCCATATTTCTTTAAAAGGAGAAATCATAAGAGTCTCTGTATGAGGTATTACATGTTTCTTTTCTACTTTAAATAGTAAGCTCATATCTTAGTTGTTTGTGTGTTTTATTATATAAGGGTAATTAGGACTTTTATCTTGTATTACCCTTATTTAGTGTTAAAATCTTTAAAAGTAGTTCTTGAACTGCTGGACTTATTAATCTCTTTATGATATTTATTCATATTTTAAATTTTTTCAAATATACTACTATTTTTTTACTTTTCTTTTTAAGAAAGATTCAATCATGGTTTCAATCTCTTGACATCTATCATCACTTACTTTTCCTTCTTTGTTTTTTTTCTTAACATCTACTAAAGAAGACTTCATCTTTTTAACTGTAGTGTAGAAAGTTCCAAAGTTCTCTAACCTGTAGATGTATAAATTATCTTTTTTGAGTTCATTCTTATAATAAGAAAAAGGAAATGAAATGACCTTCTCGATTTGTTTTTTAGTTATCCCATTATCTAATAATTCTTTATCTGTAAAAGAATCAAGAAATTCTTGTGCAGTTTCATCTAGCTTTAATAGAGAAGTATTTATTTTAAATCTCTTTACCATGCTTGTCTACTAATTTCATTTTAGTTTTAGGTTCTTCCTTGTTTTCTTCTTCAGGTTTATCTTTAGGTGCAGGCTGAAAAGCATCAATTAACTTTCTTATTTCATAATCTGTGATTGTAAAAATCATAGCTTTCCAGTCAATCTCATTATAGTCCTTACCTTCTTCATCAGTACAAGGTAGTAAAAAAACTTCTTTAAGTTTTTTATCAGAAATCTTTTCTATCTTTTCAACTCCAATTTCTCTAATAATGTTACAGGCTATTATTCTGTTAACCATATCTCTTGGTTGTTTTTGTTTCCAATTCATTTTATTCTATATTTAATTGTCTTAATAATTTTTTAAGTTCTGATTTGTTTTTAATACTTCCTGAGAATAAAGTTACATCTCCCTCTCCTTCTAAATTTATTCTTAACCATTGTTTTCCTTTAAAGTTGGGATCATATGTTAATTCATACTCTCCTTTATCAAATTCCATTTGTTCCATACCAGGATGAGTTTTATAATATGAAAACCCCAAACTCTCTATATCTTCTCTATCAAGGTATTTTACTCTAAATTTATCTACATTTAATTTTTGTGTGTGAATTAATTCTCCTAAAACTAGTAACTCATACTTACTATTTTTATTTCCAAAAATCATGGGATAGAAAGCACTATCGGCATTATCTGTTTCAGTATCTTCATTTTTCTTTATGCTACCATAACGTTGGGTAGTAATATATACTTCATATTCAAATCCTACATGAAACTCTTCTATCTTTGGTGTATAATATTTATTATTCATCTATATTAAGTTGTTTAAGTAATACCTTTAATTCTGATTTGTTTTTGATAATTCCTAGAAATAATGTATCACCATTTAAAATTATCTTGTATTGATTTTGTATTCCTTTATCCCATTCCCAAGGATATAAACCATATATATCAAAAGCATTAGTTTTATTATAACACTCTCCATTATCTTCCGTATTAAAACTACAACTTTCTATATCATCTCTATCTAAGTATTTAACTCTAATGTTTTCTTCTTTCAAATCAGTTCTTAGATATTCAAAGCAATAATCTTCACTTAATTCATTAGAAAAATCATCTTTAAAAGTACAATGCTCCCAATCAAAATAAATAGGGTCACTACTATTCTTCATTTCACATTCAAATCCAACATGAAAGTCATCTATTGTAGGTGTATAATATTTCATATTATTTTATATTTAATTGTTTTAATAATTTTTTAAGTTCAGAGATGTTTTTAATAGTACCTTGAAATAAAAAATCAGTATACCAGTTGTCTGTAACTTCATTGTACACCACTTGTTTAGATAAAAAAAGTTTCTTAGTTTCTCCATTGTAGTGAAGCAATAAAGACTCTTTTTCATTAATATGTTTTATATAACCTTGATTTAAACTATCCTCTTTAAAACAATTAGGTATAGTCTCTTCTTTAAATCCTAAACTCTCTATATCTTCTCTATCAAGGTATTTTACTCTTACATCATAAGGTATATTATTTAAAGCATACCTATTCATAAAACTAAATGAATCTTTATTTTTACTTATAATTATATTTTCAAATTCAGTTGAATCATCGTTAGCTTGTACTTCATATTCAAATCCTACATGAAACTCTTCTATCTTTGGTGTATAATATTTATTTTTC
>Ga0136604_1000506_pt1 | contig 19259 bp, 12 predicted proteins | sample AntRauFillE10628_FD_104928 | JGI IMG/M metagenome (GOLD analysis project Ga0136604, IMG submission 104928) | Saline lake microbial communities from Rauer Islands, Antarctica - Metagenome Filla E10 #628 | ecosystem: Environmental > Aquatic > Non-marine Saline and Alkaline > Saline | place...
GAGATCAGCATCACGATCGCCATGGTGAGGTTGAGGTCGGAACGGGTGATGCCGTCGATCAGCAGGCGGCCGAGCCCGGGCCACGAGAACACCGTCTCGGTGATCACCGAACCACCGAGCAGCGCCGCGAAGTCCAGCGCCCAGATCGTGACCAGCGGGATCATCGCGTTGCGCATCGCGTGCTTGTAGATCACGGTCCGACGCGGCAGGCCCTTGGCCCGCGCGGTGCGGATGTAGTCGGAGTTGAGCACCTCGAGCATCGAGGCGCGCTGGAAGCGGCTCTCGCCCGCCACCAGCACGAGCATCAGCGTCAGGATCGGCAGCACGTGGCTGTTGAGGATCGCCTCGAGCGAGCCCGTCGTCATCCCGTTGGTCACGAACGGTTTCAACCCGAACCAGCCCTGCCAGTAGATGACGAAGATCACCTGCAGCGACAGGCCGAACACGAAGGTGGGCATCGCCAGGCCGAAGAACGAGAACCCGGTTATCAGGTAGTCGGACTTCTTGTACTGGTTGACGGCGGAGAAGACCCCGAGCACGACGGCGGTGAACGCGATCAGCAGGAAGGCCGGCAGCGCCAGGCGGGCCGAGTTGATGCCGCGCTCGGCGACCAGCGTCGAGACCTCCTGGTTGCCGTACACCGGCGACTCGCCCATCTCGCCCTGCAGGGCGTTGCCGACCCAGTTGACGTACCGGATCGGCACGGGCTGGTCGAGGTCGTACAGGTCGATGATGCGGTCGTACGCGGCCTGGTCGGCGTTCGGGTTCGTCAGCAGCGGCGCCAGCGGGTTCGCCACCTGCGACGTCAGCGCATACACGATGAACGTGCCGAGCAGCAGCAGCGGGATCGTGGTCAGGATCCGCCGGACCGCGTAGGCGAACATTCGGTGCCTTTCGAGGGTTCGGCTCGAGGGTTCGGCGTCGACCGTGGTGCGGCCGGAGGCTAGCCACACCGGCCGGCGTCGGGAAGGTTTCCCGACGCTTGCGCCGCGGAACGGACACTGGCCGCACGGCCGTGGTGTCGTGGGGCGTTCCGGAACCTCGGGGCGTGACCGGTGGAACGTTCCATGATCCCGGAAACGGGCCGGGCCCGCCCGCTCACGAGGAGCGGACGGGCCCGTACCGGTTGCCGTTCGTGGGTCAGCCGGCCGGCTGGTAGTCCACGACGTTGACGAGCGGGCCGGCGGAGTTGGCGTCCGGGGACACCGCCGCGCCGACCAGGCGCTCGTTGGAGTAGGCGTAGAAGCTCGGCTTCTGGGTCAGCGGCAGCGTGATGAGGCCGTTGCCGTCAGGGCCGAGGGTCGTGACGAACGCGTCGAGCTCGTTGTAGCAGGTGGCGCGCTCGGCGTCGTCGACGATCGCGTCGCACTCCGCCGCCTTGGCGTCGAAGTCCGGGTTGGCGTAGCCGTACGGGTTGTTGCCCGAGCCCGACAGGTAGGCACTGTGACCGGAGCCCGGCCACGGACCGCCGACCCACGCGAACTGGGTGATGTCCCAGATCGTGCAGTCACCGTCGGTTCCACCGGAGGTGGAGCACTCGACGGCCGCCGGAGCGAACGGACGCTCGGAGAAGTACGCGCCACCGTCGACGTTGTCGATGGTGATCTCGATGCCGGCAGCGGCGAACTGGGTCTGCAGGAGCTCCTGCTGGACCTCACGCAGGCCGTTGCCGCCCGTGGTGCCGACACGCAGGCTCAGCGGCCCACGCTCGGGGTGCTCGACGACACCGTCGCCGTCACCATCCGCGTAGCCAGCCTCCTCGAGGTTGGCGATGGCACCGTCGACGTCACCCTGGCCGTAGCCGGCGTTGCCGGCGTTGTTGACGTAGTCGGGCTGGTTGGACATCCAGTAGACGTTGCCCAGCCCCTCCTCCGGCAGGATGTCGCCGAAGAGCGGGGTGTACAGGCCCGTCATGACCTCGGCCTTGTTCATCGCCAGCGCCAGCGCCTCACGCACGAGCGGGTCGGCGAGGTGGTCGTTGTAGACGTTCAGGCCCCAGTGCTCGAAGACCGGACCGGCCTCGGACGCGACGGTGAACGACGGGTTGTCGGCGACGCCGGTCTCGAACTGCAGCTGCGGCTGGGTGAAGATGATGTCGGCCTCACCCGCGGTCAGTGCGTTGATCTGGGTGTCGGTGTCCGCCACGAAGTTGATCTGCACGCCGGTGACGCACGCGACGCCGTCGTTGCTGACGTCGGGGGAGACCGAGCCGTGGTAGCTGTCGTTGGTCGTCAGCGACATCGACGTACCGCGGTTCCACTCGCCCCACAGCATCGGGCCGCTGGACGGCAGCGCCGACCCGTCGGCCTCGAACTCCGGGAACGCGGTGTTCGCGGCCTCGGCGTCGGCGACGACGTGGGTCGGGAAGACCTCCGAGACGAGCGCCTTGTAACCGGCGAAGAAGCCCTCGGTGGTGAACGAGAACTCCGTGTCGGAGGACGCCGAGTACTCGGTGATCTGGTCGTAACCGAGGCGCGAACCGATCAGGTAGGTGCCACCCGGCTCCTCGGCCTCCGCGTCGTAGCCCTCGAGGATGATGTCGATCGTGCCGATGACCTGCTCGGTCGTCAGCGCGGTGCCGTCCGACCAGGTGAGCCCGTCACGCAGCGTGCCGGCATAGGTGAACGTGCCGTCGCCGTTGTCGGTGACCTCCATCTCGCCGGCCAGCAGCTCGGGGAAGAAGGTCGTGGCGGCGGTGACGCCGTACAGGCCCTCCCACATCGACTGGCGGATCCAGGAGGTGATGGACAGGTTGTTGTTGGGGTCGTCGAGGTGCATGTCCGGGGGCTCCTGCTCGTGCGCCCAGACCAGATCGGTCGTGCCGCAGGAGGCATCGCCGGCGGCCTGCTCGTCGCCCTCGCCCTCACCCTCGGTGCCCTCGTCGGTCGTCTCGTCGGTCTCGTCGGGGGTCTCTGCTTCCCCGGTCTCATCTCCGCTGCCACACGCGGCCGCGAACATCGCGACGGCGCCGAGCAGCGCGAGGGTGCGCATGCCGCGCTTCCTCTGGATCGCCACCTTCAGGTCCTTTCGATCGGTGGTAACGGGGGCGCAGGCGGACGCCGGCGGCCCCGTTCGTTCGGCCACCCTACTACTACCGGCGTCGTACGTCGCCAGCACCCCCTACGTGACGGATGTCCGGCGTGCGCCCGGCGCCCGTCACACGAGGGTCAGCGGCGCCACCCGACCACCAGCGCGAAGTCCTCGCTCGACAGGCTCGCGCCGCCAACGAGCGCCCCATCGATGTCTGGCTGGCCCAGCAGGTCGCGGACGTTGCCCGGCTTGACCGAGCCGCCGTACTGCACGCGCATGCCCGCGGCCGTCTCCTGGTCGTACTGCGCCGCGAGCACCGAGCGCACGTGGGCGCACATCGCCTGGGCGTCGTCGGGTGTGGCGACCTCACCGGTCCCGATCGCCCAGACGGGCTCGTACGCGACGACCAGCGCCTCGGGGTCGTCGACGTCGATGCCGTGCAGCGACCCGGCGAGCTGGTCGGCGACGACCCGTTCGGCCTCGCCGGCCTGGCGCTGCTCGAGGGTCTCGCCGACGCACAGGATCGGCCGCATGCCGTGACGCTGCACGGCCTCGAGCTTGGCACGCACGACCGCATCGGTCTCGCCGAACAGGGCGCGTCGCTCGGAGTGGCCGGCGATGACGTACTCGACGCCGAGACGGCGCAGCATCGGTGCCGAGACCTCGCCCGTGAACGCGCCCTCGTCCTCGGCGTGGCACGACTGGGCACCCAGGGCGTACGGCAGCCGGTCGGACTCGATGACGGTCTGCACCGAGCGCAGCGTCACGAACGGCGGGCAGATCACGACGTCCTGGCCTGCGGTGTCGTCCTCCTCGAGCAGGTAGCCGAGCTTCTGGACCAGCTGCATGCCCTCGAGGTGGTCCTTGTGCATCTTCCAGTTGCCGGCGACGATCGGACGGCGGGCGCTCACGGGGACCTCCGGGGACGGGACGGGTCGGGCCATCGAGCCTAGGCGTCGCCGCCACGTGCGAGCTGCCCCGTCGGCGTCGCCGTGCCCGACTCCCAGTCGGCGTGCAGGTGGGCGTACGCCCCCCCGGCCGCGACCAGCGCGGTGTGGGTGCCCTGCTCGACGACCCGGCCGCGCGCCATGACCACGACGTGGTCGGCGGCCTCGGCGGTCGACAGCCGGTGCGCGATGGTCACCACGGTGCGGCCGGTGCCGAGGCGCTCGATCGCGGTGCGCAGCGCCACCTCCAGCGCCGGGTCGACGGCCGACGTCGCCTCGTCGAGCACGAGCAGGTCCGGGGAGCGCAGCGCCGCACGCAGCAGGGCGACGAGCTGCCGCTCCCCCGCCGACAACCGCCCCCCGCGCTCGCCGACGTCGGTCGCCAGCCCGTCGGCGAGCCCAAGCAGCCAGCCGTCGACACCCAGGCGCACCGCGGCCTCGTGGGCCCCCTCGACCGTGAGCGCCGGTGCGGCCACGCGCAGGTTCTCGAGCACCGTGCCGTCGAACAGGAAGCCCTCCTGTGGGACGAACGCGACCCGGTGTCGCAGCTCGTCGGTCGCGACCCGCTCCAGCGCGACACCCCCGAGCTCGACGCGTCCGGCGCGGGCCCGCAGCAGCCGCACGACCACCTTGGCCAGGGTGGTCTTGCCCGATCCGGTGGTGCCGACGATCGCGACGTGACTGCCGGGCTCGACGTCGAGCCGGACGTCCACCAGCACGGGCTCCCCGCCGGGGTAGGCGAAGGTCACCCGGTCGATGCGCACCCCGAGCGCACCAGCCGGCAGTGGCAGCGGGTCGCCGACGCGGTCCTCGGGCTCCCTCTGCAGCAGGTGCAGCACACGACGCAGGCCCGCGCCGGCGGACTGGGCCTCGTGGATCGTCTCGACCATGGTCTGCACCGGGTCGAGCAGGAGGGTGACCAGGAACAGCACGGCCACGACCTCTCCCGCCGACAGCGCGGTGCCGCCCGCGATCAGCACGCCACCGGCGACCGCGACCGCCGTGAGGACCGCCGCGAAGACCTCCGCGGAGGAGAACAGCACCGCGCCGAGCACGCCGACGCGGTACTCCGCGCGGAACTGCTCCTCCAGCGCGTCGCCGACGCGTTCGCGCGTGCGGTGCTCGGCGCCGTACGCGCGGATCGTCGGAAGCCCGGAGACGGCCTCGCCGACCGCACCGAGCGACGTCGCGACGTGGCCCCGGACCCGGTCGTGGGCGCGCTGGAGCAGGCGCTGGCTGGCTCCGAGCGCCAGTGCGTACACGGCCAGCGGCGGCAGCAGGACGACGAGCAGTCGCCACTCGACGACGCCCACGGCCGCCAGCGCCGCAGTGACGCGCACGGCACCGACCGCGAAGCCCACGCCTCCCCAGCCGACGAACTGCGTCACCACGTCGAGGTCGGTGGTGACACGGGCGACCAGGGCGCCACGACGCTCGGCCTGGACCTCCAGGACGGGCAGGGCGTGCAGGCGGTCCAGCGCCTGCACGCGCAGCGACGCGATGGCCTCGGCCGTCGCGGTCATCATGCGCTGGACCGCGCGCTGGTTGGCACCGGCGCCGGCGAGGCCGGCCACCAGCCCGAGCGCCCCGAGCCGCAGCACCGCGGCGAGGTCGAGCGGAACGTCGGAGAGCAGGTGCACGTCGAGCAGCCGCTGGACGACCAACGGCGCGGCGAGCAGCCCGGCGCTGCCGAGCAGCGCGAGCAGGAAGGTCGTGCGGATCCCGGCGACGAGCTGCGGGGCGGCGTGCGCGGTGCGGCGCAGCGTCGCCAGGACGCTGCCCGGGGGCGCGTCACCGAGCAGGCGGTCGCCCGTCGAGGGCGCGGCGGTGTCGCCCGAGGAGGGCGCGGCGGTGTCGCCCGTCGAGGGCGCGGCGGTGTCGCCCGTGGAGGGCGCGGCGGTGTCGCTCACGTCGGCCCCCCCGTCGTGCCCGCCCGCTCCTCGCGGTCGCGCTCGTAGGCCTGCAGCAGGTGGGCGTAGCGCGGCTCCGTGCGAAGCAGCTCCTCGTGCGCCCCCTGGGCGACGACGCGGCCCTGCTCCAGCAGCACGACCTCGTCGCACAGCGCGATCGACGCCGGCCGCGAGGCGACGAGCACGACGGTCGCGGGCAGTGCGCTCTCGCGCAGGCCTGCGAGGATCCGCGCCTCGACCGACGGGTCGACGGCCGAGGTCGCGTCGTCGAGCAGCAGCAGGCGCGGACGACGCACCAGCGCGCGGGCGAGCGCGAGCCGCTGGCGCTGTCCACCGGACAGGGTCGCACCGCGCTCGCCGACCACCGCGTCGAGGCCGCCAGCCAGTTCGCGCACGACGTCGTCCACCCCGGCCAGCGCGAGGGCGTCCCACACGGCGGCGTCGTCGACGTCGAGGCCGAGCGCGACGTTGCCGCGGATGCTGTCGTCGAACAGGAACGCCTCCTGGCCCACCAGGGCGACCTGGGCCGGCAGGGCCGCCCGGTCGAGTCCGCGCAGGTCGCGTCCGTCGAGCCGGACGGCACCGCCGTCGGGGTCCCACAGGCGGGCGAGCAGCGTCAGCAGCGAGGTCTTGCCGCTGGCCGTCGGGCCCACCACCGCGATGGTGCCGCCACCGTCGAGGCGCAGGTCGAGGTCGTGCAGCACCGGGGTGGACGGGTCGCCGTAGCCGAACGTCACGGTGCGCACGTCCACGGCGGCAGGCCCGGCGGGCACGTGCTCGTCGTCGCCGTGCTCGACCACCTGCTCGACGTCGAGAACGGTGCGCACGCGTCGCCAGGCGGTCAGCGAGTGGGCGGTGTCCCACAGCAGGAACCCGAGCAGGGCCAGCGGCATCGACAGCAGCGCCAGCAGGTACGCCACCGTGACGAGGTCACCCGGGCTGATCACACCCGCGTCGACCCGTACGGCCCCGAGCACCACGACCGGGATCGACAGGCTCGACGGCAGGGCGTCCATCGCGGCGCGCATCCACGCGAAGCGCCGGTGCACGACGACCTCGGCGTCACGCAGCGACCCGACGTCACGGGCGAAGCGGGCGGTCTCGCGCTCGCGCGCCCCCAGTGCCCTGACCGTCTGCGCCCCGTCGATCGACTCGTGCGCGGTACGGGCCACCACCGAGCGGCGTCGCTGCTCGACGACGAAGGCGCGGAACGCCGACCACGCCACGACCATCTCGACGACCACGACCACCGCCAGCGCTGCCGCCACGGCCAGGCCGAGGACCGGATCGATGAACGTGGTCAGGCCGACGGTGCCGAGCGCGAGGACCACGGCGCCGGTGGCGAACGGCAGCGGCGCGAGCACGAACGTGGCCTGGCGTGCGTGCGCGTCGTTGACGGCCAGCAGGTCGCCGACGCGCTGGCGCACGTACCACGACAGTGGCAGGTCGAGCTGATGGGACACCAGGCGCCGCCGCAGGTCCGCCAGCACGCCGTACTGGGTCCAGCCGGCGGCGCTGCGTCGCAGCGTGATGCCGAGCGCCCGCCAGACCCCGACCGCGAGCAGGGCGACCACCGCGTCACGCAGGCGCGGGCCGGGTGCCTCGCCCTGCTCGAGCACCGGCACGAGCAGCGTGTCGGTCAGCCCACCGACGACCCGCGACGTCGCCAGCACCGCGGCGACGAAGGTGACCGACCCGACGACCGCGGTCGCGAAGCCGAGCGGCCGACCACGCACCAGGCCCCAGACGTGCGTGGCGCCCTCGCGCAGCAGCTCGCTCGGCCCGAGGCGATCCTCGGGACCGAGCTCGTCCGGGGCCACCCGCAACGGGCCGACCGGCGGGAGCAGGTCGGCCGCGGGCGACGGGCCGGAGGTGGGCTGCACGACGTGACCAGCGTGGACGGGGCGCGGGAGCCTACGCCCGTCGTGCAGCGTTCGACACCTGTGGAACGCGCCGCGCACGCGGGACCGACACGAGGGTCGGCCGCACCCGTGGCGCAGTTCGCGACCGCCCGATCGCGCCGCAGCGCGACACGGGCTCAGCGTCGCAGCGCCACGACGCCGGGCAGGGCGGTGCCCTCGAGCAGCTCCAGCGACGCGCCGCCGCCGGTGGAGACGTGGTCGACGCGCTCGTCGAGGCCGAACAGCCGAACCGCGGCCGCCGAGTCCCCACCACCGACGACCGTGAAGCCCGGGCTCGCCGCGACGGCCTCGGCGACGCCGCGCGTCCCGGCGGCGTACGCGTCCCACTCGAACACACCCATCGGCCCGTTCCAGAACACACTGCCGGCCCGGGCGATCGCCCCGGCGTACGCCGCGACCGTCTCCGGGCCGACGTCCAGGCCCATGCGATCGGCCGGGATCGACCCGGCCGGAACGGTCCGCGGTGGGGCGTCCGCGGAGAACTCCGCGGCGGTCACGACGTCGCTCGGCAGGAGCACCTGCACACCGCGCTCGCGTGCCAGGGCGACCAGGTCACGGACCTCGTCGACGCGGTCGGCCTCGAGCCGGCTGGCACCGACGTCGTGGCCCTCGGCGGCGAGGAACGTGAAGCACATCGCCCCGCCCACCGCGAGCACGTCGACGCGCTCGAGCAGCGAGCGCAGCACCGTGAGCTTGTCGGAGACCTTCGCGCCGCCGAGCACCGCGACGTAGGGGCGCCCGGGGTCCTCCAGCAGTCGGCCGAGGACCTCGACCTCGCGTGCCAGCAGCTCGCCGGCAGCGCCGGGTCGGCGTGCCGGCACGCCGACGATCGAGGCGTGCGCGCGGTGACAGGCACCGAACGCGTCGTCGACGTACAGGTCGCACAGCGACGCGAGCTTCTCGGCGAAGGCATCGTCGTTGGCCTTCTCCCCCGCCTCGAAGCGCAGGTTCTCGAGCAGCACGACCTGGCCGTCGCCCAGCGCCGCGACGCGCTCGCACGCGTCGGCCCCGACCACGTCGGCCGCGACCGGCACGTCCTGGCCGAGCAGCTCGGCCAGCCGCGCACCGACGGGCGCGAGCGAGTACGCGGGGTCGGGGCTGCCGCCGGGCCGTCCGAGGTGGCTGCAGAGCACGACGCGGGCACCGCGCTCGAGCAGCGAGCGCAGCGTCGGCAGCGCTGCCAGCAGGCGCAGGTCGTCGCTGACCGCGCCGTCGGACAACGGGGCGTTGAGGTCGGCGCGCAGCAGCACGCGCTGTCCCGCCACGTCGAGGTCGGCGTAACGGGGGACGCCGTCGAGCGGGGAGGCCGGCATGCTCAGAGCGACTCGCCGACACGCACGGCGAGCTCGGCGATCCGGTTGGAGTAGCCCCACTCGTTGTCGTACCAGCCGAGCACCTTGACGAGGTCACCCATCGCCTGGGTGGACGGTGCGTCGAACACGCAGCTGTGCGGGTTGCCGACGATGTCGATCGAGACCAGCGGCTCCTCGGAGTACTCCAGGATGCCCTTCAGCGAGCCCTCGGCCGCCGCCCTGAACGCGGCGTTGACCTCCTCGGCGGTGACGTCGCGTCCGAGGGTGACGGTCAGGTCCGTGATCGACCCGTCCGGGATCGGCACGCGCAGCGCACCACCGTCGAGCTTGCCCTTCAACTGCGGCAGCACCAGCGCGGCGGCACGGGCCGCACCGGTGGTGGTCGGGATGATCGACATCGCGGCCGCGCGAGCACGGCGCGGGTCCTTGTGCGGGGCGTCGTGGATGTTCTGGTCGCCGGTGTAGGCATGCACCGTGGTCATCAGGCCCTTCTCGATGCCGAAGGCCTCGTCGAGGACCTTGGCCATCGGCACGACCGAGTTCGTCGTGCACGACGCGTTGGAGATGATGTGGTGGTTGGCGGGGTCGTAGTCGCCGTCGTTGGCGCCGAGCACCAGCGTGACGTCGGGGTCGGTCGCGGGTGCGGAGATCAGCACCTTGGAGGCGCCCGCGTCGATGTGCTTCTGCGCGTCGGGGCGCTTGGTGAAGAAGCCGGTCGACTCGACCACGACGTCGACGCCGAGGTCTGCCCACGGCAGGTTCGCAGGGTCGCGCTCCGCGAGGACCACCAGGTCGTCACCGTCGACCACGAGCTTGCCGTCGCCGGCCTCGACGGTGCCCGGGTAGCGGCCGTGGACGCTGTCGTTGCGCAGCAGCAGTGCGAGCATGCCCGGGTCGGTCAGGTCGTTGACGGCGACGAAGTCCACGTCCATCCCGCGGCTCTTCACGGCGCGGAACAGGTTGCGGCCGATGCGGCCGAAACCGTTTACGGCGACACGGACGGTCATGGGAGAATCCTTGGTCCTGAGGTGCGTGCGGGCTCGTGTTCGACCCTAGCACCGTGCCCGTGCGGACCGACCACGACCACCCGCGCACGGACGGGGACCGCCGTTCATGGACCGTCGTTCGCGGACCGTCGTTCAGGGACCGTCGGGCGCAGCGTCCGCCTCGTCGGCGAGGTCACGCAGACGTGCGAGTCGGCGGTGCACCGCCGACTTGCCCACCGGCGGGTCGCACAGCCCCCCGACCTCCGCCAGCGACGCGGCCGGGTTGGCGAGCCGCGCCAGCGCGACCCCGCGCAGGTCCTCGGGCAGCCCGTCCCAGCCGAGCAGGTCCACCGCGCGCTCGACGGCGGCCACCTGGTCACCGGCCGCCTCCACGGCACGCCGCACGTTGGCCTGGTCCGCGTTGGCGAGGCGTTGGGCCTGGCCACGCAGCTGGCGTCGCATGCGCTGCTCGTCGTGCGCGAGGTAGGCGCCGGTGGCGCCGAGCGCCCCGAGCAGCTCGGTGATCGCAGCACCGGACTTCAGCACCGCGCGGTGGCCGGCCGTGGTCTGTCCCACCGACGGTCGCACGTCGACCAGCCCAGCGACGAGGTCGGCCAGCTGGTCGGCGGTGTCACGTCTCGCGGTCAGCAGCTCGAGGTGCGGGGCGCGACGAGGGGCGCTCACGGAGCCGGCGCCGAGCAGGGCACCACGCACGACGTCGGCGGGCCGCGCGAGGTGGCGCTGCCGTGCGGTCGGCAGTGGGCGCCCCGCAGCGTCGAGCACGCCGAGCAGCTGGGCGACGCCGGGCGAGGCGGCCGGGTCGAGCACGAGCCCGTAGGTGCGTCGCGTCACGTTCGTGGCCTCGCGCACCCACACGGTCGGGTGGACCCCGAGCTGCTGCAGCAGCCGGTGGGCCCGGCGCACGACCGCGCCGGTGCCGCTGGCCAGCTCGAGCACGCTGCGGCCGTCACCACGGCGCAGCGTGCCGGCCGCGCGCAGCAGCGCCCCGAGCTCTGCCTCCGCGGCAGCCGCGTCCACCTCCAGGCGCGCGAGCTCCTGGCGGACGTCGTCGGTCGACCCGCGTGCCATCAGGCCAGCAGGTCGCGCAGGGCCGTCGCCAGCGCACCCTCGTCGTGGCCGCCGCCGGGCGCCAGCAGGTCCGTCTCGACCACCCGGGCGACCAGCGCCTGCAGCGCGGCGTCCGCGTGCAGCGGGGTGCGCCCCGTGGCCGGGTCCTGCCCACGGTGCGCCAGGACCACGTCCGGGACGACGTCGGCGTGCCGTGCGAGCAGCCCGACGTGGTCGGCCAGGCCACGGCCCTCCCCCTCGCCGAGCTGCTCGTCGAGGTTGCCGACCAGCACCACCGGGGCGTCGGTCGCACGCACCGCGGCGGCGACCGCGGGCACCAGCAGGTTGGGCAGCACGGACGTGCAGACCGAGCCGGGGCCGAGCACGACCAGGTCCGCGTCGGCGATCGCCACCAGCACGTCCGGCGTGGCCTGCGGCCGCTGCGGGTCCAGGCGCAGGCGGTCGATGCCCGGTGTGGTGGCCACGGCGACCTGTCCGTCGACGCGCGAGCCGTCCGGCGCCTGCGCGTGGAGGGTCACGTCGACGGTCGTCGACGGCAGCACACGTCCGCGGGCGCCGGCGAGGGCGGCGAGCCGGTCGAGCGCGGCGAGCAGGCCGCCCTCGAGGTCGGACAGCGCCACGAGCAGCAGGTTGCCGAGGCTGTGCCCGTCGAGCTCGCCCGCACGGAAGCGGTACCCCAGCAGCTCGCGGGCGTCGCGGTCGGGGCACAGCGCGGTCAGCGCCATGCGCAGGTCACCGGGCGGCTGCACGCCGAGGTCGCGGCGCAGGCGGCCCGACGAGCCGCCGTCGTCGGCGACCGTGACCACCGCGGTGACCACGTCGGCGACGTCGACCAGCGCACCGAGGGTGCGGGCGAGACCATGGCCGCCCCCCAGGGCGACCGCGTGGGCGGCGCGCGGCGTCACTCGCGGCCCAGGTCGCGGTGGTCGACGCGTACCGGCAGGTCGAACGTGTCCTGCATCCAGCCCGCCACCTCGTCGCTGATCGCGACGGAGCGGTGCTTGCCCCCGGTGCAGCCGATCGCGATGGTCAGGTAGCGCTTGCCCTCGGCGGCGTACCCGGGCACGAGCACCTCCAGCAGCGCCCGGAAGCGCTCGAGGAACGGGCCCGTTCCCGGGTGCTCCAGCACGAACTGCCGCACCGGCTCGTCCTTGCCGGTGAACGGCCGCAGCTCGTCGATCCAGTGGGGGTTCGGCAGGAAGCGCACGTCCATGACGAGCTCCGCGTCACGGGGGGTGCCGTGCTTGAAGCCGAACGAGACCACCTTGACCCGCAGCGCTGCGCTGTCCTCACCGCCGAGCAGGCCGACGACCCGCTCGCGCAGCTGGTGGACGTTGCTGGTCGAGGTGTCCAGGATCAGGTCGGCGGCACCGCGCAGACCTGTCAGCAGCCGACGCTCGTTGCGGATGCCGGCCAGCACCCCGTCGCCGCCCTCGGCGGCCGGGTGGCGCCGACGTGACTCGGTGAAGCGCTGCACCAGCGTCTGGTCGTCGGCCTCGAGGAACACCAGCCGGACGTTGGCCTCCAGCCCCTGCTCGAGGTCGCGCAGGGCGCCCTCGAGGTCACCGAAGAACTCCCGGCTGCGCACGTCGGCGACCAGCGCCAGGCGCTCGACCGACGAACCCGGACCGAAGGCGAGCTCGACGACGCGCCCCAGCAGCGGTGGGGGGAGGTTGTCGATCACGAAGTAGTCGAGGTCCTCGAGGATCTTCGCGACCTGGGTGCGCCCGGCCCCGGACATGCCGGTGATCACGACCACGTCCGGGCGGCGCGGCTGCTCCGCGTCGTCGCCGTCGGGCTGCTGCACGTCCGTCACGTCCACCTCCGCATGTGCCTGCAGCCTACGAGCCGACGATGTCCGCGGCGGCGTCCCCCCGCAGGTGGTCCAGGACCTGTGTGGCGAGGGTGCGCGAAACGCCGTGCACGCCCATCAGGTCCTCCACCGAGCTGCGCCGCACCGCGTCGGCGGACCCGAAGCGCTCCAGCAGGGCCGCACGGCGCGTCGGCCCGATCCCTGGGACGTCGTCGAGCTCGCTGTGCGCGACCGAGCCGCGCCGGCGCTTGCGCTGGTAGGTCACCGCGAAGCGGTGCGCCTCGTCGCGCACCCGCTGGACCAGGTAGAGCGACTCGGAGCCGCGTGGCAGCACCACCGGTCGTGAACGCTCCGGGAGCCAGATCTCCTCGAAGCGCTTCGCGAGCGAGCAGAACGCGACCTCGTCGAGCAGGCCCCCGGAGGGCACCGCGGCGGGGGCGACGTCCTCACCGACGGGGAACGCCTCCCCCCCCGGCACGTCGCCGCCACCGTCGGCGCCCCGCAGCACGTCGGCGACGCCCGACAGCGCCGCGTTGAGCTGGCCGGGTCCACCGTCGATGACCACCAGGTTCGGCGGGTACGCGAACCTCCGGGCCGTCCCGTCGTCGTCCACGACAGGACGTTCACGCTCCTCGAGCAGGCGCGCGAAGCGGCGGCGCATCACCTCGCGCATGGCCGCGTAGTCGTCGTTGCGGTCCTCGCTCAGCTTGAAGCGTCGGTACTCGCCCTTGCGCGGCAGGCCGTCCTCGAACACGACCATCGACGCCACCACCCCGGTGCCACCGAGGTGGCTGACGTCGTAGCACTCGATGCGCAGCGGCGCGTCGTCGAGCGCGAGGTGCTCCTGGAGCTCCTCCAGCGCCTGGCTGCGGGCGTTGAAGTCACTGGCCCGCTTGAGCCGGTTGCGCTGGAACGCCTCGCGGGCGTTCTCGGCGACGTTGTCGAGCACGGCTCGCTTCGGGCCCCGCTGCGGCACGCGGATCTCGACGCGCGGGATCGCCGGGCCGGGTGCGCCGACCCGCGACTCGCGCCGCATGTCGGCCAGCAGCACCTCGAGGTCGTCGTGGTCCTCCGGCTCGACCTGCACGCAGACCAGCGGCGGGACCTCGTCCTCGCGCTCCTCGTACAGGGTCACCAGGAACTGGGTCAGCATCTGCGCCGTCGACAGCGGTTCGACCTTGTCCACCGTCCAGCCCTTGCGCCCGACCAGGCGACCGCGGCGCACGAAGAAGGCCTGCACCGCCGCCTCGAGCTCGTCCTCGTGGATCGCGACGGCGTCGAAGTCCTCCTTGCGGTCCGAGACGACCTGCTGCTTCTCGGTGGCCTTGCGCGCGGCGAACAGCTGGTCGCGCAGCCGCGCGGCCGCCTCGTACAGCTGGTGGTCGGCGGCGTCGCGCATGTCCTGCTCGAGCCGACCGACGACCGCGTCGGTGGTCTCCCCGTCGAGGAAGGCGGCGAGGTCGTCGACCAGGTCGCGGTGCTCCTCGACCGAGACCTCGCCGGTGCACGGTGCGGCGCAGCGGTCGATGTGGTGCAGCAGGCACGGCCGGCCGGTTCGAGCCGCGCGGTCGAAGGTGCCCTGGCGGCAGGTGCGCACCGGGAACACCCGCAGCAGCAGGTCGAGCGTCTCGCGGATGGCGTACGCGTGGGCGTACGGGCCGAAGCGCTTGTCGTCCGGTTTGATCCGGCCGCGCCGCACGCCGGCGCGCGGCACCTCCTCGGAGGTCGTCAGCACCAGGTACGGGTAGCTCTTGTCGTCGCGGTAGCGGATGTTGTAGCGGGGGCGGTGCTTCTGGATCAGCGTGTACTCCAGGTGCAGCGCCTCGACCTCGGTGTCGACCACGATCCAGTCGACGCTGCGGGCGGCCTCGAGCATCGCGCGCGTGCGGCTCGCGATCGTCCCCCAGCCGGCGAAGTAGTTGGCCAGGCGGCTGCGCAGCGACTTGGCCTTGCCCACGTAGATCGTGCGGCCGTGCCGGTCACGGAACTGGTAGCAACCCGGTGCGTCCGGGATCGATCCCGGTTCGGGGCGGAAGTCCAGGGCGGGGTTGCGCACGCCGTCGACGATAGCCCGGCCGGGCCACCCTCCCGGCGCGCCGGTCGCCGCGCCGGTCGCCGCGCGGGGAGCCCGACGCCTACGGTCGGAGGCCCCTCGCGCGCACCCGTCGCGGCGGGGGCGAGGAGCAGGCGTGGCGCTGGTCGAGAGCTGCGGGGAGGACCCGGGGCTGCTGTGTGAGCTGGTCTTCGACGCGACGTCCAACGAGGTCGCGGCCACGCTCGCGGACGACCTGCTCGCCCGGCCCCTGCGGGTCGTCGCGATCGTCGTGCTGGCCGTGCTGGCGTACCGGCTCGGCTCTCGCGCGATCTCGCGGTTCACCCGCCGGTACGAGGGGGAGATCGCCCGTCGCCTCGAACGGGCCGACGAGCTCGGGGTGGCCCATCCACGCCAGCGCACCGAGACCCGTCGCTACCAACGGCTGTACGCGATCGCGTCCGCCGGGCGGTCCGGGCTCGGCATCGTGCTGTTCGTCACGGCCGCGCTGCTGGTCCTCGGGCAGTTCGTCAGGCTCGGCCCGATCCTCGCCGGCGCCGGCCTGGCCGGGGTCGTGATCGGTTTCGGCGCGCAGTCGCTGATCGCCGACCTGCTCTCCGGATTCTCGATGCTGGTCGAGGACCAGTACGGCGTCGGCGACTGGATCGATGTCGACGGACGCATCGGCGAGGTCGAGCGGGTCGGCCTGCGCACGACGAGCTTCCGTGACATCGACGGGACGGTCTGGCACCTGGCCAACGGCCGGGTCACCGGCATCGGCAACCTCACCCAGCGCTGGGCACGGGCGACGTTGGACGTGCCGCTGGCGCTGGACACCGACGTGGCCCACGCACGGGCGGTGGTGCTGGACGTGGCCCACGGGCTGGCGGAGGACCCGTTGTGGTCGGACGACGTCATCGCCGACCCGGAGATCTGGGGCTTGACCGAGTGGGGGCCGCAGGGCATGAAGTTGCGGCTGGTCATCCCGACGCGCCCGCTGCGCAACTGGGACGTCAACCGACAACTGCGCGAGCGGCTCAAGGAGCGCTTCGACCGCGAGGGCATCCGCATGCCCCCGGCACAGGTGCTCGAGGTCGGCGGCCAGGCCACCAGCAGCGCGCCGCTGCGGGTCGCTGACGTCGAGGACAGCCCACCGAAGCACCCGGGCACGGCACGGCACCCGACCCGTCGACGCGACAGCGAGGTGGGCGACGAGCACCAGACGGGACGCATCCCGACCGAGTACGGGCGGGTAACGCCACGCGAGGTGCCCCCCGACGGCGACGGGTCGAGTGACGAACACCACGGCCCCTAGAGGTCGAACGCCGCGGTGAGGAACGCGGCCATCTCGGCCCGCACGACCGCCGCCCCGGGGCAGAAGCGCTCGCCGGAGACGTCGCAACCGGCGGTGATCCCCTCGGCCGCGACAGCCCCGACCGCGCGCGCGAGCGGGTGGTCGTCCGGGACGTCGACGAACTCCTCGGGGGCGTCGGCCAGGTCGAGCGCACGGGCGAGGAACGCGGCCAGCTCAATCCGGCTGACGGGGTCGCCGGGGCAGAAGCGCTCCCCCGCGGGGTCGCAGCCGAGGGTGATCCCGGCCTCGGCGAGTGCACCGATCGCGCCGGCGAACGGGCCGTCGTCGGCGACGTCCACGAAGTCGTGCGGCGCGGGCTCGAGCCCGGCTGCCGTGGCGATGAACGCTGCCATCTGCCCGCGGGTGACCCGATCGGTCGGGCAGTACCGGTGGGGCACGGCAGGCTCGCAGCCCGTCGTCACGCCCGCGTCCGCCAGCGCCACCACGGCGTCCGCGAACACTCCGTCGCCGGGCACGTCCGAGAAGCGCGTCCCGGAGCCCTCGCCGCGCAGCGCGAGGACGCTGTCGGAGGTCAGCACGTACAGCTCGAGGTCGGCGTCCTGCCCGAAGCCGATGACGTTGCCGCGATTCGGCACGTCGAGCTCGACGGTCCGCCCGCTGGCGGGGTCGTAGCCACGCACCCAGCCGCCGCAGAAGTCCGCGTAGAGGTACCAGCCGTACAGCGACGGGGTCGACGCCGCCCGGGACACGTACCCGCCGGTGATCGAGCAGCCGTCGTCGTGGCCGTACTCGGTGACCGGGAACGTCAGCCCGGCGGGGTCGCACGGACCCGCCGCGCACAGGCTGCCCTCGTAGCGGTTCCAGCCGAGGTCGAAGGAACGACCCGGCCGGTAGGGCACCCGGTCGACCTCCTCGCGCGCACTCTGGCCGACGTCGCCGATCCAGACGTCGCCGCTGACGGGGTCGACCGAGAAGCGCCACGGGTTGCGCACACCGTGGATCCAGACCTCGTCGGCCCCGCGGCCGTCGCCGACCCACGGGTTGTCGGTCGGGATGCGGTAGCCGCTGCCCGCGCGGTCCCTGACGTCGATGCGCAGGATCGAGCCGAGCAGTGTCGTCGGATCGCTGCCGTTGCCCTGCGGGTCGTTGGCCGAGCCACCGTCGCCCAGGCCGACCAGCAGCATCCCGTCCGGCGCGAACGCGAGCATGCCGCCGTTGTGGTTGGAGAACGGCTGGTCGAGGGTCAGCACGGTCGTGCGCGTGCCCTCGTCGGCTCGGTCAGGCGCGCTGGCGTCGACCTCGTAACGCTCCACGACCGTGTCACCGTCGGTGTCGGTGTAGGCGATCCAGAAGCGCCCGTCGTCGCGGAAGGTCGGCGAGAAGGCGAGGCCGAGCAGCCCCCGCTCGCCGCCGACGGACACGCCTTGCACGTCGAGGAACGTGCTCGTCGAGCCGTCGGGGCGCAGCAGCAGGACGCGTCCATCGAGCAGCGCGACGAACCGGCGGTCGTCACCCGGCGGGCTGGTCAGCGTGACCGGCCCGGCGAGGCCGTCGAGCACCGTGTCGAGGCGCAGCTGCTCGTCGCCCGGGGCGGCTGCCGCCGTGCCGGGCAGCGCGAGCAGCGCGGCTGCGGTCGCCAGTGCGGCGAGGACGGCGAGGGTGCGACGGGCCACGGGTGCGCTCCGGTGAGGCTGCACCCGACCCTACGACCCGTGTCGCCGGGCCGCGACGTCCGCTCGCGATCCCGCTCGCCAGCGGTCCGGACCACGTCGCGTCAGCCCAGCACGTCCCGCAGGAACTTGCCGGTGTAGGAGGCACCGACGGTGGTGATGTGCTCGGGCGTGCCCTGCGCCACGAGTTCCCCACCGCCGTCGCCACCCTCCGGGCCGAGGTCGATGACGTGGTCGGCGGTCTTGATCACGTCGAGGTTGTGCTCGATGACGATGACCGTGTTGCCCTTGTCGACCAGTCGGTGCAGGACGTCCAGCAGGCGTCGCACGTCCTCGAAGTGCAGGCCCGTGGTCGGCTCGTCGAGGATGTACACGGTCTGGCCGGTGGCGCGCTTGCGCAACTCGGAGGCGAGCTTGACGCGCTGCGCCTCGCCGCCCGAGAGCGTCGTGGCTGCCTGGCCGAGCCGGACGTAGCCGAGGCCGACGTCGTCGAGCGTCTGGAGGTGGTTGGCGATCGTCGGCTGGTTGCGGAAGAACTCCAGCGCCTCCTCGACCGGCATGCCGAGCACGTCGGCGATCGTCGCGCCCTTGTAGTGGACCTCGAGGGTCTCGCGGTCGTAGCGAGAGCCCTTGCAGACCTCGCACGGCACGTAGACGTCCGGCAGGAAGTGCATCTCGATCTTCAGCGTCCCGTCACCCTTGCACGCCTCGCAGCGCCCGCCCTTGACGTTGAACGAGAACCGGCCCGGCTGGTAGCCACGGACCTTGGCCTCGGGGGTGGCGGCGAACAGCTTGCGCACATGGTCGAACAGCCCGGTGTAGGTCGCCGGGTTCGAGCGCGGCGTGCGCCCGATCGGGGACTGGTCGACCACGACGGCCTTGTCGACGTGGTCGAGCCCGTCGATGCCGTCGTGGCGGCCGGGCGCCTCCCGCGAGCCGTAGACGTGGCGCATGAGCGCACGCGACAGGATCGCGTTGACGAGGCTGGACTTGCCCGAGCCGGACACGCCGGTGACGGTCGTGAAGGTGCCGAGCGGGAACGCCACGTCGATGTCGCGCAGGTTGTGCTCGGCGGCACCGCGCACGACGACCTCCTGCCCGCTGCCCTCGCGCCGCTCGGTGGGCACCTCGATGCGCCGCTCACCCGCCAGGTACGCGCCGGTCAGCGACTTGACGTACATCTGGCGCAACTGCGCGAGCGAGCCGGAGTGCACGATCTGGCCGCCGTGCTC
>Ga0136604_1000509_pt1 | contig 19188 bp, 12 predicted proteins | sample AntRauFillE10628_FD_104928 | JGI IMG/M metagenome (GOLD analysis project Ga0136604, IMG submission 104928) | Saline lake microbial communities from Rauer Islands, Antarctica - Metagenome Filla E10 #628 | ecosystem: Environmental > Aquatic > Non-marine Saline and Alkaline > Saline | place...
CAAAAACACACTCAAAGGATGACTCCCATCGGTAAAGATGTGAAGTTCCTCGTGTGGGTAATTCATACCGGAAAAATAAGTATCCGATGTATCGTGACGAATATGATAAACGAAAGTGAAATAATTTTTTACACCATCTCCATCAGTGCTCATGAGATACTGATTGGGTGAGAGCAAGATCTTGCCATAGAAGAAGAACAATATCAATCCTGTAAATGCGATGAGGACTGAGAAAGTGATTCGCTTTTTCAGGGCAGTGTTCATTTGTCAAGAATGTAAATCGGTCTCTTTTTGGTTTCTTCAAACATGAATCCGATATAGACACCTATTATACCTATGAGGAAGAACACCAATGCGAATGACAGCGCAATAAAAACCACGAGAGTGGTGTAACCAGACGGAACCTCATCTATTATGAACATCAGAATGGAATAAACCCCCAAGCCCACAGCTAAAAGGCCAAAGAGAAATCCGATAAAAAGACCAAGGTGAAGTGGCAATTTTGAAAAGGATACAATTGCCCCCATGGACAGCACAACAAGCTTGTAAAGGCTGTACTTACTTTCACCCGCCCCTCTCATGCCTGAATCAAATGTCAGGGTCGTACTCTCAAACCCTACGCTCTGAATGAACCCACGAATGAATCTTGCTCTTTCACGATAGTCCGACCTTAAAATTTCACTCACTTTGGAAGATATCATGAAAAAATCTGAAGCATTCTCATGAAACCGAACGGGCGAAATTCTATTGAGAAATTTGTAAAACCATTTCGATAGCTTCTTCTTCAACCAGCTGCCATCGGCTCTGGAAAGGCGAACCATGTTTACAATTTCAAACCCTTCTTCTCCTTTCTGCAGCATTTCTGGAATTTGAGTGGGGGGATGTTGACCATCCGCATCAAGGCAGATTACCCAATCTCCTCGAGAATGATCAACACCAGCCAGCATAGCAGCTTCATGACCAAAGTTCCGGCTAAAATGCAGCACTTTTACAATTGAATTTTTCGCCAGCACTTCGAGTATTTCTTTACTCCTATCTGCGCTTCCATCATTTACGAAAATGACTTCCAACCTATACTTGAGCTTTTTCGTCTCAGCTTCTAACAAAGCCCAAAAATCGTTCAGAATACTTTCTTCATTGTAAACTGACACGACAATGCTCAATAACTTATCATTACTCAGGTTGGTCAAAGCTTCCTTTTTTTGAGATTCGTAAAGATAGAGATTATGACCTTCCCGAAAGAAAATTGATGCATACAACCAAAAACAAAAAAAGGAGCTCCGTTTGGAACTCCTTCAAATATCTTGATGAGATGAGGCTGCTTAAACTAGCCCACCCATTTTCTTGTGTCTTCTTTCTCCAGAAACAGACAATTTCTTGCGACCTTTCTTTCTTCTTGAGGCCAACACTTTTCTTCCGTTAGCACTAGACATGCGTTTGCGGAAACCGTGTTTGTTTCTTCTTTTTCTTTTCGAGGGTTGAAATGTTCTTTTCATGGCTCTTGTCTCTTTAACCGTTCGTGCCTTTTTCTAAAAGGGAGGGCAAAAATAGATAATTTTCATCTTTCGCAAAATGAATTGAACTTATTTTTTGAGTTTAAAACAAAACCGTGACAAACGGGCTCGGTTATTCGCCTTAATTTTGCCAAAAATCGGAAAATTCCCCATCAATTGGAAACTGAAAATAAGAAGAGAAAAATGATATCAATGTCTGCTCTCAAAGAGAGTATGCGCATATTCAAGTATCTCCGCCCTTATCGCTTTGTTTTTTCTATAGGTCTCGTGTTGCTCTTTTTGTCCAGCCTCATGACTCTCGTGATTATGCGACTCCTGGGGCAGCTTGCCGGAAATGGAATAGATCAAAAGCAGGAGGCAGCTCAGCCAGGTGTGCTCAAGTCTCTAAACATAGACATTGAATGGGGAAGCATTGAAGGAGTGCTATCCGTACTCATTGTGCTCCTTCTTCTTCAGGGGACCATTTCATTTTTCAGGGTGTACATTTTCGCACAGGTTACTGAGAAAATGATGCTCACTCTTAGAAAAGAGACTTATCAGCATTTGATTTCCATGCCGATGCAGTTTTTTAATGAGAGTCGCGTAGGCGACCTCAACAGCCGAATCTCTTCCGACATCACAGCCATCCAGGAAACACTCACCACTACTTTGGCTGAGCTCATAAGGCAGACCATTATTATCGTCTTTGGAATTGCCGCTCTGGTTTATTTTTCACCACAACTCACCATGGTTATGCTGGCATCGGTTCCGGTGATTATGATAGTGGCCGTAGTCTTTGGTAGATACATCAAAAAGCTAGGGAAAGAGACACAAAACAAAGTTGCTGAGTCAAACGTGATCGTTCAGGAAACGCTTTCGGGAATCAGCAACGTAAAGTCTTTTGTAAACGAATTTTACGAACTCACCCGTTTCGGAAACAGTGCTGCGCAGATTAGGAAATTCGCTATGAAAGGCGCCATCTGGAGAGGGTTCTTCAGCATGTTCATCATTGTTTTTGTTTTCGGAGCCATCATCACAGTGATCTGGCAAGCAGCCAAACTCATGCAGCAAGGGGAGCTCGACTCAGACTTGTTTTTCACGTTCCTTCTCATTACTGGCCTGGTAGGCGGTTCTATCGGTGGACTAGCGAGCCAGCTGGGATCACTACAAAAAGGAATCGGTTCGATAGAAAACGTGCTGGACATCATCGAGCGTGAAGGCGAAGCCGTGACACTTGATAGAAGTCCTGAGGTGAAAAGAAAGCTCGCAGGAAAAATAAAGTTTGATAAAGTGCAGTTTCACTACGCTTCGAGGAAAGATGTGGAAGTTCTCAAAAACGTTTCTTTCTCTATCGAATCCGGAGAGCAAATCGCTTTGGTGGGTCCTTCAGGATCTGGAAAAAGCACCCTGGCTTCTCTACTTCTGAGATTTTACGAACCGATAGAAGGCACGATCTACTACGATGGACAGCCAGCAAACGAATACGAACTCGCAGAGCTCAGGTCTCAAATTGCCATCGTACCTCAGGAAGTAATTCTCTTTGCCGGATCCATTCGCGAAAACATTGCCTACGGTAAGCCCGAGGCCAGCGAGCAGGAAATCGAAAAAGCAGCAAAGCAAGCAAACGCCCTCGGATTCATCAACGACTTCCCGGAAGGAATGGAAACAGTGGTTGGAGATCGGGGAATTCAGCTTTCCGGTGGCCAACGCCAACGCATTGCCATCGCCAGGGCTGTGCTCAAAGATCCTGCAATTTTGATTCTCGATGAAGCCACCAGCTCCCTCGATTCAGAATCAGAAAGACTCGTACAAGAAGCCCTCGACAGATTGATGGAAGATCGTACTTCTGTCGTAATTGCCCACCGCCTTTCTACAGTGAAAAACGCTACCAGAATTCTGGTACTCAACAAAGGCGTGCTGGAAGAAGAGGGAACTCACGATGAGCTTATCGCAAATGAAGAAGGACTCTACAAGCGACTCAGCGACTTGCAATTCCAAAACACTTAAGCTTTTGTACTTCTTTTGAATCGCTACCTTTGGCGCACTCAATCAAAAAAGACATGAAAAAGATAGCACTGATCACTGGGATTACGGGTCAAGACGGAGCTTACCTGGCCGATTTTCTACTTAAAAAAGGGTATGAAGTTCACGGAGTAAAGCGCAGAAGCTCGCTCTTTAACACCGACAGAATTGATCACCTCTACAAAGATCAGCACGAGGAGAATGTAAATTTCTTCCTCCATTACGGTGACCTCACCGACTCGACCAACATGATCAGATTGGTGCAGGAAGTGAACCCTGACGAGATTTACAACCTGGCCGCCCAGAGCCACGTTCAGGTCTCTTTCGAAACTCCCGAATACACGGCCAATGCCGATGCAATGGGCGCATTGAGAATTCTGGAAGCTATTCGTGTTCTTGGATTGGAAAAGAAAACTCGTTTCTACCAGGCATCTACTTCCGAGATGTTTGGAAAAGTTCAGGAAATCCCTCAAACAGAAAACACACCTTTTTACCCCAGAAGCCCTTACGGAGTGGCCAAGCTCTACGCTCACTGGATCACGAAAAATTACCGCGAAGCGTACGGATATTTCGCCTGTAGCGGAATTCTTTTTAATCACGAGAGCCCGCTTAGAGGTGAAACTTTCGTAACCCGGAAAATCACTCGTGCCGCTGCCAGAATTAGCCTTGGACTTCAGGAGAAACTCTATCTCTGAAACATGGACGCCAAGAGAGATTGGGGACACGCCAAAGATTACGTAGAAGGAATGTGGTTGATGCTCCAGCAAGACCAGCCGGACGATTTTGTGCTCGCCACAGGAGAGATGTTTACCGTTAGAGATTTTGCTACTCGCGCCTTCAACGAAGCGGGCATTGAGCTCGAGTGGCAAGGCGAAGGTGTAGATGAAAAAGGAATTGATGCCAAAACGAAGAAAGTGCTCATCGAAGTGGATCCGCGCTACTTCAGACCAGCAGAGGTGGAACTATTGGTGGGCGATCCTTCCAAAGCTCAAAAGCAACTTGGTTGGAAACACCGCCATACGTTTGATCAACTGGTGAGTGAGATGGTAAAAGCCGATATCGAACTCTTTGAGCGCGACCAGTATCTGCTAAAAGGCGGTCACAAAGTGATGAAGTACAACGAGTAGTTAACTCACTGGCAACACGGCCCAGGGCTCGAAGTAGATGAGATATCCAGAGACTTCCCTGCCCAAAACTGACCGAACTTCCCTGACGTAATTGCGCATTTGTTTCTGGTGGCTCTCCGACTGCACTCCGGTCTTGTAGTCAATCACAACACACTCTTTATCGTTGTATTGAATTCGGTCCGGTCGCAGCACATCTCCGCTGGCAGTAAGTAATTCGGACTCATTGAAAACCTGCCAGCCATCAGCAAACCAACTCGATGTTTCTCCATCGGCCAGCACTTTCTCAATGGCCTCAAGCACTTCAGTCTTTTGATCAACGCGCAGCCAACCACCTTCTTCAATTTTTCGCATTGCCTCCTCGAGGTCGTCTGCAGTTTGGATAAACGACATCACCTGGTGAAGTATGTTTCCGTACTCACGATCTTTTTGTGGTGCCTCCACATCCCAGTGAAATGGCGCCTGGAGTGAAATCCTCAACTTACTGCGGTAGTCGAAAGCTCCAAAATTCTCAAGTTCCATTTCATTTGAAAGACCTTGCTCTTGTGCGGGTTTTGAAGAAGCAGCCTGGGGTGTCCCGATTTCGATGACCTCAGAATCTTCAAATGCCGATTGCATTCCAGCATCAATAATCTTGAATGTTTCATTCTCCCGCTTGCCAGACCCGTAGAGCATGTAGAGCCTTGACTGTGGCCGTGTGGTAGCAACGTAAAGCATGTTAACTATGTCGAGCAAATTGCGCTCGGCCTCTTCTTCACGAAGGTGGTCAAAAGGCGTAGGAGCACTCTTCGACAAGCTCACTCTCGCTGATGGCAGGACCTCGTTGTCAAGGTCAATCCAAAATTCATTATCGACTTTCGAGAAAAAGTTTGCAAAAGGAAAAATCACAACGGGAAACTGCAGTCCCTTACTTTTATGGATGGTCAAAACATTTATTGCATCCGTTCCCTCTGTAGTTTGAATGCTTTTTTTGCGGCCTTTTTCTTTCCACCATTCAAGAAAACTGTGAACGCTGTTGTCTCTTTTTAATCCGAAACTAAACGCTGCCTCGAGCAAAAACTCGACAAACGCATTGGGTTGATCACCAAGGTCAAACAACCTTACGACACTCTCTATCAACTCATACGGAGTGAGAGAAATTCGGTGTTCTCGATCTTCTTTTAGATCTACCCCAACATTTTTAAAGCTTTCAAAATCAAGGTCATCGACAGTAGTGAGCTTCGACATCCAATCATCGTCCCGGTGACCAATTTTCCAGACGGTAACTTTCTCTGCAAGCTTTATCTGAGCCACTCGATCTTCGGGGTGGAGAAGCCAGGTCAGGTAGCTCATGATCAGCTGCACTTCACGGTCATTTTCCAGCAAGAGGCTCTCAGCAGAAAGCACGCGGTAGCCTTTGTCTACCGACAAAAGCTCACTTGCCACTCGAACGGCCTCTTTGTTGCCACGGGTAATCACAGCGATATCGCGCTGCTGAAACCCAGCACTCAGACAGTCGTCTACGATGCCAAGCACGCGATCCAGAAAGAGCTGTTTCAATTCATCTTTATCTTCCGCATCTTGCAGCTTTTCAATGCGGACGTAGCCGCCCTCACCTTTCACTTCCTTCTGAACCAGGCTTTCGTAAATAGGCGCAATAGAAGGATGCTGGCCCGAAAGCTCACGATAAAATTCGTTGTTGAATTTGACGACCTCGGCCTTCGATCGGAAATTAAACTTTAGCTCTTCACCTTTATAGTTTCGCTCTAAACTGTCCTGATACTCACCGATCAAAACATCCTCGGTTCCAACTTTGAGTTTTGGCAAATTGACGAACTGTTCGACATCGCCATTTCTCCAGCGGTAGATAGCCTGCTTTCCATCTCCCACCAGCATGGTAAATTGATTTCTGGAAAGTGCATTTTGAAAGAGCGGTAGGAAATTTTGCCACTGCAAAACGGAGGTATCCTGAAATTCGTCAATGAGGTAGTTGCTGTATTTTTCGCCTATTCGCTCGTAGATAAAAGGAGCCGGATTGTTTACCACCACATCGCTAACCAGTCGGTTAAAGTCAGAGACCAAAACCAAGTTTTGCTCCTCCTCAACTCGCCTTACCTCGGCTTCAATTTCATGAATCACCGCACTCGAATAAATATTTCTGAGAATTGCAGTGGTGAGATTGTACACCTGAAGCTTTGGACCTGTGGTCAACTCAATCAACTCTTCGAGAATGGTGGTCAGATCAGGCACAAGGCTTTCGATGGCGGCTTGCGCTTCCTGAGGCGTGTTTCCAGAGTACCATTTATTTTCTTCAACCGCCTTTAAGACGTATGAATTTGGCGAAGTCACCTCATCCAAACTTTTCTTGAAAAAACCCGGCACTGCTCCTCCTCTTTGGAAAAAATCATTGTGGTCTATTCCAGCATTATCGATTAGTTCCAGCCCACTTTTTGCCAATTCCGAAATGCGATTTTCGGTCAGCTTTTTTCGCTGAATGAGTTCGTTTTTTACTTCTATAAAATCGGATGGCTCCAGCTCACGCAGTTTTGAAATGTGACGCGCTGAGTCCTCCTGAAAGATCTGCATCCCGGCCTCTTTCAGGTCATTGTGGATATTCCATTCCTTTTCGTCATCGACCTTGCTTTTCACAAATTCGATGAGCAGTGACGTTAATTCCTTTTCAGAGCCGGCCCTTTCAAGAATGTTGTCGATTGCTGTTTGAACGATTTCTTCAGTGTCAGTAGAAACCTCGAAGTCGATTGGCAGGTCCAGGTCTCTGGAAAAAGAACGAATAAGCCGGTGAACGAATCGATCGATCGTGCTGACATTAAGGTCAGAGTAGTTATGAAGAATGTGTTGAAGCGTTTTGGACGCGCGCTGTATCAGTGTCTCTTCATCGATTTTTAAGTGCTCCAGGAGCAACGCTGCCATGTTTTTATCATAGTCAGGATGCGATGAACCAGAAGCAAATCCACGAAGATTTTCTACGATTCGCGATTTCATTTCGGCAGCAGCCTTGTTGGTGAAAGTGATGGCCAAAATGGATCGGTACCGACTTTCGCTACTACCCGAAAGAGCTAGTTTTAAAAATTCGACAACTAAGGTAAACGTCTTGCCAGAGCCGGCTGAAGAGCGATAAACGACAAAATTTTCTGTAGAAGATGCAGGTTGTTTCACGGCTTGAATTTAACCGTAAAATCTGAAAACCGCCAAAAGACAAGTGGAAATCACTCCCGCTCTTCGCGCAGCAATAAAAGCAGCTTCAGATCAGACTGATCAACACGTCCATCAGCATTCAGGTCATAATTTATGTTCCCAGGCTTTCCTAAGACTTCAAGCAAATTCAAAATATCGATTGTAGAAACCTGATAACTGGATTGTTGAGAAGAATCCGGTTGATGGAAAATGTCATTTTTCAATCCCGAAGGTTTGGGTAGTAGAGTACGCTCAGCTATGTCCGTCTGTCCATATGAAGTGACACCAATCACCAACATGAAAGCCACGACAACCGCAGTTTGAACCTCTTTCATAGGTATAAATTTCGCTCGTTAAAAAAGTTTTAAGTGATAATAGTTACGCTGAATTCGCTCCTTTAGTTACATCTTTACAGAGCTAAAGCAACAAAACCAGAAGCTGTGATGTGTGGGGAATAGAAGAGGCTTGTTGTACAATGAGCAAAATCGTTTAACTTCCTTTACCTTAATAATTTTATCTAATAGTTTAATATGAAAATCACTCATCTTCTAGCCATAATTTTCGTACTGATCAGCTTTGCTGCTTGCGATACAGAAGACCCCAAACCAGAGCCACAGGCCCCGGACCAAGGAGACTTCACACTTCGCTTTGAACCTTACTGGGAGGATGAACCACTCACAATTGGCGAAGTGTACAACACTGAAGAGGGGTTTCGACTCAGGGTGGAGAATCTTGATTTTTACATTTCAGATGTGACTATCAGCAAGGACGGAGGTGCAAATCTTATAGGAAGCGAAATTGCCCTTTTGCTCGATGAAAGCGAAAACATGGAAGTGACTTTTGATGCCGAGGCAGGAAACTATTCAGGGCTTTCTTTCGCTTTTGGCATTCCATCAGAAGTGAACACCGACTCGGATCCAACTCAGTTTCCAAATGCGCATCCGCTGAGCGTTCAGGGATCAACCGGAATGTTTTGGACGTGGAACACCGGCTACATCTTTACACGATTTGACGGTCGGGCCGACACAACCGGCACCGAAGGCGCTCCGCTCACTCATCCCTTCGCTTTTCACTGTGGCAACGATTTACTTTATCAAGTGCGCGACTACCCCGATTTGAGTTTCGAAATCAATGAAAACGAAAACACTGTAATCACTTTGCGCATTCAGGTTGATCAGATATTGACTAATTCTGAAAACCCCATTGACATCAGAGAAGAATCACTTACTCACTCTTCCGGAGAAGCAGGTCTGGCTTTAGCAGAAAAAATCGTCAACAACTTTTATGGCGCTACCACACTGGAATAAAATAATTCTACTCCTTGTTGTAGCAACTTCTCTTTTGAGCTGCCAAATGGATTCTCAAGAAAAGTCGGGAATAGAAAGCTTTTCTCTCGAAGTTCCGACAGGTTTTCCCGCTCCAGAAATTCCAGAGGATAACCAACTCAGTAATGAAAGAGTAGATCTCGGAAAGCAGCTTTTTTATGACACCCGCCTTTCGGCAAATAACTCCGTGTCGTGTGCTACGTGCCACAAGCAGAAACTTGCATTTGCTGATAGTCCGCCTTTGAGCATGGGCCATAACGGTAAACCTGGGTTTCGAAATGCACCCACTCTGGCTAATGTTGCCTATCAAGAATCATTCATGATGGATGGCGGAGTCTCTTCGCTTGCCCTTCAATCGCTGGCTCCAATCCACGACCGTGATGAGATGGGATTTGACATTAATAAAGTTGTGACAAAGTTGAACGAAGACAACGAGCTAAAGAAAATGGCTAAGAAAGCTTACGACAGAGACACCTTAGACGCCTGGGTAATTACACGAGCTCTTGCCAGTTTTCAAAGAATTTTAATCAGCGGTAACTCACGCTATGATCAGTATGCATTTCAGGAAAAAGAAGAGGCACTCACCTCAGAAGAAAAACGCGGCATGGAACTGTTTTTCAGCGAAAAAACTCAATGCAGTAGCTGTCACTCAGATTTCAACTTTAGCGATGGAGGGTTTCACAACATCGGATTGTACAAATCTTATGACGATCCTGGTCGAGAAAGAATTACCAACCAGGCTGAAGATCATGGGAAATTTAAAACACCGACACTTCGAAACATTGAGCTCACAGCGCCTTACATGCACGATGGGTCTCTGACAACACTTGAAGAAGTCATAGAACATTTTAACAGCGGTGGCATAAACCACCAAAATCTGGATCCCCGGGTTAAAGCCTTAAATTTGTCACAGACAGAACAAAGCGAACTCATTGCGTTCTTAAAGAGTTTAACGGATGAGGAGTTTGTCTCGAACCCGGAGTTTGAATTGAATTAATTTGAAGCACACCAAATACATAGTATTTACATTCACTTTCATTTTGATCGTGATTTTTGCCATGCCTGGTTGCCAGCCCGACCCGGTGTCGGAACCTTGCGACACAGCGGGAGATGGCCCTACCCCTTATGAAATTGACATCCCACCATTTTTTGCTCCTATGGACGTTCCCGAAGATAATCCGATGACGGTAGAAGGAATTGAATTGGGACGTCACCTCTTTTGGGAAACGCAACTTTCAGGAAACAACGAGCTGTCGTGCGGATCATGTCACTTTCCCGAACACGGTTTTTCAGACCCATCACAATTTTCAACTGGCGCCACTGGGTTAGAAAGCAGTCGTCACTCCATGGCTTTGGTCAATCTCGGCTGGGCCAGAGATTATTTTTGGGATAGCAGGGCGATGACGCTCGAACAGCAAATTATTGATCCTGTTCAAAACCCAATAGAAATGAATCAGCCCTGGGACGAAGCAGTGATGGAGCTGCAGCAAAACTCACTCTACCCACCTATGTTTGAGGCTACTTTTGGCGATGAAGAAGTAACTCAGGATCGCGTCACCAAGGCGATTGCTCAGTTTTTGAGAACGATGATTTCTGCTGACAGTAAGTTCGATAAATGGCGTTTAGGACAGACAGATCTCACTCCTTCCGAAGACAATGGGCGTCAACTCTTTCTAACAGAAGGCGGATCTCCCGAGCAAGTTCCCGGTGGACAGTTTGGAGCCGATTGCTTTCACTGCCACGGCTTTGGCGACATGCAATTCTCTGACTACCTGCCGCACAACAATGGCCTGGACTCGGTATTCTCCGATCTTGGAGTCGGTGGAGTCAACAACGACCCGCTTGACTACGGCAAGTTTAAAACTCCTACACTGCGAAATATTGAGCTCACCTCGCCATACATGCATGATGGTAGATTTGAAACGCTCGAAGAAGTGATCGACCACTACGACTCTGGAGGTCATCCGTCCGAGACTCTCGATCCATTTATGAAATTCGAAGAAGGCGGGCTGAATCTATCCGATCAGGACAAGGCCGATCTAATTGCCTTTTTGAAGACGCTCACCGACACCTCATTCGTAAACAACGACAAGTTCAGTAATCCACATGAATGATGATTACAGGCAATGGCTGGATTTGGCCATGAGCAACGGCAAGCAAAACAAGAAAGTTCTGCAGCGCCTCAAGCGAATGCGACCCACCCAGATCGATAGACTTTTTCACGAAGAGCATGAAAATGCCTTTAAAGAAATTGATTGCCTTGAGTGTGCAAACTGCTGCAAAACGACCAGCCCAATTTTTAGAGACATCGACATCTCGCGAATTGCCAAACACCTCAACGTAAAGCCGACTAAACTGATTGATGACTACCTTCACCTCGACAATGAAGGAGACTACGTGCTCAAAAGTTCGCCCTGCGTATTTCTGCAAGACGACAACAAATGCTCGATCTACGAATACCGCCCAAAAGCGTGCAGAGAGTATCCCCACACTGATCGAAAAAACATGCACCAAATCTTGAATCTTACCAGGAAAAACACGGAAGTATGCCCTGCTGTGAGTAAAATGGTGGAAGCTATCAAAGCGAACATTCAGTAAAATAGCACATTAGGTTTTTCCATTGTTTCTATTGGTCGTTGAAAAACAGGTCTTCGTATAAGATTCCAGGCTATTTGTAAAAAAGCTCGTCTTTACTGTATCCGAGAGCGTAACCCTGCGTATAAATCGGATATGAAATCTGCAAGGACTAAATGCGTTCTCCACCTGATCGCGGCTTTTGCCCTTCTTTACAGCGGCAATATTTCAGCCCAGTGCCCCGAGGTCTATGACTTTGACGGCAACCCTTCCGATGCGCCCTATTGGTACAATTGCAACGGAAATGCTTTTAATCTCAATCTGCAATCGCCTGACGATTGGGGAGAATACGAAATCGATTGGGGAGATGGATCTCCATTGTCAACAGGTACTTCCTGGACTACTCCCGATATAATCACACACAACTATCCAGCTGTGGTGGACACATTTGTGGTCTCCATTACTGAGGTAAACACTGGTTGTACAATTCAGGGTATCGTGGTGCAGGAAGAGGCTACAAGTGCTTCTATTCAGGTGCCTGTAGGTGGATTAACTCAAGCTTGTGCTCCAGAAATGATGGAGTTCATCAACTCGAGTACAAACGTCTCTGAAACAACAAACTTCATTTGGGAGTTTGGTGACGGTAGTCCGCCCCTCTATGCAGATCACACCAATTGGAACCAGACGGTTTCTCACATTTATCAGCAAGGAACGGTTGACTGCGAAACGCAAGTGACTCTTACTGCAGAAAACTATTGTAACACCATTCAGGGTGGCCCCAGTGTGGCTACTTTTAGTCCTATTAGAATTTGGGACATTGATGACGCTGCAATTACTCCGTCAGATCTGGTGCTCTGTTACCCCGACACAACATTCATTTTTGAAAACACGACTGAAAGAAACTGCCTCTTCCAGGGAAATATCTTTCAGCGTTACGAATACTGGAACTTTGGCGATTACTGGGGACAGGGAACCGACTCGATTATCGACTGGACTCCATGGCCACCTTCGCAAGATCGCGAAGTTGCTTTTCCTGGAGTGGGAACCTACGAGGTGTTGCTAGTTGACAGCAACTACTGTGGAATCGACTCAGTGACAATTGAAGTGGAAATTGTTCCTCCTCCTCAGGCTGAAATTACACAGTCAACGGACACCATTTGTGTTGGTGATCCTGTTACTTTCTTCAACGACTACGAAAATGTTAACCCTACAACCCTCACTTACGAATTCCAGTGGAATTTTGACGATGGCCTAGGCTGGTTACCAACGGGACAGGGAAACATCACTTATGTTTTCAATAACCCCGGCACCTACAACGTCTGCAACACAATTGCTATAGCCAATTCAAATTCGACCTGTAGGGATACGGCCTGCGTGGAACTCGTGGTTCTCCCCGCTCCTATTGCTGATTTTGACCCCAGCGACTTAACAGGTTGCGACTCATTAGATGTGTCTTTCACTGACCAGTCGACTGGTGCAATGGGATGGGAATGGACTTTTCCTTCGGGCACCTACAGTGGGCAAAACCCACCCGACCAGTCTTTTGACTCACCGGGAGACTATGTAGTAACCCTCACAGTAGAAGGACTTAATGGATGCCTTGACACTTATCAGGAACTGATACATGTTTACGAATCACCGAATGCAGATTATGTCATCGACAATGTCTGTGAAGGTTCTGAATCTGTATTAACGGATCTATCGACCTCCGACCCCGGAGACCCAATTATCTCATGGGAATGGGACTTTGGAGATGGTGATGTTGACTACGGTCAGAATACCACACATATTTACGACAGCCAGGGAACTTATGACGTTACCCTGACGGTTTCGACAGCCACATGTTCGGACTCGTACACCATGTCTGTAGATGTAGGCGCATCGCCAGTGCCGAATGTGACACCGATTCCTTCGGAGGGCTGCGCACCACTAGAAGTTTATTTCGAAAACAACACCACCGGAGCAGATAGCTACACGTGGCAATTTGGAGGTGGGGCTTCTAGTAGTGAAGACGATCCTACTCATGTATTCTCAAACCCGAGTCCGGTTGACAGCATTTACAATGTCGTGATGATAGCGACAACAGCTTTCGGCTGCTCTATCACAGATACGATTCCTGTAACAGTGTATCCGGGAGCCCAGGCTTCATTCACTGACAACAGCGCTCCTCCGGGATGTTCTCCTTTTGATGGTGAGTTTACCAACACCAGTACCGGAGCATCGAGCTATTTGTGGGATTTTGGTGATGGCTCACCTACCACCACGGAGGAAAACCCAGATCATACTTTCACAAACAACACTGGCTTTTTGGAGAGTTTTACCGTGACGCTTATCGCTTATGCAACAAGTGGCTGTCACGATACAACTTCCATAGATGTTACGGTCTACCCTCTTCCTGACTTTAGTTTTGATATTACTCCAGGTGAGCAATGTTCACCAGCGGTAATAACCTTCCCATTTATTCAGGGAGCGCAAACTTTTGAATGGGATTTTGGAGACGGCAGTCCGATATCGAATGCGTCTACTCCTACTCATGTTTACGAAAATAACACGATGAACCCAGTGTCTTATGAAGCCACTGTAATAGCGACTTCAGGGTTTGGATGTACCGATACAGCATCGAGCACAATTCAGATCAACCCGAGTCCTGTAGCTCAGTTCTCTTCTGACATTCAGCAAGGCTGCGCGCCTCTGACGGTAGAGTTTGAAAACCTCTCTTTGGGAGCAGACAGTTATACCTGGAATTACGATGACGGACAGAGTTCAGACACTATGGCTATCAACCACACCCACACATTTGAAAACACGACTGGAGATGTACAAACATTTGTAGTCACACTCCAGGCTGAAACTGCGGAAGGTTGTGTGGAAGAGTTCACAGAAGTAATTGAAGTTTTCCCAGAGCCTGTGGCAGATTTCAATCCACCACCACCGGGCTGCTCACCTTATGTCCCAAATTTTGTAAACAACTCTGTAAACGCGGATAGCTACTACTGGGAGTTTGGAAATGGTATTACTGCTGTTTCTGAAAGTCCGGGTACGACCTTTACTAACACGAGCGGAGCAGACACTACTTATTCCGCTTGTCTCACAGTGGAAACGAACTACGGTTGTGTAGATCAGGTTTGTCACGACATCGTTGTGCAGACTGCGCCCGAAGTTGACTTCACGGCTGATCAAAACGAAGGTTGTAGCACGATGCCCATAACCTTCAACAACAACACACTTTTTGGAGACACCTATGAGTGGGATTATGACGATGGCAACCAGTCTACAACAGACGAAGCTGTCCATACCCATAATTTCGAAAACTTCTCAGGTGCACCGGCCACTTACAATGTAACGCTCACAGCAACCTCTACCAGCGGATGTGTTGCATCGGACGATATTCCGGTAACAATTTATCCTGAAGTTACAGCTGCCTTCTCTGGCCCAGCAGATGGCTGCGCTCCTTTGAATGCCGATTTCATCAACCAGTCTGTGAACGGCAATGCCGGTTACGATTGGGACTTTGGAAATGGATTTGTTTCCTCACAGGAAAACCCTTCTTCGACTTTTATAAACAGCAGCAATGTGGCTGACACTACGTATAATGTTACACTCGTAGCCACTTCGATTTACGGATGTGCGGATACCGTTTCACAAGCGATTGTTGTTCACCCTACTCCCGTTGCAAATGTTGAGATAGACACTTTGATTGGTTGCTATCCACTTGAGGTTACCTTCCTCAACAATTCTGAAGGAGGCGATACCTACCAATGGGTCTATGGAACTGGTGAAACAGGAGACACTGCAGCTACTTCTCACACTTACACGTATTTCAACAATGCTCAAAATCCAGTGAACTACAATGTGACGCTCAATGTCTACACCATTCACGGATGTCAGAGTCAGGATCAGACCACAGTAAACGTTCTACCTGCTTTGAATGCGGACTTTGACTCACCTGACGGTGGCTGTTCACCGCTCAACATCGATTTTGAAAACGAATCAGTTGGCGGACTCACCTTTGCGTGGGACTTTGGAGATGGTAACACCAGCACTGCTGAAAATCCATCTTACCAATACACTAACGAAACGCTAGATCCAGAAACATACACAGTGACGCTCATCGTAGAATCCTACTTTGGATGTCAAGATTCGATATCAAAAGATATTGACGTGTACCCTGTTCCAGTTGCCGACTTTGAAGCAACACCAGCCAACCAGGAATTCCCGGATGCTACAGTAGACCTCGTAAACCTGAGCACTGGAGCGGACCTCATGTACGAATGGGATATGGACGATGGGACCACGTTGACCGATGAGAATCCAGGTTCGCACACGTACAACACCTGGGGCGAGTACCAAATCAACTTGTTTATCGATAACGGTTATTGCGATGCTTCAACTCAAAGAACGATCGTGATTGACGCACCGACACCGATTGCCGATTTTGACGGACCTCAGGCCGGCTGCGCTCCTCTCACAGTGAGTTTCACTGATCAATCTGAGTGGGCAGCTGACTACGACTGGAACTTTGGAGATGGTGGTTCAGCTACCGTTTCAGACCCGGTTTACACTTTCTATCAACCTGGAACCTACACAGTGACTCTCACAGTAACAGGATTCGATGGCGTCCAAACTGACCAAATCACACAGGAACAAATAATTGAGGTGTACCCAAATGCACAAGCGGCCTTTACGGTAACTCCAAATCAGGTTTCTGTGCCGAGCCAGCCAGTTTATATGCTCAACCTTTCCAACAATGCCAATAGTTATTACTGGGATTTTGGAGATGGAAACTCGAGTACAGATGAGAATCCGGATCACCAGTACACTGAACCCGGAGCGTACACCATCACTCTGACGGCAGAAAACGAATGGGGATGCAACGATACGTTTACCATCACCGAAGCGGTGACAGCGATTAGCGATGGTCAAATAAACTTCCCGAATGCCTTCACGCCTTCGGCAAATGGCCCTTCGGATGGCGACTACGACTCCAATGCGCTAGACAATAACATTTTCTTTCCCATCCAAAAGGGTGTGCAAGAATATCAGCTGTTGATTTACAACCGCTGGGGAGAATTGCTCTTCCAAACTAAAAACATCAACCGCGGCTGGGATGGCTATTACAATGGCGTGCTCTGCAAACAGGATGTTTACGCCTGGAAAGTGAGAGCCAAATTTAGCGATGGTCGCGAGGTTGAAAAAGCCGGAGACGTAACGCTCTTGAGATAAATGAAAATGAAAAAGCTACGGATCATCTTCTTTTTAGTGATGCTTCCGGTTGTCTGCCTTTCTCAGGATAACTTCTCGAGAAAAGAAAGGGTGGCCTATCAGGATGCTGACTTTGCCTTCGATCAGGGTGACTATGCCTATGCGCTCATTTTATTTGAGCAGCTCTACGAGATTGATAGCGAATTTCAACCGCTAAATTACAAGCTCGGGGCCTGCCTCATCGAAGAGAGCAAAGATCTTGACCGTGCGTTGCGACTGATCAGAGAAGCGATTGAAAGTGGCGAAAATGAAGCGCTGCTGTTTTACGCCAAGGCACTTCACAACCAAGAGCAATTTGATGAATCGATAAAATATCTGAGAGACTACAAGAGGTTGGAAAGTAAAAACCGACCAGAACGGGAAGTCGATCTTCTGATTGATCAAGCGATTCGTGCAAAGCGCATGATGGCAAACCCCGTAGATGTGGAGATCAAGAACCTTGGAGGAGACATCAACACCGCCTTTCACGAGTATGTGCCAGTCGTTACTCCAGACAACAATCAACTGTACTTTACCTCCAGAAGGCCCGGCACCACAGGTGGCGAACAAGACCCAAACGGAGAATTCTTTGAAGACATTTATCAGTCGAAATATATTGATGGCCAATGGGCCAAAGCTGAAAACACAGGAAAGACTGTGAACTCTGAGCTCAACGATGCCACTGTTGCCCTTTCTGCCGATGGGACTGAGATGATCATTTTCAGAACCAATAAAAATTTAACTGGTGGCGACTTGTACATCACGAAATTGAAAGAGGGCGCCTGGACCGAGCCCGAAAAGCTAAACAGCAAGATCAATTCGATTTATCAGGAGACCAGTGCCTGTTTTTCTCCAGACAAGAAAACACTCTACTTCTCCTCGAATCGTCCCGGTGGATATGGTGGCAAAGACCTCTACAGAGTAAAGGTTTTGCCGAATGGCGAGTGGAGTCTACCAAAAAACCTCGGGCCCACCATCAATACAGAAGCTAGTGAAGACGCTCCTTTCATGGATATTGACGGAAGGACGCTATACTTCTCTTCTGACGGACATACCAGCATGGGCGGTTTTGACATGTTCAAATCCCATGTCTCTGAAAATGAAGTTTGGGACACTCCAGAAAACCTTGGGTTTCCTATCAACACCGTGAATGACGATATTTTCCTTACGGTAGATGCGGGTGGAAGAAAAGGCTACTACTCGAGCGATAAAAGTGGTGGTTTTGGACGGCAAGACCTCTACGAACTGGATTTTATTTACCGCCAGGAAACGCAACTTGTGTTAAAATCAAAAATTGTGGACACCAGCGGAGAGCCGGTTGACGCGACAATTACTCTAATAGCATCTGACGAAAGCCAGCTTCAGGGAAAATACAAGGCCAATGGCCGTAACGGAAAGTTCATTTTGATCGTAAATCCATTAACCAACTACAAGATGGTAGTTGAAGCCCCGGGTTATCACACCACTACGAGAGAAATCTACAGAGGCTTTCCGGAAGAAGAAGGAAAGTTTGTTTTTGAAATCGAGCGAGTAGTGATAACTAAAGAATAAATAAATAGTTGACAAGAAACATCTTCATATCGATCATTCTACTCTGCATGAGTTTGGTACTGCGTTCGCAAGATCCGCAGTTCACTCAATTCTATGCAGCTCCAACCTACCTCAACCCAGCTTTTGCAGGTAGCTCTGAGCAAAGTCGACTGACGGCCAACTATCGCAACCAGTGGCCATCCATCCCGGGTGCATTTGTCACCTACCGCGCCTCTTACGATCGTTTTATAGACAACATTAGCAGTGGTGTGGGTATTTCTGCCATGCACGACAGAGCGGGAACAGGAGCCATGCGCGCCACTTCGGTAGACCTGCAATACAACTTTGAATTTCAGATTTTTAAGGATGTTTATGTTAGACCGGCAATGGAGTTTGGTTTTACCAACAGCTCTATTAATTTCAACGATCTCACTTTTGGAGATCAGCTCGTGAGAGATGGCGCGGAATCGTCAGTAGAGCCCTATATGCCGCCCGTAGTCAACTACTTCGACTTTGGTTCTGGTGGACTTATTTACGGCCGTAATTTTTGGGCAGGTGCAAGTGTCTACCACCTCAACGAACCCAATCAGTCTTTGCTGGGTGGAGCTTCCAGACTAAATAAAAAATTATCCGTTCACGGTGGTTATCGATTCAACCTAAAGAGCATGAGGAACAAGCAAGGAGTTGACCTTCTCGCAGCCTTTC